>WNFC01000353.1_pt1 | contig 91464 bp, 93 predicted proteins | sample 5400541 | NCBI WGS metagenome assembly WNFC01 (sample SAMN13153342, study PRJNA577476) | soil metagenome | isolation source: 120 cm saprolite under Douglas fir tree site 2 hole 2 replicate 1 | place: USA:California | collected 2015-04-18
CGACGGGGTTCGCCACCTTGATCTTCGCCATTGCTGTTACCCTCGCATCCACCGGACGGGGCGACCATAAAGGCCGCTTTACGCGGAGGCAAGCCGACCGGAGCCTGTCGCCCCCGCCTTTAAGGCCCGCGCCGGCAGCCCCAAAAGCCGGGTTATTAACAACGCCGGCGACGGGGCTGGTGAGGCTCGGTTCGCGCAGAAAATGACGGCATTGTTGCCAAGTATTTACTTGAAGTTTACAAAATGAAATTGAGGAATCGACCCTACAGTGTTAAATTTCAATGGGTTAGGTAAAATTGCCTAATAAATAGGCAAAGACCATTTTGCCGCAGGAGCCCGCTCCCCGCAGGACCCGAAATCGCTCTTTTCCACAACCTTGTCCACCGTCTTCGGGGATAGCAGCGGTTGCGTTGCGGATTAGCCAGAAACCTCAAGGTCTTGCAAAGCGGGATGGCGGTCATAGCAACTCGGAGCGGGGTGGCCCCGCCGGTTGGACGTAGGCGAGCGTGCGCATCAGCTCGGCGATATTCGGCACGATTTCCAATAGTCTCAGCACCAGTGGCTGGGTGAAATTCTGCGCGATAAGATGGTCGAGTAAATCGCGCAATGGTTGCCAATAGCCCGCGACATCGACCAAAAAAATCGGCTTGTCGTGCAGCCCCAGCTGGCGCCAGGTGAGGATCTCGAAGGTCTCGTCGAGCGTGCCGATGCCGCCCGGCAGGATCGCAAACGCATCCGCCCTTTCGGCCATCAGACGCTTGCGGTCATGCATGCTCCCGGCGATGACGAGTTCGGTGGCGCCCTGATGCGCCAGCTCGGCAGCGCGCAGCCGCTCCGGGATGATGCCGACGACCCGGCCGCCGCCCGTCAGAACCGCATCGGCGAGGACGCCCATCAGCCCGACCCGCCCGCCGCCAAAGACCAGCTCGATGCCGGCCTTTGCCAGGGCCTCGCCGAGCTCCCGCGCGGCAGCCTGATAGCGAGGGTCCACCCCTGCGGCCGAGCCGCAATAGACGCAAAGCCGGGTTATGTGCTGCACCCTAGCCCTCGGACGCGTAGAGCTCAGACGGCAGAACCGGGGCGGCGCGGCCGCGCGCGTGCAGGTAGGATTGCCAGAAGAGGCACGCCGCAACCGAGCGCCAGGGCTGCCACGCGTCACCGATGGCCCGCAGCGCCAGCTCGCTCGGGCGCTCGGCGAGGCCCATGCATTCGGCGGCGCCGAGCTGCAGCCCGAGATCGCCGGCGGGCCAGACATCCGGCCGGCCGAGCGCGAAGATCAGATAGATTTCGGCGCTCCACCGCCCGATGCCCTTGAGGCCAATGAGGGCGGCAAGCGCTGCCGCATCATCGGCACCAGCGAGCCGGACGAAATCAAATTCGCCGCTCGCCACCGCCGCAGCCAGCCGGCGGGCGTAATCCATCTTCTGCCGGCTGAAGCCGCAGCTGCGCAACGTGGCGTCGTCGAGGGCGAGAAACGGCGCGGGCGCAAGCGGCTCGCACAGCCCGGCGAGCCGGCGGTGCATCGCCGCGGCGGCGTCGATCGAGACCTGTTGTTCGAGGATGATGTGCAAGAGCGTCGCAAAGCCGTTGCGGCGTCGGCGAAAGCGCGGCGAGCCGGCGCGCTCGAGGATGGGACGAAACACCTGCTCTGCGCCCAGCGCTGCGATCCCTTCCTCAAGCCCTGCCGGAGCGTAGATCACCCCCAAGATGTCAGCCCCACAGGGCCGGGTCGGGCGGGTAGATCGTGCTGCCGTCGTAGCGCAGACCCGGCACGCGATCGGACGCCAGCAAGAGCGGTCCGTCGAGATCGACCACCTGGGCGCGCTGCGCGACGAGCAGCGCCGGCGCCATGCTCAGCGAGGTGCCGATCATGCAGCCGACCATGATCTTGAAGCCACGCGCCGCCGCCGCGTCGGCCAGCACCAGCGCCTCGGTCAGCCCGCCCGATTTGTCGAGCTTGATGTTGACCGCGTCGTATTTGCCGGCGAGCCGGTCGAGATCCTCACGTGTGTGGCAGGATTCGTCGGCGCAGACCGGGATCGGGTGCGGTACGTCGCGCAGCGCGTCATCGGCGTCGGCCGGCAAGGGCTGCTCGATCAGTTCGACCCCGAACGCCGCAAGTTCCGGCATCACTTCGGCCAGATGGCGCTCGGTCCAGCCTTCATTGGCGTCGACGATCAGCCGCGCCGCCGGCGCCCCGCGATGCACCGCCCGCACCCGCTCGATATCCCCGTCGCCGGTCAGCTTGAGCTTCAACAACGGCCGGGCGCACTGCGCCGCGGCTGCTTCGCCCATCCGCTCGGGAGTGTCGAGGCCGAGCGTATAGGCCGTGACAACCGGCTTCAGCGCACCGATCCCGGCGATATCGCCGGCTCGGCGGTCGTCGCGCTTGGCATCGAGGTCCCAGAACGCGGCATCCAGAGCGTTGCGCGCCGCGCCGGGCGGCATCGCCCGCTGCAGCTCGTTGCGGTCCAGGCCGGAAAACACCGCGCCGCGCATGGCTTCGAGCGCCCGCACAACGCTGTCGACGCTCTCCCCGTAGCGTGGGTACGGCACGCATTCGCCGCGGCCGCGGAACTCGCCGTCGAAGAGCTCCGCGATAACCACTTCGGTGGTTGTCTTGCTACCGCGCGAGATCGCGAACGCGCGGGCCAACGGCCAAATCCGGCGGGTCACGCTGAGGCGCTGCGGATGCGGTGCCATCGGGACGCTCAGTCGAGCAGGCGATCGACGATCGGGCCCACCCCGGTGCGAACCGGATCGATCGTGGGTAGGTCGATCTGATCCTCAGTGCGGCGCAGATAGTCGCGCGCCGCCGCGGGATCGAGCGCCCCGGTATTGACGCTGACCCCGACGCAACTCGCCGCCGGATTGGTCAATCGCGCCGCCTCGACATTGCGCTCGATGCACAGCTTCAGATCGGGCAGCTTGTAGTGGGGCAGCCCGCGCATATGGGCGCGGGTCGGCTCATGGCACATCACCAGCGCATCGGGCTGGGCGCCGTGGATGAGGGCGAGGGTGACGCCGGCATAAGAGGCGTGGAACAGCGCGCCCTGGCCTTCTATGAGGTCCCAGTGATCGGGGTCGTTGGCCGGACAAAGCCACTCGACTGCGCCCGACACGAAATCGGAGACCACCGCGTCGATCGATACGCCGTCCCCGGCGATGAAGATGCCGGTCTGGCCGGTCGCGCGGAAATCGGCCTTGACCCCGCGCGCCCGCATCTCCTTTTCGAGCGCCAGCGCAGTGAACATCTTGCCGATCGAGCAGTCGGTGCCGACCGTCAGGAGCCGCTTGCCGGACCGTTTGATGCCGTTGCCGACCGCAAACTCGCGGGTCGGATGGCGCACATCGGCGATCTGACGGCCGAGCCGGGAAGCGGTGTCGCGCAGCGCCGGGATGTCGGACAGCCGGTGGTGCAGGCCGCTCGCGAGATCCATGCCGAGCTCGAGCGCCCGCACCAAGAGCCCCTCCCAGCCTTCGCCGAGGACGCCGCCGCGGTTGGTGGTGCCGACGATCACGGTCTTGACCCCGGCCGCGGCGGCCTCCTCGATATTCATGTCGGGGATGTCGAGATCGGCGTTGCAGCCTGGCAGGCGGAATTGGCCGCGCGATATTTCCGGCCGCCAGAAGGCTATGCCGGCCGCGGTCTTGGCGGCGAGCTGGTCCGGCGCGTCGCCGATAAACAGCAGATACGGAGTGCGCAGGCTCACCGTCCCAACCCCTCTTACGCGCCGGATCTTAGGGAAGAGCGCCCTGGCGGGAAAGCCCCTCGGCGTCGGACCGCGGTCGCGGCCTGCCGACCCGGCAGCCATTCGCGCTTCGAATGCCTGCCATACCGGCAACGGTCGAGAGGGATGCACGCAGCGCCCACAGCGTATTTCCTAGAAGCAACAGCATCCGAGGAGGTCGGGATGAGCCCGGGTGCATCCTTATTCGGTTCACCGCCGGACGTCCGGCGCGAGCCTGGCGGCGTCGCCTGGGCCTCGGTGATCGCCATTCTGTTCGCGGCGATCGCGACGATCAGCTTCGCCGTCGATCAGAGCGTGACGCTGTCGAATCTCCCTTAGCCCAGCGGCAGCGACTGCCGCCCGGTGATCGACAGGCGCGGCGAAAATCGGCACAGTGCCGGTCCGCACGCGTTGACCGGACCGATGACCAGATCGATCGCCGCCGTTCTCCTGGCGCTTGCGGCAGGCGCCGCCAGCGCGACCTTATTCGGCTGCACCGGACCGCATCCGTTCGCCCGCGGCGGCGATGCGAATTCGGTTGAGGTCGTCTATAGCGGGGAGCCCGCGAGCGCGTTATCGGCCGCGCGCCAGCACTGCGCCCGCTACGAGCGCGTCCCCCGTCTGGTCAATGCCGGCGTCGATATCGCCGTTTTCGATTGCGTGGACCCGTAGCTGATCGCCCGGAGAGCGCCCTGATCGCGGCAAGGTTTCGCACGCCTGGGCGGCGGAACTGCTCTATATCCGAGGCGACGACAGGGAGGAGAGCCGATGCGGCACGGGTGGCGATCGGCCGGGACAGCTTGCGGCGCCGGGCTACTCATGCTGTGGTGCCCGGCAATGCTGTCGGCTGCGCCGTGCGACCAGTTCGACCCGACCGGTCCCACTCACAGCACCCAAATCACACTCAATTCGAGCGATTTCGTCGATGAGCACCGCGACGAGATGCGCAGCTTCGTCGTGACCGGTAGCCTCGGCAAGGTCGCTGTCTCGGTGCGGTCGTCAACCCCGGGCGGTATCGTTCGCGGCGTGTCGGCGACCCCCGAGGTGAGCCGCTTCTCGCCGCATTACGGCGAGCAGCTGAAGGGCATCGCGATCGCCGTCTCGCTCCGGCGCGGTGGCGCGCCAGCCGTCGTCGTGCTCAATCTACGGCAGGTTTGCGCCGAGTATTTCCGCCACACCGTGCTTTATTACTGAGCGCGGCGCGGCTCAGAACTGCACGCGCTGGGTCAGCGCGCCATCGATGATCAGGTTGGTGCCGGTGATGAAACTCGCCCGCGGGCTCGCCAGGAAGACGACGGCGTCGGCAACCTCCTCGGGGGTGCCCATGCGCCCGGTCGGGTTGCGCGCCAGCATCGATGCGAACATTTCCGGGTTACGCTCCTCGACGATGTTCCACACGCCGCCCTTGAAATAGACGTTGCCGGGCGAGACCATGTTGGCCCGGACATTCTTCGCCGCAAGATTGCGGGCGAGCCCTTTGACATAGGGCACCAGCGTCGCCTTGACCGCCGCGTATGATCGGTTCGGGCCATAGATCTCGGCCATCGCGGTGCTGCCGACCACGACGATCGAGCCGGCATCGGAGCGCTCGATGATAGGGAGCGCGGCCTCGATGCCGAAGACCGTCCCCATCACGTCGATCTCGAACCCCCGGCGCCACGCCGCTTCGTCCATGCCCTGAGCGAGCGCGCTGACATTGGCGACGAAGATGTCGAGACCGCCGAGCGCCTCGGCGGCCTCGGCGATCCAGGCGCGAAAGGCCGGCAGATCGGCGACGTCAACCGCGCCGCCGGTCGCCTTGACGCCGGTGCGCGCGAGAGCGGCGACCACCGCGTCGACAGGCCCGCGATTGCGCGCGCAGATCGCGACGTCGCAGCCTTCCGCCGCGAGCAATGTCGCCGTCGCATGGCCGATGCCGCGGGTGCCGCCGGTGACGATCGCCTTCTTGCCCTTCAATCCGAGATCCATTGGTTCCGCGATCCTTTTCGGTCTGCTGCCCGGTAGAGTACGCCGGTCAAGCTGCGACCAACAACATTCGGCGTTCGCGCTCTGGCCATTGGCCCCACTGACCGCGGCGCGATAGGATGCCTGCCGACCCGGGTGGCAAGCCCGGCGGCGTGGTGGGAGGACATCTTGGGCGTCAGGTTCAGCAACCCCTGGTGGGTCGTCGGCGGCGCCGTGACCGGCTTGTTCGTCTGCAACGGACCGGTGCTCGGCTTCACCTTTGGCGTGTTTTTGAAGCCAATCATGGCCGATATGGGCTGGCAGCGCGGCACGGCTTCGTTGGCACTCGCAATTGGCGGCGTCGTCAGCGCCCTGATGGTGCCGGTGATCGGCTGGATGATGGACCGCTGGAGTATCCGCCGGGTCGCCTTGCCGGGTCTTGTCCTCTATGCGCTGGCGATGGGGTTGTTGGGGCTGAGCCCCCACTCGCTGCTGATCTTCATATTGCTGTTTGCGCTGGCCGAGGGGACCAGCTCGATCCAGACCCCGATCGGCTATGCCAAGGCGATCGCCGCCTGGTTCGACCGGCGCCGCGGGCTGGCGCTCGGCATCGCGATGTCAGGCGTCGGCCTCGGCGGCTTCGTGATGCCGCAGCTTGCCCAGGTGTTGATCGAGTGGGGCGGCTGGCGCAGCGCCTATCCGCTCCTCGGGCTCTTGACCCTGATCATCGCTTTTCCGGTGGTGGCATTGTGGATCCGCGAACCGCGCCCCGGAGAAGGCGAGCATCACCAATCGGCGTTCGCGGCGGCCAACCTCCCCGGCCTGACGGTGCGCGAGGCGGCGGCGACCGGCCGGTTCTGGCTGCTGCTTCTCGTGTTTTTTCTGGTCGCGATCGCGCTCAACGGCACAGTTGCGCATGTCGTCCCGCTGTTGACCGATGCCGGCCTCTCGCCGGCCAGCGCCGCGGCGACGATGGGCGTTTTCGGCCTCGCGACGATGACCGGGCGGCTCTTGGCCGGCTACCTGATCGATCGCTTTTTTGCTGCCCACGTCGCGACGGTCCTGTTCCTCGCGCCGATCGCCGGTTTTGCGCTGCTCGCCAGCGCGGCGGGCGCGCTGCCGGCGGTTGGCGTCACCTTGGTCGGGCTCGGGCTCGGCACCGAGATCGACCTCATTGCCTTTCTGACGTCGCGCTACCTCGGACAGCGCGCCTTCGGGCAAATCTATGGCTATTGCTTCATGCTGTTCGGCCTGGGCTCGAGCTTCGGCCGCTACATCGGCGGCGCCGTCTACGACCTCGCGGGCTCGTACAACCCGGCGCTGATCGGCGCCGCCGTCGCGCTGGTGATTGCCGTAGCGCTGGTATACCGGCTGGGACCGTACGTCTATCCGGCGCAGCCGCGGTTCGAGCCGGAACTGGCGGTGCAACCGGCGGTATCATGACGAGACGATCGGGAAGTGGTGGAGCCGAGGGGGATCGAACCCCTGACCTTCGCATTGCGAACGCGACGCTCTCCCAGCTGAGCTACGGCCCCATTTATCTCGATAAATTGGCGTCGGCGACCCGTTTCCGAGCGCGGCGGACTATGGGGATTCGCCCCATCCGCTGTCAAGCGCGGCTCCCGGTGGAAGCTCGGGGGTCCCGCCCCGCCGCTCCCGACCACTGCGCGCAATGCGCCGCCCGGCGCTCTCCCCCGGCGCTTGCGGCGGCGCCGGGGTCCGGCTAGGGTCGCGGCTCCCTTGCTGGCGACGGGTCGTCGAATGCACGCTGTCTTGAACCTGTTCCTGCTGGTGATCCGCATCTACATCTGGCTGCTGATCGCGCAGGCGATCCTCAGCTGGCTGCTCGCCTTCAGCGTCGTCAACCGACACAATCATGCCGTCGCGGTAATCGGCGATTTCCTTTATCGGATCACCGAGCCGGCACTGCGTCCGATCCGCGCGTTCCTGCCGAATTTCGGCGGGATCGACATATCGCCGATCATTCTGATCCTGATCCTCTATTTCCTCACCGATCTGATCGTCGAGGACGTTGCTCCCCTCCTCTACTGATGGGCCGTTCCGTGCGCTCGCGGATGGCGTGCGGGTCGCGGTCCGGCTGACGCCGCGCGCCCGGGCCGATCGCCTCGATGGGGTTGCGCAGCTGGCCGACGGCGCTGTGGTGCTCAAGGTCTCGGTCACCGCGCCGCCCTCGGAGGATCGCGCCAACGACGCCCTCTTGCAGCTTTTGGCCAAGGAATGGGGTTTGCCGCGGCGCGACCTCGCGCTTGTCGGCGGTCGCAAGAGCCGCAACAAGATTGTCCGTGTCGCCGGTGAACCGGCAGCGCTGATGCGACGCCTCGCGCTAGCGATCAGCGGCCCGGAGCGGCCTTGACCCAATCGGCGATGCGCTGCACGACCATCGCCTCGATGCCGAGATAGCCGTGCGGCGAGAGGGCTTCGCAGGGCTCGGACTGAATTTGGCTGCTCTCTACCAGGATCAGCTCCTTGCGGGGCGAGCGGGCAAGGGCGGCCAGCAATCGCGGCCCGTCGCCGGGAGGGCTCACGGCGCAGCCGTCGCCTGAGTTGCTGACGACCAGCGCCGGCACCGCGATCGCGCCGGGATCGGCGTCGAACACGGTCTCGTCGGCGCGGCCGATCCGGGTGACCGACGAGGTCAGCACAACCCCGGCGACCTTCGGCGCCAGGTGGGCCGCACCGTTGGCCGCCCCGGTCGAGCCCTGACTCGTCCCGATAAGCCACACCGGCGCGTTGACCCGCGAACGGGCATAATCAACGATCGCGCCGAGCGCGGCGAGATAGCCCGCCGAGCGCCGCGTTCCGAGCAGCGCGGCGCCATTCGGCGGCCCGGGCAGCAACGCGGCAAACCCCTGCGCGGCCCACAAGCCGCGCGTACGGACGACGAAGTTGTTGCCCGGCCGGACATTGCCGGCGCTGTCGATCGCAATGAGGCCGCTACCGCCGCTGAGTAGGATGACGGTGGCGCGGGGCTGCGGCGCGGCGATGAACAGCACCTGCTCGGTCCCACCGGAGGGTATCGGCAGATTCACAACCTCGGGCGTCTGCGCACGGGCGCCATTACCGATTGGCACCAGCGTCGCGACCAAGGTCGCGAGGGCGAGGCGGAACAGCATGCGCATCGGCGCTCTCCCTTCTTTGCGCGTCCGGGGTAAACTGGCGACCGAGCCCCCGCGCAACCGTAAGCTCGCGAAAGGAGCCACGCCATGCTGTTGCCGCTGCAGGGACGCCGCGTTTACTACGACCTGACCGGTCCCGAAGACGCTCCGACAATCTGCATCACCCATTCGCTCGCTTCCGATGGCGGCAGCTGGTCCGAGCAGGTCCCGGCGCTGTTGGCGGGCGGGTTTCGCGTGCTGCGGCTCGACATGCGCGGGCATGGCGGCAGCGACCCGGTCAGCGGTGACTACACGATGGCCGAGCTCGCCGACGATGTCGCGGCGGCGCTGGCGACACTGGGGATCGCTCGGGTGCATTACCTCGGATTGTCGATCGGCGGCATGATCGGCCAGGCCTTTGCGCTGACCCATGGCGAGCGCCTGATCTCGGCGATGTGGTGCGACACGCTGCCGGAGAGCCCCAAAGGAGCCGACGAAATCTGGGCGCAGCGGCTCAGCACCGTGCGCAATGCGGGCTCGCTGGCGCCGCTCGCCGACGCCACGGTCGAGCGCTGGCTGACCGATGCATTCAAGGCGAGGCATCCCGGCCGCTGGCGGCAGATCCGCGACACCGTCACCGGCACGACGCCTTCCGGTTATCTCGGCTGCTGCGCCGCGATCCTCGACTTCGATTTCGTGCCGCGCCTCCCCTCGGTACGGGTGCCGACCCTGGTCCTTTGCGGCGCCGACGACGCCGGCACGCCCGCGAGCGAGAACCGCCGGCTCGCCGCCCTGGTGCCGGGCGCGCGCTATGAGGAGATGGCCGAGTGCCGGCATTTCCCCAACGTCGAGCGCCCGGACGAATTCAACCGGATCATGATGGGCTGGCTCGAAGCGCACAAACGCGCGCGGTGATAGCGAAAAATTCGGACCGCGGCCGTCCCGGCCGCATGCGGGCGAGACGCCCGCGGTCCAGCGCTTACCTTCCGTCGCGCCGGGCGGCGAGGCGCAGGCGCAGGGCCTGCAGGCGGATGAAGCCCTCGGCGTCGCGCTGGTCGTAGACTTGGTCTTCCTCGAATGTGACGTGGGCGTGGCTGTAGAGGCTGTTCGGCGATTGCCGGCCAACGACGCGTGCCAGCCCCTTGTACAGCTTGAGCCGGACCCGCCCGTCGACCTTTTCCTGGCTCTTGTCGAAGAGGGCCTGCAGCATCAGCCGCTCGGGCGAGAACCAGAAGCCGTTGTAGATCAGCTCGGCGTAGCGCGGCATGAGCTCGTCCTTCAGATGCATAGCGCCGCGATCGAGGCAGAGGCTCTCGATGCCGCGATGCGCCGCCTGGAGGATCGTGCCGCCAGGCGTCTCGTAGACGCCGCGCGACTTCATCCCGACAAAGCGATTCTCGACGAGGTCGAGCCGGCCGATGCCATGGGCGCCGCCGAGCTCGTTCAGCTTTTCGAGCAGCCGCGCCGGCGACAGCGCCGCGCCATCGACCGCCACCGGATCGCCGCGGGCGAAATCAACTTCGACATATTGCGGCTGGTCGGGCGCCTTTTCCGGCGCCACGGTGCGGCTGAAGACATATTCCTCGGGCTCGACCCACGGGTCCTCCAGCGCCTTGCCCTCGGCCGAGATGTGCAACAAATTGGCATCGACCGAAAACGGCGCCTCGCCGCGCTTGTCGCGGGCGATTGGGATCTGGTGCTGGTCGGCGTAATCAAGGAGGCGCGTGCGCGAATTCAGGTCCCATTCGCGCCACGGCGCGATGACGGTGACGTCGGGCGCGAGCGCGTAATAGCTCAGCTCGAAGCGCACCTGGTCGTTGCCCTTGCCGGTCGCGCCATGAGCGACCGCATCGGCGCCGACCTGGCGGACGATCTCGATCTGCCGCCTGGCGATCAGGGGCCGGGCGATCGAGGTGCCGAGCAGGTAGGCGCCCTCGTAGAGCGCGTTAGCGCGAAACATCGGGAAGACGAAGTCGCGGACGAACTCCTCGCGCAGATCGTCGACGAAGATCTCCTTCACGCCCATCATCTCAGCCTTCCGGCGCGCCGGCCCGAGCTCCTCGCCCTGGCCGAGATCGGCGGTAAAGGTGACGACCTCGCAGCGATAGGTCTCCTGCAGCCAGCGCAGGATGACCGAGGTATCGAGCCCGCCCGAATAGGCGAGCACGATCTTTTTCACCTCACGCCGTTTATCCGTGTCGGCCATGCCGTGCCTCGTTCGCCAAACCTGCCGCCCCTTTTGTGTCATTGCGAGCGAAGCGAAGCAATCTCGTGCCGCTATGCACCGCCCTGACGAGATTGCTTCGTCGCTGCGCTCCTGGCAATGACACCCGGTTAGCGAAGGCGCCGCTCGATAAAGGCGACAACCTGATCGAGCGCGCCGAAGCCGACGAGATCCTCGTGCCCGGCGTCCGCGACAAACCAGTCCTCCTTGGGCTCCGGCGCCGCCGCGAGCAGCGCTCGGCTGAAACGGTCCGGCACGATCCGGTCGCGGCCGCCGTGCAGGACCAGAATTGGCGCCTTCACCTCGCCGATCCGCGCCAGCGAATCGAAGCGGTCCCAGATCAAGAGGGCGGCGGGAATATAGGGGTAATGGTATTGGGCAAGCGCGCCGACGCTGGTGAACGGCGATTCCAGGATCAGACCGGCGATTGGTTGCGTTGCCGCCAGGTGCACCGCGACCCCCGACCCGAGCGACTCGCCATAGAGCACGAGCCGATCGGCGGCGATCCCCTCGCGCCGCATAAAATCGCCCGCGGCGCGCGCATCATCGAAGAGGCCGGTTTCCGTCGGCGCACCAGGGTTGCCGCCATAGCCGCGGTACTCCACCAGCAGGACGCCATAGCCTTTGCGGCCAAAGCGCTCCATCCGATCGGCGCGGTCGCCGATACTCCCGCCATTGCCGTGAAAATAGGCGATCACAGGCCGACCCTCGCGCGGCGGCAGATACCAGGAGAGCAGCGATAATCCGTCCGCGGTCGTCAGCGAAACCTCACGCGCGCCGAGCTGCGCGAGGAGCCCAAGCTGCGGCCGCGACCGGTCCGGGAAATACAACAGCTGGCGCTGGAACACATAGAGGTACGCCAGCACCAGGAGGTAGGCGATCAGGGGGACACCGACGAGCCACATCAGCACGCCGCCAAGCCGGGGCTGGGCCAAAGGGTCAAGCCGCCGGAAGCGGCGCCGGCATCGTGCGGCGCGCCCTGACGCTCGCCGATTTGAGCTGGCCGCAGGCGGCCAGGATATCGCGGCCGCGCGGCGTCCTGACCGGTGCCGAATAGCCGGCGGCGAAGACGATGTCCGAGAACGCCGCGATCGCCGCCGCGCTCGAGCATTCGTAGGGCGCGCCGGGCCACGGGTTGAACGGGATCAGATTGACCTTGGCGGGGATGCCGCGCAGCAGCCGCACCAGTTCGCGCGCCTCGGCCGGGCTGTCGTTCACCCCCTTCAGCATCACGTATTCGAAGGTGATGCGCCGGGCGTTGCTCGACCCGGGATAGGTGCGGCAGGAATCGAGCAGCTCTGAAATCGGGTATTTTCGGTTGAGCGGCACCAGCTGGTCGCGCAGCTCGTCGGTGACGGCATGCAGCGACACCGCCAGGTTGACCCCGAGCTCGGTGCCGACGCGGGGGAGCATCGGTACGACGCCCGCGGTCGACAGGGTGATCTTGCGTCGCGACACCGCCAGCCCCTCCGGGTCCATCACGATCTTCATCGCGGCGGCGACATTCTCGTAATTGTAGAGTGGCTCCCCCATCCCCATCAGCACGATGTTGGTGAGCTGCCGGTCGGTCGGCGGCGACGGCCATTCGCCGAGCGCGTCGCGCGCCACCATGATCTGGGCGACAATCTCAGCCGCACCGAGATTGCGCACGAGGCGCTGCGTGCCGGTATGACAGAAGGTGCAGTTGAGCGTGCAGCCGACCTGGGACGACACGCACAGCGTCCCGCGATCGGCTTCGGGAATGTGGACGGTCTCGACCTCCTGCCCGTCGGCGAAGCGCAGGAGCCATTTCCGCGTGCCGTCGCTCGAGGCGAGCGCGCCGGTGACCTCCGGCCGGCGCAGCGCGTAGGAAGCCGCGAGCCGCTCGCGGAAGCCCTTCGCCAAATTGGTCATGTCGGCGAAGTCGGTGGCGCCGCGGTGATAGATCCAATGCCAGAGCTGGCGCGCGCGGAACGGCTCGGCGCCGAACCCGGCCATCTCAGCGGCCAACCCGGCGCGGTCCAGCCCCACGAGGTCACGGCGCGGTTCGGATGAGGAATCGTGATCGGACATGGTTCAGATATGGACCGCGGCCGTCCCGGCCGCAATGCGGGCGAAACGCCCGCGATCCGAGGCTCGCCCCGTGTTCAGTCGAACGGAATCGCCTCTCAAACCCCTTGGCCGGCCTTGACCCGGCCATCCACGTCTTTCTTCGACATTCGCTCTCTGACAGAGACGTGGACCCCCGGGTCAAGCCCGGGGGAGAGGAATTTCCATAATGCTCGGATGTGATCGGATACCGCACGCCTACCGCTTGACGCCGCAGGCCTTGTCGATCAGCGCGAGCGCCTTGGCGAAGCCGGCGAGCGGGTAGGTGTCGGTGGTCGGCGGGCCTTTCTGCGGCACGCCCTTGACCACCGCCTGCTTGCCCTTGGCGAGCGCGGTGACGATCGTCTTGTCGAGGTCCGCGGTCCGCGCCCAGGCGCTGTCGTCCTTGATGAACAGTTGAAATTTGCTGCCGCTGACATCGAGTGCGACCTCGCTGCCCTCCTTCAGCGCATAGCCCTCGACGAAGCTCACGACATTGGCGATTTTCTCGACCGGACGATGCGTCACCATCGCCGTCGGCGGCTTCCGCGCGGACCCGGACGGCTCGCTCTTCTGCGGCTGGCCGACCAGGTAGCAGACCTTGCCGGTTTTGTCCTCGGAAGTGTAGGCGGACCAAGCATCGAACTTGCCGAGCGACTGGGCCGCCGGCGTTGCCGGCGTAGCGGGCGCTGCCGCCGCCGCGTGCTTTTTTTTCGGGTGCGCGGCCTGCGTCGGCGAGATCGCTAGCAACGCAGCCGCCGATACCGCCACCGCGCCGAACAGACAGCATCGGATCTTGCTCATTGGCGCAACATAGCGGCGGCTGGCGGAGATTGCCAATCGGCGGCGAGGACACTTCAACCCACTCCCCATGCGCGGCAAAACCGGGCACAATGAGGCAGCATGGACGAGATTACGATCCGCACCGCCCGACCCGGCGATTCCCGCCGCATCGCGCGGCTCGATGTGGAGACCTGGCAGGCTGCCTATGCCGGCATCCTGGCGACGCCCTTTCTCGTCGGCTTGTCGGCGCAGCGGCGCGAGCTCGGATGGGCGACCGTCATCGAGCGAGAACCGCGCGATGTGCGGGTTGCCGTCGACAATGACGGGAACATCCTCGGTTTCGGCAGCTGCGGCCGCTGCCGCGACGGGAAATTTGCCGGCGAGGTCTATACGCTCTACGTCGCTCCGGATTGGCAGAACCAGGGGATCGGCCGCAGGCTCTTGCTCGCGCTGTTCGAGCGGCTGGTCGACCAGTCATGCGGCTCGGCGATCATCTGGGTGCTGCGCGACAATCCGGGCCGGTTCTTCTACCAGCGCCTCGGCGGAAGGGACGTCCAGCACCGGATCTTTGCCGTCGGCGGGAAGCGGATCGAGGCCGCCGGCTATGCCTGGCCCGATCTGCCGCGCTTTCTCCGAACCGCGGCCCGAGCCGAAGACCGACCGGAGCCTTAGTCGCGAGCGATCAGGGACTGCGCGCGGGCTGCGCGGTTGGGCTCTCGGCCGGCAGGGTGCCACCCTCCTGCCAGCGCCCGGCTTTCTTCAGCGCGTCGGCGACTTCGGGCGGCATGTATTTTTCATCGTGCTTGGCGAGGACGCTGGTTGCGACAAAGACGCCGTCACCACGCAGCCGGCCTTCGGCAACGACCCCCTGCCCCTCGCGAAACAGATCGGGCAGTGCGCCATCATAGGCAACCAGGATATCGGTCTTGCCATCGGTGACGCGAAAATCGACGCTGCGGCCGTCCGCCGCGCGCCGCAGGCTTTGCTTTTCGACCAGCCCGCCGATGCGGATGCGGCGCCCCGGGCTGATCCCCTTGGCGGCGAGATCGCTCGGGCCGTAGAAGAACACCAGGTTGTCGTTGAACGCGGCGAGCACCATCGCGGTCGCCACTCCAAGCATGCCGAGACCCAGCGCAAGGGCGAGGAGGCGGCGCCGCTTTCTGGTCATTCGCGTGAGGGGGGCTGCAGGCGGGCGAGGGCGTCGCCGCTGCGCCGATGGCGCCGCCAGGAAACCAGCGCGAGCCCGCCCAGCACGATCCCGGCCACGCCATAGGCGGGCCAGACGAACCCGGCATATCCGCCCATCGCAAACCAGCTCTCGATCGCGTTCATCGTACGGCTACCGCAAGACCGGACGTGCGGCCGACAGCGCCGCCGCGCTGTCCGCGTCGCGCGCGGCGGCCGGGCCGTAGAGGCTCAATGCCCGCGCCTTCCGCTCGTTGAGCGCGGTGCGCATGCGCAGCAGCAGGACCCACACGAACAGCAGGGCAAATCCTACCGCCATGACGAGGAGGGGGAGCAGCATCGAGATGTCGATGCTCGGGCCGCCGACGCGCAGGATACTCGCCGGCTGATGCAGCGTGTTCCACCAGTTGACCGAGAATTTGATGATTGGCAGATCGACGACACCGACCAGCGCCAATAGCGCGCCGGCGCGGGCGCCGCGACTCGCGTCGTCGAACGCGTTCACCAGCGCGATATAGCCGAGATAGAGGAAAAACAGCACCAAGACCGAGGTGAGCCGCGCGTCCCACACCCACCAGGCGCCCCACATCGGGCGGCCCCACAGCGAGCCGGTGGCGAGGCACACCACGGTGAAACCGGCGCCGACCGGCGCCGCCGCCTGCCCGGCGATGTCGGCCAGCGGGTGACGCCAGACCAGCGCCACGAAACTGGCGGCCGCGATAAGATAATAGACGCCCTCCGCCATCATCGCGGCCGGGACATGGACGAACATGATCCGAACGCTCTCGCCCTGTTGATAGTCGGGCGGCGCGAGCAGCAGCGCCCAGCACAGCCCTAGCGCGAGCACACCAGCGCTCGCGGCGCCGAGCCACGGCAGCACCACGCCGCTCATGCGCATGAAGCGCGCCGGGTTGGCAAAACGGGACAGCATCAGGCGCCTTTCTCGATTGCGGCCGGGCATTTTACCTCATTCGAGGGCTTGGCGCAGCGCCGCGGCGGCCGCAAGCGGCGCGAGCGGCAGGGCGGCCAAGGTCACCGCGCCGAGGAGCAGGAGATGCGCGCGCGCGCCGTCCGCGGCAAGGCTCGCCTCGACAGCTCCGGTGGCGAAGATCAACACCGGCAGATAAAGCGGCAGCACCAGCAGCGAGACAAGGATGCCGGGCCGCCGGGCGCCCAGGGTAAGCGCAGCAGCAATCGCGCCCAAGAGGCTCAGGGCCGGGGTCCCGATCAACAGCCCGAGTGTCAGTACCGGGATCGCCGCGGGGTCGAGATCGACAAAGATGCCGAGAACCGGGCTGATCAAGGTCAGCGGCAGGCCGGTCGTCACCCAATGCGCCGCACCCTTGGCGAGGACGACGAGTTCGAGCGGCGATAGCGACAAGGCGATCAGATCGAGGCCGCCATCGGCATGATCGGCCGCGAACAGCCGGTCGAGGCTCAGCACCGCCGCGAGCAACGCTGCGACCCAGATGATCCCGGCGCCGATCCGGCCGAGTAGCTCCGGCTCGGGTCCGACACCGAACGGGAACAGCAGCACGGCGAGCACAAAAAACGCGAGGACGAGCCCGATGTCGCCGCCCTGCCGCAGAGAGAGCCGCAGCTCACACCAAAACAAGCCAAGCAGCGGCGTCATTGCCAGGGAGCGAGCGCGGCGTCGGCCGCCGCGGCGAAATCCTCCAGCGCGATCGTTGCGGCATCGGGTAACGCCCCCGGCTGGTGGGTCGCGATCGCTACGCTGCCGCCCGCCGCGCGATGCTCGGCGATCAGGGTTGCCAGCCGGGCCGCGCCATCGCCATCGAGTGCGGCATTCGGCTCATCGAGCAGCCAGATCGGCGCCGGCGCCGCGACGAGGCGGGCCAATGCCAGGCGCCGCCGCTGCCCGGCCGACAGCCAGCGGCACGGCCGATCGGCGACCGCACCGAGCGCGAAGGCGGCGAGCGCCGGCTCGATCGCGGGCGCCGCACACCCGCGCAGCGCTGCCCAGAACCCCAGCATCTCGCGCGGGGTGAGCGCCGGCTTGGTCGCGTCGTGATGGCCGACATAGTGGATTTGGGCGCGATAGCGCGCGGTATCGTGCATCACCGACGCGCCGCCCCAGAGGACCCGGCCCGCTTCCGGGGCAAGCAGCGTCGCGAAGAGGCGCAACAGGCTCGATTTGCCGCTGCCGTTACTGCCGCTCAAGACAAGCGCCCCGCCGGCCGGCAGCCGGCAATCGAGCCCGCTAAACACCAGCCGCTCGCCGCGCCGGCAGGTCAGGCCCTCGGCGATAAGCTCGGCCCGAGTGACGAATCCGCTTTCCACTCGGCGATCCCCCCAAGTGTCATCCCAGCGAAGGCCGGGATCCACGTTTCGACCGGCTCGGTCGCGGATGAGTGGATCCCGGCCTCCGCCGGGATGGCGACTTATAAACCGGCAGGCCACGAGCAGGACCTGGAAAGCGCGGACCTACGCCCGGCTCACGCAAAAAAGCGGCTCCGGAAGGGGGAGTTCCGGAGCCGCACGCGTCCAGCCGACAGGATCGGCCGGCTCGTAGGTTTGGGGGACAAACCTGTAAGGACGAACCCTACGCATTTGATGGTCGTCCCGAATTGCGACTTCCGTTTGAACAAATTACGACGATTTGGCGACGAATCTTAACCAATCGGCCGGCGATCCTCGATGACCTTGCCGTCATTGGGCAGGCTGCCGGCCGGAACCGGCGTGACGTCGCCCCGCAGCTTGGTAACAGCCTGCACGGTTTCAGCGATGGAAACCGCGGCCTCGGCGGGTTCACCCATCTCCACCAGCAGGGTCATCTGGTCTGCACTCGCCGGGCGCTCGATCACGAGCCGCGCGCGAATGATCGATTTATGGCGGCGGGCGATCTCGGCGATTTGCACCGGGTGGACGAACATGCCGCGTACCTTGGCGGTCTGATCGGCGCGGCCGAGCCAGCCGCGGATCCGCTGGTTGGTCCGGCCGCACGGGCTGGGGCCGGGCAACACCGCCGACAGATCGCCGGTTGCGAACCGGATCAACGGGTATTCCGCGGTCAGGGTGGTGACCAAGACCTCACCGACCTCGCCCGGGGCAACGGGCTCGCCGGTGCCCGGACGCACCAGTTCGACGATGACCCCTTCGTCGAGCACCATGCCCTCGCAAAGCGAGCCGTCGGCAGCGCAGCTCTCATAGGCGATCAAGCCGAGATCTGCGGTACCGTAGCATTGCAGCGCAGCGATGCCGCGCGCTGCGAATTCGACCCGCAGCGCCGACGGGAACGCCTCGGCGCCGACCAGCGCCTTCTTAAGGGAACCGACATCGCTCCCCTGTTCGGCGGCGCGGTCGAGGATGATCTTGAGAAAAGACGGGGTGCCGATATAGGCAACCGGCTGCAGGTCGGCGATCGTGCGCAACTGCTGCTCGGTCTGGCCGGTGCCCGCCGGGATCACCGGGCAGCCGAGCGCATGCGCCGCGCTCTCAACCATCGCCCCGGCCGGAGTCAGATGGTACGAGAAGGTATTGTGCACTAGGTCGCCCGCCCGGAAGCCGGCGGCATGGAGCGCCCGTGCCATGCGGAAGAAATCGGGCCGCCTCGCCTCCAGTTCGTAGATCGGCCCGGGCGAGGCGAACACCCGCGAAACGGCGGCGACCGGCACGGCGGCAAATCCGCCGAATGGCGGAGTTTGCCGTTGCAGCTCGATCAGATCGGATTTGTGGGTCAGCGGCAGATCAATGAGGGCGCGGCGGTCGGTGATGTCCGCGGGCCGCACTTTGGCCAGGCGATCGCGATAGGCGGGGGCATGTTCTTTAGCCGCCGCGATGATTCGCGGCAGCGCTGCCATCAGAGCGGCCTCGCGCTCCGCCGGGTCGCGCTGCTCCAGCGCATCATAGAACGGCCCGTCCACCGGTTGCCTCCTCCCGCCCGCTTCAGGACTGCGCGGTCCAGCAGCCAGATTGCTCCGGGTTTGTCTCCGGTATCAAGCCCGGCGTCATCAAGCATCCCCGCCGGCGCGGCGCCCGGATCTCCGGTATTGTTCAAAGGTGGCGCACGATCGTTGCGAAACAACCTCGGGTTAGTTAGGCTCCTTGCATCGAGCATCGCAACCGCGCGCGAGGGGGCGGGGTGTCGGGCTTCTTCGAACATATGCGCCGCATCTGGGACTCCCTGCTACTGGCGGTGGTCGTGATCGGCCTGCTTGGCAGCAGCGCGCCATCGGCTCAGGAGCTTTCCGCCACCGAGCGCGCCCAGCTGCAAGCCCAGAAGGAAGCGCTGTTCCAGAAGAGCTTGCGCGATCCGGCAAACCTCGACACCGCCTTTGCCTACGCCGACGTCTCAGCCAAGCTCGGCGACAATGAGGCGGCGGTCTCGGCCCTCGAGCGCATGCTGCTGTTCAACCCGAACCTGCCGCGCGTTCAGCTCGAACTCGGCGCGCTGTATTTCCGGATGGGCTCGTACGACAGCGCGCGCACCTATTTCGAGCGCGCCGCGGCGGCGAACCCGCCGGACGATGTCAAGGAACGAATTCGGACCTATCTCGCCGAGATAGCATGGCGAAACGCACCGCATCGGTTCTCCGCCTTCGTTTTTTCCGGCGCCCAGTATCAATCGGACGCCAACATCGCGGGCTCGTCGAGCATCGCTTTCCCCGGCTTTGTCGTCAATCTGCAGCCACAGTTCGTCAAGCGCCACGATTTCATCGCGTTTGCCACCGGCTCGGCTCTTTACAGCTATGATTTCGGCAACCAGGACGCCGACACCTTCGAGTTCGGCGGCACCGGCTATGTCAACCATTACGGCACCGTCGAGCGGCTCAACCTGGGGTTCATCGAAGCGACAGCGGGACCGCGCTTCAACTTCCGCGAGCCGCTACCCGGGGTAATCTCAGGCTCGCTCAAGCCCTATGCGATCGTGAACGAGGTGACCCTGGGGAGCCACCAATACTTCAACACCGCAGGCGTCGGGGGCGAGTCCACCGCGCTGGTGTGGGAGGATATGCGGTTCAAATCGTCGGTTGAGTTTCGCCAGAAGAGGTTCGCCAACGCTCCGGATCGACCGCTGTCGACCGGGTTCGACGGCAACGACACGCTCGTCTCCCTCTTCGCCGCCAAGCCGATTACGATCGTCCCCGATTCGGAGCTGAGCCTCGAATTCGACTTCCTCGACCAGAACACCAAGTTTGCATTCTTTACCAACCAATCCTATGCCGGCGCCGCCGGCTATCGGATTCGCTATGACGACCCGACCGGGTTCTTCCGGCGACCGCTCGAAACCAATTTTTCGCTGAGCCGCAGCTGGGCCGATTATGCCGCGCCTGATCCGTGCTGCGGTGTTGCGAGCAACCGCTTTGACCGGCGCTGGCGGTTCGCCATCGCGCAAACCTTCCCGATTGCCGAAGATATCGCGGTCGTCATGCAGGCGCAGCGCGACATCGTATCTTCCAACGTGCCGCTATATCACTACACCAGCAACAGCGTGCTGCTCGGCTCGCAGATCCGGTTCTGAGCAGCGGTCGCGGCACTCCGGCAGCCTCACGGAAGCTCCTCCCATGACAGGAGGTTGAACTGGCGCTATGCTTCTCGCGCCGATTGGTCTGTGCGGCCGTCCCGAGCTTGGCTCGCCCGCGTGGAGCGGCGCATTGGGAGACGCCTCATGCCCGGTTTCGCTTATCTTCTACTCCCTGTCGCCATGGTCGCCGGTCTGTTGTTAACAGCCGGCACGAGTGCGGCGCTGGCCCAGGAGCGGGTCGGGGTCAACAGCGCGGTCAATCCCGAGGCGACCGGAGCGCCCCCCGGTGCGCAGCCGCGCCGACTGGTGATCGGGCAGGACGTCATCTTCAACGAACACATCACCAGCGGCCCCGCCGGGCAGACCCAGCTGCTGTTTCTCGATGAATCCTCGATGTCGGTCGGCCCCAATTCCGATCTGACGATCGATCAGTTCGTCTTTGACCCGAAGACCGGCACCGGAAAGCTGGCGATGAGCGCGACGCGCGGCCTGTTGCGCTATGTCGGCGGCAAGCTGAGCAAGCAGGACGATGCGGTGACGCTGCGCAGCGCCACCGCGACACTGGCGGTGCGCGGCGGCGCGTTCATCGCGCAGATCGCGCCCAACGGCACGACCGACGCCGCATTCCTCTACGGCAAAGGCCTGACGGTCGCCGGCGCGGCCGGCGGGTCGGAGACCCTGAGACGGCCCGGCTTTCACACCGTCATCATCCCGGGTGGCGGGCCCACCTCGCCGGTGCCGTTACCGCCGGCGCTACTGGCGCTGTTCATCCAACAGCTCGACGGGCGCAGCGGGAGCACCGGCGGCGCCGCCGTCATCCCGACCGACACGACCGTCGCCGATAGCGGCATCTCGCAGACGATCTCGGGCAATCTTGCCCAGAGCACGCAGCAGGCCGGGCAAAACCAGGGCGATGCGGGCCTTGGCTTCAATCCGAACGCGTGCCCGCAATGCAACTTCCAGAACACCATCCAGAACACCATCCAGAACACCATCCAGACCACGGACCGGCCCGTCGTCCCCACCCCCTCTCCCGTGAACATCACCACGACCGGTTATGCGGGGGCGGTCAAATCCGGCGGGTCGGGGTTCATCGCGCCGGACCAGTCCTCCAGCTCGAATATTCCGTTCAACGGCGGCGTGTTGAGCAATGGCTTCTTCAACGGGACGGCCGGCGGCCAGACGTATTCGTTTCCCCTGGCCACCGGAACAACCACGTTCAGCTCGGCCGGATCAAGCCCCTCAGGCCCGCTGACCGGGACCAGTTTCCTCTCGAACGACGGGGCCTTCTTCTATGCAAATGTGACTGCGGCCAACGGGAAAGCCACGTTCGTCTCAGGCGGGCAAGCGGTGCCCTCGAGCGTCCTCGCAGCGACCGGCAAGACCCGCATCTTTGCCTTCAGCCTGTCGGGGGCACCAGCGCCGAGCAGCATACCGTTTGCGCTCAATGACGAGCCGATCACGAACCCTGCGCTGACCCCGCTCTACCTTGTGGCGCCGGCATCGAGCGCAATCGGCAGCACCAGCACCGCGAGCACGGCCCGCGAACTGCAGGCGACTGTCGCGTTCTCCGGGCAGGGCAGCGCGCAAACTTCTACCGCCGTCGTGCAGGGCGGGGTCGTAACGACGCTTCAGAACGGGGCGCCGTTCATCAGCGGCGCGGTGCGGGGGGTCGAGGCGTCGGGGTCCGAATTGGAGACGATGACCTCGCCCGTCAGCTCGGTGGTCGATGCCAACGGGAACAGCCTCTACGGAACGAACACGATCACCGGCTTTACGCTCGACCAGACGAAGTACCTGAAGGTTTCGGACACGAGCTTTATCAGGACCGCGCCGGATCCAGTCCAGCCCCAGGCAAGCGAGACCGAGGGCGTCGCTCTGGCACAATTCCCGGAAACCTATGGCTTCGCGCAGCCCGCCGTCGCGACGACATTGCCCGCCGGTGTCGGCACCAATCGGACCACGCAGACGCTGACCGGCTTCTTCGGCGGAACGATGACGACCACCGCGACAACGACCCCGTATGCGATTACCGGAGCCGCCAGTATCGCGACCGATAGCACTGCCAACACCCTGACGGCGGCCTTCACGAGCGACCCGCTCACCTCATCGAAAACCGGCGGGATCACTTCCGTCAAAATCAATTTCGGCGGACAAAACAGCGTCTTCATCGACGACAATATCTTCGGCGCGTTCGAGGACAAAGACACGCCGCAGCAAATCAACGGCCAGCAGCTGGTGGTCGGCGGCGACACGAGCCAGGCAAGCCAGCTCTATCTCGTCAGCTCGTCGACCGCGGCGCTCCCCACGTCGCTGTTGCCGCCCGGGGTGTCGTACTGTCAATGCCAATACCTGCAATGGGGCTATTGGGGCGGCGATCTGCTGACCGGCAATGCGACGAACGACCTTATTTCCCGTATCGACCACGGGCATATCAATTTTTGGGTCGCGGGGGTGCCAACCTCGGCCGGTGACCTCACCACCCTCGCGAACCAGTCGGCGGTCGGGACCTATACCGGCCACGCGATCGGCTCGGTGTTCAACGCGGGCTCCAATTATGTCGCGGTCGGCGGCTTCAACGGCGTCTATAATTTCGGCACGCAAATCGGCACGTTGACGGTCAGCAATTTCGACAACAATCCAACGCTCTCGGTCACCGGCAGTGCGCCGCTGACCGGCGGCAAGTACACGCTAAGCCTCACCCAGCCGGGCGTCACCGGCTCGATCACCGGCGGCTTCTTTGGCCCGAAAGCAGCGGAAACCGGCGGCAATTTTGCGTTCCAACGGACTGTCGGCTCGACCTATATCGCCTCCGGGATTTTCGCCGGCAAACAATAGCGATCGAGCCCCCGTTACGCGTCACGCCGGGGTTGGTGGCGTGACACCCGCGGGCCTTCACAGCCCACCGACTTGGTCTTTCTCCACTCCGGAATAGCGTAACAAGACGGCGTGGTAGCCGGGGCCAAGCCCGGCCGCGGTCGGCGCATCACAGGCAGCGGACGGTCCAGAAGGTTGAGGGCGCCGACTGGAAGTCCTTCTTATAGCGGCTCTCATCGAGCACGCGAAAGCCGCGCGGGCAGAGTCTCGCGGCAGTTCGCTGGTTCGGCACATCCGAGCCACCCGGAACCTCCGGCCCCTCAATGCGGAAGGTTCGGTCGTCGATTCGGCTGGCGACCGATTGCGCGCAAGCCGTCAGCGCGGTGGACGAGACGACCAGGAGGGCGGCGAGGGCAACGCGGTGCATGGCGGGAAATTGATATTCGCAAAAGACCGCTTGAGGCAAGCTTTCCGCCGGTTCATGCACGACGCGTCCACCGCGCAGCACAACGGCCCGCCGGCGAGGCCAGCGGGCCGCTGAGGTTGGGTAGGGTTGCGGAGGCGCGACTAGAACCTGACTTTCATCGAGGTTTGCATGGTGTAGGCATCGCCGCGCAAATTCGACACGACTTGGCGATGGCCCCACGCGCCCTCGATCCCGACGTCCACAAACGCGACCGGGCTCCAGATCAGGTTGAGATGCGTGATGCTGAGCTCCTTGTTGAGCGCCGCCCGGCCAGTGGCCTGGACGAGGGCGGGGACATCGTTGTGGTTCATGCTGAAGTCGACGTCCGAGCGCAGCTGGTCGGTCCACCAATGCTCGTAGTAGATGCGGGCCGAGAAGGAGGTGATCGTCGTGGCCAGCACCGCCGCATCGTACGTCGCCCGAGCCACACTGAAATTCGACCGGCTGTCGGTGGCGTTGAAGGCCTGACCGTTGAGCGCGCCGCCGAAATTGGTCGCCACCCCGTAGTTATTGGCCACCTGATCGCCGAGGCCGTCGCCGCCGGCCAACCCGCCGCCGATGCTGTCCTTGCCCCAGGTGAAGAAGTGGCCCGACACCGCGCCGCCATAGCCGAGATAGCTTCTGCTGAGGAAGCGGCCGTCGTTCAGCGTGTACCCGACCGTCGCCAGGCCGAACTGCAGATGGCCCCACGGCTGGTCGACGCGAAGGCGCGAGACGAAGGTCGGCATCAACTGCTGCGACGAGTTGAAGAACGCCGCGTTGCCAAGGCAAGCATTGGTGATGTTGGTCGCGGCGTTGGTCGCGACGGTGGTGAGCGCCGTCTGCGTCAAGGCGGCGCAGGAGGCAGCGGTCGGGATCTGGTTGGTGTCGGTAAAGAACGAGCCGAACGGGCCGGCGATGGAGGGGTTCGGGTTCTCCACCGAGCCCGCCAGCGACCAGCCGTTGCCGAGCGGATAGGTGTAGCGCACCTGCGGCGTGCGGGAGACGAAGTTGGAGCCGGTCTGGCCGCCGAAATCCAGCAGGGTCGGAGAGGAATCATTGTCGACGAAGGTGCCGTTCGTCTGGCCCATCAGGAGGCCGCCGAAGGTCGCATAGCCCTCGCGGAAGCGCGGGATGTAGCCGTTGGTGCTGCCTTGGTTGTTGTTGAGGATCGTGTTGGTGTTCGACGCGGACATGTCAAACGAGACAAAGGCCTTGATCTCGCCCCAGGCGCTCGGCTGGCGGACATCGAGGAAGATGTTCGACTGCTTGCCCGACAGGGTCCATTCCGAGCTGCGCGACGCCGCGAAACCGACCGCGTTGGCAGCCACCACACCGTTCTTCAGCGGGATGCCGGGCAGATTGCCGGTGCCGCCCTGCCCGTCGGTGTAGGTCTCGTTGAACGCGCCCTGGCCGTTGAGTGCGCCGCCGACCGCCGCGCCCTTCAGGTACCACAGCACCGACCCGACGGCCTGGCCGCCGACACGCATCGAGGTGTCGGTGCCGGGGATCAGAAATGAGCGCGGGAAGCTGCCGACGCCGATCGGACCGGCCGGCGCCGCCGGACCGGCTTGCGCCAGCTGGTCGACGCGTTGCTGGAGGAGTTCCTGATTGGCGCGCAAATCCGCCAATTCGTCGGCCATGGCCGCCGGCGGGCCCGCCAGCAGCGCGATCGCGGCAGTCAGCCCGCCGAGCGCCGCCACGGTGGCGATAGTCCGGTTTTTGATCATTGCTCCCCCAAACAAACGTTGCGGTTGACCGCGCGACGAACACGCGTTCCTCCCGCTGCATGATATTGCGCGTAGCGCGGCGATCAAGCGTGGTTTATTCGCCCCGTGGTGTTTTCGTCGCAGCGTGGCTGGACTGCAACATATCCACCGATGCGATTGAGCCGAGGGGGAAATCGTCGCCCTCCGCTGCGATCGCTTCGCGTCCCACGGGGAACCGCGACATCAGAACTTGAAGCCGAGCCGCGCTCCCGCACTGGTTATGCCGGCGTTGCGGGGCGCGAGGTTGGCGTTCGAGATGTGATCGAGGAGCGCCGAGATGCTGACGATCGGGGTTATCTGGTAGCCGAGTTCTGCGCTCTCGCGAAACAGGACTTGCGATCCCAGCAGCTTGCGGCCGGGCGGGGCGACCGATGTCTTCGTACCCGTGAAACCATCATGGACCGCACCGCCGAGGCTGCCGTTGGCAAAGACCGCGCCCCCGCCGAACAGGCTTGGGAGCAGCGTCCATCCCCAGGTCAACCCGAAATGGCCATCGCTGGTATTGCCGGCGGTGTTGATGTCGGCACCGATATGCGGCCGCGGCGAACCGATGATGCTCAACAGATCGGGCGCGGGGAACAGCACCTCGAGATTGAGGTCTGCCCCTCCTTCGACGTGGTGCGTCAGAAAGCCGATATCGTGGGCGAGAACGCCGACCTTGACCTCGTCGATGAGCCTAGTCTGCGCCGCCGCGCGAGTCGGGGCGAGTGCGAGGGAGGCGGCGATGCCGATAACGGCAAGCGCGACGATCCGCGGGGCTGGGATCACTTCCGGGTATCTCCTCAGGCGCTCATGCGGACCGTTGAATTCGCCGACAAGTTAGCGCGCCGCGGCGGCGCTTGCCAATGGCTTTGGCGCAATCGCGGATCGCGCTTCAACCGAACGGATTGAGCGCCTTTAGCCGCGCCGACCACCCATGGCGCCCGAGCTCGCGCCGCAAAACCCCCGAATCGGTCACCCAATTAAGCTGCAGCACCCGCCGTTCGCCGCGATGCGGCTGATGGCCGTGGAACGAGGCCGCGCTGCGCCGGAACGCGACCATCGTGCCGGCAAGCGGCGCGATTTCCGCGGCGCAGTCGGCCAGATCGTCGGCGCGGCGCAAGAGCCGGAGCCGGCCGGCTTCGACCTCCCACACCGGGTTCATATAAAGAAGGAGGGTGATCAGCTTTGTCGCCGAATCGGTGTGGATCCGGCCGTCCCTGCCGTCGCTCTTGCCGCGCACCGTGATCATCGTCGGCCGGCCAGCCAGATCGATCGTGAATTTCCGCTCGATCTCGTGCCGCAGGTCGGCGCCCTCGAGCTCGGCGGCAAGCCCGGCGAACGCCGCGCCGACCGAAAGCGCGCCGAGCGGAAAGCTGCCGTGCCGCCGCACCGCCGGAAAATCGGCGAGCAGCGCCGGCAGATGCTCTCCCCGAATGAAATTGTCGACGAGCACGAATTCGAACGGATCGCGCCGCAACGGGCTCGTCTGCAGGCGCTCGAGATCGAGGATCATCGCCGGTCCGCTACTCGGTGTCTTACCCCGCACGGAGAGTACGCGGGGATCGCGCAATTCGCAAAACCCCCTGGCCGGCCTGGCTCCGGCGGCGGCGAAATGTTCCATTTACGAGAGAGCGTGTCGTCGCCGTTTCCGCTCGCGGCGGCGCGCTCTCTGGGTTAGAGGTAGCTCACCGCCCGCAACCGGCAGCAGGGGTAATGGAACAGCGTTGGGGCCTGCCCCTCATCGCCTGGCCGTCGCGGCTGCGCCCAAATGCCTGGGACCTCGTCGCGCTGCCGCTGGTGCTCGGGGTGCTCGCGCTGGTTGCGTGGGGCGGCATGGCGATGGGCGCGCATTACCAGATCGGCGAGGCACTGCCGATCAGCCTCGATCCCGGGCGGCTGCCGGAATACGCGCTGCGTACGGTGCTGCGCATGGCCGCCGCGCTCGTCGCATCGCTCGTATTCAGCCTGCTCTATGCCGCGCTGGCGGCCAAAAGCCGGCAGGCCGAAAAGATCCTGATCCCGGTGCTCGATGTCCTGCAATCGGTGCCGATCCTCGGTTTCCTGTCGATCACCGTGACTGGGTTCATCGCGCTGTTTCCTGGCCGCCTGCTCGGCGTCGAATGCGCCGCGATCTTCGCGATCTTCACCTCGCAGGCCTGGAACATGACGTTCAGCCTGTACCAGTCGCTGCGCACCGTGCCGGTCGAGCTGATCGAGGCAGCGCGGATGTATCACCTCTCGGCCTGGCAGCGGTTTTGGCGGCTCGAAGTGCCGCATGCCGTGCCGACGCTGGTGTGGAACATGATGATGTCGGTCTCGGGCGGCTGGTTCTTCGTCGTCGCCTCGGAGGCGATCACCGTGTCTGGCCAGACGATCCTCCTGCCCGGCATCGGCTCCTACATCGCCACCGCGATCGAGCAGCGCGACCTCGGAGCGATCGGTTATGCCGTGCTCGTCATGCTCGTCGTGATCCTGCTCTACGACCAGCTGCTGTTCCGGCCGCTGCTGGCATGGTCGCGCAAATTCGTCGGCGACCCACGCGCCGATGAGGACTACGTCCGACCGTGGTTTCTGATCGTGCTGCAGCGCGCCCGGGTGTTCGATTTGGTGCAATCGGGCGTGCTGGCGCTCAACCGCGCGATCGATCATGGCATCGGCGTGCTGGCCCGCGCCGCGCCGGGCGGGCGCCTGGCAGGCCCGCGTTCGCCGCTGTTCGAGCGCCTCTTCGATGTGACCTTGCTCGGGTTGGCCGGCGCCGCGATTGTCTGGCTCGTGGTGTTCATCCGGGCGAGCGTTGAGCCGGCCGAAATCGGCTGGGTTTTCGTGCTCGGGCTGATCACCGCCGTACGGGTGATGGTGTTGATCGCGCTCGCCTCGCTGGTCTGGGTGCCGATCGGGGTGTGGATCGGGTTGCGCCCGCGGATCGCCGACCGGGTCCAGCCGATCGTGCAGTTTCTCGCGGCGTTTCCGGCGAATCTGTTCTTTCCGGTGGCGGTTGTCCTGATCCTCCATTTCCGGCTGAGCCCCGAAATCTGGCTCAGCCCGCTGATGATCCTGGGGACCCAATGGTACATCCTGTTCAACGTGATCGGCGGCACCACGGGGTTGTCGTCCGAGCTGCAGCTCGCGGCCGGCAATCTGGGGGTGCGCCGCTGGTTGTGGTGGCGGCGGGTCATGCTGCCGGCGATCTTCCCGGCCTATGTCACCGGCGCGGTCACCGCCGCCGGCGGCGCGTGGAACGCCAGCATCGTCTCCGAGGTCGTGCAATGGGGCGATACGACCTTGCGCGCGACCGGCCTCGGCGCCTACATCACGCGATGGACGGCCGAGGGCGACGCCGCCCGCATCGCCCTCGGGATCGGGGTATTGTGCCTCTACGTTCTGGCCTTCAACCGGCTGCTGTGGCGCCGGCTCTACAATCTCGCCGCCGAACGGCTGCGGCTCGACTGAGAGGATTTGCCGGATGGTCGACCTGCTCGCCGAACGGAGCGCATCGCCGGGGCTGGCCGCGCCGCTGCTGCGCGCCATCGCGCTCAGCAAGACCTATCGCACGCCCGATCACAGCGGCCGGCTGGTCCTCGAACGAATCGATTTTGCGCTGCGCGACGGCGAAATCGTCGCGATTCTCGGGAAATCCGGGTCCGGCAAATCGACCTTTCTGCGCTGCCTGGCCGGTCTCATCGCGCCGAGCGAAGGCCGGGTCGAGTATCGGGGCGCGCCGGTCACCGACCCGGTGCAGGGCCTCGCCATGGTGTTTCAAAGCTTTGCGTTGTTTCCCTGGCTGACCGTGCTCGGCAATGTCGAGCTCGGTCTCGAGGCGCAGGGCGTCTCGGCCGCCGAGCGGCGTCGGCGCGCGGTCGAGGCGATCGACCTGATCGGCCTCGACGGCTTCGAGAACGCCTATCCAAAGGAGCTGTCGGGCGGCATGCGACAGCGCGTCGGCTTTGCCCGCGCCCTCGTCGTCAATCCCGATATCCTGTTGCTCGACGAACCATTCTCGCAGCTCGACGTCTTGACCGCCGAGACCTTGCGCAACGACCTGTCGGAGCTGTGGATACAGCGGCGGATCCCGACAAAGGGGATCCTGATGGTCTCGCACAACATCGAGGAGGCGGTCGAGATGGCCGACCGCATCCTGATTTTCAGCAGCGATCCCGGCCGGATCAGCGCCGAAGTTCCGATCGCGCTGTCGCAGCCGCGGGCGCCGGACAGCTCGCCGTTCCGCCAGATCGTCGACCAGGTCTACACGCTATTGACGACGGTCCCGGGGCGCGATGGGCGGCGCGGCGCCAAGCCCGAGCCGATCGGTTTTGGCTATCGCCTCCCCGACGCCGCGGTGCAGCAGCTGTCCGCGCTGATCGAGCGGCTGACCGAGCCGCCCTACGGCGGCCGCGCCGACTTGCCGCATCTCGCCGACGAGGAAAACCTCGTCCTCGACGAGCTGTTCCCGCTGATCGAGTTCATGCAGCTCTTAGGCTGGGCGCAGGTCAGCGGCGGCGATATAGAGCTGACCGCGGGCGGGCGCGTCTATGCCGCCGCCGACATGCTGCCGCGCAAGCAGATGTTCGCCGACGCCTTGATGAAGCACGTTCCGCTCGCCGCCCATATCCGCCGCGTCCTCGATGAGCGGCCCGGGCACCGCGCGCCCGCCACTCGTTTCCTGCGCGAGCTCGAAGACCATTTGTCCGAGGAAGAGGCCGAGCGAGTGCTCGAAACCGCGATCAATTGGGGCCGCCACGCCGAGATCTTCGCCTACGATTATGATGACGAGGTGCTCAGCCTGGAGAATTTCTGATGGCTCAACACGAATCGTCACCCCCGCGAAAGCGGGGGTCCAGGGAGACGACTGCGACCCCGGCCCCTGGATTCCCGCTTTCGCGGGAATGACGAGAACCTGGGTAAGGCAGTCATGCGCAGGAGGCAGGTGCCGGGCAGCCCGTTGCGGCTTATGCTGGCGCCAACAAGGAGTGTGGCGTGGTTGAACGATTGAGCTCGGCAATGGCCGGGGACGGACGATCCGGGCAAGGGCTCGATGCGGCGATCATGGCGCTGCGCCGGGGCGAGCCGGTGTTGCTCGACGGGCGCGATCACGCCGTCCTCACCCTCGCCGCCGAATTCGTCACCGACGACAATCTCGCGCGTCTGCGCGCGGTGTCGGGCCGGCCGTTGCGCATGGTGCTGACGCGGCGCCGCGCGGTGGCGCTCGGCTTGGGGCGGCGTGAAGCAGCCCCGGCGGCGCTTTCGGGCGCGGTATCGATCGCCGTGGCGCCGCTACTGTCCGCCGCGGTGATCCGCAACCTCGCCGATCCCGCGGCTTCGCTCGGCGCCGAGCCGCCCGGGCTCGGCCCCAAGCCGGTCATCGCCGAAGGGGGCGAACTCGCCGCCGTCGCCCTCGCCCGGCTCGCCGCGCTGCTGCCGGCCGCGCTGGTCTTGCCGCTGGCTCCCTCAGAGGCGGCGCTCGCCCGGCGGCGCACCGATTTCGCGGTCGTCGAGACCGAGGCGGTGCTGACCCGCCGCGCCGCCATCACCGGCCTCACCCGGGTCGCCGAGGCGCGTGTTCCGCTCGCCGATGCCGAAGATGCCCGGCTCATCGCGTTTCGCCCGGGCGATGGCGGCACCGAGCATCTCGCGATCGTGATCGGCCGGCCGGACCCGGCCGCGCCGGTTCTCGTGCGGCTCCATTCGGAATGCTTCACCGGCGATCTCCTGGCCAGCCTGCGCTGCGATTGCGGCGACCAACTGCGCAGCGCGATCGCGGCGATCACCAAGACCGGCAGCGGGGTGCTCCTCTACCTCGCCCAGGAAGGCCGCGGCATCGGCCTCATCAACAAGTTGCGCGCCTATCAGCTACAGGATGCCGGCTTCGACACGGTCGACGCCAACGAGCAGCTCGGCTTCGACGCCGACGAGCGGGTTTATCTGCCGGCGGCCGAAATGCTGCGTCAGCTGGGGTTCGCGACGGTGCGGCTCCTGACCAACAACCCCGACAAGGTCGCCGCCCTCGAACGCTACGGCATCCGCGTCGCCGAACGCGTGCCGCACGTCATTCCCGCCAACGGCCACAACGAACGCTATCTGCGCACCAAGGCGACGCGCAGCGGCCATTTGCTGTAGGCGCGGCTCCCTACCCCGCCGCGGCATCCGCCGCGACGATCCGGCGGGCGCCGAAGATCGCGGTGCCGACCCGGACATGGGTCGCGCCGAAACGGATCGCCGTCTCGAAATCGGCGCTCATCCCCATGCTGAGCTGGTCGAGCCCGTTGCGCCGCGCAATCTCGCGCAACAGCGCGAAGTGGAGCGTCGGTTCCTCGTGCTCCGGCGGGATGCACATCAGCCCGACGATCGGAAGGTGCAGCCGGTCGCGGCACTCGCGGATGAAAGCGTCGGCGGCTCGCGGCAATATCCCCGCCTTTTGCGGCTCCTCGCCGGTATTGACCTCGATGAAAGAGGGCAGGCGCCGCCCGGTCTTATCCATCTCGCGGGCCAGCGCCTCGGCGAGACGCGGCCGGTCGACGGTTTCGATCACGTCGCAATGGGCGACCGCATCCTTGACCTTGTTGGTCTGCAACGGGCCGATAAGGTGCAGCGTGAGATCGGAAAATTCACGGCGCAGCGCAGGGAATTTGCCGAGCGCCTCCTGCATGCGGTTCTCGCCAAAGATCCGCTGCCCCGCCTTGAGCGCGGCGCGCACCGCGTCAATCGGATGGGTCTTGCTGACCGCGACCAGGGTAACCGCGTCGGCCGGCCGGCCGGCGCCGCGCGCCGCGGTCTCGATGCGGCCGCGAACGGCGGCCAAATTGGCGGCGATGGCCTCTTCCATGTTGACTCCATTCCTGGCACAAGGCTGCCCGATGCGGGATTTGGGGAGCGCCGCCCGGGGGCATCGTGGCGCCAAAGGTCGTGACATGTCCGCTGGTTATTACCGCCTGCTGATCGGGGTTGCCGCAAGCCTTTCGTTGATGGTCGCGGGATGCGGGTCCGATTGGCCGGGCACCTTCGTGACAAGCCCGGCCGCCGGCGCACCCTCCAGCCCGCCGGTCGCCGAGAATACGACCGACCAGATCGACACCGAGGCCACGCTGTGGACGGTGTTCGGGTTCGCCAAACGCGACTCCGAGCAAAATGTCGGGCCGCAGACCGGAAATGCGGTCAGCCCTATCCTCTGGCAAGCAACGCAGGACACGCTGCATTTCGCCGGGTTCGCCTCGGAAGACCCAATGACCGGCCTTCTGGTGACGGACTGGTATTCGCCGCCCGGCAAGCCAAATGAGCGGCTGCGGGTCAGCGTCTTCATCCTGTCGCGCGCCTTGCGTTCGGATTCGCTCGCAGTGACGGTCGAACGCCAGGCGCGCTCGTCCGTCGCGGAATGGCGCGATACACCGGTCGCGCGGGATGTCGTCACCGGGCTGGAAAACGCCGTTCTGCAGCGGGCGCGGCAGATCCACGCCGAGCGTTATCGGGATACTGTGTATAAATAGCCGCCGCGCCAACCGCACCAGAGGCGCGCCGTCGTGGGACCAGGCATGTCACGCTACAATTTTCGGGAAACCGAGGCGAAATGGCAGCGCCAATGGCGCGAGCGCCGGTGTTTCGAGGCGCGCGAGGACACGGCGCGGCCAAAGTATTATGTTCTCGAAATGTTCCCCTATCCGTCGGGCAAGCTCCATGTCGGGCATGTGCGGAATTATACGATGGGCGATCTCGTCGCCCGCTACCGGCGCGCGCAGGGCTTCAACGTCCTCCACCCGATGGGGTGGGATGCCTTCGGGCTGCCGGCGGAGAACGCCGCGATCGACGCCAAGGTGCATCCGGCCGACTGGACCCGCGACAACATCACGACGATGCGCACGCAGCTGCAGCGCATGGGGTTTGGCTATGATTGGGCGCGCGAGATTGCCGCCTGCCACCCCGAATATTACCGGCACGAACAGAAGATGTTTCTCGACTTCCTCGCCGCCGGGCTCGCCTACCGCAAGGAGTCCTGGGTCAATTGGGACCCGGTCGAACATACCGTGCTGGCGAACGAGCAGGTGATCGACGGGCGTGGCTGGCGCTCCGACGCGCTGGTCGAGAAGCGCCTCCTGGCGCAATGGTTCCTGCGTATCACCGCGTTCACCGACGAATTGCTCTACGCGCTCAAGACGCTCGACCGCTGGCCCGAGCGGGTGCGGCTGATGCAGGAAAAATGGATCGGCCGCTCCGAAGGCGCCCGGGTGCTGTTCCCGATCGCCGGCCCGCTCCCTAACCCTCCCCCGCATGCGGGGGAGGGAAGGGTGGGGGCCGACCAAGCGGTCGAGGTGTTCACCACCCGGCCCGACACGCTCTATGGCGCATCGTTCATCGCGCTGTCGCCGCACCACCCGCTCGCGCAAAGCCTCGCCGCCGGCGACCCGAAGCTCGCCGAATTCATTGCCGAATGCGACCGTCTCGGCACCAGCGAGGCGGTCATCGAGACCGCCGAGAAGCGTGGGTTCCGCACCGCGCTCGACGCGGTCCACCCGCTCGACCCGAGCCGCAAGGTCCCGGTCTATGTCGCCAATTTCGTGCTGATGGAATACGGCACTGGCGCGATCTTCGGTTGCCCGGCGCATGATCAGCGCGACCTCGACTTCGCCCGCAAGTACCGGCTGCCGGTCATTCCGGTGGTGCTGCCGCCGGGCGAGGATGCGGCGAATTTCAGCGTCGGCGACACGGCCTATGTCGAGGACGGCACGATCTTTAACTCCGACTTCATGAACGGGCTCTCGGTGGCGGACGCCAAGCGCGCGGTCGGCGAGCGGCTCGAGCAACTGGGGAGCGGCGAGCGGACGATCGCCTACCGGTTGCGCGATTGGGGCGTGTCGCGGCAGCGTTATTGGGGCTGCCCGATCCCGCTCATCCATTGCCGAGATTGCGGCATCGTGCCGGTTCCGGAAGAGGATCTCCCGGTCGAGCTGCCGCACGACGTCAGTTTCGACCGGCCGGGCAACCCGCTCGACCATCATCCGACCTGGAAGCACGTCGCCTGCCCGGCCTGCAACGGCCCGGCGCTGCGCGAGACCGATACGCTCGACACCTTCTTCGATTCGTCCTGGTATTTCCTGCGCTTCTGCTCGGCGCGCGCGCCCGTCGCCTTCGACCGCGCCGCGGCGGAATATTGGATGCCGGTCGACCAGTATATCGGCGGCGTCGAGCACGCTGTGCTGCACTTGCTCTATTCGCGCTTTTTCATGCGCGCGCTGAAGCGTTGCGGCTATCTCGATCTCGACGAGCCGTTCGCCGGCCTGTTCACCCAGGGGATGGTGCTGCACCAAACCTATCAGAATGATTCCGGCGAGTGGCTTTTCCCCGAGGAGGTCGCGAGCGACGACAAGGGCGAGTTCGTCGACCGCACCGGCCGGAAGGTGACCACCGGCCGAACCGAGAAAATGAGCAAGTCGAAAAAGAACGTGGTCGGGCTCGACGACATCGTCGACACCTACGGCGCCGACACCGCGCGGCTCTATCTGATGTCCGACAGCCCGCCCGAGCGCGACCTCGAATGGACCGAGACCGGCATCGAGGGAACCTGGCGCTACGTCAACCGGCTGTGGCGGCTGGTCTCGGAACCGGCCGCCGAGCTGCCGCCGGCGGGGAGCGCAATGCCGGCTGGGCTCGGCCCGGCGCTGGTCGCGCTGCGCCGCCAGACCCACAAGACCGTCGCCGCCGTGACCGATGATCTCGAAAAATTCCGCTTCAACCGCGCGGTCGCCCGGATTCGCGAGCTGACCAACGCGCTGGAGGATCTCCCGGCGGGCGATCCCGGCGCCGGGGCGGTGCTGCGCGAAGGCCTCGAAGCGGCGACAAGGCTGATTGGCCCGATGATGCCGCATCTGGCCGAGGAGATGTGGCAGACCCTCGGGCATCCGGAGCTGATCGCCGACGCGCCGTGGCCGACGCCCGACCCCGATCTTGCGCGCGACGAGGCGGTGACGATTGCGGTGCAGGTCAATGGCAAGCTGCGCGGCACGATCGACCTGCCGCGCGACGCGGCGGCAGCGGTGGTTGAAGAGGCGGCGCTCGCCTTGCCGCAGGTTGCTCGCTTCCTCGACGGGAGGGCGCCGAAGAAGGTGGTCGTCGTGCCCAACCGCATCGTCAGCGTCGTTGCCTAGATGCCCACGCGGCGCGCTCTGATAGCCCGGGGTTTCGGCATGGCGCTGGGGCTCGGTTTGGCGCCGCTTGGCGGCTGCGGCTGGGCCCCGCTCTACGCCGATCGCGAGAGCGGACCGGCGGACGAGGAGTTTCGCGCGATCCGCGTCGCGCCGATCTCCGAGCGGATCGGCCAGAAGCTGGCGGTAGCGTTGCGCCAATCGCTGAACCCGGGCGGCGAGCCGGCGCCGCAGCGTTATCTCCTGCGCACGACGCTGCTGACCGCGCGGCAGGATCTCGGCGTGCAGACGCAAGGTTTCGGCACCCGCGGCCGGCTCGACGCCACCGCCACGTTCTTCCTCACCGACAGCACAAGCGGCGTCCAGCTGTTTTCAGGCAACAGCCACGTCGCCGAGTCGTTCGATATCCTGGCCAATGAGTATTCCAACGTCGTCGCCGAAGACGATGCCCGCACCCGCGCCGTCGAGGAGATGCGCCGCGACATCGTTACCCGGCTGACCCTCTTCCTGCAGCGCCGGGTGGCCGAGCACACCATCAAACCCGGCAAACCGTGAGGATGCGGTGAAGCTTCCCGCCGGGCGGGTCGAGGGCTTTCTGCGCCGCCCCGACCCCGAAATCCGCGCCGTTCTGCTTTATGGCCCGGATAGCGGCCTCGCCCGCGAGCGGGCCGACGCGCTGGCCGGATCGATCTGCCCTGATCTGCGCGACCCGTTCCGCGTCGCCGACCTCGCCGCTTCCGCCTTGGCCGGCGATCCGGCGCGACTCGCCGACGAGGCGGCGCAGATCGGCCTCATGGGCGGGCGGCGCGTCGTGCGGGTGCGCGAGGCCGGGGATGCGCTGGCGCCGCTCTTCGCCCGGTTTCTCGCCGACACGGTGGCCGACGCGCTCGTCATCGCCGAAGCGAGCGACCTGCCCGCCCGTTCCGCGTTGCGCCGCGTCTTCGACGATGCGCCGCGCGGCGCCGCGATCGGCTGCTATCCTGACAGCCCGCGCGACCTCGCCCAGGTGATCCGCGATGCGTTTGCCGCACACCGCATCGGCGCCAGTCGGGACGCCACGGATTTTCTCGTCCAGCATCTCGGCGAGGACCGGCTCCTGACCCGGGCCGAGCTCGAAAAACTGACGCTCTATGCCGGCGACGGCGGACATATCGAGCTCGACGAGGCGCGCGCCGTAATCGCCGACAGCGCCGCCCTGTCGCTCGACGACGCGCTGCTTGCCGCCGCCGAGGGTGAGGCGGCTTCGCTCGATCGCGCGCTCGCCCGCGTCTTTCAGGAGGGCGAGTCGCCGGTCACGGTCATTCGCGCGCTGTTACGCCATCTCCAGCGCCTGCATCTGCTCGCGGCGCGAATCGCCGGCGGCAGCTCGGTCGAGGAGGCGATCCGCGCCGCCCGACCGCCGATCTTCTTCAAGGAGCAGGATAGCTATCGCCGCCAGCTCACGCGCTGGAGCCCGGCGCGGCTGCGCCACGCGCTCGAGCGGGTCGGCAAGGCCGAGTTCCGCATGAAGCTGACCGGTCTGCCGGCCGAGACGATCTGCCGCGAGGCGCTGTTCGCGCTCGCCCGCGAAGCGCGCGGGGGCCGCGGCTGACCGCTGGCGCGGCTACGCTCCGGCGGCATCCGGCAGGAGAATTCCGAATGCCTCGGCAAAGCCGCGCCGCCCTTCGGCGGTGATCGATAGGGCGCGGGTGTCGCGACGGCGCTCGACCCAGGCGAGATCCAGGCAGCGCCCCAACACGCGTGCGCCGACGGCGCCGGCGATGTGCGGCCGCCGCTCGCTCCAGTCGAGACAGGCCCGGCAGAACGCCCGCTGAGATCGCTTTCTCGCTGCAAGTTCGATGCCGAAGCCGGCGAGAAACGCTGCACCGGCCTCGGTGACTTCGCCGCCATCCTCGGCCAGCACGACGTGCCCGCGCTCGGTAAGTGCGTCGGCAATCCCGACCCCAAGCCGCCCGGCAATGTGATCATAGCAAGTGCGGGCGGTGCGCATGTGTTCCTCGATGCGGGACGACGACAGCCGGCGGGGCGGCAGCTGCACGGCAGCGACGGCCAAGATGCCCTCCAGCATGCGTCCGACGAGCGGGGAAGCGAGCCGGTAATAGCGGTGCCGACCCTGCTTCTCCAAGGCAAGCAGATTGGCCTCGGCCAGCTTCGCGAGGTGGCCGCTCGCCGTCTGCGGCGCCACGCCGGCGAGATAGGCGAGTTCGCTGGCAGTCAGCGCACGGCCGTCCATCAACGCCGCCAGAATGTTAGCGCGCGCCGGATCGCCGACCAGGGCGCCGATTTCGGCCAGGTCCAAAGTAAGTCTGCTCATGGCCGCAGTATAGCTCGGAGAGGGCGACAATTGCTTCGGTCTCGGTCGTAGCGATCGAGCGTGATTTTGACGGCCCGCCTCCTCACCTTTCGATCACGAGATCCCGGATAACACCTTCCCGGGATCGGCGCTCACCATCGGTAAACCGAGGAGAACCTCAGATGAGGACGAACCATTTGCAGCTCTGCGGCGACTACCCCGCCGCCACGCGCAAGCACGCCGCGCTCGACGCTCTGAGTGAAACCGCGCAACGACTGGTCGCCGTCCTGCGCTTGTGGCGCTGTCGCCGCCGCGAGCGTCGGCAACTTGCCGAATTCGCCCGACTCGATGCTCGGGTACTCGCCGATATCGGGCTCACCCACGGCGGCGCCGAGTTTTTAATCAACAAGCCGTTTTGGAGGGAGTGATGGACACAATCCTGGCGCGCTCACGATGGGGAGTGGAACTCCCGCCGCCAAAACAAACGGGCCGCGACGTCGCATCGGCCCTCGGACGGCTGCTGCACACCGCTCTGGAGCGGTTGATATTCCGGCAGGATGAGGTACCGCCCGAATTCTTCCGCTACCCTAGGCCGGAATAGCGGTCAGCCAGATGTCCGGCGCAGCAGCGTCAGCACACGGTCGAGCTGCTCAAGGCTCGCATAATGCACGGTCAGGCTGCCGCCGCGCTTCTTCGGCGCCAAGGTGACGCGCAGGCCGAGTGTGCGGGCCAGCTCCAGCTCCACGGCCACGGCGTCGGCGTCGCGGGGCCGTAGCGGCTGGCGCGGCCCGCTCGCGCGGCGGCGCACCAGATCTTCGGTGGCGCGGACGTTGAGCCCGCGGCGCACCACCTCGACGGCCAGCGCCGCCGGATCGGGCGCCCCCAACAGCGCGCGGGCATGCCCGGCCGACAGCGCACCCTCTTCAAGACTGCGCCGCACCGGCGGCGGCAACGTCAGGAGCCGCAGCGTGTTGGCGACGTGGCTGCGGCTCTTGCCGACGGCTTCGGCGATGCCGGCCTGGCCGTGGCCGAATTCGCGCGTGAGGCGGCTATAGGCCTCGGCCTCTTCGAGCGGCGAGAGGTCTTCGCGCTGCAGATTTTCCACAAGCGCAATTTCGAGCGCTTCCGCATCGCCGAGCTGCCGGACGACGACCGGGACCTCGTGCAACCCAACTCGCTGCGCGGCGCGCCAGCGGCGTTCGCCGGCGACCAGCTCGAAATCCGCCGCCCCGTCGGCGACCGGCCGCACGAGCAAGGGTTGGACAATACCTTTCTCGCGGATCGATTGGGCGAGCCCGTCCAGCTCGGCCTCGGCGAACACCCGGCGCGGCTGCAACGGCGAGGGCCGGATCGCCTCGATTGGCACCGCGTGCGCCCCGCTCGGATCGCCGCGCGCCGCGCGCGCGCCGCCGGGGTCGCCCGCTTCGCCAAAAAGCGCGGCGAGGCCGCGCCCGAGGGGCGGCCGCTTCGCCCGCGGGCCCGCTCCGTCGCTCATGCCGTCGCGCCCTGCCGCAACATCTCGGCGGCGAGGCGCGTGTAGGCCCGCGAACCCGGGCAGCGATGGTCGTAAATCAGCACCGGCATTCCGTGCGACGGCGCCTCCGAGACGCGCACGTTGCGCGGGATCACGGTGTCGTAGACCTTGTCGCCGAAATGGCCGCGTACATCGGCGGCGACGAGCTCGCACAGATTGTTGCGGCGGTCGTACATCGTCAGCAATACGCCCTGCAGCCCGAGCCCGGGGTTGAGCGCCCGCTGCACCCGCTCGATCGTCCGCATCAGCTGCGCCAAGCCTTCGAGCGCATAGAATTCGCATTGCAGCGGCACCAGCACCCGATCGGCGGCGACCAGCGCGTTGATCGTCAGCAGGTTCAAGGACGGCGGGCAGTCGATCAGCACCTCGTCGTACTCGGCGAGGTGCGGGCGGATCGCGCGCGACAGCAGAAACTCGCGGCGCTCCATCTGGCTCAATTCGAGCTCCGCGCCGGCGAGGTCGGGCGACGCCGGAACCAGCTTGAGGCGCGGCACCGCGGTTGCGACCGCCGCGGCCGCCAGCTCGCATTCGCCGAGCAGCAGATCGTAGCTGCTGACGCCGCGGGCCTCGCGGGCCACCCCGAGCCCGGTGCTGGCATTGCCCTGCGGATCGAGATCGATGACGAGGATTCGGTGTTTGGCGGCGGCCAGCGCGGTGGCGAGATTGACCGCGGTTGTCGTCTTGCCGACCCCCCCTTTCTGGTTGGCGACGGCGATGATGCGCGCGCGCCGAGAAACGGGCGCTGCGGTCAGTTTAACGACTGCCGCATCACTCATGGCGCGCCACCCGCCTCAAACACAGAATGACCCCCCGCCGGTCGGTGCGACTTTCATGGAATGTCGCGTCCATTGTCCAGGCTTGGCTGGCCGCGGTCAATTCCTCCCTCGCCCGTTCGCCCTTTGGAAAGAGACACACCGTATCGGGTCCGATAAACGGCTGCGCCAACAGCAGCAGCCGGTCGAGCGGTGCGCAGCCGCGCGCGGTCACGACATCGACGATATGCGGCGGCAGCGCCTCGATTCGCGAATTGCGGATGGCGACCGGCGCCGCGGCGACGCGCGCCGCGTCGCGCAGGAAGGCGCATTTGCGCGCATCGGCCTCGACCAGCTCGACCCCCGGCACGCCTGATATCGAAAGCACCAAGCCGGGGAACCCGGCACCGCTGCCGAGATCTATGAGGCTCCGGGTTCCCTCCGGGAGATGCGCGAAGAGCTGGGCCGAATCGAGGAAGTGGCGGCGCCAGAGGTCCCCGAGTGTATTGGCGCCGACCAGGTTGATGCGTGCGGACCAGCGGACGAGCAGCTCGGCATAGGCGTCAAGCCGAACCAATGTTTCACGTGAAACACCGCTCAGCGCGGCAAAACCATGCGGGTCGAGCGGCCGCATCAATGCGATAGCCGAGCGGCGGAGAGGCTATTCGTCCCGCTTCCCGTTGCTCTGACTCCGCGGCTGGGGCCGCTTGCTTTCCCGGAGCCGATAGCTCGCGCCCTGCATATCGAGCATGTGGACGTGGTGGGTCAACCGGTCGAGCAGCGCGCCGGTCAATTGCGCGGTGCCGAAGACATTGATCCACTCCTCGAGCGGCAGGTCGCTGGTGATGATCGTGGAGCCGCGCTCGTAGCGCTGGCTGACGACATCGAACAGGAGTTCGGCGCCGGCGGTCGAGAGCGGCACGTAGGCGAGGTCGTCGATGATCAAGACCTTGTAACCGGCCAGCCGTCGCTGCAGGCGAAGCAGGTGCTGCTCGTCGCGGGCCTCGATCAGTTCGTGCATCAGCGAGGTGGCGGTGATGAAGCCGACCGACAAACCCTTCTGACATGCAGCCAACCCAAGCCCGATCGCGATATGGGTCTTGCCGGTGCCAAAATTGCCGATGGCAATGACGTTCTCCTGGCGCGCGACGTACTCGCACCGCGCAAGTTCCAGCACGAGGTTCTTGTCGAGCGAGGGGACCGCCGCGAAGTCGAAGGTGTCCAGGCTCTTCACCGCCGGGAACTTCGCCTGCTTGATGCGGCGGTCGATCAATTGCCGTTCGCGCTCCAACAGTTCGAGCTCGGCCAAGCGCAGCAGATAACCGGAAGGATCAAGACCTTCGGCGGCGTATTGCTGAGCCAACCGCTCGTACTGGGCCAGAAACGTCGGCAGCTTCAACGATTTGAGGTGACGGGCGAGCAGCCCGTCTCCGTGGCGGACCGCCGGGGTCGGGCCGACACGCGGCACCGACACGGTTTCTGCCACCGGCGCATCCTTGCGTACCAGCAGCGCGCCCGAGAGTTTTGCGTAAGCCATTGTCGCCTATGCCGCTACACGCAAGCCGATTTGAGCATAGACGCACTGCCACAACTCGACAATTTCCTGTGCCGAGCGGCCGGAAGCTGACGTTTCCAGGACGGTGCGGCCATCGATCATCGAGGCGGCGTATTCGGTGCGCTGGTAGAGAATGACCGGCGCCACCCGCCCATGTTCGGAGAGGGCCGCAACGGCTTGCGCTGTGATGCTGGCGCGGGGCGATGCGCCGTTGACGACAAAGATAAACGGCTTCCCCGCCTTGCGCGCCATCTCGACCGTTCCGCTGGCGGCGCGAAGATCATGCGGGCTGGGTCGGGCCGGGATGACGATCAAATCGGCCATCGCAATGACCTGCTCGATCGATCCGGTGAGCGCGGGCGGCGTGTCGATGACCGCGATGGCGGTACCGTAACTGCGCAGCTCCGCAAGGTTGGCGGCGAGCGCTTCAGGCTTCACCGTCGCAAGCGCCGGCGTGTCGTCGGCGCGCGCATGCCACCACTCGGCGAGCGAGCCTTGCGGATCGGTGTCGATCAGCACAACAGGTCCATTGCCGGCCGCGGCGGCGCGGACGGCGAGATGCGCGGCGATCGTGGTCTTGCCGGAGCCTCCCTTCTGGCTCGCAACGGCGATGACGTACATTCCGGTGAACCCGCCGCCGCGCTCCTTGGGCGCTTTCCTGTCCATCATCGGCAGCGGATCGACCTCGTTTACCGCCTCCGGCGCGGGCTTCTTGGCCCTTTTGCGGTCGGTCCGCGGCAGCGGATCGGTCTCCTGCAACGCCTTCTTCGCAGGCTTCTTGGCCCTTTTGCGATCGGTCGGCGGCGGCAGATCAGTCTCAGGCATTGCTTCCGCCGCAGGCTCGCTGCTGTCGGGCGGCGGCGAAGCGGTCTCTTGCACCGCCGCCGCCAACGGCTCCTCGGCCGCGCAGCGGTCGGCCTCCGGCAGCGGATTGCCCTCGGTGTCCGATGGCGGATTGGTCGCGCTCGCCGGCGCGGCCGCAGGCTCGCGGGTCACGCCGCCGGCGGCGCTCGGCCGCGGGAGCGCGGTGTCCGTCAAGCGGCCGTCGGAGTCGAAGACGACCAGCTTACCGTCGGGCCCGGTTGCAAAGGAGTAGCCCTTGGCCAACAGCTCGGCGGCCGACGGACCCTGGCCACGGCGGGTTATCGTGAGATTCTCGCGGCGCAGGCCGCCGCGGTCATCCGTTCGACTGCCGGTGCTCGGCGATCGATCGTCCGCATTCACCGCCTCTGCGGCAGGGGATTCGACCGTAATATTGTTGGTGGTCGGTAGCGGATCGGTCTTATTCGACGTCTCCGCGACAGCCGCGCCACGCGTTCTACTGTCGGGCCCGAGCCGGCCCAACAGCCGTCCGAGCCTCTCATCTGTTAAGGGCTTTTGGTCTTCGCTCTCGAGCAACTGCCCGCTGGGAGCAGGAGCGGGTTTTCGTTTGAGCCAATCGAGCATGCGCAAGGTACCACAGTTGATGGCCAGGAAGCCGACCGCTCTTAACTATGATGTATACGGATGAATTATGCGTAAACAACCCTTTTTGTACCCTTCGGGCGGGGCGGCGCTCTCGGTCAAGGCCACAGAGCACCAGGACCAGGCTCGCAGGAAGCGGTCAAAAAAGCTCCGATCCAACGGAGGCAAAGTTGCTCCGAATGCTTTCGCGTGCGCGCCGATCGACTTTTTATCGCGCGTCCTGAATTTCACTCAGGCCGCCACCGGCGCGGACTGCCGCCTGACATATTGCAAAAGCGCGACAAGCGCCGCTGGCGTAACCCCCGAGATGCGCGCCGCCGCGCCCAGGGTCGCCGGCCGCGCCGCGGCGAGCTTGCCGCGAATCTCCGCGGAGAGGCTGCCGACCGCGACGTAGTCGAGCGTTTCCGGGAGGAGCAACGCCTCGTCGCGGCGGAATGCGGCGATGTCGCGGGCCTGGCGTTCGAGATAGCCGGCATAGCGCGCATCGATTTCAAGCTGTTCGGCGATATCGGGAGCAAGCGCGCCGAGTTCGGGCCAGATAGCGCAGAGCCTGGCCACATCGATCCCGGGATGCGCCAGGAGCTCGGCGGCCGATCGCGCCATCCCGTCGGCATTGACCAAAATACCGTGCCGGCGCAGCGCGCTCGGGCTGAGCCGCAATTCGGCAACCTGTCGGCGGCCGACATCGAGCGCGGCGGACTTCGCGGCAAACGCGCGGGCCCGCTCGCCTCCGACCGCCCCAACATCGACCCCGATCGGGGTCAGCCGCTGGTCGGCGTTGTCGGCGCGCAAGGTCAGCCGATATTCGGCGCGCGAGGTGAACATGCGATAGGGTTCGCTGGTGCCGCGCGTCACCAGATCGTCGATCAGGACGCCGATATAGGCGGCGGCGCGGTCGAGCACGAGCGGCCCAGAACGTGATGGACTGCCGGAGGCCGCCAGCGCCGCATTGAGCCCGGCGATCAGCCCTTGCGCCGCCGCCTCCTCGTAACCGGTCGTGCCGTTGATCTGGCCGGCGAGATAGAGGCCGGGCACCCGCCTGGCTTCGAGCGACGGGTAGAGCTCGCGGGGGTCGACGTAATCGTATTCGATGGCATACCCGGGACGCCGCATGACGGCGCGTTCGAGACCGGGGATCGTCGCGATGAACGCTTCCTGCACGTCGCGCGGCAGCGAGGTCGAAACCCCGTTCGGGTAGATCGTGTCGTCGTCGAGCCCCTCCGGCTCGAGAAAGATCTGGTGGTGCCCGCGCTCGGCGAAGCGCACCACCTTGTCCTCGATCGAGGGACAATAGCGCGGCCCGACACCGGTGATGTCGCCGGCGTAGAGCGGCGAGCGGTCGAGATTCGCACGAATCACGGCATGCGTCTGCGGCGTGGTTTCGGTGATGTGGCAGACGACCTGCGGCGTCGTGATCCGCTCGGTGAGGAACGAGAACGGCAGCGGCGGGTCATCGCCCTTCTGGATGTCGAGCCCCCGCCAGTCGATCGTCGTGCCGTCGAGCCGCGGCGGCGTTCCGGTCTTCAGCCGCCCGAGGGCAAAGCCGCAGCGCCGCAGGGTCTGCGACAACCCGAGCGCCGGCGCCTCGCCGACCCGGCCAGCCGGGATTTTTTCCTGCCCGATATGAATGAGCCCGCCGAGGAAGGTCCCGGTGGTCAGCACGATGCGGCCGGAAGCGATCCGCCTGCCGTCGCCGAGGACGAGCCCGCAGACCCGCCCGGCCCGATCGAGCAGCAGATCCTCGGCCGCGCCTTCGAGGATCGTGAGGCCCGGGGTCTCGGCGAGCAGCGCCCCCATCGCCTCGCGATAGAGCTTCCTGTCGGCCTGCGCCCGGGGCCCCCGCACCGCCGGCCCCTTGCTGCGGTTCAACAGGCGGAACTGGATGCCGGCGCGGTCGATCGCGCGGCCCATCACCCCATCGAGCGCATCGATCTCGCGCACCAGGTGGCCCTTGGCGAGCCCGCCGATCGCCGGGTTGCACGACATCTCGCCGATCGTCGCCCGGCGGTGCGTCAAGAGCGCCGTCGTCGCGCCAACCCGGGCCGCCGCCGCCGCCGCCTCGCACCCGGCATGGCCGCCGCCGATGATGACGACATCGAAGCTCGCGGTAACATCATTCATGGCGGCGGAATGTAGGGAGGGCATCCCGGGCTGTCCATGTTTCACGTGAAACATGGAGCTGTTTCATTTTACAACGAGGCTGTGAGGCAATGAAAATGGATTGCTGCCTCGTCATTTTACTAATTCCAAGATTTCGCTGGAGAACAATTTCGTAGGATGGGTTGAGCGTGCGAAACCCATCGATTGGGCCGTCGCGAGCAAAATGATGGGTTTCGCTACGCTCAACCCATCCTACAAGTTGCTGTAGCTCACTGTCTCACCGCCTCATTATGGCCTACTTCCCCCAAACAGAAATCGGCGAAAATCACGTCGAGCAGATCCTCGACATCGGCCCGGCCGGTGATGCGGCCGAGGCTGCGCCAGGCCAGACGCAGGTCTTCGGCGCGCAGCTCGGGGAGATCGGCGCGGAGCGAGCGCGTCAATGCCTCCGCCCCGTTCTCCAGCGCCTCGCGATGCCGCGCGCGGGTCAAGAGCGGCGCCGCGATGTCGTAGCTCCCGGCGATGCGGGCGGCGAGCGTCGCGATCAGCTCTGGGATGCCCTCACCGGTCAGCGCCGACAGCGCGAGCGCCCCGTGCGGCAGAGAGCCGCGATCGGCGGCGAGGTCGATTTTATTGGCGACGAGCAGCGTGTCCGGGCCGGGCCATTGCTCGGCGCCTTGGGCATCCCCGGAGCACCCGGCATCGAACACGAAAAGCCGCAGCTCGGCCGATTCGGCCCGCGCGACAGCGCGGCGCCGCCCCTCCTCTTCGATCGCATCGCCGCTGTCGCGCAACCCCGCGGTGTCGGCGAAGACGACCGGATAGCCGGCAAGATCGATCGCCACCTCGATGACGTCGCGGGTCGTTCCGGCGATCGGCGAGGTGATCGCCGCCTCGCGCCGCGCGAGCTGGTTCAAAAGGCTCGATTTACCGGCATTGGGCGGCCCGACGATCGCGACCGCGATCCCGTCGCGCAGCCGCTCGCCGCGGTGGCCATCGGCGAGGTGATGCGTGATCTCGGCGGCGAGCGAACCTGTTTCGGCGGCGACCCGCGCCTCGATTTCGGGCGCCAGATCCTCGTCGGGAAAATCTAGCGCCGCTTCGAGATGGGCCAAGAGGCGCAACAGCCGGTCGCCCCAATCGCGATAGAGTTCGCCGAGACGGCCGTCGAATTGGCGCAACGCCTGGCGCCGCTGCGCCTCGGTTTCGGCGGCGGCGAGATCGGCCACCGCCTCGGCCTGCACCAGGTCGAGCTTGTCGTTGAGAAAGGCCCGCCGGGTGAATTCGCCGGGTTCGGCGAGGCGCAGCCCCTGGCGGCCGAGCGCCGCCATGATTGCGGCGATGACAGCGCGGCTCCCGTGAACGTGCAGTTCGGCGACGTCCTCGCCGGTGACGCTGCCGGGCGCCGGAAACCACAACACGAGCGCGTCATCCAGCTCCTCGCCGCTGTCCGGGTCGTGCAGCCGGACAAGGCGCGCGACGCGAGGCGGCGGCAGCTTCCCCGCGAGCGCGTGCACAGCCGGGCCGGAGGCCGGGCCGGAAAGGCGGATGATTGCGATAGCCGCGCGCCCGGCGGCGGTCGCCGGGGCGAAGATCGTGTCCGGCTGGAGTGCTTCCATCAATCGTCACCCCCGCGAAAGCGGGGGTCCAGAGCCAAAGACTGGTCCCGGGGCCCCTGGATTCCCGCGTTCGCGGGAATGACGGCGAAGCCGCGGGCTTAGTGCTTTGGCGGCAGCTGCTCGGGCTGCAGCATCAGCCGTTGGACGCGGCCGCCACCCTTCAGGTGGGTCTCGAGGATCTCGTCGATGTCCGCCTGCGACTCGAAGCGGTACCACACGCCTTCCGGATAGATCACCATGTTGGGGCCAAACTCGCAGCGGTCGAGGCACCCGGCGGCATTGAAGCGCACATTTTCGATGCCGAGCTGGCGCGCCTTCTCGCGCGCATAGCCGCGCAATTTGTCGAAGCCGCCCGCCGCCTCCGCGCGCGCCATGCAGCAACCGCGCGGATGGCTCTCCGGCCGCACGTTGTTGCACATGAAGATATGTCGATCATAGAACAGCCGCGGATCGGCGGGCGCTTCCGACATTCATATATCTCCGCTGTTGTCGGGCGGAGCGGGTGACGCTAACCGCCGTTCTGTGTGTAGGATGGCGCGCGGACCCTACCCTGTCGCGCCGCCCTCGGCAACAGATCCGGGCGCAACCCGCCCCCAGGGATAAAGCATGGGATCGAGCATGGACCACAACCGCCTCGCCGAGGAAACCAGCCCCTACCTGTTGCAGCACAAGGACAACCCGGTGCATTGGCAGGCCTGGAACGCCGAGACGCTGGCCGCCGCCAAGGCGGCCGACAGGCCGATCCTCCTGTCGATCGGCTATGCCGCCTGCCATTGGTGCCATGTGATGGCCCATGAAAGCTTCGAGAACGCGGCGATCGCCGCGCAGATGAACGCCAATTTCGTCGCCATCAAGGTCGACCGCGAGGAACGCCCCGATCTCGACGCGATCTACCAGAACGCGCTCGCGCTGATGGGCGAGCATGGCGGCTGGCCGCTGACGATGTTCCTGACCCCGGAAGGCGAGCCGTTTTGGGGCGGCACCTATTTTCCGCCCGAGCCACGCTGGGGTCGGCCTGGCTTCCCGCAGGTGCTGGCGGCACTCGCCAACGCCTATCGCGGCGACCGCGACACGATCCTGAAGAACGTCGCCGCGCTGCGCGAGGGGTTGGCCCGGCTCGGCCAGCCCGAGCGCGGCGAGGGCGGCGCGCCGGACGTCTCCGCCGCGCTCTTCGACCGCATCGCCGAGCGGTTGCTGCGCGAGGTCGACCCGCTCAATGGCGGTATCGGCACCGCGCCCAAATTCCCCCAATCCGGGATCTTCGAGCTGTTGTGGCGCGCCTGGAAGCGCACCCGCCTCGACCCCTATCGCGAGGCCGTCACGCGCACGCTGACGACGATCAGCCAGGGCGGCATCTACGACCATCTCGGCGGCGGGTATGCCCGCTACGCCACCGATGCGCGCTGGCTGGTGCCGCATTTCGAGAAGATGCTCTACGACAACGCCGAGCTGATCAGCCTCTTGACGCTGGTATGGGAGGAAACCCGGGACCCGCTCTACGCCCAGCGGGTCGCCGAGACGATCGGCTGGCTCGAACGCGAGATGGTCAATGCGGAGGGCGCCTTCGCCAGCAGCCTCGATGCCGACAGCGAGCACGAGGAGGGCAAGTTCTACGTCTGGTCCGAAGCCGAGATCGATGCGGCGCTCGGCGAAGAGGCCGCTTTGTTCAAGCGCTTTTACGACGTTTCCGCGGAAGGCAATTGGGAGGAGCACACGATCCTCAACCGCCTCGCCCACCCGGCACTCGCCGATGGCGAGACCGAGGCGACGCTGGTGCGCTGCCGCGAATTGTTGCTGGCGGCGCGCGCGCCGCGGGTGCGGCCCGGGCTCGACGACAAGGTTCTGGCGGATTGGAACGGGCTGATGATCGCGGCGCTCGCCGCCGCCGGGCTCAGCTTCGAACGCGCCGATTGGGTGGCCATCGCCCAGCGCGCTTTTGCCTTTGTGGGCGAGCGGATGACCGGTTCCGACGGCCGGCTGCGCCACAGCTGGTGCGTCGGCGAGGCGCGCCATCCGGCTAGCGTCGATGATTACGCCAATCTCTGCCGCGCCGCCCTCGCGCTCTACGAAGCGACCTCGGACGGCGCCTATCTGGCGCAGGCGTGCCAATGGGTGGCGGTGCTCGACCGGCACCATTGGGATGGCGCGGAAGGCGGCTATTTCTTTGCCGCGGACGACACGCAGGATCTGATCGCCCGGGTCAAGACCGCGAACGATGCGGCCGTCCCCTCCGGCAACGGCACGATGGTCGGGGTATTGACCCGGCTCGCCCTATTGACCGGCGAGGAGGCCTATCGCCGGCGGGCGGACGAAATCATCGGCGTCTTCGCCGGCGAGCTCGGGCGCAATTTCTTTCCGCTCGCGACGCTGATCAACAATGCCGAGCTGGCGATGAAGCCGGTACAGATCGTGCTTGTCGGCAAGGCAGACGATACGGCCCTCGCCGAACTACGCCGCGCGGTTTATCGGGTATCGTTGCCCAACCGCGTGGTACTGAGGGTCGCGCCCGGTGAGGCCTTGCCGGCGGGTCATCCGGCGAATGGCAAGGGGCTCGTCGGCGGTCGCCCGGCGGCCTATGTCTGCGACGGCCCGGTCTGCTCGTTGCCGCTGACCGAGCTCCAGGTCCTTGTCGACAACCTCGGAGCGCTGCGCTAATGTTCGCGAAACGTTCTTAGCGAGGTACCCGATGCCTTCCCTATCGATCCCGAGCCCTATCGGGCAGCTCACGATCGACGAGGCGGACGACGCGATCGTCGCAATCCGCTGGGCCGACGCGCCGGCCGGCAACGGCAGCCCGCTGCTCGCCGAGGCGGCGCGTCAGCTTGCCGCCTATTTCGGCGGGCGGCTCTCCCATTTCGATCTGCCGCTCGCGCCGGCAGGGTCGCCGTTCGAAGCGCGCGTCTGGTCGGCGATGCGGGCCATCCCCTTTGGCGAGACCCGCTGCTATGGCGATCTCGCACAGGCAATCGGCTCGGCGCCGCGCGCTGTCGGTCGGGCTTGCGGCAAGAACCCGATCCCGATCGTCATCCCCTGCCATCGCGTATTGGCGAAAGGCGGGATGGGCGGCTATAGCGGCGCCGGCGGGCTCGCCACCAAACAGCGCCTGCTCGCGCTTGAAGGCGCGGTACGCTAAGGTTTACGCCGACATTCTCTTTTCGTCATGGCCGGCCTTGTGCCGGCCATCCACGTGGATCCCCGGGACAAGCCCGGGGATGACGGTTTAGGAAAGCGGCTGCAGATAGTGGAGGGAACGGCAATGGTGCAGGCAATCCGTCTTGCGAAGACCGGCGGACCCGAGGTGCTGGAGTGGCAGCCGGTCGACATTGGCAAGCCGGAACCGGGTCAGGTGCGGCTGCGCCACACCGCGGTCGGGCTCAACTACATCGACACCTACCAGCGCAGCGGGCTCTACCCGATGCCGCTACCGAGTGGGCTCGGCTCCGAAGCCGCCGGGATCATCGAGGAGGTTGGGCCCGGGGTCAGCGGGCTCAAGCCGGGTGACCGCGTCGCCTATGCCGGTGGGCCGCTCGGCGCCTACAGCGAGGGGCGGGTCATGCCGGCCGACCGGCTCGTGCCAATCCCGGACGGCATCACTGACCAGCAGGCGGCGGCGATGATGCTGAAGGGCATGACGGCCTGGTACCTGGTCCGCCGCACCCATCCCGTGAAGCGCGGCGAGACGATCCTCATCCACGCCGCGGCGGGCGGGGTCGGCCTCATTGTCTGCCAATGGGCCAAGCATTTGGGCGCGACCGTGATTGGCACGGTCGGCGACGACGAGAAGGCCGCTCTCGCCAAGCGCCATGGCTGCGACCACCCGATCAACTACCGCCGCGAGGATTTTGTCGCCCGCGTCGGTGAGATCACTGCGGGCAAGAAATTGCCGGTCGTCTATGATTCGGTCGGCAAGGACACGTTCTACAAATCATTGGATTGCATCGCGCCCTTTGGGCTGATGGCCTCGTTCGGGCAATCCTCGGGCGCGATCGGCCCGGTCGATATTGGCATCCTCGCCGGCAAGGGCTCGCTGTTCCTGACCCGCCCGACCCTCAACACCTACACGGCGACCCGCAAGGATCTGCTGACCGCGGCGAAGGAACTGTTCGAGGTGGTGCTGAACGGCGCGGTCAAGATCCAGGTCAACCAGAGCTACCCGCTGCGCAATGCCGCCCAAGCCCATCGCGACCTGCAGGATCGCAAAACCACCGGCTCGACTGTGTTCACGGTGTAGGCGATAGAATTACCACGCCGCCGCATTCCCGGCGCAAGCCGGGATCCACCGGGCGACCGCGAGAATCCTGAGAGGTCGGTCCCGGCTTTCGCCGGGAATACGGGAGGTCAGGTGTTCATTGCGTCGAAGAACTCGGAATTGTTCTTCGATTCCTTGAGCTTGTTGATCAGGAATTCGAGCCCGTCATTGGTGCCCATCGGCATCAGCACGCGGCGCAGCACCCACATCTTGGCGAGCACGCCGCGATCGACCAGCAATTCCTCCTTGCGGGTGCCCGATTTGGTGATGTCGAGCGCTGGGAAGGTGCGCTTGTCGGCGACCTTGCGGTCGAGCACGATTTCCGAATTGCCGGTGCCCTTGAACTCCTCGAAGATCACCTCGTCCATGCGCGAGCCGGTGTCGATCAACGCGGTGGCGATGATCGTCAACGAGCCGCCCTCCTCGATGTTGCGCGCCGCGCCGAAAAACCGCTTCGGGCGCTGCAGCGCGTTGGCGTCGACGCCGCCGGTCAGCACCTTGCCCGAGGACGGCACGACGGTGTTGTACGCGCGCGCGAGGCGGGTGATCGAATCGAGGAGGATCACGACGTCGCGCTTGTGCTCGACCAGGCGCTTGGCTTTCTCGATCACCATCTCGGCAATCTGCACGTGGCGCTGCGCCGGCTCGTCGAAGGTCGAGCTGATGACCTCGCCCTTGACCGAGCGGGCCATGTCGGTGACCTCCTCCGGCCGCTCGTCGATCAGCAGCACGATCAGGTAGACCTCCGGGTGATTGGCGGCCAGGGCATGCGCGATGTTCTGCAGCATCACCGTCTTGCCGGTCCGCGGCGGTGACACGATCAGCGCGCGCTGCCCCTTGCCGAGCGGGGTTATCAGGTCGAGCACCCGAGTCGTCAGATCCTTCTTCGTCGCATCGTTGAGCTCGAGCTCGATCTTCTCCTCGGGATAGAGCGGCGTCAGATTGTCGAAGTTGATCCGGTGGCGCAGCCGGTCCGGTTCCTCGAAATTGATGCTGTTGATCTTGAGCGCGGCGAAATAGCGTTCGCCGTCACGCGGCGAGCGGATCTGCCCCTCGACCGTGTCGCCGGTGCGTAGCCCAAAGCGGCGCACCTGGTTCGGGCTGACATAGATGTCGTCCGGTCCGGCCAGATAGTTCGACTCGGGCGAACGCAGAAAGCCGAACCCGTCCGACAGCACTTCGAGCACGCCGTCGCCGGAGATCGGCACGTCGTTCTCGGCAAGCTGCTTCAGGACGGCGAACATCATGTCCTGCTTGCGCAGCGAGGAGGCATTTTCGATCTGCAACTCCTCGGCGAAAGCCAACAGCTCTGCCGGAGTTTTCCGTTTCAATTCCTGGAGATTCATTGATCTTTGCGTTTCGAGAGAGAAGGGTTTAGGCGCGAGAGGGAGAGGCGTTTTGGGCCCGGCTTCGGGCGGGTTGCCTGGACGGAGTCCGGCGGCCGGGAAGAGATTTTCGGGCTTATCCGGAAAGGGTGGAAGAAAACCGGCTGGTGGTGTGGCGGTCCCCTTGCAGGACGGAGATATGCACATCAAACACGATTACAAGGGGCTTGGTTCAGCGGCCGACGTCGCGATCGCCTCAAAACGGCCTGGTTACGACGAGCAGCACGATCGCGATCATCGTGACCGTCGGCAACTCATTCATAACCCGATAGAATTTCGACGAATGGGTGTGCCTTCCCTGGGCGAGGTCGTGGCGCCAATACGCCAAGAGGATATGGAAGGCGGTGAGCACCGCGACTAGGCCCAGCTTTGCCCAAATCCAGCCGCGATGCCAATCGACGACGCCGGGGATCGCCGCCAGCAGGACGCCGAACCCGTAACTCATCGCCGCTGCCGGCAGCATGATGCCGTGCAACAGCCGCCGCTCCATGATCGCAAGCATCGCCGCGCGGTTCGATCCGTTCGGCAGATCCGCGTGATAGACATAGAGCCGCGGCAGGTAGAGGAGCCCCGCCATCCACGCAATCACGGCGATGATGTGCAGCGCCTTCACCCAAGGATAGGCAGCGGCGAGAGTGTCGCTCACGAAACCGTTCCAGCCCGAGCAGCCGCGGTTTCGGCGGGTCGCGCCGGTTGCTCAGTTCCCCGAACGAGTTCGGCCAGGGCGGCGATGAAACGCCGGTCGGTCCCCACGGTCGGCACCCGGTGGTAGGCGGGCACGCCGCAGGCTTCGGCCAGGCGGCGATAGTCGCGGTCGAGTTCGACGAGCGTCTCCGAATGCTCGGAGACGAACGAGATCGGCGCGATGACAATAGCGACGTCGTCGCGACCGGCGCGGCGCAATTCCTCCTCGACCGACGGCCCGAGCCAGGCGAGCGGTCCGACCCGGCTCTGAAAGCACACCCGCCAGTCAAGCCCCGGCCTGGCGAGAGCCGATACCACCGCTGAGGCCGTGCTTTCGATCTCGAGCGGGTAGGGATCGCCGGCGGCCACAATCTTGAGCGGCAGCCCATGCGCGCTGAACAACAGTCGCACCGGTGTCCCCCCTACCCCGGCCGTGTCCAGCGTCTCGGCGACCAGCGCAGCGACGGCAGCGACGAACCCCTCGGCAACCGGATAACTCCGGATTGCGCGAGTCTTCCCTCCGAGGCCCTGCCGCACTGCCTCCCGCCGCCAAATCTTTAGCGACGAAGCTGTCGTGGTCCTCGAAAATTGCGGATAGAGCGGCAGCAAGACAATTTCCTCCGGCTGCAACGCCTTGACCGCGCCAACCGTCGCGGCGGTCAACGGATGCCAGTAGCGCATCGCGACAAAGCAGCGATATTCAGCGCCAAGCTCCGCCTCCAGCGCCCTCGCCTGCGCCTTGGTGTTGGCGAGCAGCGGCGAGGCGCCGCCGAGCTGGGCATAGATCCCCCGCGCGGTACGTGCGCGCCGGGCCGCGATCAGCCAGGCGAGCAGCAGCCGCAGCGGCGCCGGCAGGCCGATGATCGCCGGATCGCTGAACAGATTGTAGAGAAACGGCCGCACCGCGGCGATCGAATCGGGCCCGCCTAGATTCATCAGCACGACTGCCCGGCGGGCCATTTCAGGCGATATCAAAGAGGCTCGGCAAATAGCTGCGCCAGCGCAGCAACATTCTCCGGCGGTGTCTGCGGCAACACGCCATGCCCGAGGTTGAAGATGAACGGCCCGCCGCCGAGAGCAATACGGATCGCCCGGACCTCCTCCCGCATCACCGTTCCTCCGACCAGAAGCGCGACCGGGTCGAGATTACCCTGTACCGCCGCCCGCACTTGCAGCCGCTCACGGGCATAAACGCCCGAGGTCGCGGTATCGATGCCGATCGCATCAACACCGGTCTCCGCGACATAGCGCTGATAGAAGAGCCCGGCGCCGCGCGGAAAACCGATTATCGGCACTGTCGGAAAGCGCTCTTTCAGCCGCGCCGTGATGCGCCGCGTCGGCTCGATGACCCAGCGCTCGAAGCCGGCTTCCGACAAGATTCCGGCCCAGCTGTCGAACAGCTGCACGGCATCGGCCCCCGCGGTGATCTGCCCCGAAAGATAGGCAACGGTCGCATCGACGATCAGCTCGATCATCACACCAAAGCCCTGCGGATCGCGATAGGACCACGCCTTGACCCGGCGAAAATCGCGGCTGGCGCCGCCCTCGACCATATAGGTCGCAACCGTCCACGGCGAGCCGGCGAATCCGATCAACGCCGTTTCCGCCGGCAACCCGGCGCGCGTGCGGCGCACCGTCTCGTAAACCGGGTCGAGAATGGAGAACCCGTTCCGTCGTAGCCTGGCAATCCCCGAGCCTTCCGCAATCGGCTCCAATATCGGCCCGTCCTCGCCGAATACGACCTGTTGTCCCAACGCGTGGGGTATTAGAAGAATGTCGGCGAACAGGATCGCCGCATCCATGCCAAAGCGGCGAACCGGCTGCAGCGTCGCCTCGCTGGCCAGCAACGGGTTCAGGCAGAAATCGATAAAGCCGGGTGCCTGCGCCCGCAGAGCGCGATATTCCGGCAAATACCGACCAGCCTGCCGCATCAGCCACCATGGCGGTCTTTCCAGCGTCTCCCCGGCGAGCACGCGCAGCAAACGTTTTGGTTGTCCACCGGATGCCGCTGCGCTTCTATCTTCCATTAAGGTTTGATTCGAAAGATGTGGTTGATGAGGATGGGCGGTAGATAGCGAGGATTAACAAGCATCCCCATCATTATCCCGAATCGGCGGGATTTGGGTATGGTTTGCCGTGGCGTGTTCATAAAGCTACAATCGATAGGGTGGTTGGGTGCTTCGAGTGCCGGTTAATCGCGGATTAAACCGGGAGAACAGGCATGCCGGACCGGTATCCCCCGAACGGCCAGGAATGGGGGTAAGGGTGCGATCGCGGTTGATAATGATTGGGGCAACAGGCACGGACCGGGGACAAGAATCACGGGCAGGGAAAAAGTGGGTGGTTGTTCCCGCGTGGCGCCAATCGATCCACAGGGTTGAGCGAGCCGAGCTCGGAGCGAGGGAAGGGTGGCGTTGACCCGGTTTCATCTTCACCTCGTGTCCGATTCGACCGGCGATACGGTCCATTCGGTTGCTCGCGCCTGCCTCGTCCAGTTCGATGAAGCCCAGGCGATCGAGCATGTCTGGAGCATGGTGCGAACCCGCAGCCAGATCGATCGCGTGCTCGCCGGTATAGAGACCAATCACGGGCTTGTCCTCTTCACGATGGTCGACGACGCGCTGCGCCGGGTGTTGCAGGAAGGTTGCCGGCGGTTGCAGGTGCCGGCGATTCCCGTCCTCGACCCGGTCATCGGGGCGCTCGCCTCGCATCTCGGCCGGCAGAGCCGTGGGCTGCCCGGCAAGCAGCATTTGCTCGACAACGAATATTTCGCCCGCATCGATGCGATGACGTTTGCCATCAACCATGATGACGGACAATCGAGCTGGGGCATCAACGATGCCGATGTCTGTCTGGTCGGGGTGTCGCGGACCTCGAAGACGCCGACCTCGCTTTACCTCGCCAATCGCAGCATCAAGGCCGCCAACGTGCCGTTCGTGCCTGGCGTCCCACTGCCCGCGGAATTGCTGCACGCGGAAAAACCGCTGATCGTCGGTCTGACCAACGATCCCGAGCGGCTGATCCACCTGCGCCGCAACCGGCTCAGTATGCTCGACCACAATGAGGCGACCGATTACACCGATATCGAGGCGGTCCGTGCCGAGGTCCGCGAGGCGCGCCGGGTCTTCGCCGAGCATCACTGGCCGGTCATCGATGTCACCCGGCGCTCGATCGAGGAGACCGCGTCGTCAATCCACAAGCTCTTGATGCGCCGCCATGGCGGCGAAGGCTGAGCGGATCATCCTTGCCTCGGCGAGCACGGCGCGGGCGGGATTGCTTCGGTCGGCCGGTGTCGACTTCACAATCGAGCCGGCGGCAATCGATGAATCCCGGCTGAAGCACGACGCCCGTCGCCGAGGCGATTCGGCGATTGATTGCGCGAGTGCGCTCGCCGCCGAGAAGGCAAGGCTGGTCTCGCGCCGGAATCCCGAGGCTCTGGTTATCGGCGCTGATCAGATTCTCGCGGTCGGAGAGGAATGGTTCGACAAGCCTGCCGATTTGGCCGAAGCCTGCGCGCAACTGCGAGCATTGCGCGGCCGGACCCATTGGCTTGAGACCGCTGCGGTGGTTGTGTGGGGCGAGGTTACACTCTGGCACGCGACGTGCGCGCCGGAAATGTGCATGCGGCGGTTCAGCGACGCCTTTCTCGAGGCGTATGTTGCTGCCGAGAGAGAAGCGTTGCTCGGTTCGGTGGGCGCCTATCGCCTTGAGGGGAGAGGCGTCCAGCTGTTCTCGCGGATTACCGGCGACCATTTCGCCGTTCTCGGCCTGCCGCTCGTGGAATTGCTGGGCTTTTTGCGCGGGCGTGGCGCGATGTTGGCGTGAGGAACGGGGGATGAGGATAACGGGCAGGACCAAACTCGCCGGCATCATGGGCTGGCCGGTCGCCCATTCGCGTTCGCCCGCATTGCACAATTTCTGGCTCGACGAACAGGGTATAGACGGCGCTTATGTGCCATTGCCGGTCCGCCCCGAAGCGCTCGCGCAGGCGTTGCAGGCGCTCCCAGTGCTGGGCTTTCGCGGGTGCAACCTGACGATCCCGCATAAGGAAATGGCGCTGTCGGTCGTCGATCGGGTCGAGCCGCTGGCCCGGCGCATTGGCGCGATGAATACGATTATCGTCGCAGCCGACGGCAGCCTCGAGGGCCGCAACACGGATGTGTTCGCGTTTCGCGAAAATCTGCGCGAGGGTGCGCCGGATTGGCAGCCGACGCGCGGCCCGGCGGTCGTGCTTGGCGCCGGCGGCGCGGCCCGCGCGGTCGTGGCGGCGCTGATCGAGATGGGGGTCGCCGAGCTCCGCCTGGTGAACCGAACACGGGGCCGGGCTGAGCGCGTCGGCGAGGAGCTCGGCGTCTCGCCGGGTGGGATCTCGATCCTCCCGTGGGAGGCTCGGGGCGCCGCGCTGGCGGATGCCGGGCTCCTCGTCAACGCTACGAGCCTCGGCATGGCCGGCGAGCCGGGGCTGGCGATTGATCTTTCGCTTTTGCCGCCGCAGGCGGTTGTTGTCGATCTCGTCTATGTGCCGCTCGAGACTGCCCTCTTGGCGGCGGCGCGGCGGCGCGGCCATTGTTGTGTCGATGGGCTCGGCATGCTGCTCCATCAGGGCCGGCCAGGGTTCGAGGCGTGGTTCGGGACGCCGGTGCGGGTGACGCGCGAATTGCGCGCGGCTGTTCTCAGCACGCTTGTGGCGCCGCGGTGATCATCCTTGGCCTCACCGGCTCGATCGGGATGGGAAAGAGCACCGCGGCGAAGACGTTCCGGCGGCTCGGGGTGCCGTTGTTCGACGCCGATGCGGTCGTCCACCGTTTGCTGGCGCCGGGCGGGGCCGCGGTCGGGCCGGTCGAGGCGGCGTTTCCCGAAGTGCGCGACGCGGCCGGCGGGATCGATCGCCAGCGTCTGGGGCCGCGGGTGTTCCGCGACCCGCCGGCGCTGCGCCGACTTGAGGGGATCATCCACCCGATGGTTCGCCAGGCCGAAAGACGGTTTGTCGCGCGCGCCCGCGCACGGCGCGTGCCGCTCGTCGTCCTCGACATTCCGCTACTCTTTGAAAGCGGCGGGGTCGAGCGCTGCGACTTTGTGCTGGTCGTGTCGGCGCCGGCGCGTCTGCAGCGCGAGCGGGTAATGCGCCGGCCCGGCATGAGCGAAAGCCGCTTTGCCGATATCTTGCGCGCCCAAATCCCGGATCGCGAAAAACGCCGGCGCGCCGATTTTGTCGTCGCCACGGCGCTCGGACGCAGCGCGGCGTTCCGGCGACTGAAGGCAATTGTCAGAACGCTGCGGCGGGGGGAGCTGCCGCGGTCTCACCGGGGGGGAAAACCATGCGCGAGGTCGTGATCGACACCGAAACCACCGGGCTAGACCCGCTGGACGGTCATCGGATCGTCGAGATCGCCTGTCTCGAGCTGATCCACCATGTTCCGAGCGGCCGCAAGTTGCACCGTTACGTCAATCCCGAGCGCGACGTTCCGGCGGATGCCATGGCGGTGCACGGGTTGGACGCGGAATTCCTCGCCGAGCATCCGCCGTTTGCCGCGATCGCCGAGGAGTTGACCGAGTTCATCGCCGGCGACAACCTCGTCATTCACAACGCCGAGTTCGATCTCGCCTTCCTCAATGCGGAGTTGGCGCGGCTCGGCCGCGGCCCGCTCGCCGGTCCGTTCGTCGACACGCTCGCGGTGGCGCGCCGCCGGTTCCCGGGGGCGCCCAATAGCCTCGACGCGCTGTGCCGGCGCTTTGCGATCGACCTGACCGCGCGCGACAAGCATGGGGCGGAGATCGACTGCAGCCTTTTGGCCGAGGTGTATATTGAGCTGCTCGGCGGCAGACAGCCGGGGCTCGATTTCGCCGTGAGCACCATCGCCGCAATCGATGTGATGGGGGCGCCGCAGGGCCGCCCGCCGCGCCCGCCGCGGCCGCATGCGCCCGCCGCCGCGGAGCTGGCGGCGCACCAGGCGATGCTGGCGGCGATCAAGGCGCCGTTGTGGCTCAGCGCGGTCTGAGCGCGCCAGGGATTACGCGGTGGCGCCGCCGGCCGGGGTGGCGGCGGCATTGCGCCGCAGCAGCTCGCCAAAGTCGATTGGATTGATCATCAGCGGCGGAAAACCGCCGTCGCGCGTCGTCTCGGCAATGATGTTGCGGGCAAACGGGAACATCAGCCGGGGCGTCTCGACCAGCATGACCGGGCTGACGAATTCCGGCGCCAGGTTGCGTACGGTGACGACCGCGCCGTAGACGAGCTCGATGATGAAGAGCGTCTCCTCTGCCGCCTTGGCGCTGGCCTTGATCGTCAGCACAACCTCGTAATTCTCCGGCGCCAAGCCCTGCGCCTTGACATCGACGTTGATCTCGACCGAAGGCGGCGCGGTCTGCTGCCGCAGGCTGGTCGGCGCGCGCGGGTTCTCGAATGACAGATCCTTTATGTATTGCGCGTTGATGATCAGTTGCTGCTGTTGCGCTTGGGCGGGGTCGGAGACGCTCGGTTGCGGAGCGGCCGGACCGTTGCCTGTCGCATCTTGCGCCATGATCTTCTCCCGAGCGACCTGACTGCCGCGGTTTGAGCGACCCCGTTTCATGTCGTCTTGGCACCGTTTCGAGATATGCCCCAAGACGGGGCCGCCGTCGCGTTCCCGCTAGCACGGATCGCATTGCCGTATCAATCGCGCGCTCCACCGCGAGCCTACCGGCGGCCGGCGCCGCTTGCCCGCAGCCTGGTGACCGCCTATCTACCCTAACACGGCCGCAAACCCGGGCATTCCGGGATAATCGCAAGGTCACGCAAAACCATGGGCGATCTCCCGCATTACTTCGATATCATCCTGTTCGCAATGGTTGCGGCATTTTTGGTGCTGCGGCTGCGCAGCGTCCTCGGCCGGCGCACCGGGCAGGAGCGGCCGCACGACCCGGTGTTGCGGCGCGCCGAGGCTCCAGCGGACAATATCGGGGACAAGGTGGTGTCGCTCGGGAGCCGCAACGCTGCGGTGCGGCCGCCCGTCGATACAGCCCCGCCGGCGGATGCCGTCGCGGCGGGGCTCGAGCGCATCCGCAGCGCCGATCCGAGCTTCGATTCTTCGCAGTTCCTCGAAGGGGCGCGGGCCGCCTTCGAGATGATCGTCGGCGCCTTTGCCGCCGGCGACAAGACCCGCTTGCGGCCGCTGTTGAGCGACGAGGTGTACACGCCGTTCTCTACCGCGATCGACGAACGCGCTGCCGCGCGGGAGACGCTTGAGACACGGATCGTCGGGCTGAAGCGGCTCGACATCGCCGAGGCGGGCCTTTCCGGCCGCATGGCGCGCATCACCGTCAAGTTCGTCTCGGACCAAATCAACGTGTTGCGTGCCCATGACGGCAGCGTCGTCGACGGCAATCCGGACAAAGCGGTCGAAAAAACCGATTTTTGGACTTTTGCCCGCGATACGAGGGCGAGCGATCCGAACTGGGTGCTGGAGGCGACCGCCAGCGGCTGATCGGATGCGGTGCCGCGGCCCGCTTGGCGTGCAGCCTGGATCGCTCTGACGCTGGCGCTGCTGGCGGCGGGCCTCACCGGCTATTTACTGCGACCCAAGGCGCCGCCGCGACTGACCCTCGCGCCGCGCGGCTACGATCAGCTTCTTGGCTGGCGCGATGACGCGAGCGCCTTGGCAATCCCAACGCTGCTGCGCTCCTGCGCGGCGTTCCTTGCGAAACCCGACGGCGCGCCTCTCGATGCGGCGACAAAAAGCGCCGATTTCGGCCATGTCGGCGAGTGGCGCGCGCTTTGCACCGCGGCGGCCGCGGTGCCGGCGAACGATGATCCCGCCGCGCGGCAGTTTTTCGAAGCTTCTTTCATGCCGCTCCTTGCCGCTAACAACAGTGACAGCGAAGGTCTCTTCACGGGCTATTTCGAGATCACCCTCAACGGGTCGCACCGTCGCGGCGGCAAATTTCAGACGCCAGTCTACCGCCGCCCGCTGGATCCGACGCGCTACACTCGGGCCGAGATCGAGGATGGCGCGCTTTCGGTGCAGGGTCTCGAACTCCTCTGGGTCGATGATCCGGTCGATGAGTTCTTTCTCGAAATCCAGGGCTCCGGCCGGGTCCAGCTGCAGGACGGCCACATCCTCCGGATCGGCTATGACGGCAGCAACGGCAAGCCCTATGTCGCCGTCGGCCGCCTCCTGGTCGAGCGAGGCGTGATGCCGAGGGAACAGGTGACCATGGCGTCGATCCGCGGCTGGATGGCGGCGCACCCGAGCGAAGGCGCCGCGCTGCGCCGCGACAATCCCTCGTTCGTCTTCTTCCGCGAGATCACCGGAGACGGGCCGCTCGGCGCCGAGCGCGTCGTTTTGACCGCGGGCCGCAGCCTGGCCGTCGATCGCGCCTTCATCCCGCTCGGCTTGCCGATCTGGCTCGAGGCGCAGCAACGCTTTGCGCCTGAATTCATCCACCGCCTTGTCATCGCCCAGGATGCCGGCGGTGCGATCAAGGGACCGGTGCGCGGCGATCTGTTCTGGGGCCACGGCACGGCGGCAAGCACTGGCGCCGGCGCGATGAACGCCAGCGGCCGCTATTACCTGCTCGTGCCGAAGGACATCGCCGCGCGACTGGTTGGCCGGTAGGTCCGGCTGAGCATATCGAGCCGGAGGCTAAGGGTGGGGATCGTCGATACGGTACTCAAGAAGCGGCAGCAGCCGGCCCGGTATCGCATCCGAAGGTGCTTCACCGATCCTGACCGCGCCGAGCTTTTTGTAAAAGGCTTCAGCGAAGGGATCGGCGAGGATGGACAAGCATTTGCCGCCTTCCGTGGCGGCGACCCTGACGCAAGCGGCAAATAGCGCGTGGCCGATCCCCGTGCGGATCGCGGCGGGCTCGACAAACAACAGCGCCAAATCGAACCCGCCGGCGGTGTCCAATTCCTCGACGGCCGCGACACCGAGAAGATTGCCCCCTTGGCTCTCGGCCACGAGGACGCGGCCGGCTTCGATCATCCCCGCGGAGATCGTCAAAGCAGCCGCGGCTTGCCGCATAAACCGGGCGTCATAGCCCCAATGGGCCTTGGAGCGGATGCACAGCGCCGTCAGCGCTGCTGCTTCCTCGGGTCGCGCCAGTCGAATTGTTGCCATCCCGGTCACGCTCGCCGCCCACATTGATTCGCTGGCGCCGAACCCCTACTTCTTCGCGCCATGTCCGATCAAGAAGCAATGCCTCGTTCCGAGCCGGTGCGCGTCGCGCTAATGGTGACCTGCCTGGTCGATCTGTTTCGGCCGAGCGTCGGCTTTGCCGCCGTCGCTTTGCTGGAAGCGGCCGGCTGCACGGTCGAGGTCCCGCGCGCCCAAACCTGCTGCGGCCAGCCGGCCTACAATTCGGGCGACCGCGCCGACGCGAAAGCCATCGCCCGCCAGGTGATCGCAGCCTTCGCCGGCTTTGATTATGTCGTCGCGCCGTCGGGTTCGTGCGCTGGCATGGTGCGGGTGCATTATCCGCTGCTGTTCGCCGACGAGCCGGCGATGCTGGCGGAAGCCGAAGGGCTCGCGGCGCGGACCTGGGAGCTTGTCTCGTTCCTCGTCGATGTTCGCGGTGTGAGCGAGGTGGCGGCGTTCTGGGACAGGAGCGCGACCTATCATGATGCCTGTTCCGGGCTACGCGAGCTCGGGGTCAAGGCGCAGCCGCGGCTGTTGCTCGCCTCGGTCGCGGGGCTGCGCCTCTCCGAGCTGGCGGAATCGGAGGTGTGCTGCGGCTTCGGCGGCACGTTCTGCGTCAAATACCCGGAAATCTCCGACAAGATGGTCAGCGACAAGGCAGCCGAGATCGCCGCGACCGGCGCCGATGCGGTGCTTGCCGGCGATCTCGGCTGCCTATTGAACATCGCCGGCAAGCTGACCCGGCTCGGCAGCCCGGTCGAGGCGCGCCACATCGCCGAGATATTGGCCGGAATGGCCGACGAGATCCCGGCGATCGGCGCACCTCCTACCCGTCATTCCCGCGAACGCGGGAATCCAGAGGCCGAACGCTCGATCGCTAGCCCTGGACCCCCGCTTGCGCGGGGGTGACGTTGACGATGTGAATCATGGAACCGACTAGCCACAGATTTCCCGCCAATGTCCGTGCCGGGCTGGCCGACCCGGTGTTGCAGCGGGCGCTCGGGCTGGCGCGCACCGGGTTTCCGCTGCGCCGCCAGCAGGCGATCGAGCGGCTGCCCGAATTCGAGGCGCTGCGCGAGGAGGGGCGCGCCATCAAGGACCACACGCTCGCGCATCTCGATTTCTACCTCGAGCTCTACGAGAAGAACGTCGCGGCCACCGGCGGCCAAGTGCATTGGGCGCGCAATGCGGCGGAGGCGCGCGCGGCGGTGCTGGAGATCTGCCGCTCGGTCGGCGCTAAGATCGTCACCAAGGGAAAATCAATGGTTGCCGAGGAGATCGCGCTCAACGATCACCTCGAAGCAAATGGCATCACCCCCATTGAGACCGATCTCGGCGAATACATCATCCAGCTGCGCCACGAGCCACCGAGCCACATTATCGCGCCGGCGATCCACCTGATGAAGGAGCAGGTCGCCGACGCGTTCCGCGCGGCGCATACCGGGCTCGACCCCGACCGCGCCCTGGAGGAGGTGCGCACCCTGTGCGAGGAGGCGCGCACCATCTTGCGCCCGCACTTCCTTGCCGCCGAAATCGGCATCACCGGGGCCAATTTCCTGGTTGCCGAAACCGGCTCGAGCATCATCGTCACCAATGAGGGCAACGGCGACCTGACGCAGACCCTGCCGAGGATCCACATCGTCGTGGCCAGTCTTGAAAAGATCGTCCCGACCCTGGAAGACGCTGCGACCCTCTTGCGCCTCCTGGCGCGCTCGGCAACGGGGCAGGAATTCTCGTCCTATACGACGGTCTCGACCGGGCCGCGCCGGCCGGGCGACCTCGACGGTCCCGAGCAATATCATGTCGTGCTGCTCGACAACGGCCGCACCGAATTGCTCGGCGGCGAGTTCCAGGACATGCTGCGCTGCCTGCGCTGCGCCGCCTGCCTCAACCATTGCCCGGTCTACGCCGCGATCGGCGGGCATGCCTATGGCTGGGTCTATCCCGGACCGATGGGCGCGGTGCTGACCCCAGCATTGGTCGGGTTGGGCGAAGCCGGCCATCTGCCGAACGCCTCGACCTTCTGCGGGCGGTGCGAGAGCGTCTGTCCGGTCAAGATCCCGCTGCCCAAGATGATGCGGTACTGGCGCGAGCGGGAATTCAAAGAAGCCCTGAGCCCACCGGTCTACCGTTCGGGACTGCGCTTCTGGGCGTGGCTCGCGACGCGGCCGGCATTCTACCATGCCGTCGCCGAGATCGCCGGCCGGGTGCTCGGTTGGGCGGGCCGCGAGCGCGGCCGGTTTCGCAGCCTGCCATTGGCTGCCGGCTGGACCCTGGCGCGCGACATGCCGGCCCCGGAGGGCCGCAGCTTTCACAGCCTGTGGGCCGAGCGCCGACACCCCAATGGCAAATCGCGATGAGCACGGCGCGCGACGATATCCTTGCCGGCATTCGCCGGGCATTGCGGCGCGGACCCGTGCCGGCCGAGGCGGCGGCTGGGCTTGCCGAGCGCGTCGCCGCGCATCGCCGCAACCTGATCCCGGCGCGCGCCGCCGCACTCGATCAGCCCGCCCGCATCGATCTCTTCGTGGCGATGGCCGAGGAGGTGCAAACGACGGTCGCGCGGGTCGCCGCGGACGAAGCGGTGCCGGCCGAGGTGGCGCGCTATCTCGCCGCCGAGAACCTGCCGGCCGAGTTGGTCATGGCGCCCGACCCGGGCCTCGATGCGATCCCCTGGGATGCGCGGCCGCTGCTCAGCATCCGCCGCGGCCGCGCCGCGCCCGGCGATGCCGTGTCGCTGACCCCGTGCCTCGCCGCCATCGCCGAGACCGGCACGTTGCTGCTGGTGTCGGGCCGCGACACCCCGACGACGCTCAATTTCCTCCCCGACACGCACATCGTTGTGCTCCGCGCCGGCCAGGTCGTGGCGAGCTACGAGGATGGCTGGGACCTCGTTCGCGCGGCAGAGGCGTGGCCGCGCACCGTCAACCTGATCACCGGCCCGTCGCGCACCGGCGATATCGAGCAGCGGATTCAGCTCGGCGCGCACGGACCGCGCCGGCTCCATATCGTGCTCGTCGAGGAGAAGGAGGCCGCGAGAAATGCGCCGCCTCCGCGCTGAGGATGCCGGCTTGTGGCGGCGCGCAATGCGCGACGTCGCGCCGCTGCGCGACCGCCCCTCAGTCTCTCCGCCGGACCCGTTGCCGGACCGCGGGCGTCCCGCCCGCATTGCAGGCGAGACGCCTGCGGTCCAATCAAGGGCAACGCCACGGCTGCAGCCGCTGCCGCCTCTCGACCGCTTCGCCGGGATCGATCGCGCCACCGCGGAGCGGCTGAAGCGCGGCCGCTATCCAGTCGAGGCGACGCTCGACTTGCACGGCATGACCCAGGCCGAGGCGCATCGGGCCCTGGCGAGGTTTGTCGCAGGATCGCGCGCCCGGGGGCGGCGCTGCCTCCTGGTCATCACCGGTCATGGCCGGGTGAGCGGCGGCATCCTCAAGGCTGCCGTGCCGCGCTGGCTCGGCGAAGCGGAATTGCGCCGCCATGTGCTGGCGATCGCCCCGGCCCAGCCGGATGCCGGCGGTAGCGGCGCGCTTTACGTGCTGCTCCGGCGCGTGGCCCAGACGGGACCGTAGATGGGTTGAGCGTCGCGAAGCCCACCGCGCAGACGCGGGCGGGGCGATGCCGGATGTGTTGCGAATGCGACCGCAAAATTGCCGTAATTAAATGTTATAGTCGCTATGATCGGGGTCTGGAGAAACTGGATGCACGAAGGGTATGGCGGAAAATTTCGTGCCAGAATCAGCGGCGAGCCAGAATCAGCGGCGAGAAGGGATCCGTCGCGGGCTCTGAGCGATGCCCATCAATGCAACGATTGCGGGAATCTAACCTGATGATACCCAGCAGCATCAGGACGACGGATGCAAGCCCCTCAACGGCAGGTTGTAGGTGCGGTCCGGCTTGTTAAATCCCATCGACCAGCAATCCGGCCTCCGGGTCGAGCTGGCGGTGCAGCCGGCCCGCTGCGGCGCGCGCAAAGCGCAGCGTCAGGGCGCGGCGCCGGGCCGGTGCGAGCGGGCTGAGGGCGCCGTGGCGCAGCATCGCCGCGCCGAACGGGTCCGCCACTATGAGGCCACATTCTTCGGGGATGAGGAGAGCCGGAAACTCGTTCGGCACAGCGAAGTAGAGCCGATCCGCGAATTCCCGATAGAAGGCCCATTTGCGATCCGCGCGGAAATCGGCCACCGAGCTTTTGATCTCGATTATCATCAGATCGCCGGTCTTGCCGAGCGCCAGGATGTCGGCGCGGCGCCGGTTGGCGAGCGGGAATTCGAGGAGGCTCGCATAGCCGAGCTGCTCGAGTGCGCGGCAGATGCCCCGCGCCAGTAAAGCAGCCGTGCCGGGTTGCGTGATGCTCATCGCGCGGTTCGCCGGCCGGTCGGGCGTCCGCCGATCATTTGGCACCCGAAGCCGTAGAGCCTGCCAGGAGAGTGCGTATGGGGTCGTCTAAGCCGGGATTCCTGCGGGAGGCGTGGAGCCTCGCTGGGCCGTACTGGATGTCGGATGAAAAATGGGCGGCCCGCGGGCTGCTCGCCGCAGTGGTCGCGCTGAACCTGACCTCGGTCTGGATCAATGTGCGCCTCAATCTGTGGAATCGCGATTTCTACGATGCTCTTCAACAGTACGATTGGCCGCAATTCTGGTGGCAATTCGCCATTTTTTGCATGATTGCGACGGCCTGGATCACGGTTGCCGTCTACCAGCTTTATCTGCGGCAGATCCTTCATATCCGCTGGCGGCGTTGGATGACCGAGCGCTTCCTCAAGCGTTGGCTCAATGCGCAGGCCTATTACCGCATCCAGCTCGACCAGTCGACCGACAACCCCGACCAGCGCATCGCCGACGATCTCGACCGATTTACCTCGATCACGCTCGCTCTGACGCTCGGCCTGCTCAACTCGGCCGTCACGTTGGTATCGTTCCTGTTCATCCTGTGGACCCTGTCGGGCTCGCTGACGATCCCCTTGTGGGGTGGTTCGCAAATCGAGATCCCGGCCTATCTGGTCTTCGCGGCTTTTCTCTATGCGGTTGTCGGTACTTGGCTGACACACTGGATCGGGCGCCCGCTCGCTTCCCTCTTGTTCAACCAGCAGCGGTACGAGGCCGATTTCCGCTTCAGCCTGGTGCGGCTGCGCGAGCATGCCGAAAGCGTCGCGTTCTATGGCGGCGAGGAGCGCGAGTACGGTGTTTTCGACCGGCGCTTCTCGCGCGTCGTGACGAATTGGTGGGACATCATCCTGCGCCGCAAGAAGCTGAGCTGGTTCACCACCGGCTACGCGCAGGTGGCGATCATCTTTCCGTTCCTGGTTGCCTCACCCCGCTATTTCGACAAGCAGATCCAGCTCGGTGGGTTGATGCAGGTGATCTCGGCATTCGGATCGGTTCAGGAATCGATGTCGTTTATCGTCTCCAGCTACACCGAGATCGCCGAGTATCAGTCGGTGGTCGGGCGGCTTGCCGGCTTCCGCGATCGGGTCGACGGGATCGCCGCGGAGCGACAGGGCGCGCAGCCGATCGCGATCGAGCGGGCCGGCAATGGCGTCGATGTCGCCGGGCTCGATCTCCGCCTGCCGGGCGGCGAGCTGTTGCGCGAGGATATCGGGCTGGCGGCGCGGTCCGGCGAGCCGGTGCTAGTTACCGGGCCGTCAGGGTCGGGCAAGAGCACGCTCTTGCGCGCCATCGCGGGTCTATGGCCATTCGGCCGCGGCCGCATCCGGGTCGGCGACGGCCGCGCGCTTTTCCTGCCGCAACGGCCGTATCTGCCGCTCGGCGTGCTGGCCGACGCGCTCGCCTATCCGGATCTCGCCACGGCGCATGACCGGGCCGAGATGGAGGGGGCGCTGCGGGCGGTCGGGCTGTCCTACCTGGTTGATCAGCTCGATGTCGACGGCAATTGGGGGCAGCGCCTGTCGGGCGGCGAGCAGCAGCGCGTCGGTTTTGCCCGGGTCCTCTTGGCGCGCCCGGACATCGTCTTCCTCGACGAGGCGACCTCGGCGCTCGACGAGGTGGCGGAAACCGCGTTGTATCGGCTGTTGCGCGACGCCGAGTGGCGCCCAACCATCGTCAGCGTCGGCCATCACCGTACGCTAAATCGCTTCCACGAGGCGGTGATCGATCTCGGCCGTTTCCCGGTCGGCGAAGCGGCGGCGGGTAATTAGAGCAATTTCGGTCCTGTCGCCTGCCACCGTGCTCGCCCCTCACCCTCCCACACTTCGCGCGGGTCCCAACCCTCTCCCCGCTTGCGGGGAGAGGGCCGGGGGTGAGGGGCCGTCACCAGCGGATCGACTTGATCGAATCCTCTCCTGAACCGCGCTTTCATCGTCTGGCGCACATCCATATCATCGCCGACAGGTAATAAATGGAGCGCCTCTTATGAGCGCCGATGACGACGACCCGCTGCGCCGGGTCCGCCTGGACAAGCTAGAGACGCTGCGCGGCATGGGGATCGATCCTTATCCGGTCAGCTTTTCGCGCTCCGATCATGCGGCGGCGCTCGACGAGCGCTATTCCGCGCTGGCGGTCGGTGCCGAGACCAATGATCACGTGCGGGTCGCCGGACGGATCCGTGCGATGCGCAACAACGGCATGTTCATCGACCTCCATGACGCCTCGGGCAAGATCCAGGTCTTCAGCCACAAGGATTTTCTCGCGCCCGACGCGCTGGCCCTGTTGCGCCTCGTCGATATCGGCGACCTGATCGGGGTCGAGGGCCGCGTTCGCCGCACGCCGCGCGGCGAGCTGACGGTCAATGCGACGGCGCTGACGCTGCTCGCCAAGACGCTGCGCCCGCTGCCGGAAAAATACCACGGCCTGGCCGATATCGAGCTGCGCTACCGCCAGCGCTACCTCGACCTGATCATGAACCCGCAGAGCCGCGAGACGCTTCGCCGACGCAGCCGCATCATCGCCGAGATGCGCGCCTATCTCCTGGCGTACGACTATCTCGAAGTTGAGACGCCGATGCTGCACGCGATCCCGGGTGGGGCGGCGGCGCGGCCCTTTGTCACCCATCACAACGCGCTCGACATCGAGCTCTATCTACGCATCGCGCCCGAGCTGCACCTGAAGCGGCTGGTGGTTGGCGGCCTCAGCGACAAGGTTTTCGAGATCAACCGCTGTTTCCGCAACGAGGGGCTGTCACCGCGGCACAACCCCGAATTCACCACGCTCGAACTCTATGAAGCCTACGCCGATTACACCGACATGATGACCCTGACCGAGCAGCTCGTCGCCCGGGTTGCCGAAACCGCGGCGGGTGGCTTGCATCTGAGCTATGGCGGCACGGCGATCGACCTGACCCCGCCCTGGCCGCGCCGCGGCATGGCCGAGCTGGTTTTAGAACATACGGGAATCGACTTTCTTGCTCTCGACGAAGATGGAGCCCAAAAGGCGCTCGATCGGCTCCACATCGAGGAGACCGAGAATTGGGGCCGGGCGCTGGAAGAAGCTTTTAGCCTCCATGTGGAGGACAAGCTGATCCAGCCGACTCACGTGACCGGCTTTCCGCGCGACATCTCGCCGCTCGCCAAGGCCTACCGCACCGATCCGCGCCTCGTCGAGCGGTTCGAGACCTATGTCTACGGTTGGGAGATCGCCAACGCCTTTTCCGAGCTCAACGATCCGCTCGATCAGCGGGCTCGCTTCGAGGCGCAGATGCTGGCCCGGGCGGCCGGCGACGAGGAGGCGCAGCCGCTCGACGAGGATTATGTGGTGGCGCTCGAATACGGGCTGCCGCCCTGCGGCGGCCTCGGCCTCGGCATCGATCGGCTTGTCATGCTGCTGACCGACAGCCCCTCGATCCGCGACGTGATCGCCTTCCCGACGCTGCGGCCGCGCTGACCGTCCGCCGCTCGTCAAATTCGCGTGATGAGCAGCCAACGGCCGGTCGACGGCCGCAGGCCGGCAACCCATATGCGCGCTGAGGGAGGAAGAAAGATGTCCATCAATCTTCTGCTCCGATTGCTGGCGCCGGTCTGCGCGGGAAGCGTGCTGTGGATCTCGGCGAGCAGCGCCCAAATGCCGCCGACCGCGCCTTCGGCGATCCCCTTGATCCCATCGAACGAAGCGCGCATCTGGTTCTATCGCGACCTGGCGATCTATTCGAGCCTGGCGACACCGATCGTCCGCCTGAATAGCGCGGCCGTCGGCGTTTCGCAGCCGGGCGGCGCCTTCTACCGCGATGTCCCGCCCGGGCATTATCACATCAGCGCCGACAGCTATCTCGATGACCCCAATCAGGACCGGGATGTCGATCTCGCTCCCGGGCAGGAGATCTATGCCAAAATCCTGCCGTCGGATCACTGGATCGAAGGCGGTGGCGGTGGCGGCAGGGGCGGCGGCAGCGGGTATCACCGTGAGACGTTTTATGTCTGGCTGTACCCGGCCGAGGCCGCGCGCCCGGTGATCGCGCAACTCCCGTTCTATGGGGGCGGCACCCTGGCGGCCGCATTGCCGCCGCGCTGACCGCGTCCAAGGATCGGAACCGGCGCACCGCCCGCCGGCCCGAGCAACTTGGTCATCCATCGGCGGGGGACGGAGGGAGCACAGATGACCACGCATGCGCTCATGGGATGGCGATTGCTGGCCGGGCCGTTTGCCGTGGTGCTCGCGATGAGCGGCTGCGCCCGATTGCCGACGACCGCCGGCTACGCGGTCCCCCCGATTCCGGCACAGGAAGCGCGAATCTGGTTTTATCGCGACCTGGACCCCAACGGCAGCATGGGGATGCCGTACGTCCGTCTAAACGGTGCCGCAGTCGGCGCGTCGCAAGCGGGGGGCGCCTTTTACCGGGACGTCCCACCGGGACATTATCACATCAGCGCCGACAGCTTTCTCACCGACGCCATTCAGACCCGCGATGTCGATCTCGCTCCCGGGCAGGAAGCCTATGCCAAGGTGCTGTCGCTGGATAACTGGATCCAGGGCGGCGGCCAGGATGCTGGAGCGGAGTATCACCGCGATACGTTCTATGTCTGGCTCACCCCGCCCGAGGTCGCGCGACCGCGAATCGCGCAAAGCTCCTTCTATGGCGACGGCACGCTGACGGCCGCCGCGCCGCAGCGGTGATCTCGCGGTTCAGTTGTAAACCCACTCCTTCGTGAAGCGGGCGTAGCAGTCGCGCTCGCCGGGCATCTTGAGCCATCCCGCCAGCAGCCGCGGCGAGGCGAGCAACAGCCTGTCGCGCAGATGCGTCGAATTGTGGCCGTATTCCTCGAAGGTCGAGATGCAGATCTTCTGGTTGTGCGGATCGTCCTGGAAGCGGCAGGCCGCCAGCGCGACGGTCGCCATGTAGGCCTTGCGGTCTGCGCCCGATTTCAGATAGGCGCCGGCGGCCGCGGTCGTCCGCGGGAAGTCGAGTGCCATGATCGCCTCGTCGAGCGCGCCCAGGAGCGCCTCCGGCGCTCGGCCGGTGAAATCGAATTCGGCGCCTTCCTGCTCGATGACCGGCGCGTAGAGCTTGTTCTCATGCGCCACGTCGTTGATGAAATTGGCCATCAGATAGAGGATGCGCGCCTGGTACGGGCTGTCACTCGTGCGCATCCAGTTGTTCGCGACATTGCAGTAATCGAACGGATGCTGGCCGTTGGTGAACTGCCGCGGCACCGTCGTGCGCAGGATCAACTCGGCTGCACCGATCTGGATCGTGTCGCCAAGGCTCTTGATCGATATCCCGTTTTTGAGGTGCGCCGAAATCAGGTCCCACACTGTCTCGTGGTCCGCCGTCATCAGCGCCTCGAGCATCGCCTCGACCTCATGGGGCGAGAGCGGCGTCCGATTGGTCTGTTTCAGGTTCTTGCCCATATCTTCGGGAAACTCGGCGGTGATGCGCACGCAGGCGGCATCGTAGAGCGAGTAGTAGAGCGGGCCGACCGCCATGTCGGGTACGCCCATGTAATAGACGCCGTGCGACTTCTCCCAACCGATGTAGTTGGCAAGGTCGGTCACGGCGCGGGCGCGGATCGCCTTGTGCCCGGTGTTGCGCGCCTTCCTACCGATCACCGTTTCCTGCAGATCGATGAGGCCGAGGAATTCGATGGTTTCCTGAAGGGCCGGACGGGAAGCCGGATCTTCGGCCAGGCCGAGGAAAAGACCGTGGGCGCGCCGCGAGTCGCCGGTCATTGTGGCGATCATGTAGGAATGAAGCCGCTCCTCGACGGTGCCCGCTTCGCGGATCGGCGCCGTATCCTCCAGCCACACAGCCGGGCCCTGCGGAGGCGGCGGCACCTGCACGCCTTTCATCGTGGCGTAGCGGCCGGGGTATTTGAACAGCAGCTGGTTCCAGATGTCGAGGCCGGCGCCGATGTACCAAACGCTCTGTAACAGCGGCAGCAGCCGATATTTCTCCGGCAGGTAGGGCATCAGATAGGTCGATGCCCGCAGACCCAGGAGGGTGTGATCGTTGTTGGTCAGCGCGATCGAGCCGTCGCGGATGTTGATATGGCACGGCACGTTGACAAACGGCGCCTCGGCCGCGGTGACGATGCTCAACGCGTCGCCGATCGAGCGGCCGTCATGGACGACCATCTGGTGAAACAGATCGGTGGTGCGCGGCTGGTCGCGCTCCAGGATGGCGTCGGTCAATAGGGCAAAGCTCTTGTCTTCGCTGATCTCGTCTCGGTTGCGTAGCATCGGGCGCTTTCCTGAACGCGGCGGTTGCGGATTTCGCTTAGCGTACCGCCCGCCTGGCCCCGTCGTAAATAAAGCCGTCGCTGGGGCTGCCATGCGCGGGCGTAACCAGCGGGCAAACCGCTGCTGGCCGCGGTTTGCCGGCGTCGTTCATTCGATCCGTCCTCGCTGTTTTTAGCTGTTTTCTGCAGGAAAAATACAGCGAGCACCCGGTCTGCGCCGATACCGCCGGTGCTGGCTGTTTTTGCTGTTTTAGCAGCGTGAGATCAGCCAGGAGCAAGTGCTTCTCGCGTTGCCTCCAGTGACAGGGCGGGTTTCAGGTGTGTGCAGAGCGATAAATCCAGATTCAGCATTATCTATATTTAGACCATAATAATGCTTTAATGTCAAGTAACATTTGGGATCCAACGGCATCGGCATCCGCGGCGCGCCGAAAATTCTGGTACTGGCACGGCTAGGTTTTCTGTCAGTTTCCGATCGTAATTGACCCAATCGGGTCTGTGGCATGGGTCCTGACAAGTTGCGTGAATTGTCTTGTCCTGGACTAGCGGGTGGCCTCTGCCTGCGCGCGATGGAAGCGGGCGAGGAAGTTGCGGGTGCGCGGGTTTTGCGGGTTTGTCAGCACCGCATCGGGCGGGCCGATTTCGACGATGACACCGTCGCTCATGAAGGCGACGGCGTCCGCGACCTCCTGGGCGAAGCCGATTTCGTGGGTGACGATCACCATCGTCATGCCTTCCTCGGCGAGCCGCTCGATGACGCCGAGAACCTCGCCGACAAGCTCGGGGTCGAGCGCCGAGGTGACCTCGTCGCACAGCATCACCGCCGGCCCCATCGCCAGCGCGCGGGCGATCGCGACGCGCTGGCGCTGCCCGCCCGAGAGGTGCGAGGGGTAGGTCTCGGCCTTGTCGGAGAGCCCGACCTTGGCCAAGAGCGCGCGGCCCGCGAATTCGGCGGCCCGCCGGTCCATGCGTTTGACGATGCGCGGGCCGGCGGTGACGTTCTGCAGCGCCGTCATGTGCGGAAACAGGTTGAAATGCTGAAACACCATGCCGGTCGCCGCCCGGAAGGCGGCGAGGTCGCGGTCGGCACCGGTGCGGCGCCGGCCGGCGCTGAAGCGCATCGCGCGCTCGCCAACGCGGATCTCTCCGCGATCGGGATCCTCGAGCAGGTTGATGCAGCGCAGCAGGGTCGATTTGCCCGCACCGGAAGGCCCGATGATGGCGATAACGGCGCCGCGCTCGACCCTGAGCGAAACCCCCTTCAGCACCTCGACCGCCCCGAAGGATTTCCACAGATCGTTGATCTCGATCATCGGCCGAAGATCGGCGGACTGAGGCACTCCGTTACCGGGCTAATCGGAACGGGCCAGCCGGCGCTCCACCCCCTGCGCCGCCAGGGTCAGCGGAAACAGCACGATGAAATAGATGATTGCGACCATCGTGTAGACTTCGAGCGGGCGATAGGTCGCGCCGGTGATCATCTGGCCTTGATAGAGCAGATCGGCAACCGCGATCGTCGACACCAGCGAGGTATTCTTGAGCTGGATGATCGACTGGTTCATGAAGGGCGGGATCATTCGCTTGACCGCTTGCGGCAGGATCACATAGCGCATGACCTGACCGCCGCGCATGCCGATCGCGCGGGCCGCGTCCCACTGGCCGCGCTCGATCGAATTAACCCCGCCGCGCACGATCTCGGCGTAAAAGGCGCCGGTATAAAGCGACAGCACGAGCGTCGCCGCAACATGGGCCGGGATGTTGATCCCGATCACCACCGGGAGCGCGTAGTAGAACCAAATGATCTGCACCAGCAGCGGGGTGCAGCGAAAGATCTCGACATAGGCGACGAGCGGCGCGGTCAACAGCTTGTTGCGCGACAGCCGCAGCAGCCCGGTAAAGAGGCCGATCGCCAGACCGATCAGGACTGTGCTGATGGTATAGGCGATCGTGACCCCGAGCCCGAAGAGGATCAGCTCGCGATAGGCCCACAGAAACGAGAAATCCCAGGCATAGGTTGGGATGGTCATCGCGTTTACAGCTCAACATCGGGTGGAATGTCCTCGGGCTTGACGCCGTTGAACGCCAGCCCGCCGTAGAGCCATTCCCGGACCTGCTGGATGCCGCGGTTGTAATCGACCCAGGCGTTGAGGAAATCGCGCCAATCCTTGTTGGCTTCCTTGCGCACGCCCATGCAGGTCGGCAGCTGGATGCGCGGCTGGTGCAGCATCTGGAATTCGCCCAGCGCGGGGTTCTTTTTGACCGCCGTGAGGCCGAGATTGACCGCCAGGATGACGCAATCGGCGCGGCCCGACTGCACGGCGAGAATGCAATCGTCGCGCGTCTTCAATGCGATCAGCGTTGCATGCGAGGCAAACCGGCGTGCCGCGATCTCATGCACCGAGCCGATATCAAACGCGATCTTAACCTCGGGCTTGTCGAGATCTGCCCAGTTTGCCGCCTTGAAGCCCTTGGCGCCGACCATGCCGAAACCGTGCAGGTAAAACGGGTGGGTGAAGTCGATGACGAGAGCGCGCTTTGGCGTCGGGTTCAGGGCAAAGGCGAGATCGATCTTGTTCGATTGCAGGTCAAGCACCGAGTTGCCGTAGGTCGATTCGACATACGCGACCTCGCCATCGAAAATGGCGGCGATGTCCTTGGCCATCGCGATGCACATGCCGGACCATGCGCCGGTGGCGAGATCCTTGTTGAAATAGGGCGCTTCGCCGGGCAGCGCGGCGATGCGTAACACTTTGCTGTTTTTGATCCGATCCAGAGTCGATTCAACCGGCTGAGCCTCGGCGCGAGCCGCGCCGGCGAGCAAGGCCGGGGCGCTCGCGGTAGCTGCAGCACTGGCGGCAAAAAGACGGCGTGACAGCATGGAACCCTCCCGCGTTTTCGCGGCTGGTCGGCAAGAACCGCGCCAAACCCTAGCAAGCCGCCTGACCGCCTGATACCGGAAAAGTCTGATGTTGCCCGGACGCAAGCGGCGGGTTAGAGGCTGAACCGCAAAAGGAGGCGAAGATGCAAGTCAACAAGCCGCACCGCGAGTTCCATGCCGTCGATATGACGACCGGTTGGAGCCCCCCGCCCGGTTATCCCGCCGGGATCGAGCAAAAGATCCTCGCCGGCACGCTCGATGAGGCGGGCCGGAGCGGCAGCCGCACGCGCCTTCTGCGTTTCGCGCCGCATGTCTTCACCACCGCGCCCTTTGTTCACGAATACTGGGAAGAGGTCTACCTGATCGAGGGCGATCTGACGGTCGGCAACGACGCGGAAGGCAAGGGGGGCGAAAGCTTTGCCCCGGGCACCTATGCCTGCCGTCCGCCGGGGGCCGTGCACGGTCCGTTCAAGTCGAACCGCGGCTGCCTGCTCCTCGAAATCCATTATTACGCGCAATAAAGTAATCGCATGGAATAATAAAAGGAAAACACCGGCGCTGGTCGCAGTTTCGGCAACGAAAGTCGGCTTCCTGGCGTTGTCCGTAGCGGTACAGGTACGGAGACGCGCCATGTCCGCGCTCGCGTCGGCGACCGTCGCCGCCCTGCTGATCGCCAGCCCGAGCACCACCGATGCCGCCCGCGTCGCGGCCGATGGCGGTTTCCTCTTGGGCAATGCCCATCGCTGCGGAATCCAGAACGATCGCATCGTGCGCGCCGGAGAGCTGATCCGCGATCTGATCCTGGCGGCGGCCGGGGATGCGCAGGAGCAGGACGAGGCGACTGCGCGGTTCGCGCGGTTCTTTATCGTCAGCGCCTTTGTCGATTCAGCCGGAAAGCAACCGGTCGCCTCCTGTCGGATCGTGTCGAGCGAATTCGAGCGGCTCGAACAGCACCGCGCGATCGCGGACGATTCGAAGACCGCAGCGGGTGCCACCACCAGCCCCCGCCCCGGGCCCGGCGCCGGGGAGTAGGCGCGGCCGGCGGGCCAGCCCCGGAACTCCCGCGACCGATGCGAGTTGACCGGGTGCAAGCCGAAAATCCGATTTACCCCGGCCGCCGCGCATCGCCGCGCGGCCGTTGACAGATGCGGGAGGCCCAGATGCCCTTTGGCCAGCACCTCGACCCACGCGCGATGCCAGATTTGTGGCGAGCGACGCTGATCGGCGGTGTCGCCGCACTGTTGCTGGCGCCCGCGCTCGCCGGCGCGCAGACCACCGGCACCGAAAAGACCAACGGCACCGAAAAGAACATCACCGCTGGGGTGCAGAAGGAGACACCGGTCGCGCTCCCGAGCCTGAACCCGCTGGTGCAGCGCGTATTGCCGGGCGTCGTCAACATCTCGGCGCAGATCACCAGCGAAGCGGCGGCGCAAACCGAGCAGTCGGCCGACGAGGGCGACCAGTCCTCCACACCGTTCGACGAGCTGCTGCGCCGCTTTTTCGAGAATCGCGGGACGCCGCAGGCCGGCCGCGAAGCGGTGGCGCTGGGCTCGGGCTTTATTGTCGACCCCACCGGCTACATCGTTACCAATAATCATGTCGTCACCAACGCCGCGAAGATCACCGCGATTCTGCAGGACAACAGCCGCCACCCGGCCAAAGTCATCGGTCGCGACGAAAAAACCGACCTCGCCTTGATCAAGATCGACAGCAAGGACAAGTTGCCCTTTGTCAGCTGGGGCGACAGCGATCAGGCCAAGGTCGGCGATTGGGTGGCGGCGGTCGGCAACCCGTTCGGACTTGGCGGCACGGTGACCGCCGGGATCATCTCGGCGCTCGGCCGCAACATCAATGAAGGCCCCTATGACTTTATTCAGATCGATGCGCCGATCAACCGCGGCAATTCCGGCGGTCCGACCTTCAACCTGAGCGGCGAGGTGATCGGCATCAACACCGCGATCTACTCGCCCTCGGGCGGCTCGGTCGGGATCGGCTTCGCGGTGCCCTCGAATACAGCACAGAGCGTGGTCGCCCAGCTGAAGGAGAAAGGGCACGTCACCCGCGGCTGGCTCGGCATCGCCATTCAGAGCATCAGCCCGAGCATCGCCAAGAGCCTCGGGCTGGACCCGGAAAAGCCGGCCGGCGCGCTGGTCGCCTCGATAACGCCGGACAGCCCGGCGGCGAAGGCGGGGCTGAAGCCGGGGGATGTGATCCTCAGCGCCGCCGGGCATCCGATCAAGGCGGTGCACGATCTGCCGCGAATGGTCGCCGCTGCGCCGATCGGCCAGAAATTCGACCTGACGATCCGCCGCAACAGCAAGGAGATGACGGTCGCCGCGACGATCGCCGAAATGGCGGAAACCCCGCAGCAAGCCGCTGCCAGCTCGAGCAGCGAAGAACAGGCGACCAGCCTCGGCCTCCAGCTTTCGTCGATCACCCCGGCGCTGCGCCGCCAGTTTCGCATCCCGAAGGATGTCGAAGGCGTCGTGGTGACCAAGCTGGCCGACGACAGCCCAGCCGCCGCCCTTGGCATCCAGCCGGGCGATGTCATCATGTCGATCGACCAGCAGCCGGCAACAACCCCGCAACAGGCCGCCGCGGAGCTGAAAAAGGCCGCCACCCAGGGCAATATCCTGCTGCTGCTCAACCGGCACGGCACTACCCAGTTTGTCGGTCTGTCGGTGAGCGGCGCCGGATCTTCGACGCCGCCGCGCTGAAGCGGCGAGGGTACCAGGGCGCTAAAATTATCCCACGGGGGAGGCTGGTCCGGGGATGTTCCGATCAGGCTTCGCCGAGCGAGCGAGGGCTGGACGGCGGTAGCGGTTGGCGTGATGATCGCCGGAGCCTCTTCCGTCAGCCGGAGCCCATGACCGATGAAAGCCCTCGTCACCGGGTTTGAGCCATTTGGCGGCGAGCCGATCAACCCCGCGCTCGAGGCGCTGGGGCGTCTGCCGCGGCGCCTCGGCCCGTTGGCAATCGCGACCCGGGTGCTGCCGGCGGTGTTCGGGAAGGCGCTCGACGCGCTCGAAGAAGCGGTCCGCGAGACCGAACCGGACATCGTCCTCTGCGTCGGCCTGGCGGGCGGTCGCGCCGCGCTGTCCCTCGAACGCGTCGCGATCAACATCGACGATGCGCGCATTCCCGACAACAAGGGGCGGCAGCCGATCGATCTGCCGGTCGTCGCCGGCGGTCCTGCCGCCTATTTCACGAATTTGCCGGTCAAGGCCGCGGCGGCGGCGTTGCGCGACGCGGGCTTGCCGGCGATCGTCTCCAACAGCGCCGGCACCTTTGTATGCAACCATGTGTTCTACGGCCTGATGCATCTCGCCGCGACCCGGCGGCTCGATTTGCGCGGTGGGTTTCTGCATGTTCCCTATCTGCCGAGCCAGGCAGCGCGGCAGGACGGCGCGCCGTCGATGGCGCTCGACGACATTGTGCGCGGCATCGAGATCGTCCTGACCATTGCGGCTTCGCGACGCGACGACATCGAAGCCGCCGAGGGGACGATCAGCTGATGGAGCCGCTGCGCTGAGCGTGCTATCACCTCGCGGCGGCACGGCGGGGCGGGCCGATTAGAGCGGAGGTGAGGCGATGGTCGCGTTCCACGGCTCGCATGTCGTCGTCACCGGCGGCACCGGCGCTTTGGGGTCCGCGGTGGTTGCGGCGTTGCGCGCGGCGGGCGCGGTCTGTCATGTGACCAACATGGTCGCCGCCGAGCTGGAGAAATATCCGCATCGCAACGACCCCGGGGTGCATGTCACGACCGGGCTCGACCTCGCCGCTGAGGCGGCGGTGCGGCGCTTTTATGGCGGGCTGCCGCCGCTCTGGGCCTCCATTCATCTTGCCGGCGGTTTTGCGATGTCGCCGGTCGGCGAGACTTCGGCGGTCGATTTCGCCGATCAGTTCCAGATGAACGCGCTGTCGGCGTTTCTGTGCTCGGCCGCCGCGATCCGGGCGATCCGCACGCGCACCGAGCCGGGATCCGGCGGCGCCAAGGGCGGCCGCATCGTCAACGTTGCGGCCCGCCCGGCGCTCGAGCCGCGGCTCGGCTCGGGAATGGTCGCCTATACAACCGCGAAAGCGGCCGTGGCGGCGCTGACCCAGGCGATCGCCCAGGAAACCTCGGGCGAGGAGATCTGGGTCAATGCCGTGGCGCCCTCGGTCCTCGACACCCCGGCCAACCGGGTGGCGATGCCGGACGCCGATTTCAGCACCTGGGTCGCACCGAGCGCGGTCGCCGAGGTGATCGCCTTTCTCGCCTCGCCCGACAACCGGGTGACGCGCGGCGCGATCATCCCGGTCTATGGCGGGGCGTGAGACATGAGGGTGCGCGCCAGGGAGCATCGAGATCCGACAACCGCCCGTCTCGGCCCCCTGTCCACTCCTCCTCCGCAAGGATTGGGGCGAGGCGCAGGGGGCCGGGCGCGCCGGTTTGGTGTTATGGTGGTGCGGTCGGAGGCAATGCGAGGAGATCGGTCATGAATCGCCCGGAGCAGATCGCGGAGGCGAGGAAACTGCTTGCCCATCTAGACCATCGCACGACCGCGCTGGCCGACGGCATCTACCGCAATCCGGTGACCGACTACACCTGCCTCGAACAGGCGGAGCGTGAGCGCGAGGTGTTCTTCCGTAACGGCCCGATCAATATAGGCTTGAGCGGCCTCTTGCCCCGGGCGGGCGACTGGATGACCCATGATTACGCCGGCGTGCCGATCCTCATCGTGCGCCGCGCGGACGGCTCGCTCGGCGCCTTCCTCAATGTCTGCCGCCATCGCGGCGCACGCATCGTCGAGGGCTGCGGCAGTGAGGCGAAGAGCCTCTCCTGCCCCTATCATGGCTGGACCTACGGGCTCGACGGCAGCCTGGTGGCGCGGCCCGACGACCCGTCCTTTGCCGCGGCCGAGCGGGCGACGCACGGGCTACGCGCGCTGCCGGTCGCCGAGAAACACGGCATGATCTGGGTCGGCTCGCGGCCCGGCATGCGCCTCGATATCGATGGGCTGCTCGATGGCGTCGCCGCCGACCTCGCCTCCTATGAGCTCGAACGCTACCATCATTACGAGACCCGGGTGCTGCGGCGCGAGATGAACTGGAAGCTCGCCGTCGACACCTTCTGCGAGACCTATCACCTGAGCCATCTGCATCCCGATACGGTCAGCCCGCTGTTCCACACCAACCGGGCCACCTTCGACGCGTTCGGCCGCAATCACCGGCTGATCGCGGCGCGACGGACGATCGACGAATTGCGCGGCCATCCCGAGGATTCCTGGAACGTCTTCGACCACACCGCAATGATCTATGTGCTGTTTCCGAACACGATCTTTCTGTTCCAGCGCGATCACGTGGAGACCTGGCACATGTTCCCCGGCGACCGCGTCGATACCTGTGCGATGTACGTTTCGTTGTACATCCCCGAGCCCGTCGCCAGCGACAGCGCGAAGCGGCACTGGGACAACAATTTCAACCTGTTGATGGCGACCGTCGAATTGCAGGACTTCCCGACCTGCGAGGGGATGCAGCGCGGCTTTCTGTCGGATGCGCAGGATTCGATCGTGTTCGGGCGCAACGAGCCGGCGTTGCAGCACTTTCACCGCAGCGTCAGGGTGGCGCTCGACGAACCGCAGCAGCAGATGGCGGCGGAATAGGATGTACTCTGTTCCCCGAGATTGCTTCGTCGCTCCGCTCCTCGCAATGACAACCCTTTGCTGTCATTGCGAGCGAAGCGAAGCAATCTCGCGCCGCCTTCGCTGATCCGTTGGAGTCCGGCAATGCATGTCGGCATGTCGGCGTTTTTCCAGAACCCGGGCAACCGGCTCAGCGATCACGCGGTCTACCGCCACGAGATGGCGATGGCCGACCTCGCCGAGCCGCTTGGCTTTGATTCGATCTGGAGCGCCGAGCACCATTTCGACGCGTACACGATGTGCCCGAATGTGGCGCAGTTCCTGACTTACATGGCCGGGCGCACGCGCCGGGCGCAGCTCGGCTCGATGGTGATGGTGCTGCCCTGGCACGATCCGGTCCGGCTCGCCGAGGAGATCTCGGTCCTCGACAATCTGTCGGAGGGGCGCCTCGTTCTCGGCATCGGCCGCGGTCTCGGGCGGATCGAGTTTCAGGGGTTTCGCGCCGAGATGGGCGAATCGCGGCAGCGCTTTCTCGAATATGCCGAGGCGCTGCTCGATGGGCTGGAGACCGGCACGATCGCCTATGACGGCACGCTCTATCGCCAGCCGCCTGTCGCGGTCCGGCCGGCGCCGTTCCGCTCGTTCCGCGGGCGCACCTACGCAGCGTCGATCTCGCCGCAATCCCTGGAGCTGAGCTGCCGGCTCGGCCTCTTGATCATCGCGCAGAAGCCGTGGGCGACGACCGAAACCGAACTCGCCGATTATCGCCGGCATTACCGCGAGCTGAACGGCAGCGAGGCGCCAAAGCCGATCGTCGCCGCTTTTGTCGCGGTCCATGAGGACGAGCGGGTCGCGCGCGACATGTTCGAGCGCTATATCCGCGGCTACAGCCGCTCGGCGCTCGAACATTACGAGTTCCATAACGAGGGCCTGGCCGATATCCCGGGGTATGAATATTACGGCAAGCTGGCCGCCAACATCAAAAAGCACGGGATGGACGCGTTCGTCGATTTCCTCTCCGAGCTGCAGGTGTGGGGCACGCCCGAGCAGGTCTACCAGCGGCTGGTGGAGTATCGCGAGCGCACCGATTGCGGCGCGCAGATCGGCATTTTCAGCTATGGCGGCATGCCGCACGACCTCGCGCGGGCCAACATCGCGCTGTTCGCCGAAAAGGTATTGCCGCGCCTGCAGCGTCTCGATGCCGGCTGCGAAATCGGCGGCATCCGGCCGGCGGCCTAGGGCATCACCGCTTTGACTGTAGCATCCCACCCGTCACCCCCGCGAAAGCGGGGGTCCAGGGGCAGCAACACAACGGTTGCCCTGGATTCCCGCTTGCGCGGGAATGACGCGCAGGGAGCGATTCAATCTGTCCCGATTGCGATCTAGTATCGTCAGTTGCATGGATCTTTCGGTCGTCATCCCGGTCAAGAACGAGGCCGGCAACATCGCCCCGCTGGTCGCCGAGATTGCCAGCGCGCTCGATGGGCGCGCCCTCTATGAGATCATCTATGTCGATGACGGCAGCGAAGATTCGACCGCTGCCGAGATCCGCCGGCTGCAAGCGAGCGTGCCGCAGCTCCGCCTTCTGCGCCACGCCCAGAGCTGCGGCCAGAGCGCCGCGATCCGCGGCGCGGTCAGGGCCGCGCGGGGCCGCTGGATCGCGACGTTGGACGGCGATGGCCAGAACGACCCGGCCGATATTCCGGCGCTGTGGCGGGTTGCCCAGAGCAGCCCGGCGACGCCGCCCCTGCTGATCGCCGGGCGTCGCGCGCGCCGCCAGGACGTCTGGTCGAAGCGGCAGGCCTCGCGCATCGCCAATTCGGTGCGGCGCCGGCTGTTGCGCGACGACACCCCGGATAGCGGCTGCGGGCTCAAGCTGTTCCCGCGCGCCCTCTTCCTCGACCTGCCCTATTTCGACCACATGCACCGCTTCCTGCCGGCGCTGGTGCTGCGCGAGGGCGGGATCGTGCGCTCGGTGGCGGTCAATCATCGCCCGCGCCAGCGCGGCATCTCGAAATACGGGGTGCTGGACCGGCTCGGGGTCGGCATCGCCGACCTCGCCGGCGTCCTCTGGCTGCGCCGGCGTCTTGCCCGGCCGCTTCTGGTCGAGGATGCGGCGCCGTTCGAGGAGAGCACGGAACCGGTTCGTAAGGCCGAAACGGTGCGATGATGATCGGCAAGCGACTGATCGTCGTCGCGCTGCTCGCCACGGTGATCCTCGCGGCGTGGCGCTGGCGCGACCTGTTCGACCCGCTCGCCTTGACCGGGCTGATCGGCGGCAACCCGCTGGCGCCGCTGGCTTTTCTTGCCATGCACATCGCCGGAAGCCTGTGTTTCGTGCCGCGGACGCTGCTGGCGCTCGGCGCCGGGCTGGTTTTCGGCACTTGGTGGGGCGTCCTCTGGGCGGCGCTCGGCAGCCTCGCCGGGGCGGTCGCCGGCTTTCTCACTGCGCGCTACCTCGGTTCCGGGTTCCTCGAGCGCGTAATGCCGGCAAGATCGGCCGGGCTCGCGGCGCTCCTCGATCGCGCCGGGCGCGGCGGCTGGCGCATGGTCGCGGTGATGCGGCTGGTGCCGATCATCCCGCACAGCCTGGCCAATTATGCTCTGGGGCTGACCCGGGTGCGGCTCGGCGCTTATGCCGTCGGCTCGCTGCTCGGCCAATTGCCGCTGACAATCGCTTATGCCGACCTCGGTGCGGCCGGCGGACAGGCCTTGCTCGGCGGCACGGATTGGCGCCACCAGGCGCTGTGGCCGAGCCTTATCGGGCTTGCCGCGTTGATCGTGTCGCTGCTGATTCCGGTGGTGGCGCGGCGGCGCCTGCGGCAAGCGGCGTCAATTCCCGAGGCAATCCCCGGGGCCTAGGCCCGCCCGTCGCCCAATCGAGCAGCTCGACGGTATGCACGACCGGCAGCGGCGCATCGCCGGCAAGCTGGGTGATGCAGCCGATATTGCCGGCGGCGACGAGGTCGGCCCGGGTCAGCGCGATATTGGCGAGCTTGCGCGCGCGCAGCGCCGCCGCCAATTCCGGCTGCAACAGATTGTAGGTTCCGGCCGAGCCGCAGCACAGATGCCCTTCCGGCACTTCGGCCACGTCGAAGCCCGCAGCGGCGAGCAGGGTTCGGGGCGCGCGATCGACCCCTTGCCCGTGCTGCAACGAGCAGGCCGAATGATAGGCGACCCGCAGCTGAGGAATTGGCCCGGGTGGCTGCATTCCCAATTCAGCGATCACCTCGCTGATGTCGCGCGCCAGCCGCGAGATGCGAGCAGCCTTCTCCGCATCCTGCGGGTCGGTGCGGAGGAGAAAGCCGTAATCCTTGACCATCGTGCCGCAACCCGACGCGTTGACGACGATCGCGTCGAGCCCGCCCGAAATCCGCAGGCTCTCCCACGCCTCGATATTGGCACGGGCCAGGACAAGCGCCGGCATCTCGTTGCCCAAATGATGGACGAGCGCGCCGCAGCAACCGCTGCCCGGCGCGACGACGACCTCAACGCCATGCCGGGTCAACAGCCGGATCGTCGCCTCGTTGATCTCGGGCGCCAACACCTGCTGGGCGCATCCCGTTAGCAGCGCAACCCGCATCCGCCGCTCCCCCTCGGCGGGGAACATCTGCGGCCGGTCCACCGCGGAGGCTGCCGGAACTGCCCGCGGTGCCAATGCCACGAGCGGGCGCAGCCGCTTCGGCACCAGCCCGGCGAAGGGCTTGGCCAGGCGGGCGGCATGTAAGGCCGCGCGCAGCAGCGCCGGCCGCGTCAACACGTGTCCGAGCAGGCGGCGCAGCAGCCGCTCGGCATAGGGGCGGCGATAATGCTCCTCGATGTGGCGCCGGCCGTGATCGACCAGGTGCATGTAATTGACCCCCGACGGGCAGGTCGTCATGCAGGCGAGGCAGGAGAGACAACGGTCGATATGCTTGACCGTCTCGGCGCCCACCGGACCGCCCGCTTCGAGCATGTTCTTGATCAGGTAGATGCGGCCGCGCGGGCTGTCGAGCTCGTCGCCCAGCAGCACATAGGTCGGGCAGGTCGCGGTGCAGAAGCCGCAATGGACACAGGCCCGCAGGATCTTTTCCGATGCCGCGGTGTCCGGGTCGGCAAGCTGGGCGAGCGAGAACTCGGTCTGCATTTTTGCTAGCCCATACCGTCATTGCGAGGAGCCGAAGGCGACGAAGCAATCTCGACCGGTCGAGCTTCGATCGGCACGAGATTGCTTCGCTGCGCTCGCAATGACGTCATCTATGATCCCTCGACCATATGGCCGGGGTTGAGGATATGGGCGGGGTCGAAGGCGTCCTTGACGCGGCGCGACAAAGCGGCGAGCGGCGCCGGCTGCGGCTCGAACACGGCAACCGCGCGGCGCAGGCCGGGCGAAGCGCGGACGAGCGTCGCATGCCCGGTGCCGCGCCCGTCCGGCCCGCTTATCGCCCGGCGGATTACCGCAGCGCCGGCGTCGCCGTGTTCGGCGACCGCGGCCCAGACCAGCCCGCCGCCCCAGTCGAGGAACCACACCGCATCGAGCGCGCCCGCGATCGCCGCGGCCAGCTCGGCGCCACGCGCTGGCGCGACCGAGATGCGCCACACGGCGCGCTCGCCAAGCCCGGCTAGCGGCGCGACCTCGCCGATCGCGCGCCAGAACGCGATCGACCCGGAATCCGCAAGGGTCTGCGCCGCACCGGCCGTGCCATGCTCGCGCGCCAGGCTGTCGCGGCGGAAGGCGACCGAGGGCGCCGGCCCCTCGACCCGCAACGCGACCATCCCCGGGCCCGATGGCACGGCGAGCGGCATCACGGTCCCCGATGGGAGGTAGGCGGCGCCCGAGACCTCATGCGGCGAGCCCAACGCCGCCGTCATCAGCCGCACCGAAGCGGCCGGCGCGACCCCGGCGAACAGCACGGTCGCGACCGCCTCGGGGCGCGGCAGGAGCTTGACCGTGACCTCTTCGAGCGCGGCGAGCGTGCCGTAGGATCCAGCCATCAGCTTCGCGAGATCGTAGCCGGTGACGTTCTTCACCACTTTGCCGCCGGCCTTGAAGATCTCGCCGCGGCCGCTGACCGCGCGAAAGCCGAGGAAATGGTCGCGCGCGGCGCCGGCCTTGAAGCGGCGCGGTCCCGAAAGGTTGCAGGCGAGGGCGCCGCCCAGGGTCGGGCCGGTGCTCTCCTCATCCGGCACGCCGAGGAGGCTGCGCCAATCGGGCGGCTCGAAGGCCAGCATCTGGCCGGCTTCCTCGAGCGCGCGCTCGATCTCGGCGAGCGGTGTCGCGGCGCCGGCGGTCAACACCAATTCGCTCGGTGCGTAATCGCGGATCCCCGCGAGGCGCGACAGATCGAGCGTATGCGCGGTCTGCAACGGCCGACCAAGCCTGCGCTTTGACCCGCCTGCAACGACTTCGACCGGCTCTGTCGCCGCCAGCGCACCGGCCACGGTATCGCGCAATTCGTCGATCGAGGTCGGGACGAACCGGGTCATTCCCCGTAGCGTGTCATTGCGAGCGCAGCGAAGCAATCTCGTGCCGCGCAGCATTCGGCCGACGAGATTGCTTCGTCGCTACGCTCCTCGCAATGACAGTGTGGGAGGAGGATCAGAACCGCGGCAGGTCGGGGTGCGGCAGACGGCCGGCATGGACATGCAGCCGGCCGAGCTCGGCGCAGCGGTGGAGCTGCGGGAACACCTTGCCCGGGTTGAGGAGCCCGTCGGGGTCGAAGGCGCATTTGAGGCGCTCTTGATGGGCGAGGTCGGTTTCGTCGAACATCGCGCCCATCAGGTCGCGCTTCTCGACCCCGACGCCGTGCTCGCCGGTCAACACGCCGCCGACCGCAACGCAGAGCCTCAAGATATCGGCACCGAATTCCTCGGCCCGCGTGATCTCGCCCGGCTGGTTGGCGTCGTAGAGGATGAGCGGGTGCAGATTGCCGTCGCCGGCGTGGAAGACGTTGGCGACGCGCAGCCCGTATTGTTCCGACAGCACGCTGATGCGCGTCAGGACCTCGGCGAGACGGGCGCGCGGGATCGTGCCGTCCATGCAGTAATAATCGGGCGAAATACGCCCGATCGCCGGAAACGCCGCCTTGCGGCCGGACCAGAAGGCGACCCGCTCGGCTTCGTCCTGGCTCACCCTGACCGAGCGCGCGCGGTTGGTACGGGCAATCGCCTCGACCTTGGCAGTGAGGTGATCGATTTCGGCCTGCGGCCCGTCCAGCTCGACGATCAGCAACGCTTCGACATCGAGCGGATAGCCGACATGCACGAAAGCCTCGGCGGCGTGGATCGCCGGGCGGTCCATCATCTCCATGCCGCCGGGGATGATGCCGGCGCCGATGATCGCGGCGACGCAATTGCCGGCGTCCTGCGTTTCGGCGAAGCCGATCAGCAAGGCTCGCGCGGTCGGCGGCTTTCGGAGGATGCGGACGGTGACCTCGGTGACGATTCCGAGCAGGCCCTCGGAGCCAGTCATCACCCCCATCAGATCGTAGCCCTCGGAATCGCAATGCTTGCCGCCGAGGCGGGCGATCTCGCCGTCCATCAGCACGATTTCGAGGCCGAGCAGATTGTTGGTGGTGAGGCCGTATTTGAGGCAGTGCACGCCGCCCGAATTCTCGGCGACATTGCCGCCGATCGTGCAGGCGATTTGGCTCGACGGGTCGGGCGCGTAATAAAAGCCGGCGCTCTCGACCGCCCCGGTAATCGCGAGATTGGTCACCCCGGGCTGGGCGACGACGCATCGATTGTCGTAGTCGACGTCGAGGATGCGGTTGAACTTGGCCATGCCGAGCAAGACGCCGTCCGCCAGCGGCAGGGCGCCGCCTGACAATGACGTGCCGGCGCCGCGCGGCACCACCTTGATCCCCTCGGCCTGGCAATAGCGCAATACCGCCGCGACCTGGCCGACCGTCGAAGGCAGCACGACGACGAGCGGCGGCTGGCGGTAGGCGGTCAGCCCGTCGCTTTCATAGGCGCGGCGCAGCGGCTCCGAGACAATGACGCCGTCTCCGGGCACAATCGCGCGGAGCGCCGCCGCGATCTCGTCGCGCCTGAGGATGATTGCAGCGTCCGGGAGCGGCATTTCCATCGGCAAATACTGTCATTGCGAGCGTAGCGAAGCAATCTCGTGCCGGTGGGTCCTGGCGGTCGGGATTGCCGCGGCGCCCGTCGGCGCCTCGCAATGACGGTTATCTTGTCAGCCCTGGCGGGCCTTGAAGCGGGGATTGACCTTGTTGATCACGTAGACCCGTCCCTTGCGCCGCACGACGCGACAGTTTTTGTCGCGCTTCTTCAATGTCTTCAATGAATTGGTAATTTTCATGACCGGGTCCCTCGCGAGCGCCGGAACATAGGGAGCCGGCACCATGGAGTCAATGCGGGGGACCCGCCAAGCCTATTTCGCCGCCGCCGCGCGGCGCAGCTCCGGAAGGTCGTTGCGGCCGGCGAGGAAGGCCTTGATGTTGCGCGTCGCCTGGCGCAGGCGTTGGCGGTTCTCGACGAGCGCGATGCGCACGAACCCCTCGCCGTGCTCGCCGAAACCGACCCCCGGCGCGACCGCGACATTGGCGCGTTCGAGCAGAAGCTTCGAGAAGGCGAGCGTACCGATGCCGCGGAATTCCTCCGGGATCGGCGCCCAGGCAAACATCGAGGCGGCAGGCGGCGGCACCTCCCACCCCGCCTGCCGCAGCCCGTCGACCAGCACGTCGCGGCGCGCGCGGTAGCGCTCGCGGATTTCGGCGACGCAATCCTGCGGGCCGTTGAGCGCGGCTGTCGCGGCCACCTGGATCGGGGTGAAGGCGCCGTAGTCGAGATAGGATTTGACCCGGCCCAGCGCCGCGATCAGCCGCTGATTGCCGACCGCGAAGCCGATCCGCCAGCCGGCCATCGAATAGCTCTTGCTGAGCGAGGTGAACTCGACCGCGATGTCGCGCGCCCCCGGGACTTCGAGGATCGAGGGTGGCGGGTTGCCGTCGAAATAAACTTCGGCATAGGCAAGGTCGGACAAGACGATGATGTTGTGGTGGCGGCAGAAATCGACGATCTCACCATAGAAGTCGAGGTCGACCGTCTGTGCCGTCGGGTTGGCCGGGAAGTTGAGGACGATCGCGAGCGGGGCCGGGATGCTGTGCTGCACCGCTTTCTTCAGTTCGCCGAGGAAATCGAAGCCGGGGCCGATCGGGACATGGCGCACGGCGGCGCCCGCCATGATGAAACCGAAGGCATGGATCGGATAGCACGGGTTCGGCACCAGAACCGTATCGCCCGGGGCGGTGATCGCCTGCGCCAGATTGGCCAGGCCCTCCTTCGAGCCCAAGGTGACGATGATCTCGCGTTCGGGATCGAGGTCGACATGGAAGCGGCGGGCGTAGTAGCCGGCACAGGCGCGGCGCAGCCCGGCGATGCCGCGCGAGGTCGAATAGCCGTGGGTCTTGGGGTTCTGCACCGCCTCGATCAACTTGGCGACGATGTGCGGCGGGGTCGGCCCGTCCGGGTTGCCCATGCCGAGGTCGATGACGTCGCGACCCTCGGCGCGCGCCTGGGCCTTCAACGCATTGACCTCGGCGAAGACGTAAGGGGGCAGCCGCTTGATGCGGTAAAACTCTTCAGGCATGGCGGTGCGCACCGGCTCCCGGGAAAATCGCAGCGGATCCACTTTAGTAGAGCCATTCCGTGGGGCCGAGCAATTTCTTGACCCTTGGGGTGCTCGGCGGCGGGCGCTACTCCGGATTGAGGACCCGGCTGTTGAAGGCGCCGAAGGCGAAACAGGTCAGCGAATTCGGTTTGACACCGACCGGGATGAAGATGGCGCGGTACTGCTCGATCCGGCCGTCGGCCCGTTCGATCTCGCCCTCCAGCCGCACCGGGGCCATCTCTTGCTGCGCCTCGGTGCAGCCGCGCAGAAACAATTCGGCATAGCGCCGGGGCAATCGGCGCAGCATCGGCAAATCTGTTCTGGGCCGCGCCGGCAAGCCCAGCAACGTTGCGAATTTGGGGCCGTAGAGCACAAGCGCTGAGCGCTCGACCACCGGATCGATCGAAATCAGGAAGCGGTTGGACCAATCGCGGCTGTCGGTTGCGGCGAGATCGAGCCCGGAGACGGTCACCACGCCGCCGAGTTCCGTCAGCTTGCCTTCCCAGTAAGCCATCAGGCGCTCGGCTTCGCGGCGGTCGCGGCCGGTGGGCGCTTTTGTCTCCCACCCTTCGAGCCATGAGATGTCGGAGGGGGCGGATCTGGCCATTGCTACCTCCGCGCTATCTACTGCCAACGATCGCGCGCGGCAATTATATGCGAGGGCGAGGCCCGGTTCAAATTATGCCCGGGCGCCGAGCGCGGCAAGCCGGCGCTGGGCATCCATCACCGTCGCCTGCGCGGTCGAGGATGGCGTCAGGCGGAAGTCGAATTCGGTGGTGCAATAGGGTGGCGCAATGCCGAGCCGGGTGGCTTGCGGCTCGCCCGCCTCGTGCCGGACGAAATCGCAGATCAACGAATCCTTGACCGCGAACACCGCATCGCTCGCGAGGTAGGGGTCTGTGCGGTCGAAGATGTGCGTCGTCACCGGCTCGTAGCCGTCGGCCGAGACGACGAAATGGATATGCGCCGGTCGCCAGGGGTGACGCCCGGCGGCTTTCAGCATGGCGCCGACCGGCCCGTCCGATGGGATCGGGTAGTTGACCGGCAGGACCGTACGGATCAGGTAGCGGCCCTCGGAATCGCTGGTGAACTTGCCGCGCATATGGAGCGCGTCGGGGTTGACGTCCTGCGCATCGTAAAGCCCGTTGGTCTGCGCCTGCCAGACGTCGAGCACCGCGCCGGCGACCGGCCGCCCTTCGAGGTCGAGCACTCGGCCGCTGACCAGCGTCGGAACCCCGGTAGCGTCGCGATGGGCGATATTGCCGCCCGCCGGCATCTCCGGGGCACCGAGCCGGTG
>WNFC01000069.1_pt1 | contig 90299 bp, 75 predicted proteins | sample 5400541 | NCBI WGS metagenome assembly WNFC01 (sample SAMN13153342, study PRJNA577476) | soil metagenome | isolation source: 120 cm saprolite under Douglas fir tree site 2 hole 2 replicate 1 | place: USA:California | collected 2015-04-18
ACTATCGGGATCCGACCTTGCGGGTCGACGCCGAAGCGCTCGAGAAAATGCAGGCGTTCCAGATCAAGGCCGGGTTCCAGCAAAAGCGCGCCGACCTGCGCGCGCTGGTCGACCTCGGCTACCTGCCGAAATGAGCCGGGGCGCGTGTTCAGCACACGTGCCGACGCAGAGACTTCGCAACTGCTCACCGCATGGGAGCATGACATGAGTATTACTTCTAGCGACCGCTCGGGCGAGTTGGGTTCAACGCGGGCGGCAAGCTCGGTCTGCTCCCTCCCCCAGCCAAACCCCGGCTTGCCGGGGTTTGGCCACTTCAAATTCGGCCGGAAGCGCGCAAGCGCGCAGCCGGCTGGGGGAGGGGTGGGGAGGGGGGTAGCGCGAGTAGGCAGAGCATCGTCACATCGTACGACCCCCACCCCCAACCCCTCCCCACCGCAAGTCGGGCTTGCCCGACTTGCGCACGATAATGCGCAACCCGGGCAAGCCCGGGTTGCGTGGGGAGGGGAGCTCACCGAGTTCGCCGCGCGGACTTACAGCAAGCTCAACGGAATACGTCCTAGATTTGGCGCGCATAGCGCACACCGCGCCATGGCGGCCCTCGCCCTGCTCGCGACGACAACCGCCGGCGCGGCGCTCGCGCAGCCGACAAGCTTGCGTCTCGGCTACGGCACGGCGGCGGAGGAGCCGCTGTGGCTCGTCGTCGCCAAGCCCGAGCTCGCCAAGAACTACGGCAAGGCCTACACCCTCGACGCCGTGCGGTTCACCGGCTCCGACAAGCGCGGGCAGGCGTTCGAGGCGGGCGCCATCGACCTCGCCTCGAGCAGCGCCAACGGCGTGATCTTCGCCGCAGCCGAAGGCGTGAAGGCCAAGATCATCGCCTCGGTGTCGCGCGAGAGTACGCGCGGCTTCAGCACCGGCTTCTACGTCAAGGAGAGCTCGCCGATCAAATCCGTGAGCGACATGAAGGGCCGGATCGTCGGCATCAACGGTTTCTCGACCTCGGGCCATCTCTGGCTCAAGACCGCGCTCGAGAAGCACGGGCTCGGCGAGACCGACGTCACCATCGCGCCGGTTCCGTTCCCGGCGATGCAGGAAGCGCTCGCGGCCGGAAAGGTCGACGTCGGCGAGCTCCCGCAGCCGTTCGCCGCCCTGGCGGAAACGCAGATGAAGGTCCGTAAGATCTTCGATGCCAAATACGGGATTCCGTTCGACGAGGAGTTGATCGTGCTGGTCGGCAAGGACGAGTTCCTCAAGGCGAACGCCGGCGCGGTGCGCGCCCTGCTCGAGGACCTCAGGGAAGCGACGCGCTTCTATCTCGAAAAGCCGCGCGAGGCCCGCCAGCTGCTGATCGACGCCAAGATGGTCCGGGTGAATTCCGAGGCCTACCTCGCCATGCACGACTACTACCGCGATCCGACGCTGCGGGTCGACGTCGATGCGCTCGAGAAAATGCAGGCGTTCCAGATCAAGGCCGGATTCCAGAAGAACAGCGCCGACGTGAGGTCGCTGGTCGATCTCGGCTATCTGCCGAAATGAGGTTGCGCCGGAAAGTCCGATGCCGCTGCTCGAGGTGACGGACCTTGACAAGACGTTCACGGCGGACAGCCGGACCGTCGCCGCGATCGACCGGCTGTCGCTCGGAATCGAGGAGCACGAATTCGTCTCGATCGTCGGGCCGTCGGGCTGCGGCAAGAGCACGTTTCTCCACATCGTCGGCGGCTTCGAGGCGGCGAGCGGCGGCGAGGTGCGGCTCAACGGGCGGCCGATCGGGCCGCCCGGCCCGGACCGCGGCATGATGTTCCAGGAGCTCTCGCTGTTTCCCTGGCTCACCGCCATCGAGAACGTATCCTGGCCGCTCGAGATGAAAGGACTGGCGAAAGCCGAGCGCCTCGAAAAGGCGAGGTCCTATCTCGAGCTCGTCCATCTCGCCCGCTTCGCCGACCTCTATCCCGGCCAACTCAGCGGCGGCATGCGGCAGCGCGTGGCGCTCGCGCGGCTGTTCGCGCTCGATCCGGAAATCATGCTGATGGACGAGCCGTTCGGCGCGCTCGATTCCCAGACCCGCGAGCTGCTGCAGGAAGAGCTGCAGTCGATCTGGCGGCGGGCGCGCAAGACCGCGCTGTTCGTCACCCACGACATCGACGAGGCGATCTATCTCGGCACGCGGGTGATCGTGTTCACGGCGCGTCCGGGCCGCGTCAAGGCCGATATCCGCGTCCCCACCGTCGACCGCTCCGGCGATTACCGCAAGTCGCCGGAATATCTCGCTTTGCGCGTCGCGATATGGGACCTGCTGCGCGACGAGGTGTTGAAGGCGCGCGCCCTGGAGGAAGCGTGAGGATCACCTCGGTCTCGCTGCAGAACTGGCTGCTGCCGCTCGCGGCCCTGGCGGCGTGGGAGGTTTTCGGCAGCGCCGGGATGCTGCCGCGATATCTCTCGGCGCCGAGCGCGATCCTCGCGGCGCTGTGGGAGATCGCGCGCTCCGGCGAGCTTTTCGCGGCGCTGGCCGCGAGCCTCTACCGGGTCGGCGTCGGGTTCGCGCTCGGAACGGCGGCCGGCGTCGTCGTGGGCCTCGGCGCCGGCATGCTGCCCGGCGTGCGGCATTTCTTCGATCCGCTGGTGTCGTTTCTCTACTCGATTCCGAAGATCGCGTTCCTCCCGGTGTTCTTGCTGTTGTTCGGGCTGGGGCACGCCTCCAAGATCGCGATCATCGCATTCTCCGGGTTCTTTCCGGTGTTCATCGCCTCGCGTCACGCCGTGCTGTCGGTCAGCCCGCTGCTCCTATGGGCGGCCCGCAACATGGGGGCGCGCGAGCGGACGATCTTCTTCCGGGTGATCATTCCGGCGGCGGCGCCGGAGCTGTTCGCCGGCATCCGGATCGGCCTCGCGCACGCCTTCGTGGTGTTGTTCGCAGCCGAGCTGATCGGCTCCAAGGTCGGGCTCGGCACCATCATCTCCTACGGCGAGGAATGGGTGCGGTTCGATCTGATGCTCGCCGGCATCTTCTGCTTCGCGGTGTTGGGCTTCGTGAGCGACCGCATCCTGCTGGCGGTGCGGTCGCGCCTGCTCAAGGGGCAGATGATCGGCACCGAGGAGCAGGTGGGGCGATGACTCCGCTCGTGCAAACCTTGGCGCAGGCGCGGTCGCTGGCGGCGCGCTGGTATTCGATCCCGCTGCTGCTCCTGGTCTGGCAGGCCGCGGTCGGCAGCGGCCTCGTCGAGTCGCGCCTGCTGCCGAGCCCGGAGCGGGTGTGGAGCGCGCTCGCAACCGACGTGGGCAACGGCGCGCTCGTCTACCACGCAAGCGTGACCATCGCGCGCGCGCTCACCGGCTTCCTGCTGGCGGCGCTCGCGGGAATTCCGTTCGCGGCGGCGATGGCGCGCTCGCAGCTGATCCGCAACCTGTTCGAGCCGATCTTTTTCATCGGCTATCCGGTCCCGAAAATCGCGCTGTTTCCCGTGTTCACCTATATCTTCGGCATCGGAACGCCTTCGAAGATCGCGTTTACCCTGCTCGAGTGCCTCTATCCGATCGTGGTGACGTGCTATTTCGGCTTTCGCGGGGTCGAAACCAGGCTCATTTGGAGCGCGCAGAACTGCGGCGCCGGCCGCGCCACCGTCCTGCGGCGGGTCGTGCTGCCGGCGGCGATGCCGAGCATCTTCGCGGGGCTGCGCATCGCGCTGCCGGTGGCGATCATCGTGGTCGTCATCACCGAGATGATCGGCGATTCCATCGGGCTCGGCTATTACATCACCATCTGGAGCACGCGCTTCACCTTCGCGAACGTCTACGCCGCGATCATCGTGATCGGAATCTGCGGGCTGGTGCTCGACCAGGGGCTGCTCCTGCTGCGGCGCCGCGTGGTCCATTGGCAGCGGGAAGGGGCCTGACCGGTGCCTCACCGGAGCGAGAAATGACGGTGCTCAACAACGACCTGCGCGACAGCCTCGAGGAGCTCGCCCGCGCCTGCCGCATCCTCGAGATGGAAGGCCATGGCGACATGACGCTCGGCCACCTTTCCCTGCGCGATCCGGCGGCGCGCGGGTTCTGGCTCAAGCGCAACCGCATCGGGCTCGGCGAGGTCCTCGGTGCCGACGATTTCGTCCTGGTCGACTGGGACGGCCGCCAATTGGCGGGATCGGGCGGCCGCCATTCGGAATGGCCGATCCACAGCGAGATCCTGCGCACGCGCGCGGACGTGGCGGTCGTCGCCCATACCCATCCGTTCCATGCCGGCGTGTTCTCGGCGTCGCTCGACCCGCTGCAGCCGTTCAGCCTCGATGCCGACTATTTCATCGCGGTGCCGCGGCACGTCGATGAGGTCGCCCTGATCACCACCAAGGAGGAGGGCGCCGCGCTCGCCCGCTCGCTGGGCGAAGGCTTTGCCGTCCTGATCGCCAACCACGGGATCACGTTCTGCGGCACGTCGATCGCGCATGCGACCTGCGTCGGCGTGTTCCTCGAGAAGGCCTGCAAGGCGCAATTGGCAGGCCAGGCGGCGGGCCTGCGGGCATCGCTGCCCGACGCCGCCACGCGCGCCAAACGCCACAGCCAGATGATGACGCCGGTGCACTGGGAGCATTGCTGGAATTATTTCTGCCGCAAGCTCGCGGCCCGCGACGCGACCGGCGGCGGCGCGCCGATCTTCGGCTGACACGGGGATGGCTGGCATGGGGCGCATGCAGCAAGGCGGCATGATCGGAAAGCCGCTCCGGCGCCGGGAGGATGTGCGCTTCGTCCAGGGCAGGGGACGCTATGTCGACGACATCGAGCTCCCCGGCACGGCCTGGTGCGCCTTCGTGCGCAGCCCCCATGCCCATGCCCGCATTCGCTCGGTGTCGACACGGGCGGCGGCGGCGCAGCCGGGGGTGCTGCTGACCCTGACGGCCGAGGACTGGGCGCGTGCCGGGCACGGCGAGCTCACCGTCGTGCACCCGATGCCGTTCAGCGACGGGCGGCCCATGAACGCGGCGCCGCGTCCGGCCTTCGCGCGCGACAAGGTGCGCCATGTCGGCGACGTCGTCGCCGCCGTCGTCGCGGAGACGAGGTTCGCCGCCGAGGCGGCCGCCGAGGCAGTGGCGGTCGACTACGTGCCGCTGCCTGCGGTCATGACCTTGCGCGCGGCGGTGGCCCCCGGCGCGCCGCTGGTGCACGAGCAGTTCGGCAGCAATCTCGTGTTCGAGATCGAGCGCGGCAATCGCCTTGCGACCGAGGCGGCGATGGCGTCGGCGGCGAAGGTGGTCGAGCTCCGGCTCGAGAACAACCGCCTCGCCGCCAATCCGATCGAGCCGCGGGCCTATCTCTGCGACTGCGACGGCGACCGCTATACGCTCTATGCGACCAGCCAGCAGCCGCATTACCTGCGCCGCTGGCTTTCGGTCTATACGCTGCACATCCCCGAGCACCGGATGCGGGTGATCTCGCCCGACGTGGGTGGCGGCTTCGGAGCGAAGGGAATCTTCGCGGTCGAGGTGTCGACCGTGGTCTGGGCGGCGAGCATCCTGCGCCGCCCGGTCAAATGGACCGCCAGCCGCAGCGAGACGTTCCTCTCGGACGCGCAGGCGCGCGACCACGACACCGTCGCGCGCATGGGCTTCGACCGCGGCGGACGCATCGTCGCGATGCAGATCGACACGCTCGCGGCGCTCGGCGGCTATCTCAGCAATTTCGCGCCGAGCATCCCCGGCAACTCCTACCCGCAGACGGTCACCGGCCTCTACAAGACGCCGAACCTGCATCTGCGGGTGCGGGGCGTCTACACCAACACCGTTCCCGTCGATGCCTATCGCGGCTCGGGGCGGCCGGAGGCGGCGTGGACCAACGAGCGGCTCATTGAGCTCGGCGCCCGCGAGCTCGGCATCGACGTGGTCGAGATGCGCCGCCGCAATCTCATTGCGCGGGCGGAATTCCCCTATCCCGCGCCGGGCGGACGCGTGTACGATTCCGGCGATCCGCCGGCGCTGCTCGAGCGGCTGTTGACGCTCGCCGATTATCCCGCGCTTCGCCGCGAGCAGGCGGGGCTGCGGGCGAAAGGCGTCCTGATGGGGATCGGCCTTGCCGCTTTCGTCGACAAGGCCGGCACCGGGCCGAGCGGCAGCCTCGCCAAGCGCGGCGGCCTGCACGGCGGCTGGGAGAGCGCGATCGTGCGCGTGCACAGCGACGGCAAGGTGACGGTCTTCGGGGGCACTCATTCGCACGGGCAGGGGCACGACATCACATTCTGCCAGATCGCCGCCGACCGGCTGAGGATTCCGATCGAGGACATTCGCCTGGTCGAGGGTGACACCGACCAGATTCCGTTCGGCAACGGCACCTGGGGCGCGCGCTCGGCGTCGGTGGCGGGGACCGCGATCTACCGCTGCTGCGACAAGGTCGTCGAGAAGGCGCTGCGGCTTGCCGCCCATATGCTCGAGTGCGCGGAAGGAGATCTCGACCATGCGGGGGGAGCATTCAAGGTGCGCGGCACCGACCGGTCGATCGGCTTCGCGGCGGTCGCCGACATGGCGCATCACGGGGCGGCGCTGCCGGCGGAGAGCACGCCGGGTCTCGAGGCCACCGAATTCTACGATCCGCCCGACACCAACGATCCGCAGGCCATGCATCTCGCGGTGGTCGTCGTCGATCCGGAAACCGGCCGCGTGAAGCTCGAGCGCTTCTATGCCGCCGACGATTGCGGCGTGGTCATCAACCCGATGATCGTGGAAGGGCAGGTGCACGGCGGCCTGGCGCAAGGCATCGGGCAGGCGCTGTGCGAGCACGTCGTCTACGATCGCGCCTCCGGCCAGCTCTTGACCGCGAGCTTTCTCGATTACGCCATGCCGCGGGCCGCCGACCTGCCCGCGTTCCAGACCGCGTTCATCGCCAATCCCGCGCCGAGCAACCCGCTCGGGGTCAAGGGCGCGAGCGAGAGCGGTACCATCGGCGCGCCGGCGGCGATCGGCAATGCCGTGATCGACGCGCTCTGGCATCTCGGCGTCCGCGGCGTCGGCTTGCCGATCACATCCGAGAGCGTCTGGCGCGCGCTCGCCGACGCGCGCCGGAAGGCGGGAGCGAGGGAGAGCCATGAACGGCAAGCCGTCTGACATCGGTCGCGCGATCGCGGACGAGCTCGCCGCCTGCGGGGTCAGGCTCGTCGCCTCGCTGCCCGACAACTGGCTGATGAACGTCATCGACACGATCGCCGGCGACCGGCGGTTCGTGCACATTCCGGTCAACCGCGAAGAGTCCGCGATCGGGCTCTGCTCCGGCGCCTATATGGGGGCGATGGGCTCGGCGGCGCTGATGGGCGCATCGGGCTTGATGACCGTGATCTACGCCGTCACCAAGATCAACTACACCTACGAGATCCCGCTCTTCCTCATGCTGACCTTGCGCGGCGGCGTCGGCGACCACCACAAGCACCACGCCTCCAACAGCCTTTATCTGCGCCCGGTGCTCGAGGCGATCGACATGCCCTATCGGATCATCGACGAGCCCGGCGACATCGCGTCGATCTCGCGCTGCTACCAGCACACCCGCACGTTCGCGCGGCCGATGGCCGTCATCTTCACCCGCGATCTCCTGAGGGGCCAATGAACTACGTCGATTGCTTCCGCGCGCTGGCCCGCCACCGCACCGATGAGATCGTGGTGACCTCCGCGGGCAATTCCGGGCAGGCCTGGTGGGCGGCGACCCGCGACAGCGAGGCGACGTTCTATCTCGACGCCTCGATGAGCCTCGCGACCATGTTCGCCTCCGGCTTGGCGCTGGCGCGCCCGGAGCTGAAGATCTGGGCGTTCATGGGCGACGGCGCATTTTGCATGAACCCGGGCATGCTAATGGTCGAGCGGCGCATGAACCTGCCGAACCTGACCCACTTCCTGGTCTCGAACCAGGCCTACGGCGCGACCTCGAATGCCGCCCTGCCGAATCTCGCGCCCAACGACTATCCGGCGATCGCGCGCGCCATGGGCCTCGAGCGGGTGTTCGAGTTCCGCAGCCTCGAGGCGCTCGAGCGCGACCTCCCGACTTTGACGTCCGCGAACGTCGCCGGTCACAGCTTCGTGGTGCTCGAGGTCGAGCCGTTCTCGGAGGCGGAGCAGAAGCTCGAGCAGCCGCCGTTCGACGGACCCGAGCTGAAATATCGCTTCGGCCGGCACATCGAAAGCCGCACCGATTGCGATATTTTCGGATATCGCCTGTGAAACGTGCTAGAGCGCATTCAGTTTCGACGGAAACTGAATGCGCTCTAGTCTTTTTGCGTGGTCGCATTTTCGGACGGAAAACCGGTTCCCACTTTTCCTGAAAATGCTCTAAGGCGCGAGCGACGCCGAATAGGCCGCGAGTGCCAGCATGTCGTCGACGCTCAGTTGCTCGACGACCTGCTTCATCAGCGCCGCCGAGCTGCCGACGCGATCGCCGTTCTGCATGTTCCAGAGCTGGCGGACGATGTAGTTCGGATGCCGCCCGGCGATCGCCGGCACGTCGCCGAGCCCCTGCAGGGTCTGCCCGTGGCAGATGCCGCAGCGGACGGTCTTGGCGTCGCCGGCCGTGGCGAGCTCCTTGCCTTTGGCGATGCTGCCGGTCGGCACATAGGCGACGAAGCCCGAGCGCGGATCGCGGTTGAGCACGATCTCCTCGTCCTCCGGCACCTCCACGATGCGGTTGGCGATCGGCTCGTTGCCGCCGTCGGGATGGACGAGCCGCTTGTTGCCCGGTCCGACATAGGTCTTCGGAACGACGTCGGTCTCGACCACCCTGATCCAGGGGCGCTGCTTGAGCGAGGCGAAATATTCGGCGGCCTCCCTGCTCTCCGCGTCGGTGATCACCTTGGCCATCGCCACCATCGTGCCGCCGTACTTCCTGTCGCCGCTCTTCCAGTCGGCCATCTGGCGGACGAAATAGCCGACGGGGAGACCCGCCATATAGGCGGATTCGTCATGCCCGGTGCCGGTCGGGAGATGGCAGACGCCGCAGGCGCGCACCTGCTTCTCCCGGTTGCCATGCTGCACGATTCTCGGCATCGGCGGATACATGTCCGGGAACCAGTTCGGAGCATTGAACATGTCGTCGATCTGCGCCCGCGTGAGCCGCAGCGCGCTGCCGGGCGCGATGTGGATCTTGTCGGGATCGTTGCTCGACGGCGGCTGGACCTTGTCGGTTACCGGGAAGGCCGAGGCCGGCTTGTCGGCGGCATTGGCGGCGGTGCAAACAAGCAGCATAACAAGGGCGCAGAAAACGGTTCGCATGGATCTCACCTGACGTTCATTGGACGGGCTGCCGCGACCGACGCAGTCCGAGCCGGCGGGAATGGTAGCGATTTTCCGGACTGCCCGGAACCCGGATCCGGCTCGACTCCGGTCAGCGCCGCGGCAATGTCGCGAAGGCGCATCGCACCGCGTGGCGCTCTCCTTCCCTGGACACTCGCCGGATCCAAATTGTATCGTCAAGAACGACATGAAGCGGCAGAGCGATCTATTGGGAGTCGATGCGATGAACCAGCCGTCCGCTGCTCGAGTTGCGCATTCGCCGCGCCCGGATCTTCGCAGGCGACCGCTGTCCCCGGCCTTGGGCGTGGAGATCATCGGTATCGATCTGCACGAGGAGATCGACGATGCCCGGTTCGCGCAGATCCGGGATGCCTGGCACGAGAACCTGATCATTCTCTTGCGCGATCAGCGCTTGACCGAGGACGACCAGGTCCGCTTCGCCGGACGCTTCGGTCCGCCGGCGACGATCCACACCAAGCAATTCGTCAAGGGCCATCCGGCGGTGATGCTGATCTCCAACATCCGTGAGGACGGCAAACCGATCGGCGCCTTGCCGGACGGCGAGATGCAGTTCCATTCCGACCAGTGCCACCAGGAACGGCCGGCCATGGCATCGATGCTGTACGCCATCGAGGTGCCGGGGAAGGGCGGCAATACGCTGTTCGCCAACGCCTACGCCGCCTACGAGACGCTGCCCGACGCGATCAAGCGGCGAATCGACGGCCGTCGCGCGCTCAACGCCTATGATTACGATTCGGCCGCGACCAAGCGGGGCGACCGCGTCGCCGAAGGCGCGCCGTGTTACGCACACCCGGTGGTGCGGACGCATCCGGCGACCGGGCGCAAGGCGCTCTACGTCAACCGGCTGATGACCAGGCGCATCGAGGAGCTGCCGCCGCAGGAGAGCGACGAGCTTTTGGCATTTCTCTTCGATCACCAGGAGCGCCCCGAATTCGTCTACGAGCACTTCTGGCGACCCGGCGACCTGCTCATGTGGGACAACCGATGCACGCTGCACGCGCGCACGGATTTCAGCGCCGACGAGCGGCGCCTGCTGCGGCGCGTGACGATCCTGGGGGAGAAGCCGGTCTGAGCGGCATCACAGGTGCCCTCGTCGTCGAGGCTTGCGACCGCGACCTCACGTACCCGGATTGGGAAGAGAAATGCATCGTCGACCGCATCGATTCTCGAGATGGCCCGCGATTGCGGCTCTCGTCGCGCTCGCCGCGCCGCTCCATGCGGCGGAGTGGCCGGTGAGGGCGGTCACCGTGGTCGTGCCGTTCGCGGCCGGCGGCAACACCGACATGATGGCGCGGCTGGGCTCGCAGCGTCTGTCGACGGCATTCGGCCAGACCTTCGTGGTGGAGAATCGCCCCAGCGCCGGCGGGGCGATTGCGACCGGCCAGGTCGCGGCGGCGGCGCCGGACGGCTACACCCTGCTGTTCGCCGCCTCCTCGATGATCAATCTGACGCCGCAGCTGCAAAAGCTCGGCTTCAGCCCGGAAACGCAATTGGCGCCGATCACCAATGTCGGCACCGGCGCGCAGATGATCGCCATCAAGCGAGACCTGCCGGCGACGACCCTGCCGGAGTTCCTCGCCTATGCGCAAGCCAATCCCCGCAAGCTGAATTTCACGGTCGCGGGCACGCAGAACATCAGCCACCTCGCCCCCATGCTGTTGTTCGCGCGCGCGGGCGTCGACCTCGTGATGGTCCCGTCGAAGGGTGGACCGCAGGCGGTTTCCGAGCTCATGGCCGGGCGGGTCGACCTCTATTTCGGCAATGCATCGGAGCTGCTGCCGCACATCGGCAGTGACCGCATCAGGCTGATTGCCGTCGGCACCGCTCGGCGGCTGGCGGCTGCGCCCGACATCCCGTCGGTGTCCGAAACGCTGCCGGGATTCGAGTTCTCGTCCTGGAACGGCTTCCTCGCGCCGGCCGGGACGCCGGAGCCGATCGTGGCCGCGATCGGGAAGGAAATCATCGCGCTCGCCAAATCGCCGGAAATCACCGAGCGGCTGACCAAGCTCGGCATCGTTCCCGGCGGGCTCTCCAAGGAGGAGAGCGAGGCCGTCTTCCGAAAAGATCGTGAATCCTTCGCCGCGGCGATCAAGGCCGCCGGCATTCCCGCTCCACAATGAGCCGCCGCCGGATCGTCCGGCGCCTCCAATCGGTCAAGCGAGAAAACATCCGTGACGCCGGCCCAAAGATTGCGCGAGCTTCTGTCCCAACCGAACCTCGAGGTCATGCCGGGGTGCTACGACGCCGTGTCGGCCAAGCTGGTGGCCGAGGCGGGCTACAAGGTCGCTTTCATGAGCGGCTTTGCGGTCGCGGCTGCACGCCTGGGCCTGCCCGATACCGGGCTCATTTCATTCACGGAGATGCTGGACAGCCTGCGCAACTGTTGCAGCGCCGCCTCGACGATTCCGCTGATCGGCGACGGCGACACCGGCTACGGCAATGCGCTCAACGTCCAGCGCACCGTGGTCGAATATGCCCGCGCCGGGGCGGCGGCGGTGATGATCGAAGACCAGGTCAGTCCCAAGAAATGCGGCCATACCCGCGGCAAGCAGGTGGTATCGCGCGAGGAGGCGCGCATGAAGATTCGCGCCGCGGTCGACGCGCGGGCCGACATCCTGATCATGGCGCGCACCGACGCCCGCGCCGTGCACGGGTTCGACGAGGCGCTGGCGCGCTGCCGGGATTTCGAGGCGGAGGGAGCCGACATCATCTTTCTGGAAGCGCCGGAGAGCGAGGACGAGATGCGGCGCTTTTGCCGCGCCATGCGCACCCCGTGCATGGCGAACATGGTGCCCGGCGGCAAGACGCCGATCCTGCCGCCCGACCGATTGCAGGAGATCGGGTACAAGCTCGGGCTCTATCCCGTGCTCCTGCTGTCCTCGGCCATCGCCGCGATGCAGGCGACGCTCGCGGCGCTGCGTCCGGGGTCGACGGCGCCGCCGCCGCCGAGCATCTCCTTCGCCGAGCTTCAGCGTCTGGTGGGCTTTCCCGATTATTGGGACCGGGAGGCGCGCTACCAGGCGAAGGACTGATTCCTGCTCATCGGCTCGATCGAACGGATCACTCGATCTCGGCGGCACGGCGCAGGCTGCCGATCATCGAGGTGTTGAGCAAGTATTGCCGCGCCGCGCTCTTGTCCGCCGCCGTTCGCCGCATCGCATCGAGCGACTTCTTCCGCGTGGCCGGATCCCGCTCGCTGATGAGCTGGTGATTTCGGTCGGTCTGCTGCTTTACCGCCTCGATCGCCACCGTCCGCCGTTGCCGGTCGTAGCGGTCCAGCAGGCGATCATCGACCCTCGCCCAGATCTGCGCGAGCTTGTCGGACAGGTTGAAGGCGTCCTGGATTCCGCCGTTCATGCCCATGCCGCCGAGCGGATTGTTGATATGAGCGGCGTCGCCGGCGAGCAGAACGCGGCCATGCCGGAAGCGCTCCGCCACCCGCTGATGCACCTGATAGATGGAGCGGTGGGCGATCCGGTAGGGCTGCGACCGCGAAACGACGCGGTGCAGCACCTGCTGCAACGATTCATCCGACAGCAGCTGTTCGCGGTCGCAGTCCTGCGGTGCCGGCACCAGAACGCGCCAGAGGTCCGGCACCCGCAGCAGCACCAGCCATTCGAGCGGATCGGCGATGTAGTTCACATAGGCGATGTCGGTGAGGGTGCGCTCGAAATGAAAATCGGTCGAAGCGATCAGGAACAGCTCCGGATAGGTGAAGCCGTCGAACTCGACCCCCAGCGACCGGCGCACCGCGCTGCGGGCGCCGTCGGCTGCGATCACGTAACGGCCCGCGATCGAGACGGGACCCGACGAGGTATCCGCCGTCACGGTCGCAAAGTCGCCGTCCTGCCGCACCGACGTGACCTGATGACCGAATCGGATGTCGCTTCCCGGCAGCTTGCGCAGCTCCTCTTCGAGCAGCCGCGTCAACTTCCATTGCTCGCACTGCACGCGGTAGGGATGGTTGGTGTCGCCCGCCAGCACCGACAGGTCGAAGGTCGCGACCGGCCCGGTCTCCCGGTCGCGAAGCTGCCAGGTCGGCGCTTTCAGCCCCATCTCGATCATGCGCGGCACGATTCCGAACTCGTCCAGCAGATCGAGCGTCGGCGGGTGGAACGTCGATCCCCGCAGCTCCATCACGAGCTCGGATTCGGCGGCGAGAAGCACGGTCGGAATGCCGCGGCGTCCCAACGCCAGGGCGGCCGTGAGACCCACCGGCCCGGCCCCGACGATGACGACGCGATCGTTCTGCATGGGATCATCATATCGGCTGCGAGGATCGGCGACAGGCTCGAATTCGGGCAAAGCCCGCCGGCGCATACCGAAGCGGCCGTCGGACAGCGATGCGTTGCGGCTCCAACCTTGACGTCTCGGGCCTTGGCCCCGCAAATTCGGCGCCTCACGGGAGCGCTCGGGCGATGCGAGACGTGCTCGGCTGGCGACGCAAGTTCGGGGTCCTCGGACCCTCGACCAACACGATCGTCCAGCCCGATTTCGAGATGATGCGGCCGGCCGGCGTCACCAATCATTACAGCCGGATATTCACGCCCAACGCCAAGGCGGTCAGCAACGACACCTTCATGGCCGGCACCGACGTGATCGGCCGGAACGTGCTGGAGGCCGTGCGCAGCGTCATGACCTGCGAGCCCGACTATCTGGTCATGGGAATGTCTGCGGTCACCTTCTACGGCGGCGCCGCGGGAGCGGACGCCTTCCAGGCCAAAGTCGAGGGCGAATCCGGCCTGCGCATCAGCATCGGATCACACTCGTGCACCGCGGCGCTGAAAGCCTACGGCGGCGTCAGGCGTATCGCGATTCTCTCCCCCTACTATCCGGTCGCGAACCAGCAGGTCGCGCGCTATTTCACCGATTCCGGCTTCGAGGTCGTGCGCGACCTGTGCCTCGAATGCAAGAGCTGGACGGCGATCGCCGAGGTGACGCCCGACGTGTTGCGCGAGAAGCTGATCGAGCTCGACGGCCGGGACGTCGACGCGATCGTCCAGGTCGGCACCAATCTCAGCATGGTCCGTCTCGCCGCGGCGGCCGAGATGTGGCTCGGCAAGCCGATCATCGCGATCAACACCGCGACCTACTGGCATGCGCTGCGCCAGAACGGGATCGCCGACAAGATTGCGGGCCTGGGGCGCCTGCTCGAGGAATTCTGAGATCGCGGGCGTCTCAAGCGCGCAGGAAATCGCGCACCAGCCGGGCGACGTCATCCGCCTGCTCGAGGTGTGGCAGGTGACCGGCGGCCTCGATCAGCTCGACGCGGGAATTGGCGATCCGCCGCGCGAACTCCTCGGCATATATCGGGGCGATCACGCCGTCCGCCGCGCCCCAGATGATCAAGGTCGGCGTCGCGATCCGGTGGATATGCTTCTTCAGGCCTTTGTCGGGAATCGGCCAGACGAATTTGCCGGTGCAAGCCTGCGACCAGATGAATCCGACCTGGGCGTCGACGCGGTCCGCCGCCTCGGCGGGCAGGCCGAAGAATTTTTGCGACGCCGCGCCAGCGGGGTCCGCGAACAGGGCCTGCCGAAGTTGATCCTGCGACAGGATCATCCAGTTCTTGACCGGCAGATCGTCGCGCCAGAGTCCGACCGGGTCGATCAGCACGAGCCGGCTCACCCGCTCCGGCATGGCGGCGGCAATCTCGCAGGCGAGCATGCCGCCGAAGGAATGGCCGACCAGAACCGGTGCGCCGAGTCGAAGGCGATCGAACAGCTCGCCGTGATAAAGGATCAGGTCCCACCAATCATCGAGCTGATGGACGGCCTCGGGATCCCGGTCGCCGGTCCCGGGGTGCTTCGGGGCGTACACCGTGTGGGTGCCCGCAAGGAGATCGAGAAAGTCGCGGTCGTTGCGCAATCCCCAGGGGCCGTGCAGGAAGACGAGCGGCGGCCCGTTCCCGGCGATCACGACCTCGGTATCGATCTTGTCCTGCCACACCCGGACCGTGCGCACTTGCCCCGCGGCCATTTTGTCCCTCTCCCGCCCCCTGCCTCGCGATTCACGAGGCGGCCGCCGCGGCGGCAACGGGGCGTTTTTTCCGCAGGCGCTCCGGCCACCAGCGGTCCTCCCACTCGTCGTCCCAGAAGTCCTGCAGGTGCGGCAGCACTTCGCGGCAGAACAGCTCGATGTTCTTGAGGCACAACTCGTGCGGCATCGAGCCGAAATGCAGCAAGGCCAGCAGGTGACCGATGCGCAGCCGCTTCACCCCTTCGATCAGCTGATCGCGGACGGTCGCCGGACTCCCCGCGATCAGGAAGCCGCGCTCGACGAAGTCCTTGTACCTCAGGCCGCGCAGGTCGAAGCGCTCGCGCAGCGGCGAGCGCATGGCGCGGAGCAGGCTGGTGTGGTCCTGATAGCCCGGTATCGCCTGGTAGTATGACGGAGTGTAGAGCAGCTTGTGAAAGAAGTACTCGACATGCGGCGCGTACTCCTGCGCCTGCGCGTCGGTCTCCGACACCCCGATCAATTGCAGGAAGCCGAGCCGGTAAGGATTGGGATCACGCCCCCGCTGCGTCACCGTCTCCCAGAAATAGTCGCCGAGGCTGTGGGCGTTCTTGGCGCCGTAGTAGCTCAGATGGCAAAAGCAGTCGTCGCGATCGAGCACGAACTCCACCGTCGTGGCGCTGCCGGAGCCGGGGATCCAGATCGGGGGATGCGGCTGCTGGATCGGTCGCGGCCAGAGGTTGACCATCGGCAGCTGGTAATGCTTGCCGTTCCAGGCGAACACCTCCTTTGCCTGCCAGGCTTTCAGCACCAGCTGCAGCGCCTCGCGATAGCGCTCGCGCTGCTCGACCGGCACGACCGCGTTCGAGATGGTGGCGTCGGTCGGCAATCCGGTCGGGAAGCCCGCGACCAGTCGTCCGCCGCTGATGCAGTCGATCATGGCGTATTCTTCGGCGATGCGCGTGGGCGGGCTGGTCGAGGGAAGCGTCGAGCCGAGCTGGACGATCGCCACGTTCTGGCCGTTCGTCAGCTTCGCCAGCACCGAGCCCATCAGGCTCGGATTGGCCATGAAGCCGTACACATTCTGGTGGTGCTGGTTGGTGCACAGGCCGTGGATGCCGAGGCGCGCCGCATGCACGAATTCGTCGAGCGTCCAGTTGTAATATCGGCTGACCTTCTCCGGATCCGCCACGTCGAACCAGACCGGATCGATATAGGCGGACTTGTAGCGCTCGCCGAAATCCGCCGGCAGGTCGCGATAGGGCATCAGGTGGAACATGCAGACTTTCACGGCAGCGCCTCGCGACTCTGAATCTGGGATTTCCGGACAACCCGGCGAGATTGTGAGCGATTTTCCCGATTGCCCGCAATCGCAAATTTTCGGGTTCGGTCGCGGCGATGCGGGCCTGAGGTCTGGTCACGGACGGATCGGATGCACGCGCGATTTGCCTGCCGGCCTTGGTGCCATGACGCGGCCCGGAGATTTCAATTGTCCGGGCAAAACGCGTGCGACATGATGCGGACGTGGCGTCAGGCCGCGAAGACATTGCGGCATTGGGAGCATGCTCGAATGAACAGGATAGCGCTCGGCGCGCTGGCGGTGCTCACCGCCCTCATCGGTACGGCATCGGCGCAGGATTACCCGAACCGACCGATCAAGTTCATGCACGGCTTTCCGCCCGGCGGGAACGTCGACATTATCGCCCGGCTGCTGGGGAACGAGATGTCGAAGGGGCTCGCCCAGTCGATCGTCGTCGAGGCCAAGCCCGGCGTCGCCGGCAGCCTCGCCGCCGAGACGGTGGCGCGCAGCGATCCGGACGGCTACACGCTCCTGGTCGTTCCCAGCGCCCATCCAGCGCATGGCGCGCTGGCCAAGAACGTGAAGTACAACGTGGTCGACGATTTCGAATGGATCTCGGTCGCGAGCTTCTATCCCTTCCTCATTTGCGTGCGCCAGGATTCCCGCTTCAAGACGCTGAGGCAGCTGATCGACGAGGCGCGCAAGAATCCCGACGGCCTGGCGTATGGATCGGCGGGCGTCGGTTCGATCCTCCATACCACCGTCGAGCTCATGGGCTACGAGACCAAGACCAAGTTCCGGCACATTCCCTATCGCGGCGAGGTGCCCGCCATCACCGCCCTCCTGCAAGGCGACATCGATTTCATCGCTGCGACGTCAGGACCGATCAGTCCGCGTGTCCGCTCGGGCGAGTTCCGCGCGCTCGCGGTCACCGGCCGGACGCGCTGGCGCGACTTTCCCGACGTGCCGACGGTCGAGCAGGAAGGCATTCCCGGCTTTGAAGTCATCTCCTGGACCGGGCTCGCCGGCCCGGCGAAGCTGCCCCATCCGATCGTCGACAGGCTCAGCGCCGAGCTGCGCCGCGCCATTGCCGTCCCCGAGGTGAAGGGCAAGCTCGAGAGCATGGGCGGCGACCCGCGCGCCACCACGCCGGCCGAGATGCGCGCGCTGGTGGCGAGCCAGCTCGCGACCTGGACCAGGCTCGCCAAGGAGGCGAACATCTCGATCGACTAGGCGGACACTGTCAGTCGCGCGGTCACCGGCCGCAGAGGGTCTCTTGTCGGGGACAATAAGCTCGGCGCCCTGCGGGTACTGCCTTTTCGAGGCAAGCGATGCACGGACCACGAGCGGAGATTCACGCGGAAAATGTTGGAGCGCGCCATGCCCGAGCATCCCGAAGCCCTTGTCGAAGGCAAGAAACGCCCCTTCACGGGCGCCGAGTTCCTGGAGTCCCTGCGCGACGGGCGCGAGGTCTACATCTACGGCGAGCGCGTTGCCGACGTCACCAGGCATGCGGCCTTCCGCAACTCGGCGGCCTCGGTCGCCCAGCTCTACGATGCCCTGCACGATGCCAAGACCCGGGACGTCCTGACCGCACCCACGGACACCGGATCCGGCGGCTACACCCATAAGTTCTTCAAGGCAGCGCGCTCGCGCGAGGACGTCGTCGCGCAACGCGACGCGATCGCGGCCTGGGCCCGTATCAGTTACGGCTGGATGGGCCGCAGCCCCGACTACAAGGCCGCCTTCCTCAACACGCTCGGCGCCAATGCCGAGTTCTACGGAAAGTTCGCCGACAACGCGCGCGCCTGGCACCGGAGGGCGCAGGAGGCGGTGCTCTATCTCAACCATGCGCTGGTCAATCCGCCGATCGACCGCAACAAGCCGGTCGAGCAGGTCAAGGACGTTTACATCACCATCCAGAAGGAGACCGACGCCGGCATCTTCGTCTCGGGGGCCAAGGTGGTGGCCACCAACTCGGCGCTCACGCACTACAACTTCCTCGGCCAGAACATGGGCCAGGAGATCAATGATCCGAGCATGGTGGTGATGTTCATCGCCCCGATGAACACGCCCGGCATCAAGCTCATCTGCCGGCCGTCCTACGAGTTCGCCGCCGCCGCCACCGGCTCGCCTTGGGATTACCCGCTCACCTCCCGCTTCGACGAGAACGACGCCATCTTCGTGTTCGACAACGCATTCATTCCCTGGGACAACGTGTTCATTCATCGCGACGTCGAGCGCCTCAAGAGCTTCTATCCGCGCTCGGGATTCTTCAACGGTTTCACGCTGCAGGGCTGCACCCGGCTGGCGGTGAAGCTCGATTTCATCGTCGGTCTGCTCTCCAAGGCGGCACGCGCGACCGGCGTGGACTCGTTCCGCGGCGTGCAGGCGCAGATCGGCGAGGTCATCGGCTGGAGGAACCTGTTCTGGTCGCTCTCCGACGCCATGGCATTCAACCCCGTGCCATGGGTCAACGGGGCCGTGCTGCCCAACGGCAGGGCGTCGAGCACCTATCGCCTGTTCATGACCGAGGCCTATCCGGCGGTGCGCGCCATCGTCGAAAAGGTCATCGCCTCGGGCCTCATCTACCTGCCGTCCCATGTGCGCGACTTCAAGAACCCGGACATCGACAAGTATCTCGCACGCTACGTGCGGGGCTCGAACGGCATCGACTACCGGGAGCGGATCAAGACCATGAAGCTGCTTTGGGACGCGATCGGCACCGAGTTCGGGGCACGGCACGAGCTCTACGAGATGAACTATTCGGGGAGCCACGAGCTGGTACGCCTGTTTCCGCTCCAGCAGGCGCAAGCCTCTGGCGTGCTCAAGGAGATGGAGGCGCTCGCCGAGCAGTGCATGGCCGATTATGACGAGGACGGTTGGCGCCACGCCGCCTATCGAGACGGCTCGGACATTTCGATTCTCGGCAAGTCGTGAGGCAGCTTCGCAGGAGGCTGCCCTCATCGCGACAACGGAACGTCGACCCCCGAACCGGCCTCGGGACGGCTTGCCGTGGTTCGCGGGCCACCGGCGCACAACATGGGGCGTGTCAGGAAACGGGGCGGAACGAGCGGATCCAGACCTTGTTGTCGTGGAAGGCGGCGCCCCCGTAGGGGGCAATCGGATCGGCGCCGGTCAGCGTGTTGATGCCGCGCCCGTCCGGGTAGGCCGCATTCGGCCAGATCGATTCCGCGATCAGCACGCCCCGCCGCACGCCGTCGAAGAGCCGGGCGTGAAGTCGCACCTCCCCGCGCGCATTGCCGAGCACGACCTCGGCGCCGTCGGCGATACCGAGCGCGACCGCGTCGGCGGGGTTGATCATCACCTGCGGCCGGCCTTCCCGGGTGCGCGAGGTGGACATCTCGGTGAAGGTCGAATTGAGGAAATTGCGCGCGGGCGAGGTCGCGAGCCGGAACGGGTGCGCCGCGTCCGCCTCCTCGATGACCTCCCAATGGTCGGGCAGCCCGGGCATCTCCTCGACCGGACCGGCGTGCCAGGGGCTGCGGAACGGAACGTTCGGCCAGTCCGGCTTGAACCTGAATTTGCCGTCGGGCCAGGCAAAGCCCCGCACGTAATGCGCGCTGTCGAAATCCGGCTGGCAATCGATCCAGCGCTTGGCCTCGATCTCCGCGAGCGTGCCCCAACCCGAATTCCCGAGCGTCCAATCGATCAGTTCGCGCGTGCTCATCGCGAAGCCCGGATGCTTCGCGGCGAGCCGCGCGGCGAGCGCGCAGATCACCTCGTGATTGGAGCGGCATTGCCCGGGCGGATCGACGAGCTTGGGCCCGAGCAGGATGTACTGGTGCCCGCCGCCCCGGTAGATGTCGTCGTGCTCGAGAAACATGGTCGCCGGCAGCACCACGTCGGCCACGGCCGCGGTTTCGGTCAGGAACTGCTCGTGCACGCAGACAAACAGATCATCGCGCGCAAAGCCGCGCTTGACCCGCTCCTGCTCGGGCGCGACGGATATCGGATTGGTGTTCTGGATCAGGAGCGCGGTGACCGGCGGCCCGCCGGCGAGGGCGTCCCCGTCGCCGCACAGGATCGCGCCGATGCGCGACTGGTCGAGCACGCGCACCGCCGGGTCGCGCGCGTCGAGCCCCTCGATCATCGTCATGTTCCAGTGGTAGATGTCGGAATTGCCGTGGAAGGCGCCGCCGCCTTCGTGGAGCCAGGCGCCGGTCAGCGCGGGAATCGCGCTTGCCGCATGCATGTTGGCGGCGCCGTTGCGCGAGCGCGTAAAGCCGTAGCCGAGGCGGAAATAGGCGCGCTTGCGCTCGGCCACCAAACGGGCGAAGGCCTCGATGGTCTCGACCGGGCAGCCGGTGATGGCGGCCGCCCATTCGGGATTGCGCGGGCGCAAATGCGCTTCGAGCTCGCGCGGAGCATCCGTGTAGCGATCGAGATAGGCCCAGTCGGCCTTGCCGTCGCGAAACAGGCAATGCATGACCGCGCATGCGAGGGCGCCGTCGGTGCCGGGCCGAACGAGCACCGGCAGATCGGCCTGCTCCATGGTGCCGTTCATGTAGACGTCGACCGCGACGATCTTGGCGCCGCGCTCCTTGCGGGCACGCACCGCATGGGTCATGACGTTGACCTGGGTGTTGACCGCATTGGTGCCCCAGATCACCACGAGATCCGACTTGGCCATCTCGCGCGGGTCAGGCCCGGCCATCCGCCCGACGCCGGCCGCAAAACCGGTATAGGCGGGATTGACGCAGATGGTGGAATGGAAGCCGGAATATTTCTTGGCGTGGCGCAGGCGGTTGATGCCGTCGCGCATGACGAGGCCCATCGTGCCGGCATAGTAATAGGGCCAGATCGCCTGCGAGCCGTAGCGCTCCTCGGCGCGCAGGAATTTTTCGGCGACGAGATCGAGCGCGGCATCCCACGAGATCGGGGCGAATTCTCCCTTCGCCCCGCTGCGGACGAGCGGCGTGGTCAGGCGGCCCGGGTGATGCAGGCGCTCGGCATAGCGCGCGACTTTGGCGCAGATCACGCCCGCGGTGTAGCTGTTGTCGTCGGCGCCGCGGACGCGCCCGATCGTGCGCGCGTCGAGCAGCTCGACCTCGAGCGCGCAGGTCGAAGGACAATCATGCGGACAGGCGGAGGCGCCGATGCGGACCGGCGAGGACCTGGCGCGGACAATCTGATTCATCGCGCCTCCGCGACGTTGCTATTGCGCCATCGACGCGTTTCTCGTACCAGGCCGCACTCTTTATACCAGAAAGGCGGTGGCGAACAGAGGACCAACGGCGGCCGGTCGATGAGGCGAGCTTCCGATTGCTTGTTCGACCATACCATCGCGCGCATGAAGCGAACGATAAATTCCCACCTGGACAGAAGGTTTGGCTCCTCGAAAACGCGGTTGATGCAGGTCCAAGACGACGGGCGCCGGATCGATATCGATACGGCTTTCCAACGAGCCGTGGAATTGCCGCCGCAGAAGGACTAAGATCGGTCATGATCAAGGACTTGGTCGTAAATCTCGCAGTCGGATCGGCATCGGACGTTGCCACGGATTTTGCCGCCTCCATGGCCGCCACGTTCGATGCGCACCTCACGGGGATCGCCTTCGTCTACGAGCCGATCATCCCCGCAGTCGACATGTACGGCATTCCGCCCGACCTGATCGAGTCGCAGCGCATCGAGAACGAAAAGACGGCGCAGGCGGCCCTCGCACGATTCGAGGAAGCCGCCCGGCGCGCGGCAATTTCCGCCGAACCGCGCAGGCTCGACGCCACCCTCGGCGGGGCTGCCGACGTGTTCGCCCACATTGCCCGCCGGTTCGACCTCTCGATCGTCGGCCAGCCCGAGCCCGGCAAGCCCGGGCCCGGAGACACGATCGTCGAGGCGGCGCTCTTCGGCTCGGGCCGACCGGTGCTCGTCGTGCCGTATATTCAAAGGGCACCTCTGACGCTCAATCGCGTGATGCTGTGCTGGGACGGCAGCCGCAGCGCGGCGCGCGCCACCGGCGACGCGATGCCTCTGCTCGCGCGGGCCAAGGCAACGGAAATCGTCACCGTCGCCGGCGAGCCCGCCAAGAGCGACGAGATACCCGGCGCGGACATCGCCCATCATCTCGCCCGCCATGGCGCGAAGGTCGAGCTCAAGCGAATCGTCGCGACCGAGGGCGATATCGCAAGCACGATCCTCTCGCATGCCGCGGACGTGTCCGCCGACCTTCTCGTCATGGGCGGCTACGGTCACTCGCGTTTGCGGGAGTTCATCCTGGGGGGCGTGACCCGCGGAATTCTCGCGGCCATGACCGTTCCGACCTTGCTCTCGCACTGAGTCGGCGCCTTTGTCGGACCGTCAAGGCGTGCGGCACTAACCATTTCTTGACTTTATTGTCGCCGATCCGATCGTTTGTGGTAACGAATTCGCGCGGCCCGGTGGCGGAATGGAGACGCAGGGACGGGGAACCGTCTCGTATCCTGGTTCAAGTCCAGGCTGGGCCTCCGGCGATGGCAGGGTCGAGCCGAGGACGATTTCTTCTTGGGCTCGAGTGGAGCAGGCCATGGATCCTGCGGATATCAGCTATTTCTGCGCGGCGAGCGGGGACGGATCGTCATCTCGGCCCTGGACGCTGGTCGACCGGTCCGCCAGCGGGGCGCGGCTCATGGTCGACCATCCGGATCGGGTTCCCGACCGGTTTGCGTTGATGCAGAAGGGGCCGATCGCGACCGTGTGGATATGCCGCGTGGTCTGGCGGTCGGGCTCCCACATCGGCGTCAGGTTCGAAGACCGTCACGCGCTTTCCGCGTGAGCGAAAAAATGCGTCAGCCGAGCAGGTAGAGGATCGCGCCGGTTGCGCCGGCGACCACGAGCGTCGCCGAGATCCAAATGCCGCCGATCAGAAGCCAGACCGACAAATACTTTCGCGTTTCGCGTCGCGGCGCCGAGCCCGGCCGCCAGATCTCGAGCGCGGGCTCCGACCGCCGCAAGGCCGCCGATGCCTTCTCGATCTCTGCGACCGCGCGCGCGAGCTGCCCGGGATCGACTGGTGCGATTTGGCGGACGGCTTCCGAGCCGGTCCGCGATCGATCGGCGGTCCCTTCTCCGGTCGACACCCGCAGCCGGTCCGGTCCATCGCGCACGGCTGAATGACGAACGGCCGCGAGCCGGGACACCGCCTCCCAGGCGTTGGTCCAATCCCACCCGTCGGCGGGCCGCGGGTCGAGCGCGTCCTTGTCTTGCATCCGAGGTTCCAACTCCGCTCCCGCCAATTGATTATCCGAGCCGTCGTCGCGTTACGACGTTTATCAATTGCTAACCTTAACATGGCGCGTAAATCGCCTGGAATTCGGACGGCGCCGCGCTCGATCTCCGTGCGTGGGGCTTGATCCGAACTGCCGGCCGGCGGGCCGGCGCGCGGTCAATAGGCGTTCTTGTACGAGCTCGGCGAGATCATGGTCCGCACCAGGATGCGAAGATCAAGCCAGAGCGATCGGTTGTCGATGTAATAGAGATCGTACTCGACGCGATGGCGCATCTTGTCGTCGGTGTCGGTTTCGCCGCGGAAGCCGTGAATCTGCGCCCATCCGGTGATGCCCGGCTTGACGTTGTGCCGCCGGGCATAGAGCGAGATGCGCCGCTCGTATGTGCGATCGTGCGAGAGGGCGTGGGGACGCGGGCCAACGAGCGACATGTCGCCCTTGATCACATTGAAGAGCTGGGGCAGCTCGTCGACGTTCCAGCGACGCAGCCAAGTGCCGACCTTGGTGACGCGCGGATCGTCCTTCTTCGCCTGGCTGATGACCGGCCCGTCCTCGAGCGCCCGCATGGTCCGGAATTTGATGATCCGAAACGGTTTCCGGTTGAAGCCGAAACGATGCTGCAAAAAGAAAACCGGCCCCGGGCTGTCGAGCTTGATCAGGAGCGCGGCGACGATGAGCACCGGGGTGAACAGCAGCAACGCGACCGATGCGATGACGAGGTCGAAAGCCCGCTTCTCAATGAGCTCCAGGCGCGACAGCGGCATGCGCGTGAGCTGCAGGCTCGCCATCGCGCCGAATTTCGAGAGCTGCACGTGCTCGAAGCGATCGAGGATATGTTCCGCGCCGAGGTGGATTTCCGCCGGGAGCTGGAGCAGAGCCTCGGCACAGCGGTCGATCGTATCGCTATCGGACCACGGCATCACCAGGAAGATGGCGTCCGGCTCGAGGACACGGGCACTGGCGCTCGCCGCGTCGAGATCCCGCGCCAGCGTCTCACGCCGGGCCTGCTGCGAAGCTTCGGCCGCGACCGGCGTGAGAAAGTGGCATCCGACCACGTTCACGCCGAACGTTCGCGGCTGGTAGCGGGCGATGAAATCCTCGATGTGCCTGCCGGTGCCGAACAGGAAAATCCGCTGCGCGGAAATCAGCCCGCTCCGGCTGCCGAGCACGGCCGCCCGAACGAACAGGTAGCGAACGGCAAGCAGCGCGCAAATCGTAATGCCGTAATGGAGCACCATCCAGCCGCGCGAATAGATCGCCGAGATTTGCGCCAGAAAGCCGAGCGCCAATAGGCAAATGATGGTCCCGTTCCAGAGCCTGATCGAGCGGCGCAAGTGCGGCCTGAAGGCGAAGAAGTTCGACAGCACGTATTCGCCGCGAAACAGGTTGGGCATCACGAAGATGATGGCGGAGAGCAGCCCCACCTCGAGAAAGGAAATCATGTCGCCGGCGTGGCCGTGGACGAGCAGGTGATAGCCCACCCCGGTCAGCCACGACATGGTGACGGCGACATCCGACAGCAGGATCGCGGTGAAGAAGGTCGTGCGCGAGGCCGACGTCCACCGGCGCAAGACCAGATTTGTGTCGATTCGGGACGTGAGAGCGTAGGTGCGGTGAACGTTCATGGCCGAATTCGCTATCCGACGCGCCGCCACCGTGCCCGAGGGTCCGGGAACGGACCGGAATGGGACAATCGCGAGTGGCTGACGGGAAGGTTGCGAGAAGCGTGCCGGGGCGTGGACGAACGTTCCAATTGCGCCGCATGGTTAATGCCGACGGGTCGATGGCAACCCGCATGCGTGCATTCCCGTTGCGCGGGAACTGAAATCCAGCGTTATCGGGTTGCGTTTTCGCTCGGCAAACCGGTGCCGCTTTTTCCGACCATGCCGCGGCGCCGGCTAGGCCGTGCTGCCGGCGTCGACGGTGAGCACCGTGCCGGTGATGTTGCGCGCGCCGTCGCCGAGCAGGAATGCGACGGCGTTGGCCACGTCCTCGACGTCGGGCAGCCGCCGCAGCGCGCTGCGGCGCGCCACCCGTCCGCGCCGCTCCTCGTCGAGGCTCCGCGTCATGTCGGTCTCGATGAAGCCGGGCGCGACCGCGTTGACGTTCACTCCATGGCGGCCGACTTCCCGCGCCAGCGATCGGGTAAATCCGATCATCGACGCCTTGGTCGCGCCGTAGACCGAGAGCCCGCTGTAGCCGGTGAAGCCGATGATCGAGGCGACGTTCACGATCCGCCCGGCGCCTTCCGACAACATCGAGCGTACCGCGTATTTCGTGAGCACGATCGGCGACACCGTGTTCACGCGCACGAGCTCCTCGATCTGCGAGGTCTGCATGAGCGCCAGCGCGCCGTCGGTGCCGACGGCCGCGTTGTTGATGAGGCCGTAGATCGGTCCGAATTGCCTGCGTATCCTTTGGATCAGGCCGGGAATTCCCTTGATGTCGCCGAGATCGAACGGCACGAAGTGGAACTCGCCCGCTTTGGCGCGGCGGGCGTCCGCGATCGCGGCCTCGACGTCCTTGTTGGTCTTGCGGGCGACGGCGATGACGCGGTAGCCGGCGGTCGCGAGCTGGCGTGCGATGCCAAGGCCGAGGCCGCGGCTGCCGCCGGTCACGAGGATGTTGCGCATGAGCGCTTCAGGCATGATGGCGCATCATTTTCCCGGTCGCGGAGACGTCGAGCGACGGCACGAAGCGGATCGCCGCCGGCACCTTGTGCTGCGGCAGACTGTGTCGGCACGACCGCAGGATCTCGCGCTTGAGCTCCTGGGCGCGATCGAGCCCGCTGCCGGGCTGCGACCGCAGCACCACGTCGGCGACGACGATCGCGCCGGTGATGGGGTTTTTCCTCGCGCGGACCAGCGACATCCGGACCTCGGGATGGCGGTTGATCACCGCTTCGATCTCCTCGGGATGGACCTTCAGCCCGCCGACATTGATGATCCCGCCGCGGCGACCGACGAAATAGTACCGGTCTCCCTTGAGCTCGACGATGTCGCCGGTATCGACGAATCCGTCGGCGTCGAGGAGATCGGCTTCCCCGAGGTAGCGGCGCGCGGTGCGTGGCGAGCGGATGCGGAGTGAGCCGTCGAGCACCTTCATGGTCACGTCGCCGGCGGCTTCCCCGATCATGTTGGCGGGGAAGCCCTCGCGCCCGTCGTTCACCTCGAATCCGACGCCCGCCTCGGTCGAGGCGTAGGCGTGGCCGATCGCGGCCGCGGGATAGGCCTCGCGCAGGTTGTCGAGGATCGCCTGGTCGGCGATCTCGCCCGACAGCCGAACGTATCTCGGCGAAACGGCGCACGCCGACGGGCTGAGCAGCGCCCATCGCCAGTGCGACGGAGTGCCGGTCAGATGCGTCACGCCCCGCTTGCCGAGCCGCTCGAGATAGGCGGCCATCGGCTCGCCGGTGCTCGAGAGCACCAATGACGTGCCGCCGAGCATCGCGCGCAAGAAGATCTGCAGTCCGCCGTAGCGGCGGATATCGTAGAACGTGCCCCAGACGATGGGCTCCCGGCGATCGCGGTCGACCTTGACCGCGCCGGTCAGGCTGTCCAGCGTGTGCACCACCATCTTCGGCGCGCCGGTCGTGCCGGACGTGAGCATGATCCATTCGGTTCGACGGCGGCCGGCGGTCGGTGCCGCGCCGGGCGTGATCGCGGGGCCGCAGCCGACCCGCAGAGCAATGTCGCCGGCCGCGGGAGGCGGCCCGCTGCGGCCGCACACGACTGCGTCCGCCTGCGCGATCGCGATCACCTGAAAGAGCTGCTCGGGCGGCAAATCGGGGGGACAGAGCACGAGCCGGCGGGCGATCCCGTCGAGCTCGATCATCGCCAAGGCCGTCGTCAATTGATCCGGCAAGGCGAGCAGGACCGAGCGCCCGGCAAGCTCGGTTGCGGCGCGGTCGAGGCTCGAACTGCGGGCGAGATCGCCGAGTGCAACGGTCGCGTCGGCGGCCCACAGAAAGCGAGCGGACGAGTGAGCCTCGCCGCGCGTGAAGTCACGAAGCGACTTCGAGCTTCGCTGCGGCATCTTCATAGACCCTTACGAAGTCGCCCAGGGTCACGGGAAAAAAGATCTCGTCGGACGTCGAGAAGGGATCGAAGCCGAGCGTATCTTCGAGGCGGGCGACGAGAATGGCGAAGCCCAGCGAATCGAGCCCCGAATCCAGCAGAACGAGCTTATCGGAGAGAGCAGGCGGCTCGATCTCCTGCTCCTCGGCCACCTGCACGAACTGCGACATGATGGTGGATCTTATCGACATCTGCTTGGAGCCTCTCTGTCTCGTCGCCGGCGCGGGATATAGGCCCATGACGATCGCGGTCAAGTTTCCCTGGCAATTATGGTCAATTGCAACGCTCGTCGGCGCGGATCCTCGCGTCGCCTGCGCCGAGCTCGCCCTACCCGCAGCGGAGCAGCGACGAGACCAGCGCATCGATCGCGGAGATCGATCGGAAGTTCCGCAACGTCATGTCGGCGTCCGGAATCTTGAGATCGAACTCGGCCTCGACCGCGAGCATGAGATTGACCATGTCGAGCGAGTTGAGGCCGGCATCGCGCAGGTCTTCGTCCGGCCGGATCGAGCGACCGGGCGAGCGCCGCTGCAGAATATCGCGAACGATGCCGACGACGCGGTCTTTGCCGGCGACGTCGGTGAGATCGATTGCGGGGGACGTTGCCCGCATTCTCTCGGCGCCGACCAATCGGTGTGACAAGCAGTTAACCCTTCGTTTCCTGGCGCGGCATTTGTGCCGCCCACGTCGCGACTATTTGGCACGTGAATGGCAAAGAGAAGACTAAACTCCACGCGCAGCCGCGCCTTTCGTCGAGTAACCTTTACCGTACAAATGCATCTCGCGTGCGCGCCGAGATGCAGACGCATTCGAGTCAATCCGCTAACCCTGTCCAAACCGCGAGCCGGAATCTCCGGCGTCGCGGCACTGCATCGTCGCAACCGAAGGAGGCAGGTCGCCGATGAATATCCGAAGCATCACGGTCAAAAGCGTCAGGGCGGCGACAGAATCGAGCCGCGCGTCGTTCGAGGTCGCTGGCGGCGCCGCGGCGGAGGTCGCCGATCTCGCCGGCCGCACCGAGGCGGTCGCCGCTACCGCCGCGACTCATGCCGCCGCCGTCGATCGCGATGCGCGGTTTCCGCACGAGGCGTTAGCCGCCGCGCGATCGCAGCGCCTGTTGGGAATCATGGTGCCGCACCATCTCGGCGGCGAGGGTGCCGGCATCGGCGACGTCGTCGACGTCTGCTACCGGCTCGGGCGCGCCTGCGCCTCGACGGCGATGATTTACGCGATGCATCAGACCAAGGTCGCCCTCGTCACTCGTCACGGGCGAGGCAGCGCGTGGCACGAGCGCCTGCTGCGGCGGCTCTGCGACGAGCAGCTGCTGCTGGCGTCGTCGACGACGGAAGGGCAGGGCGGCGGCGACGTCAGAAAGAGCGCGGCGCCGATCGTCGCGCAGGGCTCGCGCATCGCGCTCGAACGCGACGCTACCGTCATTTCCTACGGCGAGCAAGCCGACGCGATCGTCACCACGGCGCGACGCTCTCCGGAGGCGTCGGCGTCGGATCAGGTGCTCGTGGTGTTCGTGAAAGACGACTATTCGCTCAAGCGCCTGGTCGGCTGGGACACGCTCGGGATGCGCGGCACCTGCAGCTCGGGGTTCAAGCTCAGGGCCGCCGGCGAGCCCGATCAGGTCCTGCCGCATGCCTACGAGAAGATTCACCTGCACACCATGCTGCCGGTCGCGCACATGACCTGGAGCGGCGCCTGGACCGGCATTGCCGCCGGTGCGGTGGAGCGGGCGCGGCTGTTCGTTCGCGATGCCGCGCGCCGCGGCGATGGCCGGCTTCCGCCCGGCGCCGCCCATCTCACCCGCGCCGATGCCTCGCTGCGGACGTTGCGGGCCTTGGTCGCGTCGGCGGTGCAGCGCTTCGAGGCGATTGCGACCGACGAGGACGCGCTCGAAGCGGTCGACTTCCAGACCGCGATGAACCTGCTCAAGGTCAACGCCTCGGAGCTCGCGATCGCGACCGTCATGAGCTCGCTGCAGGCCTGCGGGCTGACCGGATACCGCAACGACGGCGACTTCAGCATCGGGCGGCATCTGCGCGACGTGCTCTCGTCGCCGATCATGATCAACAACGATCGTATCCTCGCCAATGTGACGACCGCTTCGATGCTGAGCCCCGTGCCGGCGTCGTTGCGCGATTAGCAGGCGACATCCCGGGCGCCGACGCGCGCCGATGCGGCAATCGAAGCGAAGGAGGCAGAAGGCAAATGAACGTTGCATTCAAGACGCTGGTCGAGCAGCGCGACCCGCTGGATTCGATTGCGCCGGCGCTGTTTCACCCGATGGGCGCGGACGGCGTCTATGCGCGCACCGCGCTCTACGAGCAGATCGTGGAAGGCCTCGCCGGCCTGATCTCGCGGCAACGCGAGCCGGGCACCGAGATCCTGCGGTTTCCGCCGGTCATGAGCCGCCGCCAACTGGAAAGATCGGGCTACCTCAAGAGCTTCCCGCATCTGCTCGGCTGCGTGAGCTGCCTGCACGGCAGCGAGACCGAGATCCGCGCCGCCGTCGAGCGATCCGAAACCGGCGGCGACTGGGCGTCCACGCTGGCGGCGGCCGATCTGGTCTTGAGCCCGGCCGCCTGCTACCCGGTCTATCCGCTGGCGGCGAGCCGCGGCCCGGTGCCGGCCGGCGGCCTGTTGTTCGACGTCGCCTGCGATTGCTTCCGCCATGAGCCCTCGAGCGAGCTCGATCGGCTGCAGTCGTTCCGCATGCGCGAATACGTCCGCATCGGCACGCCGCAGCAGATCGGCGAGTTCCGGCAGCGCTGGATGACGCGGGCGGCGGAGATCGCCGATCGGCTCGGCTTGGCGCACTGGATCGAGCAGGCGAGCGATCCTTTCTTCGGCCGCGGCGGCAAGCTGATGGCGATCAATCAGGTCGAGCAATCCCTCAAGTTCGAGTTGCTGATCCCGGTACGTTCCGCCGAGCGCCCGACGGCCTGCATGAGCTTCAATTATCACCGCGATCACTTCGGCACCACCTGGGGGCTGCGCAACGGAACGGGCGCGGTCGCCCACACCGGCTGCGTCGCCTTCGGCATCGACCGGCTGGCGCTGGCGCTGTTCGCCGCTCACGGCATCGACCTCGCGCGGTGGCCGACGTCGGTGCGCGAGGCGCTCAGGGCGTGAGTCGACCCGTCGGGGCCGGGCGAGATCGAGATCTCGGATCGGCGCAAACCTTCGCGGCGCGGCCGCGGTCGCTTAGCAGCGCACGATCGTGATCGTCCGCTCGCCGCCGTGCTCGGAAGGGACCGTCTGCCGCTGCGACGTGCAGCCCGGACGATAGGGCATCACGTAGATGACGCGCTCGCGAACCGGAAGGCCGTCGGGATAGGCGGCCGGCGGATAGTCGGGCGGGAGCGGCGGGTAAGCCGCACCGTAGCCGCCGGACGTATCGTAATAGTCGCCGTACCAGGGAACGCCGCCCCACGCCGCCCCCGGAAAACCGAATGGATGGCGATGCCGAAAGAACGGCGCGCGATGCAGGGGAAAGCGCGCGGCGCCGCGGGCGAAGGGACGAGGCCCCGCGATCGCCGGCGGCGCGACGGGCGCAGTCATGGGCCGCACGAGCGGGGCGCGGACCGCGCCATGCATCGGTCCGGCGGCGGATCCAGCCGATCGGGCGGAGATCTCGCTCGGCGCGAGCATGAAACCGATTGCAAGAATCGAGCTGGCCGCAAAGACGCGGATGGTCATCGCATGCACTCCTGCCTGCGCTGTCACGGCCGCATCGCCCGCAGACTAGCATGGGTCGCTTCGTCCCCGGTATGGTAAATCAATCGTTAGTTAATCCCGCGCCCGCGATTGCCCCGGGAGCTTTCGCGCGAGCGGAGGTTGCCGGGCCGACTGGCTGCCGTGTCGGCGGCCGGAACTCGTCGATGGTCATGGTTAACTGAAAATTTGTCCGGAGCGCGTTAGGCTCGGCGCGCCTTCGAGACGGATGTAATCCTGTGGCGTGCGGAGTTATCCATGCTTGAGCCGATCATGTTATCCGCTCTCGGTTTCCTGGCCGCCAGCCTGCTGATGGTGGCGGTCGCGCCGGCCATTCACGAGCGTGCCGTGCGCCTGACGACGCGCCGGATGCAGGCCGCGATGCCGCTGTCGCTCGCCGAGATGCAGGTCGAAAAGGACATCTTGCGCGCACAATTCGCCATGTCGCTCGCGCGGCTCGAGGTGGCGGTCGAGGATGCGAGGGCGAAAGCGGTGGAGCAGCTGTCCGAGGTCGGCAGGAAGTCCGCCGAGATCCACCGTCTCAAGGTCGAGCTCGACGAGGCAGCCGCGTTCGCTCGCAGCCTGCAAGATCGGGCGCGGAGCCACAGGTCAGTCACCAGAAGGGTGGTGAAGCTCCTGCTTTACCTCTTCGGCCGCGCGCGGCGCGCGAGCGCACCTGCGATGCCTGCTCCCCGACCGGACGATCCGCAGGATTGGGTCACCGTCCCGGCGCGTTTTCGCATGCAACTGCAAAAGATGGCGCACGGCCGGGCCTGACGCGACGCGTCACCCGTGCGCGAAGGCCCAGTAGAGCGCGCGCGCCTTGCGGTAGAACAGCCCCGGCTGCAGCGCGCGGTCGTCGATGCGGGTGAAGGGCGACACCTTCGAGAAATTCCCGGTCGAGAAGATTTCGTCGGCCCCCTGGAAGTCGCCATAGCTCAAGGTCGTCTCGACGACGGTGACACCGTCCTCGCGCAACAGCCTGATCACACGCTGGCGGGTGATGCCGTTGAGGAAGGTGCCGTTCGCCGCCGGCGTGTAGACCACGCCGTCCTTCGCCATGAAGACGTTGGCGGTTCCGAGCTCCGCGACGTTGCCGAGCATGTCGCGCATCAGGCAATTGTCGAAGCCGCGGCTCTGCGCCTCGACGATGGCGCGGGCGTTGTTGGGGTAGAGGCAGCCGGCCTTGGCCTCGAGCGGCATGCATTCCACCGTCGGCCGCCGGAACGGCGACAGCGTGATCGAGCCGCCGGCCGGCTTCGGCATCGGCGCCTGGTAGATGGTGAGGCACCAGCGGGTCGATTCCGGATCGTGGCGAATGCCGCCGAGCGAGCCGGTCTCGGCCCAATACATCGGCCGGATATAGAGCTCGTCCTGCTTGTCGAAACGCCGCAGACCCTCGCGCGCGAGCGTGATCCATTCCTCGACCGAAACCAGGGCCTTCAGCAGGAAGCTTTCGGCCGAGCGGTTGACGCGGGTGCAGTGGAGATCGAGATCGGGCGCCACGCCTTCGAAGGCACGCGCGCCGTCGAAAACCATCGAGCCGAGCCAGGCGGCGTGGGTGCGCGCGCCCATGATCGGCGCATTGCCGTCGTGCCAATCGCCGTCGAAGAAGGTCCAGGTCTTCGAGAAGGAGGCGGGCTTGAACGGCGCGATCGCCGGGCGCGACCGCGAAAGGCGCTCGTCGCTCTTGGCTTCCATGAGCATGGTGTACGATCCTCGCGACTCGATCAGGCGATGCCGTCCGCGGTTTGCGGCGCCCCGTCGCGGCGCAGCCGTGCCGGGACTGCCACCGGCCTCCACGCCTTTTGCGCGCAGAGGAACGACAACCAGTTCCGATAGATGCGGGTCGCCGGCGAACCATCCGCGACGCTCAGTCTAGCTTCCAGAACGCCGGCGGGAAAGCCGTCGAGCATAGCCTCGCGGCGATCGCGGAGAGCCTCGTTGCGGAATGCCGCCAGCATGTCGGCTGCAACCTCGTCGAAATAGCCGTGCGGCATGGCGGGATAGGTCTCCCGTTCGCGCCGCAGATAGCGCCCGATGTCGCGGCGATATTCGCGCAGCAAGGCGGGTTGGTCGTATTCCGGATGGCCCTGGAAACAGACGAACAGGCTCTTTCCCTGCTTCACAAAAGTGTCGACGCCGGCCTCCGGCGAGCGCGTGAGAATCGCGTAGCCGCCCGATGTCAGCGTCTCGGCCTCGAGCTCGTTGCAACGGGAATGGGTGATCCGCATCGGCGAGGGAATTCCCGTCATCAAGGGATGATCCGAGACACCCATGCAATCGAACAGGCCGGAGCACTTCTCGTCGAGCAGGCGGCGGCCGATGCCGTCCATGTGAAGCACGGCGGCGTGGGCGGCGAGACAGGACCAGATCGTCGATGCGGTATTTTGCTGCGCCCAATCGATGACCTTGCAGAACGATGCCCAATAGGGCTCGTCCGGCAGCGACGGCGCGCGCGGCTCGGTGCCGGTGACGATGAGCCCGTCGAGACGGCTCGACCAGAGCTCGCCGATGTCGCGGTAACCGGAGCGCAAATATTGCCGGCCGATCTCCGATCGGGGCACGTCCGGCAGCGAGAACAGCCGCAGCCGAACCGGAATATCTACGGCGGCCGCATGCAGGAGCCCGAGGAACTGCCGCTCGGTCGATTGCAGCGCGGCATCGGGCATATTGTTGACGAGGCCGATCTCGAGGAAGGGCCCGAGCCTTTTCCCCGGCCGACCTCGGTCCATCAAAACCGGCATCCGCACTCCTCCAGTACACGCAACCGATTGCTATTCCGCGGCCAGCATGTTGCGGCGGCCCGACGCCGCCGCGTCGAGCGCCTGATCGAGGTCCGCGATGATGTCGTCGACGTGCTCGATGCCGATGCTGAGCCGGATCATTTCAGGCGTCACGCCGGCATTGCGCTGCTCCGGCGCCGACATCTGCCGGTGCGTGGTCGAAGCCGGATGGCACGCCAGCGACTTGGCGTCGCCCATGTTCACTAGGCGCTTGATCAGCCCGAGCGCATCGTAGAACTTCTCGCCGGCCTCGAAGCCGCCGCGAACGCCGAACGTCATCAGCGAGCAGGCGCGTCCGCCGAAATATTTCTGCGCCAGCGCGTGGTATGGGCTCTCGGGAAATCCGACATAGTTGATCCACTCCACCCGCGGATCGCGGCGCAGGAACTCGGCCACTCGCCTGGCATTCTCGACGTGGCGCTCGACCCGCAGCGCTACCGTCTCGATTCCCTGCAGCAGCAGGAACGCGCTCAGCGGCGACAGCACGGCTCCGGTCGTGCGCTGATAGACGCTGCGGCAGCGCGCGATATAGGCGCTGTCCCCGAAATGCTCGGTGTAGACGAGGCCATGGTAGGAGGGGTCCGGCTTGTTCAGCATCGGAAAGCGCTCGGCATGCGCCTTCCAGGGGAAGCGTCCGCTGTCGACGATGATCCCGCCCATGGTCGTGCCGTGTCCGCCCATGAACTTGGTGAGGGAGTGGACGACGATGTCGGCGCCGTAGTCGATCGGCTTGAGCAGGATCGGCGTCGCCACCGTGTTGTCGACGATGAGTGGCACGCCGTGCGCGTGGGCGACCGCCGCCATTTCCTCGATGTCGCAGACGTTTCCGGCCGGATTGCCGACGCTCTCGCAGAACACCGCCTTGGTCTTGTCGTCGATCAGCCGCTCGATCGCGTCCGGCGTGTCGGTTGCGGCAAATCGAACGCTCACCCCTTGGCTCGGCAGAACGTGCGCGAACAGCGTATGCGTGGTGCCGTAGATCTGGGGTACCGACACGATGTTGCTGCCCAGCTCGGTGACGTTGAGCGCCGCGTAGTTCAGCGCGGCCTGCCCGGAGCTCACGCACAGCGCCTCGACCCCGCCCTCAAGCGCGGCGACGCGGCGCTCCAGCACCGCGTTGGTCGGATTGTTGATCCGGGTATAGCGAAATCCGTCGACCTCGAGATTGAACAGCGCCGCGCCATGCTCGGCGCTGTCGAAGGCATAGGCGACGGTCTGATAGATCGGAACCGCCACCGCCTTGGTGGTGGGATCGATCTCGTAGCCGCTGTGAATGGCGATCGTCTCGTTGCGCATGGCGTCACCCGCGCGATCGAGACGGAAGGGATTGAATGCGTTGCGGGCGAGCGGGGCGTGTCACGTCGATGGCCTCGGCATTTCAATGGCGGAAAGCCCCCGCAATCCGCCGCCGCCGTCACCCCGCGCTGTCTTAGGCGCCCCGCGCATGCCATTCAACGCGACCGACTGAAATGAAAGACGATAACCTTAATGGTTAAGGTGATCGGCTCGATGTTGAGCAAAGGAACACGCGTTCGCGATAGACATGGTCGCCATGCGAACGACCGCATCGATACCGGCATCGGCGATGGGAATGGACGGCGCGACGGAGACCTCGGCGGCGAAAGGATGGCTGCGCGCGCTCGCGATGACGGCGCCGATCGCGCGCCGACCGGCGCGCATCTTGCCGGTCATGATCGATGAGCTCGCCGACAAGCTCGGCGAGGCGCCGGCGCTCCTTTCCGATCGTGAGACCCTGACCTTTCGCGCGCTGGCGGAGCGTGCGAACCGCTACGCGCGCTGGGCGCTCGCACAGGGCCTCGGCAAGGGCGACGTGGTTTGCCTGCTGATGCCGAACCGGCCGGATTACATGGCGATCTGGCTCGGCATCACGCGCACCGGCGCCGTGGTCTCGCTCCTCAATACCAATCTCGCGGGTCCCGCGCTCGCGCATTGCATCGATATCGTTTCGCCGAAGCACGTGATCGTCGCCGACGAGCTGATCGAGGCTTTTGCCACGGCGCGGCCGCACTTGGCGACGGACGCCGAGGTCTGGTCGCACGGCGGCAGCCGGCAATTTGCAGATCTGGAGCTCGCCATCGGCGGGCTTTCCGGCGCGCGGCTGGCGGACGCCGAGCCGTCCGCGGTCGCGGATCGCGCGCTCTATGTCAACACCTCCGGCACGACCGGCCTGCCCAAGGCGGCGATCGTCAGCCACCACCGGCTGCTTACCTGGAGCCTGTGGTTTGCGGGCATGATGGACACCCGGCCCGGCGATCGGATGTACAATTGCCTGCCGATGTATCACAGCATCGGCGGCGTCGTTGCGACCGGAGCGCTGCTGGTCAACGGCGGCTCGGTCGTGATCCGCGACGGCTTCTCCGCCGGCCGGTTCTGGGACGACGTCGCGCGCTTCGACTGCACGCTGTTCCAATATATCGGCGAGCTCTGCCGTTACCTCGTGCACACGCCGCCCCACCCGCTCGAGCGGGCGCATCGGATCAGGCTCGCGTGCGGCAATGGACTGCGGGGCGACGTGTGGAACGCATTCAAGGATCGTTTTCGAATTCCGAAGATCCTCGAATTCTATGCCGCGACCGAAGGCAACGTCACGCTGTTCAACTACGAAGGCAAGCCCGGCGCCGTCGGCCGCATCCCGTCGTTCCTCGCGCACCGCTCGCCGACGGCGCTGGTGCGATACGAGGCCGAGATCGGCGAGCCCGTTCGCAACAACGAGGGGCGCTGCCTCCGCTGCCGTCCCGGCGAGGTGGGCGAGGCGATCGGCCGGATCGTCGAGGGCCCGTCGAGCGCGGGCGGCCGTTTCGACGGCTATTCGGACCCGCGCGAATCCGAGAAGAAGGTGCTGCGCGACGTGTTCGAGGCGGGCGACGCCTGGTTCCGCACCGGCGACCTGATGCGCAAGGACGCAGCCGGCTATTTCTATTTCGTCGACCGCATCGGCGACACCTTCCGCTGGAAAGGCGAGAACGTCTCGACCGCGGAAGTGTCCGAGGCGCTGACCGCGTTCCCCGGCGTCACCGCGGCCGACGCCTACGGGGTGACGATACCGGGAGCCGAAGGCCGCGCCGGCATGGCCGCGCTCGCGGTCGACGACACGTTCGAGCTTGCGGCATTTCGCAAGCATCTCGTCGAGCGCCTGCCCGACTATGCCCGTCCGCTGTTTTTGCGCATCACGGGCGAGATCGCGGTCACCGCGACCTTCAAGCACAAGAAAAGCGAGCTGATGCGCCAGGGATACGATCCGACCGTCGTCGAGGACGCCATCTATTTCAACGATCCGAGCCGGCAGGCATTCGTGCGGCTCGACCGGGCGCTATACGAACGGATCCAGGCCAAGGCCATACGCTTATGACAATCCGGCCCCTACCATGACCTCCTCCACCGCCCGCGTTACCGTTAATTTTACCGATCTGATGCAGCGTCCGCACGCTTTCACTACGCAGGACCCGGTCGGCTCTGCCCCGCAGTCGCAACGCGTGCCAATGGATTTGCCTGGCGCCGCAAAGGTCCGCGCACGTCAAATCCGCGACACCGACATCCCGGCCGTGGCGGAACTGCTGGCACGCGGGTTCCGCAGCCGGCCGCGCCGGTTCTGGCTCGGGCTGCTCGCGTGCCTGACCGAGCGTCCCGCGCCCGCGGGATTGCCGAAGTACGGCTACCTCCTGGAAGGCGACGGCACCGTCGTCGGCGCCATCCTGCTGATCTTTTCGACCCTGCGCCGTGGCGGCGCCAGCGCCATCCGTTGCAACGTGTCGAGTTGGTACGTCGAAGCAGGTTTCCGGAGCTATGCAAGCCTGCTCGTCTCGAAGGCGCTGAGCCACCGCAACGTGACCTATCTGAACATCACGCCTGCGCCGCATACCTTGCCGCTGGTCGAGGCCCAGGGCTATTCGCAGTACAGCAGCGGCATCGTCGTCGCGGTGCCCGCCTTGCAGCTTCGCTCCACCGGCGCGCATGGCAGAGTGGTGACGGCCGAGGCGCGCGCACCGGTGCAGGCCGAACGCCTCGAGCATGAGCTGTTGCTGGAGCACGTCAAATACGGGTGCGTCAGCCTGTGGTGCGAGACTGCCGGCGGCGCTTATCCGTTCGTGTTCCGCCCGCGCCTCGCGAAAGGCGTGATCGCCTGCGCGCAGCTCGTCTACTGCCGCGACGTCGATGACTTCGTCCGGTTCGCCGGACCGATCGGAAGGTTCCTGGCACGGCGCGGCCGAGCGCTGGTCCTGATCGATGCGAACGGCCCGATTCCGGGGCTGATCGGCAGATATTTCGACGCCACGATGCCGAAATATTTTAGGGGGCCGGACCGCCCCCGCCTCGGCGACCTCGCCCATACGGAAGCGGCGATGTTCGGGATATAGCCGGCGTGTGTCGCACGCTCCGCCCGATATGCATCAAGGAGCGCGCGGCGGTCGGGAGTCCAGCAGGGCGCGTACGATCGCCTCGTCCGGAATTTCGCGATCGGCCACGCGGTTAACGAAGCCGAAGCCGTCGGCATAATCCCAATGCGCCCAGCCGATGCAATGGCGCTCGGCCGCGCGCCGCACCGCCTTCAGCCAGCGGACACGATCGGACGGCTCGGCCTTCCAGCCGAGGACGCCGAATTCGTTGACGATGACCGGGCGCCGATGGCGTTCGGCCCATGCTGCCGCGCGCGATACCTCGGCTTCGACGCGTGCCTCGGTCCACGGCTCGCGCAGCGCTGTCTTGACCAAGGCGGCAGCTTCCCAGCGACCCTGGTTGGCGAGCTCCGCGAGCAGCCGTGCGATCGGCGGATCGGAGAGGCGCGCAGGGAAGGGGACCTTGCGCAGATACCGCAGCGGGTCGTCGCTCCAGTCGAGGCCCTGGTGGGTGAAGATCATCGGGTCGTAGAAATGCGCGGCATGGACGACGTTCGCATCCGCCAGCGGCGCGACCTCGGCCAGGGCATCGATTCGTTGGTCGTTCGCGTGGCCGTAGATGATGGTATGAGCGGGTGCCTCGCTCCGGATCGCGGCGACCAGGCGAGGGCCTTGCGCCGCCCAGATCGCCGCATCGACCGTTGGTTCATTGAGCGCCTCGAAGAACACGCGCTCGGGCGTTCGTCCGGCATAACGCCGGGCCAGCGTGCGCCAGAGCGCCTCGACGAGGCCGAGCGCCCGCTCCGGCTCGGCGCGGTGGAGACGGCCGAACTTGCCGCCGGGATGCATGTCGATGCTGACCGCGAAGCCGAGACCGGTCAGGGCATCGAGCGCGCCATCGAGCTCCGTGAGTTGCCGCGCCACGTCGCGGCGGGCGCTGAATGCATCCATCAGCCGCTCGCCGTCGACCGGCAGTCGGATATGGGTGAAGCCGCGGGCGTAGAGGCTCGCCAGCACCCTCAGGTCCGGCCGCCGCACGGTCGGGCCCTCGAGCCATCCCGGCAGGTTGAAGCCGCGCGCCAGCAGCGCGAGCCGCGGTGGCGGCACGCCGGCGGGCGCCTGCGCCGCGCAGACCGGTTGGCTCGGAGCCGAATTCTCGGCGGCGGCCGTGCTTGCCGCCAGCGCCGCCACCATGGCCAGCGTCAGTCCCGGCAGGCTACGCATCCGGCGAGCGCGTGAGCAGCACGTAGAGCGCGTGCGGGTTGGTGGTCAGGTAGCGGTAGAACAGCCGTCGGGGCTCGAGCGCGAGCCGATGCAGCCATTCGAGCCCGACCGATTGCATCCAGACCGGCGCTCGGGGGTTGCGGCCGGACACGAAATCGAACAGCCCGCCCGAGGTCTTGATCAGGCCGACATTTGTCAAGCGCTCGCGGTTGCGCAGCGAGAAGGCAAGCTCGAGCGGAGCGCCCATGCCGATCCACAGAATGTCCGGGCTTGCCGCGTTGACCTCGGCAATGATCCGGACCTCGTCGCCGTCGCGGCGGCAATAGCCGTGCCGGGAGCCCGCGATTGCGAGGCGCGGATACATGTCCCGCACCTTCGCGACCGCCGCCTTAATGACCTCGCGCGTTCCGCCGAGCATATAGAAGCTCGCGCCGGCCGCCTCCGCCCGGCGCGCCACGTCGTGGAACAGATCGGTGGTCGCGACGCGCTCCGGCAGCGGCATTTTGCATTTGAGACGCGAGGCGAGGACGAGCGGCATCCCGTCCGCGTGAATGAGATCGGCCGCGAGAAACAACGAGCGAGCGTCCGGATCGCGCGCGCACATCGATATGATTTGACCGTTGGCGGACGTGATCACCGGCGGCGGCGAGCCGGACGCGCGTCGCGCCACAGCGAGGTCGACCATCAAGCGCGCCGATTGGTCGCGATCGATCACGGCAATCGGCAGACCGCCTATCGACATTTCGGCAGGCACGGGCATGGGTGCCTCCGCGCGACGAATGGAACGATTGATCATCAAGCCGCAAGCCACGTCGACTTCTGCATCGCGGCCGGACCAGATCGTGTCGGTCACGTCCGTTCCCGGCCTTTCCAAGGGAGACCGACGGACCGGTGCGTCTGCGCCGCCGGCAAGGCCGGCGTGCTCGACCGGAAGGTGCATGTCAGGCCGCCCGTTTCGCATCGGCGGCGGGCTCGAGATAGCTGCCGCCGTAATCGAAAAGCCGGCACCAACCCGGCGATACCTTGTTCAGCACCACGCCCGCCAGCTTGCGGGCATGGCTGTCGAGCGTGTCGAGCGCGTCCGTGACGGCCTGGCGCTCCGTGTGATCCCATTCCACCAGCAACACCGCCCGATCGGCACATTCGATATGCGGCGCACCGTCGCCGTTTTGCAGGATCGCCGGGCTGTCGATCACGATGAGGTCGAAAAGCTTGCTGAATTCGCGCAAAAAGGATGCCAGGCGCGCGGGGTTGATGTCCTTGGCCGCATCGCCGGAAATCGAGACGTCGCGCGCGCCGAGCACATGCAGTCCGCTCTCGGGATCCTTTGCAAGGGCGTTCCAGAACGAGATCTTTCCGCCCAGCACTTCCGACAGTCCGGGCTTTTGCAGCCCGAAAATGCGGGTCGAAGCTGCAGTATAGATGTCGCCGTCGATCAGCAGCGTGCGCACGCCCGCGCCTTCGGCGGCGCGCGCGAAATTACAGGCAAAGGTCGACTTGCCCTCGCCCGGCAGGGCGGACATCACGACCAGGGTCTCGCCGGTCGGCTTCGTGCTCGTTCGCAGCAGGCGCGCGCAGATGGCGCGCAGATTCTTGGCGTAGGGGGACTGGGGATGATCGAGCGCAAAGCGCGCGGACCGCCCGGCCGCCGTCGGCGGCGATGTCGGCACGGCGGCGATCCGGCGGCGCGCGGCCGAGGCATCCTCGGCCTGCCGCGGCAGCATTCCGAGGCCCGGCAGCGACAGAAATTGGGCGGCCTCACGCAGGCTGCGGAAGCTTTGCCGCGTCTGCTCCAGCAGGAGCGCGATTCCGACGCCGAGAATGAGGCCGCCGCAGGCAGCGATGGCGATCAACAACAGCGTTGCGGGACGGTCGGGCTTGAGCGGCGACAGGGCAGGGGAGACGATGCGGGCGTCGGCGATTTGCAGGCTCTGCTGCTCGCTGGTTTCCTTGACGCGACCGAGGAATTGCTCGAACAGGCTGCGGTTGGCCTGCGCTTCCCGCTCGAGCTCGCGCAGCTTGACGTCGGCCTCGCTGAGTGCCGCGGACTGCTGCTTCAGCTTGACCAACTCGCCCTCGAGCGCGGCCTCGCGGCTGACCGCGGTTTGATACTCGTTGCGTACGCCCGCCTGGATGCGGTCGATCTCGTTCTCGATTTGCCGCCGCAGATCGGCGAGCTGGGCGCGAGCCGCAATCAGTCCCGGGTGCCGGTTGCCGTAGATCGTGCTGTATTCCGCCTCGACACGTGCGGCTTCCGCATATTGGGAGCGCAGATTGGCGATGACCGGGGACTGCAAGGCCTCGCTGAGCGTCGCCGGATTACCGTTGCGTTGTGCCGCCTGCTCCACCCGCTCCAATCGCGCGCGCGCGTCCGCGGTCCGGGACCGCACGAGGGCGATCTGCAGCGTGAGATCCTCGATCTGGCGATTGATGAGCTTGTTGCCCTGCGTGACGTCGACGAGGTTGTGGGCCGAGCGATAGGCTGCGACCGCTTCCTCCGAGCGGCGAACGCGCTCGCGCATCTCCTCGATGCGCTCGCCGAGCCAGCCGGATGCGCGGGCCGTGATCTCGCCCTTGGCGGAGCGCTGGTCGTCCAGATAGGCCTCGGCCACGGCGTTGGCGATCCCGGCCGCCTTTGCGGGCTCGTTGGCGACATAGCTGATCTCGAGCACGTAGGTCAGACCGCGACGGCGGACCGTGAGATTTCGTTGAAACTTGTCGATGATGCGGTTGGCCCTGGTCTTCTCGAAGACGTCGGGATCGCGCCCGAACAGCGTGAGCACGCCGTCGATCAGATGCTCCAACGGCGAGGGCGATGCCAATTCGGGGTCGTCCGCCAGCTTGAGGGAGGCGATGACTTTGCTGGCAAGCGCCGACGACGCGATCAGCTCGACCTGGCTTTCCACCGCCGCGACATCGGCTCCGATCCCCGACAGGACCGCTTCCGTCTTCGTCACGTGAGGCTGGCGGGGATCGACCAGCACGATCGTGGTCGCCTTGTACTTCGGCGGGAGGATGACGAGCGCGCCTATCAAAAGAGCGACGGTCGCCAGCGTGATCAGCGCGATCAGCCGGGCGCGCCAGCGCAAAATGAGCCATAGATTGCGAAGATCGACGCTTGCGCCGCCGCTTGCGACTGTGCGTTGCCCCCGGCCCGGCGAAGCCGATTCCGCCTCGTCATCAAGCCTCGAAAAGTTTCCGCTGCTCGGCACCAACATCGAGGGCTCCAATCCAATCTACGCTCTATCAGTTCAATATTTAAACGCGGTATTCCAACGTAACATCTTATCAACGTTAACGAGCTTTGCCGCGAAGCCGCCGTCGGACGGCCGTTGCAAGGCCGAGGCGCCCCCGTGTTGGTTCATTTAGGGACGACGTAGCGGGCGAAGGTCGATCAGCCGCGCGTCGATCTCGCGCGTCGGCGCGTTGGCAGCAATCACGGCTTGAGCCGCCGTCATCGCGTCGCGCCTGGCACGTTTCTGGCGATGCCCGAATGTCCGGGCGGCGTTGTCCCGTTTTCGGCCAGCGCGACGCGACGTCCGGCGCTCAGGGAGCGTGGCGCAATTGACCAGCTTTGAAAAATCCGCGACCTGGACCGAGCCCCCCGGCGCGCTATCGGGCTTTTCGTGGGCGGTTGCGACGATCGCAGTCGCCGCCGTCGTCACGGGATTGCCGATCCTTGCCCACTTGTCCGGTCAGCCGGTCGGGATCGCGATCTGCTTCGTTCTGGTTCTGCTCGTTGCCGTTTTCGCCACGCCGATGCTGCCGGTGGTGCTTGTCTTTTCCTACCTGTTTCAAAACCTCTTCGTAGCGTTCGTATCGCCGGAAATCCTCGATCTGAACGAATTCAAGGCGATCCGGGGCTACAATTTTCTCCTGACTGCTACGGCATGGATGGTGGTGGTCTTTCGCTATTGGATCGACCGGGGAAGCTTCGATCGGCGTTTTCGCGCCCTGATGAACGTCTCATTTCTGGGTCTCGGCCTCGTGGGCCTCTACTTTGCCATCGGGCTCACCTCCAGCCCGACGAATGCCGCCATCTATCTGCGCAATATCGCAACCCCGCTGATGCTGTTCGATATTTTCGCCGTGGTGGCGGCGCAGTTCCGGCTGACCATTCACACGGCCTTCGCGGCGATGGCTTACGCAATCGTGGCCTACGGCTACGCCGAATTGTTCTTTCACGAGCCGCTGCTGCGACTGGTGAACGGAGACGTGTACCTGCAGTTGCTCAATAAGCAAGCGCACGACGCCGGTGTTTGGGTGAAGGAAATGCTGGAGACGGGCCGGGTCTTCCGCAGCGATCTCGACTCGCTCGAAGTGGAATTCCTGAACACGCCCCTGCTCGGGGATCACGGGATCCGGGTTTTCAGGCTGCTGGGACCGAATTTTCATCCCATCAGTTATGCTTATGCGCTGGCAGCCTTCAGCCTGATTGCAGGTGGCACCGGGAGCCTGATGTATTGGGCTTTCTCCCTGCCGCTGCTCATCATCATCGGCTCGAAGGGCGCCCTGGTCTTGGTCTTGCTGTCGATGGCCGGGTTCGTGGGGTCCAAGGTGCTGGGCGGACGATGGCTGATCTGGTGCTATCTGGTGGTGCTTGCTGCCTACGCCGCGGCTGGCATCGTGGTGGGAATACGAGCGGAAGACTACCATGTCATCGGTTTCATCGGGGGCCTGAAGGGATTCTTGCAAAACGTGTTGGGCCATGGCCTCGGTACCGGAGGCAACTGGTCGCTCGACATGGCCCTGCTCGACTGGGGTCGCTCGCAGCGCCTCGGACACACCGATGTGGCGGTGGAGAGCGCGGTCGGCGTGCTGCTGTTCCAGATGGGAATTGCCGCCTTGGTTCTGCTCGCCTGCGTCGCATCGCTCGCGTGGCGGGCGTGGAGACTCTACATGGACCGGAACGATCGCCTCACCGGTATCGTCGCGCTCGGGGTATTGACGGTGCTCGTCAACGGTATCTTTCAGGAGGAAGCACTGTTCTCTCCGCTGGCGCTCGGCGTGATGATGGGCATCCTGGGATTGGTGTTGGGTCGAGCCCTTCGGCCGAATGCACGCATCGGGGTGGCGACGACGCGCGTCGAACATCTCGCCAAACCATTCGCCGGTGCAGCCGGTCGATGAAGGATCGGTGCATTTACCAACTTTCGGGTTTTCGCTTTCTCGGGCCGTCGGATTCGGCTGAGTTGCCGCCGCTGGCGTCATGCGGGCCGCGGCGGTTCAGCCTACCGTAAAAGTGAATCACAGAGGGACGAGCATTTGCGACGGCTGTGGAACAAGATTGCCCGGCTCGGCCCAAGACTTCTCGCGAGCGACGTGTTCAAAGGCGGCGCCACGGCCCTTGCGATCAAGGTTACCGGCGCGATCCTGAACTTCGCCATGCTTGCGTTATTGTCGCGGCAGATCGATCCGGATGCGTTCGGCTCGTTTGCAATCATATTTGGCGCCATAGGGTTCCTGGCCGCTTCAGCCGCTTGCGGCCAGGAGATGCTCATCTCTCGTTCCTGGGGTGAATATGTCTCCTCGAACCGCCCGGGGCTTGCGCGCGGCGTGCTCACGTTCGGCGTGCAGATCGTCTGCACCGCCGTGCTGCTCGCGACCACGGCCGTCGCGATCACGTGGCCGCAGTTGGACCGAACCTTGTCCATTCCCATGGTGTTCGCCGCTTGCTCATTTTTGCTCGCGCAGACCTTCATGCATTTCAGTGGCCAGTTCTCGCGCGTTGCAGCCGGCGTGCTCATCGGCGACGGCCCCCGCGAGATCATATGGCGAGGCATCGTCGTGGCGGTAATCCTGGGTCACCAGGCCATCGGGGCTTCGTTCAGCGCCACCGAATTTTTCTTCGTGGCGGCGGCCGGATTGGTGCTGGGGATCATAGTTCAAATTCGCGAGGTTTCTCGGTTCATTCCGGAAGCGGTGAAGCGGGCCAGGCCGCAGCGTGACCTGCGGTTGTGGGTCCCCTGCTCGTTCAAGATGTGGCTGTCGGCACTATCGGAAATCGTCGCGCAATATTTGGAAGTAGTGGTGATCGGCCTGGTCCTCGGTCCGACGGTGGCCGGCTTCTATTTCGTTGTTACCCGCATCACCAACGTCTTTGCGATGACGTCGGCCGCCACCAGCATGTACGCGAGCTCCGTGATCGGCCCGTTGTTCTATTCGGACGCGAAGGCAAAACTCCAGGACATTTTGCGCTCCCTCTCGTTCATGAGCGCGACGCTCATTGTCGGCGGGTTGTTGGCGATCATCATTGCCGGAAAGCTGGTGTTGTGGTCGTTCGGCCCTGCCTATGTTTCGGTGTATCCGTCGCTCATCGTGCTGGCCGTCGGCGCGGCCGTCGCCGCACTCGCGGGACCGGCCGGCAATCTCCTGATCCTGACCGGACATGAAGGCGTCTATCCCAGCATCATGGGCGCCGGACTTGCTCTGCGCTTCCTTCTCTTCGTCACCCTCGGACCGGCATATGGCTTGCTGGGTGCCGCACTGGCGTGGAGCGTCTCGGCCATCGCGATCGCGTTGGCGCTCACCATCGCGTGCCGTCGGTTCGTCGGCCTCGACCCCTCTCCGGCAGCAACCATCGCGCAATGGCCCACTACGATCGTTCGCCTCGGAGGACGCGAGCCATGATGATCCTCTCCCGCGTCGTTCAGCGTGCACGCGCCGCGCGCGACCCCGACGTCGCCGCTCGCCTCGCTCCTCGCCAGGAGACCGCCATCGGGCGAAAGGCCAGGATCGTTCTCGTGCAGACACAGGCCGAAGGCGCCGGCGCCCAGGAAATATCCCGCATTCTCGGCCGCGGGCTGGAAGCACGCGGGTACGAAGTGCATCACGTGTTCTTCTACCGCAAGACGGCCGCGTTCGACGACCAGCCCAACACCTTCTTTTGTACGCGGGAGCGGCCGGGCGGGCCGGTTAGCATAGGACGGATGTTCGTCACGTTCGTCCGCCACCTCTCGAAGCTTCGGCCATCGGTCGTGGTGTGCTTCCAGCTTTACGGCTGCATCATTGGAGCGCTCGGGGCGCGCGCCGCCGGAATAGCGGCTGTCGTCGCCAATCGGTCGACTTCGATGCAGTCGTTCTACCGCTCCTCCTGGCTCCGTTGGCTGGAGTTCGGACTCGGATTTACCGCGATGTTCACGCGGGTCGTGGTCAACTCGAAAACCATGGAGGACGAGTACAGGCGGGTGCCGCATCGGTACCGCGCGCATGTGGTACGGATCGAGCACGGGTTCGAGCCGAAAACCACCAAGCTCAATCAGGACGAGGCGCGACGGGTTCTCGGGCTGCCGCTCGGCGTGACCCTGCTGGGGGACGCCGCGCGGCTGCACTCGGTCAAGAACCTGGCCGCGGCGATTCAACTGTTGCCGAGCGAGCCGTCTTGGCACCTGGCGTTGGCCGGGCAGGGGCCGGATCGCTCGCGGCTGGTCAGCCTCTCGAAGTCGCTGGGCGTGGCCGATCGTGTGCATTTCCTCGGCGAGTTGCCGCCGGATCGCCTCGGGGTCTTCCTGAAAGCGCTCGACGTGTTCGTATTTCCCTCGTCGGTCGAGACCTTCGGTCTTGCGGTCGTCGAGGCGGCGCAGGCCGGCATTCCGGTCGTTGCCAACGATTTCGAGGTATTGCGGGAAGTCCTCGCCTGGGATGGCAAGCCATGTGCGCTGTTCGTCGGTGTCAACGATACCAAAGCCTTTGGCGAGGCCGTGCGGCGCCTTCTCGATGATCCGAAGCTCAGGGCGATGCTTTGTGCCCGCGGGGCCGAGCTGTCACGACGTTTTTCGCTCGATGCGATGACGGACCGCTACGCGACCCTGATCGAGGACGTCATTCACGGTTCCCGCTGAGGGAATTCTGAGTGCGTGCCGAATGCTCGGCTGCGCGTTTTTTTGTGCGGCGACACTCGTTAACGTTGACGCGGCGTCGCGCTGGATTACTGCGGTTAGATGTCGCAATGACAGGGTGCAGCGAGATTGGTTCGGAGCGCCCGATGTTGATGCCGACCGGCCGAGGCTATTCATCGCTCGATGATGAATCGGGGTTGACTTGGCTCGGTCGGGGACAGCGCACCGGCGGCATCTCGGTCGACCGGTGCCGGCATTTCGATCGCTCCGTACCAGCCGCCGATGCGAAAGGCGCGGCCTGATATGCACCTCGGATTGGCCTCGGTACCCGCGGGGGCCTGGCCTCCCTCCGCAAAATCCGGAAGCGTGTTCTGGATCACCGGTCTTTCCGGGGCCGGTAAGACTACGGTCGGTCGGGAGCTGTGGTCGCGCTTGCGATCGGCGGGGCGGCCGGCGGTGTTCCTCGATGGCGATGTGCTGCGCGAGGCGATCGCCGACGATCTCGGCCACTCCGGCGACGACCGGCTGCGATCGGCGAGGCGCAACGGCCGAACTTGCCGGCTGCTTGCGGATCAGGGGCTGGACGTCGTGTGCTCGACGATTTCCATGTTCCATGAAGTTCGCAAGTGGAATCGAGAGAACATCGGCGGCTATCGCGAGATCTATCTGCGGGTGCCGATGCAGGAGCTCGAGCGCCGCGACCCCAAGGGCATCTATGCTCGGGCGCGCTCCGACAAGTCGGCCAACGTGGTGGGAATCGACGTGCTGGCGGAATTCCCGGACGCCGCCGATGTCGTGCTCGATAACTATGGCGATCTCGATGCCGGAAAGGCGGTGGATGTCATCTGGGAACGGCTCGTCACGCCCGGCGCCGCGACCGGCCCTGCGCGCCCGGCACCGTCCGCCGGTTTCGGAACCAAGGCGGAAACTCTCGCCCGCCTGTCGGACATCATTCAGAACGCGAGGGTGCTGCCGCAGATTCGCTTCTCCGTTGCGGAATGGCGGGAGGACGCCGACCGTCTCCTCTCCAAGATATCGGCTGCGCGTTGGGGCTCCGGTCCGCTGATCGTGCGCAGCAGCGCCAGGGGCGAGGACGGCCGAACGGTTTCGCAGGCGGGAAAATACGTCTCCGTGGCCAACGTCGTCGGGGCTCAGGCGCTGGCGAATGCGATCGAGCGGGTGATTGCGTCCTATTCGTCCGATTCCGCGCCCGGCGACCAGGTGTTCGTCCAGCCGTTCCTGGAAGGCGTGTCACTCTCCGGCGTTGCCTTCAGCCGCGATCCCAACAGCGGCGGACCTTACCTGATCATCAACTATGACGACACGACGGGTCGTACCGATCTCGTGACGTCCGGCTCCGGTGCCGATCTCAAGACCTTCATCTGCCTCAAGTCCCGGGCCGAGAACATTCCGCAGCGGCTTGCCCGCATTCCATTGCTCATTGGCGAGCTCGCAACCCTGCTCGAATGCGATGCGCTAGATATCGAATTTGCGGTCGATCGCGACAACACGCTTTACCTGCTGCAGGTTCGCCCGCTCGTCACCGCAGCCGCGTCGCCCCTCGCCGATGCGGCAGTCGACGCCGCCATCGCCGAAATCGCCTGCAAGGTGGAGCTGTTGAGTCGCAGCCATCCCTATTTGCACGGCAGCCGCGCCGTGTTCGGGGTGATGCCGGACTGGAATCCGGCCGAGATGATCGGCCTGAGGCCGCGGCCGTTGGCGCTTTCGCTCTACCAGGAACTGGTCACCGATGCGATCTGGGCCTACCAGCGCAACAACTACGGATACAAGAACCTCCGCAGCTTTCCCCTGCTCGTGAGCTTTCACGGGCTGCCCTATATCGACGCGCGGGTGAGCTTCAATTCCTTCATACCGCGCGACATCGACGGCCAGCTGGCCGAGCGGCTGGTGAACTACTACCTCGATCGGCTGCGGTCGGAGCCGAATCTGCACGACAAGGTCGAATTCGAGATCGTCTTCTCCTGCTATACGCTCGATCTCCCGGAACGCATCCGCACGCTCAAGGCGCATGGGTTCTCCGACGGCGACATCGACGCGCTGGTCGAAGCGCTGCGCCAGCTCACCAACCGGATCATGAACGGCCCGACCGCGCTCTGGCGCCAGGACCGCAACAAGATCGACGTGCTTGCCGGGCGCTTGCCGGGCCTGCTCAAGGCGCCGATCGACAAGATCAGCCGCATCTACTGGCTGATCGAGGATTGCAAGCGGTACGGGACGTTGCCGTTTGCAGGATTGGCACGCGCGGGGTTCATCGCCGTCCAGATCCTTCGATCGCTCGTCGCAAAGGGCGTGCTCGATGCATCGGAGCATGCCGCATTCATGTCGAGCCTCGACACGGTAGGATCCCGGATCGGCCGCGACTTTGCGCAGATGTCGCGGGACGAGTTCCTCGAACGCTACGGACATCTGCGGCCGGGCACCTACGATATCCTCTCGCCCCGCTACGACGAGGCGCCGGATCTCTATTTCGACTGGTCGGCCCGCGGCAAGGTCGATACCCCGTCCGCCCGCTTCGCGCTTTCCGTCGAGCAGTGGCGCAATCTCGATCGGTTGCTCAAGGAGCATGCAATAGAGAACGACGTGCTCGGCCTGATCGATTTCATCAAGGCCGGTATCGAGGGCAGGGAATACGCCAAGTTCGTATTCACCAAGAGCCTCAGCGAGGCTCTGTCGCTCATCAAGCAGCTGGGCGACGAATACGGGCTGACCGGCGAAGACTGTGCGTTCCTGAGCTTGGGCGCCATTCGCAAATTGTACAACGAGAGCGGCCCGGTGGGAGCGCGGTTGAAGGACAGCGTTGCCGAGGGGCGACGCCGGTACGAGCTGACGCGAAGCCTCGTCCTCCCGCCGCTCGTTACTTCTCCGGCCGACGTGTTCGCGTTTCATGTTCCGCCGACACAGGCCAACTTCGTGACGCAAAAATCGATCACCGCGCCTGTTTCGACGCTCAACGACGCGCCGGAAAAGTTCGCCGGCAGCGTGCTGCTGATACCCAGCGCCGACCCCGGGTTCGATTGGATCTTCAGTCGCGGAATCAGCGGCCTCGTGACCATGTTCGGCGGAGTCAACTCGCACATGGCCATCCGTGCCAGCGAGCTTGGCCTGCCGGCGGTGATCGGCTCGGGTGAGCAGCTGTTCCGGCGCTGGGAGTCGGCGCGGCTTCTTTGCATCGATTGCGCCAATCGGCAGGTGCAGGCGGTCGCATGAAGATGGTCGCAATAACGCAGCGCGTCAGCGTCGATCCGCGCGGCGAAAGGCGCGATTGCCTGGACCAGAATTGGACCGGTTTCCTGCATGCCTGCGGGCTCGTTCCCATTCCATTGGCAAACTCGGCGGCTGCGGCGCAATCGATCTGCCGGGCGATTCCGTTGGCGGGCATCGTGTTGAGCGGCGGAGACGATCTCGTGCCCTACGGCGGGTCTGCGCCGGAGCGCGACGCCACCGAGAACGCCCTCATCGAATTGGCCGGGGAGCAGGGCGTGCCGTTGCTCGGCATCTGCCGCGGCATGCAGGCCATCCAACATCGCTTCGGCATCGAGCTGATGCCGGTTTCCGATCACGTGACGCGCTCGCAGAGGATTCGCGTCGACGGCGAGCTGGCCGAGGTGAACAGCTACCATCGCTGGGGTGCCCGCGAGACTCGCGACCCGCTCGAGGTTTGGGCGACGGCCGAGGACGGAGTGATCGAGGCGGTGCGGCACAAGAGCCGGCCGATGCTCGGCATCATGTGGCATCCGGAGCGTCGCAGCCCGTACGCGGAATCCGACCTATCGCTGTTCTCGAGCTTTTTTGGCGAGGCCTGAATGCGTGCGATCATTCTTGCGGCGGGAAGGGGAAAGCGGCTCGGGCCGCTCGGCGACGGCCGGCCGAAATGTCTCGTCGAGCTTTCCGGCAAGCCGCTCATAGAGCGGCAGGTTGCGGCTTTGCGGGGCGGGGGCGTGAGCGAAATCGGGATCGTGCGCGGATATCGTGCGGACATGATTCAGCTGCCCGGGGTCATGTACTTCGAAAATCCGCGCTGGTCCGAGACCAACATGGTGAGCTCGCTTTGCGCGGCCGCGCAGTGGCTTCGGAGCGGCCCGGTGATCGTCTCCTATGCCGATATCTTCTTCCGCCGCGAGCTGGTGCGCGGGCTTGTCGCGTCGCAAGACGACTTGGTCATCGCCTACGACCGGAACTGGCGCATGCTTTGGACCCGACGCTTCGCGGAGCCGCTCAGTGATGCCGAGACGTTCCGCGCCGATTCCGGCGGACGCCTCGTCGAGATCGGCGGCAAAGCCAAAGTGGTCGAAGAGATAAAAGGCCAATACATGGGATTGCTGAGGATCGCGCCGGCGGCTTGGCGGGCGATCGAGCAATTGCTCGACCGACTCGATCGGCAGGCTCGCGACCGACTGGATATGACCGGCCTCCTGCAGCGGCTGCTCGGGCAGCATTTTCCGATTGCCACGATCGCCGCTGACGGCCAATGGGGCGAAGTCGACAGCGCCGGCGATCTCGCGCTCTACGAAAGGATGATCAAAGATGGGCTGCTCCAGCTTGAAGCCTGAGCAGAATCGGCGGAACGACCAGAGCATGACCGCTGCCAGCGACCTCGGGCTGACGCTCGAGTCCGGCGACGAACGTGTCGCAAGGCATGCTCCGGGAGGCAATGATCTGATTGCCGGCAAGATCGCCGACCTGCGCCACTATGACGTCTTGGGAATCGACCGCGTCGTCGCGATCTGCTGCTGGGGCAGAAGTGGATCGTATCTCCTGGCAAGTCTGTTGGACGGCCATGACGACGTGATCACGATGCCGCTGTCGCTGGGGGAGCTCGTCTATCCCTTCTGGGAGAAGCACGAACATCTTTCGCTCCGCGAGAAGCTCGCTGCCTATCCGGGTTTCGTCGAAGACATGCGATATGATGCGACCTTCTTCAGGGGCGAGTTCCGAATCGGCCGAGCCGATTATGACGCCTCTGTTGCCGCGCTGCTCGCCGTTTACGGCGATCAACCGCCGCAGGTGCTGGAGTCGCGGGCCAACTTCTTCCGCTTTCTGGTTGTTTGCTACAATCTGGCGTTCGGCCGCAGGCCGGCGTCACCGCGGCCGCTGATCGTCCATCAGCAGCATATTTGGTCCAACACCAACGCCCATCGTCTCGTTTCGGATTTTTCGCACTGCCGTTTCATTCACACGGTTCGCGACCCGATTTCATGCCTCGATTCGACCGTCGAGCACTTCATCGACTTGAACGATCCCAAGTTCGTCGCCGCACAATACGATCCCGCATACATCAGGCGACCGAGATTCAATTATCCCGCTTGGAACGCATTCTGGGCTCTGGCTTGGCGAGACGCCCCCCATGCCGGCCTGCAGGATCGCAGTGTCAGCGTCCGGTTCGAGGACCTGCATGCAAAACCGAGGCAGACGATGGGCCGCGTGGCGCGGTGGCTGGGCCTTTCGGAAGGACGCGTGCTGCTCGAGAGCACCTTCAACGGCAAGCCCTGGATCGTCGAAAGCAGGGGACAGACCTGGACCGGCGCGCGGCCGGAGCAAATACCGAGGCGCTCGCGTAACATGTCGTGGGTGGACCGCGCGGTCGTGTTCGCGCTGTTCCAGGAAAATTTCGCGCTGTGGGGTTACCCGTATCCAAGGTTTTTCGCATTCCGCTGGGCGCGTGCCCTGTGCCTCATGTTGGTCCTTGTGGTCCCCATGCGGTCGGAAATCGCGTCGGACCGGACCGTGATGCGCACCTTGCTGTTGCCGGCGCTGCGAAACGCGGAATTGCGACTCGCCGCACGAACGGCATGGCGAACGCTGGTGGCTCGCGTGGGTCTGCGCGTGTTGCTGTTCGCCGGGCTCTGCAGGCGGGTCGCCGTCGCCAAGCAGGTGGTGAAACCGATCTAGCTGATCGTCGCTGATCGGCGCTCGTGCCAGTCGTCGCACCGATCTCCGCTGGATGCGACGACGGATCGTCATGCGGCCTTGATCGAAAACTCCCTGCCGAGCCTGTTCGAATGTACACCGAATATTCGCCTGAGACGGAAACTGTCGAGCGGCCGACGAGATCGACGGGTCGGCACGTTGCGCTCCGGATCGATCCGTCGCATATGCGCCGGGCGCACCACGAGATCGTGACGCGGCTCGCCGCCAACGGTGCCCGCGTGAGCCTGATACCCGGCGAGGTGAAGGACCGCCTGCCGCCTGCCCTCGACCTCCTGCTCGACCTCGAGCGGATCATTTATCGCCTGCGCGATCCGCGACCGAGCGATCCCTGGCCATGGGACGAGCGGACGCCGCGGATTCCGGACGGTCGGCCGGATCTCGTCGTCGACTTCTCCGGGAGCGAATCGCTGCAAGCCGGCTGTCGAATGATTCGTCCGCTCTACGACGGCGCCGCCGGCGAGGCTGCGCTGATCGGTGCGCTCGCAGCCGGCCGCATGCCGGTCATCGATATCGAGGATGTGGAAGCAGGCGCCGTCATCGCCCGGGCGGCGCCATGCGCGGATAATGCCGCAACGGTGTCGGGGGCTTTCGACTGCGTGCTCGCCCGCGTCGTCACGCTGGTGACTGCGATCGCCGGGGGGGCGAAGCCGCCGGCTCCCATCGAGCGGTCGACCGCTCGACCGATACGGTTGCGCGACGTGGCGGCCTTCGAAGCGAAGAGCCTCGCGAGGTCGCTGGTCCGACGGCTCTATCACCTGTGCTGCCACGCCCCGCATTGGCGCACGTGTTGGCGCCTCGTCGACGGACCCGACCTGTGGGACACCCGCACGCTCGCGGGAACTTCCTGGAACGTCATGCCGGACCCGGGCTTTCGCTTCTATGCCGATCCGTTTCCATTCGCGCACGACGGCCGCATGTATCTGTTCGTCGAGGATTTCGACCATCGCCGGAGCAAGGCGGCGATCTCGGTCGTGCCGTTCGACGAACGCGGTCCGACCGGCCCGGCCCGGTCGGTGCTCGAGGAGCCGTGGCATCTGTCCTACCCGTTCGTCTTCGCGCACGGCGGACAAATCTGGATGATCCCGGAGAGCTCGGCCGCCCGGACGGTCAATCTCTATCGCGCCGATCCATTTCCCGACCGCTGGGTTCGCGAAGCGACGCTGATCGAGGACGTCGAGGCGAGCGACGCAACGATCGTCCGCCACGGCGGCCGGCTCTGGATGTTTGCCGCGACGCGCGACGGCGCCGGATCGTGGTCCGATACGCTGTCGCTGTTTTCCGCGGCCGATCTCCGCGGACCGTGGCAGCCGCATCCGGCGAATCCGGTATTGATCGACAAAAGCTCCGCTCGGCCCGCCGGCGCCATCGTCGTGCGCGACGGAAAAATGTGGCGTCCGGTGCAGGACTGCAGTGGCGGATATGGAACCGGCATCGGGCTCGCGGAGATCACTCGCCTGGACGACCAGGGATTTTCGCAAAAAGTGCATTGCACGCTGCACAGCGATCCGCGGTGGCCGGGCCGTCGTTTCCACACCCTGAACCGCGCCGGATGGCTCGAATGCATCGACGGATCCGCTCATTCGCCGCGCAGCCGGTTGCTCGCGCGGCGGCTCGAGACCTGGTCGGGGCGGCGGGAGCCGCCGGCGCATTGGCCGGCGGCGGCGTGAATTGAGCGGCTGCGGGCAGCATTCCCTGGTCGGCCGTCGGGTTAAGGTAAAATCTCGGATTTTGTCGCCTCGCCTGGCCCGTCAACTATGCTTTCGCGGGTGCCAAGCGCGAAGCGAACCAATGCAGACAATCGGCGAAACGATCCGAAGCCATGCGTCGATACGCCCTGACGCGCCGGCAATCGTTTCGACGGACAGGAAGCCGCTGTCCTACGCGCAGCTGCAACAGCAGATCGAAGAAGTCGGCGTGCAACTGCGTCGGGGCGGCTTTTCATGCGACGCGCGGATTGGCGTGGCGCTTCTGCACGGCCCCGAGGCGGTGCTTGTCATCGTGGCGGTCGCGTGTCACGCGACGGTGGTGCCGGTCAACAATAGCCTCACGGCCGGCGAGCTGCGGCAGCTTTTTCAGCGCGCAAGATTGGATGCCATCCTGCTGACGCAGGCCACCGCTCCGCATATTCGCAAGGTCGCGAGCGATCTCGGTCTGGCGATCATCGAGGCGGTCCCCGGCAAAGGCGCCGAGATCGAATGCGCGTTGAGCATGCCGGCAAGAGCTGCCGCCGGCGGGCCGGAACCCGGGCCGGACTCCCTCGCGCTCGTCCTCCAGACCTCCGGGACGACCGGCCTGCCCAAGCTGGTCCCGATCACCCACAAGAACCTTCAATCGGAGGCCGTCAAGATCCGCGACTGGTTCAAGCTCACGCCCGACGACCGCTGCCTCGCCTTCTTGCCGCTTCACTATGCCCATGGTCTGCGGGAAACCCTGTTTCCGCCGATCATCACGGGCGGAAGCGTCGCGCGGCCTGCGAATCACTCGCAATTGAACATCGTCGAGTGGCTCGGCACGCTCGAGCCAACCTGGTATTCGGCATTTCCGATCCACCATCACTCCATTTTCGAATTGATCTCCGCCAATGCCGGCGCGCCGCCTCTCCATTGCCTGCGATTCATTTTGTCGTCAGGCACGCCGTTGAAGCCGGAGTTGCAGCAGCGCCTGGCAGGCGTGCTTGCAGCGCCGGTGCTGGAGTTTTATGGGATCGGCGAGGCCGGGCACATGTCGGCCAACCTGCCGCCGCCGGGAAAATGTCGGGTCGGTACCTGCGGCATGCCGTTGCCGGGCGAGATGATGATTGCCCAGGATGGGCGCGCTCTGCCTCCTTGTGAGCTCGGCGAGCTGCTTGTGCGCGGCCCCACGGTGATATCGGGCTACCTCGACAATTCGCAAGCCAACGAGGAATCGTTTGTCGACGGTTGGTTCAGGACCGGCGATCTCGGCGCCTTCGACGCCGATGGGTTTTTGTCGATTCATGGGCGGTTCAAGGAGCTGATCAATCGCGGCGGCGAGAAGCTGTCGCCGATCGAGGTCGAGCAGGCGCTGCTGCGGCATCCGGCCGTTGCAGACGCCGCCGCTTGCGGCATCCCACATCCACGCTTGGGCGAGGACGTAGCCGCGGCTATCGTGCTTCGCCCGTCGCGAACGGCCGCTCCTTCAGAGTTGCAGAGTTTTGTTCGCGGACAACTGGCTTCATTCAAGGTCCCGCGCCTCGTCACGATCGTTCCTGAGTTGCCAAAGGACGTCACCGGAAAGGTTCGCCGCCGGGAGCTCGCTGCAGCTCTTGCCGGTGATGCAACTGCATCGTCTTCCTCGAATTTGGAGGATCCTTGCTGTCCCTTGACGGCCGACCTCATGCAGCTTTGGCGGAATTTTCTGCAGTGCGACTCCATCGGCCTGGACGATGATTTCTTTGCAAAAGGCGGCGACTCGCTGCTCGCCGTCCGGATGCGCCTTGCAGTCGAGCAGCGCACGGGCCTTGTCCTCCCGGATGCGATCCCGTTCGAGGCGCCCACGATTCGACGGTTCGCGCAAGCAGTCAGGGAATGCAGCCGGCCCACGCCCCTGCTCACGGTGCAGCCGGGCGGCAAAGGTCTTCCGTTTTTCTTTTTCCATGGTGATTTCTTGAGCGGAGGGCTTTATGTACGGCGACTTGCGGAATTCCTGGGAAGCGCGACGACGCTTATTTCGGTCGCTCCTCACGGTCTCGGCAGCGAGCCGGCTCCGCGCTCGGTACAGCAGATGGCACTCGACCGCCTGCCGTTGATCCTGGCGGCGCAGCCCGTCGGGCCCTTCCGTCTCGGCGGCCATTGCAATGGTGGCACGGTCGCCTTCGAGGTGGCTCGTCTGTTGCAAGCCGCCGGGCACCGCGTCGAATTGCTCGCGCTGATCGACGTGCCGATGCTGAACGCCGGCTCCGCGATGCGTCTGTTACGACGCGCGCTCGCGGGTGCGCTATGCCTTCCCGTTCGTGATGTCGCCAAGCGCGAGGCGCTGATGGCGGCATGCCTGGAGCTCATGTGGCTGCTGTACGAGAAACCACGCCGGTTCTGGCAGATGAAGCCGGCTAAACGAAGAGCGAAAACAGTCGAGAAACTGAAAGCTTGCATCGAATCGCTTCGCCGTTGGATCGTCGGTCGTCTTCCGGTCTTCTCGCGTTCCCGGCCGCCTGATCCGGGGTCGATGGACCCGTTGTTGCGAAGGGAACCGATGCAGCGGCGAAGGCACTATTTCCGGGCGCTCGCCTCGTACTTCCCCGAGCCGCTCGAGATTCCTATCGTGTACTATTCGGCCGAGCACAGCGGCCATTACCTGAAGGGAATAAGCTCGCAACTGGAAATCATAAAGCTTCGCAGCGACCATTTCGGCTGCATCACGACGCATATGCACATGACCGCAGACCACCTGCGCAACCGGCTGAGTTGTCGATCGGTGAGCGCGCCTCCGCAAGCGGCCGATTCCTCGGCCTCCGTGGAGAATGCGTTTGTAGGTTAAATCGGGCGTCCGTCTTCGCGGGCTACGGACGTGCATTGGCCGGCTTCGTAGGTTGGGTTAGTTTAGCGGGCCCCTTTCGGCCTCGTGCTCTCTGAGGAGCATCGCAGCGCCAGGCGGACACAGCAATTCCCACAGCCACGGCCGCGCTGCAGCGCAGACAAGTTTACGCAGTCTGCGCAAGCTTGACTGCGTTGCGTCTCGAAGCACGAGGCCGCCCCGACGCTGGCCGCCCTCATCCCCCGCCTGCGCGGGGGCGGGCTCTTCGAGACGGCGCGGCGCAGGCAAGTTGCCTGCGCCGCGCCTCCTCAGGATGAGGGCGGGACACGGGCCGCGCCAACCCAACCTACCTGCTCCCCCACACCTCCCGCGCCACCTCGACGATGCGCGCGAGCTTCGCCTTCTCGACGTCCTCGGTGACGACGACGTGCTCGGCCGCGCTGGTCGCGAACCCGCATTGCGGGCTCAGGCCCAGCTGCTCGAGCTTGATGTGGCGGCTCGCCTCCTCGATCCGCCGTTTCAAGAGATCGGCGCTCTCGATCGCGGCGGCCTTCGAGGCGACGAGCCCGAGCACCACGAATTTTCCGTCCGGCACCGATCGCAGCGGCGCGAACGTGCCGGCGCGGGCGTTGTCGTATTCGAGGAAATAGCTGTCGATCTGCATGTCGTTGAACAGCGGCTCGGCGATCGGATCGTAGCCGACGTCGGCCTGCCAGCTCGGGTCCTGGCTGCGGCAGACGTGGATCCCGACGGTCATGCCCGCGGGCGCGCTGGCGAGCACGGCATTGACCACGCCGATATAGATGCGCAACAGAGCGCGCCAGTCGTCGCCGCGCTCGCCGAGCAATTGCCGCACGCGCGGATCGCCGAGCTTGACCAGCGAGGTTTCATCGATCTGCAGGTAGCGGCAGCCGGCCTCCGCGAGCGAATGCATTTCCCGGCGATAGGCGTCGACGAGGTCGGACCAGAACGCGTCGAGATCCGGGTAGGCATCCCGGCTGATATGGGCGCGGCCGGCGCGATAGTGGATGTAGCAGGGGCCGGGAAGCGTGATCTTGGGGGTGCGGCGGGTCAGCGACCGGAGATAGCGAAAATCCTCGGCGTTCTGCGGGCCCTTCCATTCGATGCGGCCGACCACCCTGGGAATGCGCCGCGCCATTCGATGGCCGTGGCTTTGCGACCGCCTAAAGCCCTCGTCCTCGGTCATCTCGATCCGCACGCCGGAAATGCCGGCGCTGGTGAAGGCGTCGGAATAAGTCCCGCGCCGGAACTCGCCGTCGGTGACGACGTCGAGGCCGATCTCCTCCTGCAGCGCGACCACCTGCCGGATGGCGTCGTCCTCGACCGCCCGCAGTCCGGCGCGGTCGATCAGTCCTTGCGCGTGCTGCTCGCGCGCCCGCAGTAGCGCCGGCGGCCGTATCAGGCTGCCGATATGCTCGGCTCGAAACGGCGGACCGGGCGGCGGGCGCATGGGACCTCCAACGACGACGGAGCGCATGCTCTAGCACAGACGGCGCGGCGGCGGACTCGTGTCCCGGCCGAGTGGTCGCATTGCGTTTCCCGACGATTTCCCGGAAACTGCCGGCCGCAGAGCGACATTTCAGCGGTGATCCTGTCGAGAAAGCCGATGCTCGCGGGGCATCAGGCAGGCGCGGCATCAAGCAGGGCGGAAAACATGCCGAGCACGGAGGCCGCGCCCGCAATTCTCGCCGAGAGCGCCAGCAAGCTGTTTCTCGACGGCGCGGTGGTCGCCTTCCACCAACTCTCGCTTGCGGTCCGCCGCAACGAGATCATGTGCGTGGTGGGGCCCTCCGGTTGCGGCAAGACGACGTTGGTGCGCTGCATCGCCGGGCTGACCGATCTCTCGAGCGGCAAGCTCCTGGTCCAGGGGGAGCCGGTTGCCGGGCGGCCGCCCGACGGGGTCGCCATGGTGTTCCAGCATTTCGGGCTGCTGCCGTGGAAGACCGTCTACGACAATGCCGCCTTCGGGCTCGCGATGGCGGGCGTGCCGCGTGCGCAGATCAAGACGCGGGTCGCGCATTATCTCGAGCTCTCCGGGCTCGCCGGCTTCGAAAGTCATTATCCCTATCAGCTCTCCGGCGGCATGCAGCAGCGCGTCGGCCTGGTGCGGGCGCTCGTGATGAATCCGTCGATCCTGCTGATGGACGAGCCGTTCGCGGCGCTCGACGCGCAGACGCGCGAGCTCCTGCAGGAGGAGCTCATTCAACTGATGGAGCGGCCGGACGAGCGCAAGACCATGGTATTCATCACCCATTCGATCGACGAGGCGATCCTGCTTGGCGACCGCATCGCGGTCATGAGCGCGCGCCCCGGCCGCATCAAGGAAATGCTCGATGTCCCGTTCGGATGGCCGCGCAGCGCCGATGCGGTGCGGTCCGATCCGCGTTTCGCCGAGCTTCGTCTGCACATCTGGCATCAGCTCCACGCGGCGAAGCCGAAAAATCGGCGCGCGCCGAGGGAAGTCGCGTGACCGCCGTCGAGCAGGCCGGCTTGTCCGAGGCGGCGCCGGACGTTTCCGGCGATCAGGCGCGCGCCGAGCGGGCCGCGGCCGAGCGCCGGCACCGCCGGGCGCTGGTCAATCTCGCCATCCGTGTCGTGTCGCTCGCCGTTGCGCTGTCGCTGTGGGAGCTCGCCGCCCGCAACGTCGATCCCGTCCTCTTCACCTCGCCCAGCAAGGTGGCGGTCGCGGCCTATCACATGGTGGCGAGCGGGGAGCTGTGGACCTACCTGTGGCCGAGCCTGGTCGTGCTCGGCATCGGCTTCGCGTTCGCGGTGGTGCTCGGGATCGGCATCGGCCTGCTGCTGGCGCGCTTCTGGGTGCTCGACGTCGCGCTCAACGTCTACATCACCTTCCTCTATTCCATTCCGTCGGTCGCGCTGGTGCCGCTGATCGTGCTGTGGGCCGGCTTCGAGACCCTCGCCAAGGTCATCATCCTGTTCCTGTTCGCGTTCTTTCCGATGGTGATCAACACCTATCAGGGCGTCAAAAGCGTCGATCCCAAGCTGATCGAGGTCGGGCGCGCCTTCCGCTGCTCGGAGGGCCAGTTGTGGGCCAATATCGTGCTGCCGGCGGCGCTGCCGTTCATCGTGACGGGCTTGCGGCTCGCGCTCGGGCGCGCCCTGATCGGCATGGTGCTGGCCGACCTCTATACCGCGATCTCCGGCATCGGCTATCTGATCGTGCGCACCGCGTCGACCTATCAGGTCGACAAGATGTTCGTGCCGATCGTGACCCTCGGCCTGATTGGGGTGACGCTCACCGCGCTGCTGCGGCTCGCCGAGAGATACGTGGCGCCGTGGACCGCGGCGTCGCAGGAGGATTAATACCGACACCGTGATTTTGAACGGGCGAATCGCGGTGCAGCCGAATCCCTCCCCCGGCCGAAGTCGGATATATCCGACTTCGGCCAATCTGAAGTGCCGAACTCGGGTAAACCCGAGTTCGGTGGGGGAGGGTGGCCGACCCCGGCCTTGAGCCGGGGGAGGCCGGGTGGGGGATTGCTCAAAGAAGGACTCGGAAATGAGGGATCACGTCAAGTCGTATCGCTCGCTTCATCTGCCGGCGCTGCTCGCGGGCTGCGCGGTGCTCGCCGCAATCGGCGACGCGTCGGCGCAAGGCTGCGCCGCGATGCGCAAGATCAACATCGGCGTCTCGGTCGCGCCGCCCAACGTGGTCCACACCTCGCCCTACGTCGCCAAGGAGCTCGGCTTCTTCGCCAAGCGCTGCATCGAGCCCAACATCATCCAGTTCGAGGGCGGCCAGTCGGCGACCTCGGCGGCGGCCGCGACGCAGGGCTCGGCGATCGTGAGCGTAAGCGACGTCGCCATCGGGCGCGGCTTGAAGGTGCAGCAGTTCTGGGGGCTCGCCCCGCGCATGCCGCAGGCCTACATGGTCTCGCCCGACGTGAAGACCGCGGCCGATCTCAAGGGCAAGAGGCTGAGCGCGACCGGCGGCGGGGTCGGCGGCTTCAACTGGCGAATGGGCCGCGAGGTGCTCAAGACCGTGGGGCTCACGGTCGACGACGCGCAGTTCGTCGCTTCCGCCACCGCCGGCCGCCTGCCGGGCCTCGTCGCCGGCCAGGTCGACGGCGTGGCGCTCCATCCCGAGGACGTCTATCTCGCCAAGAAGCAGAAGCCGGCGCTCAACGTCCTCCTTCAGCTCGCCGAGCTGATGCCCAATTACATGTTCAACGCCTACGGCGCCTCGCTCGACTGGATCGCGCGCGATCGCGCGCTCCTGCGCGACACCGCCGCCGCCATGATCGAGGCCAATCGCGCCATGTTCCGCGAGCAGGCCAAGGTCGTGCCGATCATCGCGGAGGCGACGGAGAAGCCCAAGGAGGCCGTCGAATACGCCATCGACGCGCTGACCAAAAATTGCGTCTGGGCGATCAATTCCGGCTTCGACCGCATGCGCACGCAATGGTCGATCGACAACAGCGCCGAGAACGGCGATATCGAGAAGGACAGGAAGCCGACGGTCGAGCAGGTCGCCAATGTCGCGCTCGCCGAGGAGGCGGTCGCCGCCGCCGGCGGTCCCGTCACCCTCGGCAACTGCAAGGATTAGCGACGCACCCAAGACAAGGACTCCGCCCATGAACATCCAGACGCCGCGTCCGTCCGGCAACCAGACCTGGGAGCAGGTGCGCACGCGCCTCGACCAGAATGCGCCGTTCGCGAACATGGTGGACACGCCGTATTACCGGGACGCGGTCTACGATCATTTCTCCAAGCAGGAATACGCCCGCCGCTACGCGGCGCTGCGCGACAAGATGCGCGAGCACAAGCTCGATTGTGTGATCGTGCCCGGCGGACCGAGCCACTGGAGCTTCGGCGGCGGCATGCAATGGCTCACCGGCCATTGGGAATGGCACGCGATCGCGTCCTATGTCGTGGTGCCGCTTGACGGCGAGCCGACGCTCGTCTTCTCGATGGGCGGCACCCACGCCGAAGCCTGCCGCCGCGAATGCGCCAATGCGCTCTCCGACGTGCGCCACAGCCGGAACGGCCGCTATGCCGAGGTCATGGTCGAGCGCATCAAGGAGCTCAGGCTCGAGCGCGGACGCATCGGCCTCCTCGAGATCGATGCCCGGCACAGCGATTATCTGCCGGTCAACCAATACGACGTGCTGCGCCGATCGCTGCCCGACGCGGAGCTCGTCTTCACCAAGGGCTTCATGCACGAGCTCGTCGTCGTCCACGGCGAGGAGGAGCTGCGCTGCGTGCGCAAGGCCGGAGAGCTGTGCGCGCGCGCCATGCAGGCGATGGTCGCGCGCGCGAGGCCCGGCGTGCCGGAATACGAGCTGCGGGCGGCGGCCGGCGCCGCCATCCTCGAGGGCGGCGGCGACATCGACTTTCTCATCATCGGCGCGACGCCGATGGCCGATCCGGCGATGGTGTTCGGCAACCCGCGGCCGTCGCACCGCAAGCTCGTGAAGGGCGACATCGTCAACATGGAGCTCGCCGCCGGCTACAACGGCCTCTCCGCGCAGATCGGCTCGCCGATCACGCTCGGGCCGCCGACCGCCATGGTGCGCAAGTTCTGGGACGAGATCGCGCTGCCGGGCTACCAGAAAATCATCGCCGAGATCAAGCCCGGCAACGCCACCGACAACATGCGGCTCGCCAGCCGCTTCTTCCGCGAGCAGGGTGTGCAGTCGCGTCCGACCCAGGTGCACGGCATCGACATCGTCACCGACAAGCCGCACGTGTTCGCCGAGCGCACCGAGGCCGAGGAAATCGACCAGGTGCTCAAGCCCGGCATGGTCATCATGGCCGAGCCCAATCCGATCACGGCGGACGGCCTGTTCGGCATCTTCCTCGGCCACACCTTCATCGTGACCGAGGACGGCCACGAATGCGTCGACGATTTCCCGCTCGAGATCGCGGTGGCGAGCGGTTGATGCAGGGAGAGTGGCGAGGGGTTGAGAGAGCCGTAGGTTGGGTCGAGCGATAGCGAGACCCAACGGTCACCTGCAGGCCCGAAATGTCGGGTCTCGTCGCGGCTTCATTCGGGCTTGATGCCCGAGGCCTTGATCACTCTCGCCCATTTTTCGGCGTCGTCGGCGATGTGCTTGGCGAATTCGGCGGGCGAATTCGGAGCCATCGCCACGGCACCCAGCTCGGCGAGGCGCGCCTTGATCGTGGCGTCGGAGATCGCCGCGTTGAATTGCTTGTTGAGCGTGTCGATGATCTCGGGCGGCGTATTCTTCGGCACGCCAAAGCCGATCCACGCGCTCGCCTCATAGCCGGGCAAGAAATCGGCCATGACCGGAACGTCCGGGAGCACGTCCAATCGCGCGGTCGTGGTCACCGCCAGCGGGCGCAGCTTGCCGGCCTTGATGTGCGGGACGGACGAAGGCGTGACATCGAACATCACCTGCACCTGGCCACCGAGGAGATCGGTCAGCGCCGGTGTCGAGCCGCGATACGGCACATGGACGAGATCGACGCCGGCCATGAATTTGAACAGCTCGCCGGCGACATGCTGCGGGCCGCCGATGCCGGCCGATGCCATGTTGATCTTGCCCGGATTGGCTTTGGCGTACGCAATGAAATCGGGAACCGTGTTCGCCGGAAATGACGGATGCACTTCCATGACCAGCGGCACGCGGTCGATTCCGGCAACCGGCGCGATGTCGCGAAGAAAATTGAAATTGAGCTTGTCGTAGAGGGCGCTGTTGATCGTATTCTGCGCATTCGTCAGCAGGATCGTGTAGCCGTCGGCCGGCGCGTTCACGGCCGCTTCGGTCGCAATGTTGCCGCCGGCGCCCGCCCATGCGGCCCGCGTGTCGCGGAGTCGACGCCCATATATCGAAAATCTGTTGCAAATGAGCGCCTCGGTCCCATGATGCCTTACATCGGTGCTTCCGCCGATACCGCCTACCTCAAGCCTTTGGAATCGGTGCGGCTGCGCTGGCTACGCGTCGAATGTTGACTACATCACGAATATGTTACTTGACTTTGTATCGCAGCTGTGCTACAAATCGCATCAGCCTCGCTCATCGAGGGGCGTCTCCGGAGACGGTCCCGTTGGCGGAGCAGGCGTGGCGTCCCGCGGCTGCGGCTCGTAACCAAAGCCCCGGGAGGTCCGGGACCCCGTCCGCCAGGCACTATGACCTGGCCGCGAGGAGCTCGCTGCACGGATCCGGAGGAAATGCCGGAGATGGAAGCACGGGCCCCGGCCTAAAATCGCCACGGTGGAGCGCCGAGAGGCGCGCGTCCCCCCGCTGGGGGACGATAAGGCGCCTCGCAAGCGCCTGGCGTGCCGCGCAAAAGCGCGTTCACGCGCGTCTTGGACGCGCTTCGGCACGCTGCGGGTGCCGCTGCACCCGAGCGCCGTCTCGGCGCTCCGCCACCCCTCGTTGGGTGGCAAAGGAAAGTTTCAAACCCCGGGCGCCGTGCGTCGCGGGAACGAACAGGGCTGTTTGACATCGTGAAGAGGACGACGAGGGCCGAGCCGCGTAGGGTGGGCAAAGGCGCGGGCCAAGGATTCAGCTTTCGCCACGCGAGCGGTGCAGCGCCGTGCCCACGCGGATCGGGCAGAGATCGTAGGTTGGGTCGAGGTCTTCACGAGACCCAACATCGCGCGACCGGACCGGGATGTTGGGTCTCCCCCGGGTCAAGCCCGGGGTCGACCCAACCTACGGACACGCTACGGACGTTCGCCATTCGCCGGGCGGGTCAGAGGCTGGTATCGATGCGTGATTTATGCTGTGACGACGGGCCCGTCACCGTTGGAAGAACCGTAGGAAGGTTTGAGGTCCTTCGCTTGCTGACCAAGACCGAAACCGAAGATACGCCCCGCGTCCCCGCCGCCACCCTGCGCGCGTTCTTGACCGACGCGTTGCGCGCCTGCGGGCTTGCCGAGGCCGACGCCGCGACCGCCGCCGGCGCGATGCTGGAGGCCGATCTCACCGGCGCGGACGCGCACGGCGTTTTTCGCCTGGCGGGCTACGTGCGCCAGCTCCAGCGCGGCATCATCAACGCGAAGGCGCGCATCACGGTGGTCGAGCGCTCGCCTTCGACCGCGCTCGTCGACGGCGACCGCGGCATGGGACACGTGGTGATGACCTATGCCGCAAAGCTCGCGGTCGAGCTCGCGCGCGCGTCCGGCATCGGCTGGGTCGGCGCGCGGCGCTCCAATCATGCCGGCGCCGGCGCGACCTATGCCGCGATCCCGCTCGCGCACGGCATGGTCGGCATCTACGGCGCGGCCTCGAGCGTCAACCACATGGCGCCGTGGGGCGGCACCGAGCCCCTGCTCGGCACCAATCCGATCGCGGTGGCGATCCCGGCCGGGGAGGAGGCGCCGGTCGTGCTCGATATCGCGACGTCGCTCGCCTCGAACGGCGCCATAAGGACCCATGAGCTCGAGGGACGGCCGATGCCGGAAGGCTGGGTGCAGGACCGCAAGGACGGCTCCCCGATCACCGATCCGCGCCGAATCAACGAGGGCACCTATCTGCCGATGGGCGGCTACAAGGGCAGCGGGCTCTCGATCATCATCGGACTGCTGGCGGGCCCGCTCAACGGCGCCGCGTTCGGGCGCGACATCCGCGATTTCGCCGCGCCGCCCGGCGGCGAGCTCAATGTCGGCCAGTTTCGTGATCGCGCTCGACGTCGCGCGCTTCGTCCCGCCCGACCGGTTCAAGGCCGAGGTCGATCGCCACGTTCGCGAGCTTGCCTCGTCGCGGCGCCTGCCCGGGCTCGAGGAGATCCGCGTGCCGGGCCAGGGCCGCGCGGCACGCCGCAGCGAGCGGGAGCGAAACGGCGTGCCGCTCAATGGCGCGCTGCTGGCGCAGGTCGACGAGGTCGCGCAGGCGCTGGGGATCACGCCGCTTGGCGCCCGCATCTCGAGCGTTCGCCGCGAGCATGCAGGCACATGAGCACGCAGGGCACATGAGATGAGCGCGCCCGAGCCTCCGTCCGCGTCGGGATCGCCGTTCTGGCGGTTCTCGCTGCGCCTCTACCGCCGGCCCGCGGTAGCCGATGCCTGCATCGCCCTGCAGGATGAGGCCGGCGTCGACGTCAATCTGCTCATGTTCCTGCTCTGGCAGGGAACGCTCGCCCGCGCGCTGTCGGCCGCCGAGGTCGCCGAGCTCGAGCGACGCATCGGCCCATGGCGCAACGCCACGGTCGTTCCGCTGCGCGCGCTGCGGCGCGCCTTGAAGTCGCCGCCGGAGCTCGTCGCGCCGGCGACGGCGGAGCTCTTTCGCACCAGGATCAAGGCCGCCGAGCTCGAGGCCGAGCGCCTGCAGCAGGAGGCGATGTATGCGCTCGCGTCGTCCGTGGGCCGACAGGCGCCCTCGCCGGAAGCGGCGGCGCGTGCCAATGTCGCGGCCTATGCGGCGATGGCGGGGACGACGTTTCCCGAGCCCGCAATCGACACCCTGCTCGCGGCGCTCCGCGGGCTCGAACCGGAGGATTGACCCATGGACAAGGACACCTACGACCGCGGTCTCACCATGCGCCGCGAGGTGCTCGGCGAGGAGTACGTCGACCGCGCGCTCAAGAGCGCCGACGACTTCAACCGCGATTTTCAGCGCATCGTCACCCAGTATTGCTGGGGCGAAGCCTGGGGCGACAAGACGCTGACCCCGCGCGAGCGCTCGATCCTCAACCTCGGAATGATCGCCGCGCTCGGAAAGATGGAGGAGTTCCAGACCCACGTCCGCGGCGCGCTGTGCAACGGCCTCAGCCCCGACGAGATCCGCGCGGTGCTCACCCAGATCGCGGTCTATTGCGGTATTCCGGTCGGGGTCGATTGCTTCCGCATCGCGAAAGCGGTTCTGAGCGAGGCCAAGAAGGCGTGATGTTTCCGGCCGCCGGGACCCGTCCCCGAATCGCCCATAAGCCATTGAATCGCGACGGGTTCCGGCGCCGCAGATCTGGCAAGATGTTGGTTATTTTTTCCGCCTATGGTCTTGAATGCGCCTTGTTCCTGGTTGATCCCAACCATGGCTTTAACGGCTTGCGTCAAGGGGGGTTGGGGAATGGTGTTCCGCACGGCCGGTGCCATCGCTGCGCTGTTGATCGGGTTGGGGGGCGGCCAGGCTTTGGCGCAATACTATCCCGCGCCGCCGCAGGCCTACCCACCACAGGCTTATCCGCCGGGCTATCGGCCGCTTCCGCCGCTCGCCGAGGCCGATGATCCGCTTCCACTCCACGATCCATCGATCGTGGAGAGCCGGCCGCTTCCGCCGATGCCGGTAGGACCGCAAGCGAACGATCCGCCGCCGCCCGGCTATGGACGTGGCGCTCCGGGCTACCCGGAGGAGGCTGCGCTCCCGCCGCCGTCTGCGCCCGCTCCCTACGCCGAGCCGCCGCCCGGCGTGCAAGGCTATGAGCCGGCCTCCGCCGCGACCCGTCCTTATACGCCCGGCGGGTTGCAGCCCATTCAACCGGGTGCTCCCGGCCCGAGCGAGCAGGATGCCGCGCGGCCGCCGATGCCGATCGGGCCCGGCCAGTTCCTCGGCCCGGCCGGTCCGGCCGATGCGGCCGCGACCGGATCGGTGCGCGGGGACCCGCGCATGGCGGCGCTGCCGCCGGACTATCGGCCGGAGACCGGACCGGTAAAGCAACTGCCGCCGCAGTTCCGCCGGACGCTCGTCGAGTACCACGGCAAGGAGCCGGCTGGCACGATCGTCATCGATACCCAGAACACCTATCTCTATCTCGTGCTGGGCGGCGGCCAGGCCCTGCGCTACGGCGTGGGCGTCGGCCGCGAGGGCTTCACCTGGGCCGGCGCCGAACGGGTGACGAAGATGGCGGAGTGGCCGGACTGGCATCCGCCGGAAGAGATGATCGAGCGCCAGCCCTATCTGCCGCGCTTCATGGCCGGCGGTCCCGGCAATCCGCTCGGCGCGCGCGCGCTTTATCTCGGCAAGACGATCTACCGCATCCACGGCACCAATCAGCCCTCGACCATCGGCACGTTCGTGTCGTCGGGCTGCATCCGGCTGACCAACGAGGACGTGATGGACCTCTACAGCCGCGTCAAGGTCGGCAGCCGCGTGGTGGTGCTGCCGGGCAGGCCCCCGGCCACCGCTTCGGCGGTGCCGATGGGGGCTCCCACGGCCGCGCTACCCGGGGCCCCGCCGGCGTCGACGGTCCCGCTCGGCCCGCCGCCCTCGGCGATGGCGCGGTAGCGATCCCAACGTTGTGTCACTCCAACACGCGCACCGGCTTGCCGTCGAGAAAGGCGCGGATGTCGTCGACCACGCCGCCGAAATAGGCGCGGTAGTTCTGCATCGCCACGTAGCCGAGATGCGGCGTGAGCACGACGTTGTCGAGCTTGCGCAAGGGATGGTCGGTGGGGAGCGGCTCGACGTCGAACACGTCGAGCCCGGCGCCGGCGATCTTCTTCTCGCGTAGCGCCGCGAGCAATGCCGCCTCGTCGATGATCGGGCCGCGCGAGGTGTTGACGATGTAGGCCGACGGCTTCATCAGGGCGAGCTCCTTGGCGCCGACGAGGCCGCGGGTGCGCTGGGAGAGCACCACGTGGATGGTGATGAAATCGGCCTGGCGGAACAGGTCCTCCTTGCTCACGTAGCCGACGCCTGCCTCCCGGCATTTCTCCGGGGTGAGGTTCTGGCTCCAGGCGATGACCTTCATCCCGAACGCCTTGGCGATATTGGCGGTACGGGTGCCGAGCTTGCCGAGGCCGAGCACGCCGAGCGTCAAGCCCTCGAGGTCGACGCCGATCGTGCTCTGCCACGGCACGCCGGCCTTCATGCGCGCGTTCTCGTAGCCGATCCGGCGCGTCAGCTCGAGCATGTGCCCGATGGCAATGCCGGAGGTCGGACTGCCCACCGCCGGCGTGCCGCAGACCACGACGCCGCGTTCCTTCGCCGCCGCGACGTCGATCGAGGCGTTGCGCAGGCCGGTGGTGATGAGGAGCTTGAGGTCCTTCAGCTGCTCGATCACCGCGCGCGGAAAGCCGGTGCGCTCGCGCATGGCGCAGACGATGGCGAAGCCTTGCAGCGCCTTGACGAGGTTGTCGGCCCCGCCGAGGTGCTCGTTGAACACCTTGATGTCGAGATCGCCCGCAACTTTCGACCAATCGGTCGCGGTCAGCGCAACGTTCTGATAGTCGTCGAGGATCGCGCAGCGATAGCGAGGCATGGCGAATGTCCGTGGTTGGCCGGCGAAGGCGGCGGGAAGGGGAGACCCCTACAACACGCGCGACATCACGCCAAGCCGCAACGGCCTGGCGGTCGATCGGAAATTGGGTTTGGGTCGGGCAGCCGGATCAGCGCTTGACGCGCACGCGCACGAGGGCCGGCATGGCGTCGAACGGACCGGGCGCCGGATCGTGCTTGGCATGCCACTTGGGGCCGGGTCCGCGCATGTAATGCAGCTCGGGCCGGTAGGGGTCGAACAGGCGACTGGCCAGATCGTGGACGAGGTCGGCGAGATCGGCGACGCCGGGGGAATCGTGGCGGGCGGCGAACCTGCGGGCTGACGTTCTGTTCATGACCCTCTCCGGAATGTGCCGGTTATTGTCCTTGCCGGTCGTCCGTTCGTGGCTTGTCTGCGCGCGGATCGCCCCGGTTGCTCCCGCCATAATCTGGCGAAATATGTTAAAATCCGGTACGAATTCGCCAGCGATTTCAGTTTTCTCCGGTACCGTTGCAGAAAAGTTACGGTTAGCGTTAACATCTGATGCAATCAGGTCACAGTGTTCACGCGAAATGCAGATCGCCGATGCGTCGTCGATGGGACCGGGAATGAGCCCGCCTGATTCCGTCCGATCAATCGCGCGCCTCAGCGCACCATCCCCAGGCGAATCACGTGTGCATCCGACACGGTCCGATCCGAATCGTGCTTGGCGCGCCATTTCGGTCCTGGGCCGCGCCTCGCGGCGGGCGGCGAACAGGCGAGCTGAATTGGTTGCCATGGCGCGCTCCGATCGAGCTTTCCCGTGAAAGCTACGTCGAGCGCGCCGCCGCGGATGTGAGCGACGTCACATCGTTTCGTTTTTGTGATCGCCGATAGCGGCGGCCTTGCCCCGGCCGGCCGGCGTCGCTACATCAGCCCCGACTTCCCCCACATTCGGTGCCGCTGGGCGCCCAACGGCAGAGGGCAGGGCGTGGCCCGTCAGTTCATCTATCACATGCAAGGTCTGTCCAAGACCTTCCCGGGCAACCGGAAGGTCTTGGAGAACATCAACCTGTCGTTCTATCCCGACGCCAAGATCGGCGTGCTCGGCGTCAACGGCTCCGGCAAGTCGACGTTGCTGCGCATCATGGCCGGCATCGACCAGGAGTTCGCCGGCGAGGCCTGGGCGGCCGAAGGCGCGCGGGTCGGCTACCTCGAGCAGGAGCCGCAGCTCGACGCCGCAAAGAGCGTGCGCGCGAACGTGATGGACGGCGTCGCCCCGCAGAAGGCGATCCTCGACCGCTACAACGAGCTCGCCGTCAACTATTCCGACGAGACCGCGGAGGAGATGACCAAGCTGCAAGACGAGATCGAGGCCAAGGGCTTGTGGGACCTCGATTCCAAGGTCGACCAGGCGATGGACGCGCTGCGCTGCCCTGCCGAAGACGCCGACGTGACCACGCTCTCCGGCGGCGAGCGCCGCCGGGTCGCGCTCTGCCGGCTGCTGCTCGAAGCCCCCGAGCTCTTGCTGCTCGACGAGCCGACCAACCATCTCGACGCCGAATCCGTCCATTGGCTCGAGGGCCATCTGCGCAATTACCCCGGCGCCATCCTGATCGTCACCCACGACCGCTATTTCCTCGACAACGTCACCGGCTGGATTCTCGAGCTCGATCGCGGCCGCGGCATTCCCTACGAGGGCAATTATTCGGCCTGGCTTACCCAGAAGCAGAAGCGGCTCGAGCAGGAGGGCCGCGAGGAGGAGGCACGCCAGCGCACCTTGGCGCGCGAGCAGGAATGGATCGCGGCCTCGCCGCGTGCGCGGCAGGCCAAGTCAAAGGCCCGCTATCAGCGCTACGAGGAGCTGGTGAAGCAGGCCGCGGAAAAGGGCCCGCAGACCGCGCAGATCGTCATTCCGGTGGCGGAGCGGCTCGGGCAGAACGTCGTCGACTTCGAGGGGCTCGCCAAGGGGTTCGGCGACAACCTCCTGATCGACGATCTCACCTTCAAGCTGCCGCCGGGCGGCATCGTCGGCGTGATCGGCCCGAACGGCGCCGGCAAGACCACGCTGTTCCGCATGATCACCGGCCAGGAGAAACCGGACAAGGGCAGGATCGAGATCGGCGAATCGGTGCGTCTCGGCTATGTCGATCAGTCGCGCGATGCGCTCGAGGGCAAGCACAACGTGTGGGAGGAGATCTCCGGCGGGCAGGACCTGATCATGCTCGGCAAGCGCGAGGTGAACTCGCGCGCCTATTGCGCGAACTTCAATTTCAAGGGCGCCGACCAGCAGAAGAAGGTCGGCTCGCTGTCCGGCGGCGAAAGAAACCGCGTGCATCTCGCCAAGATGCTCAAGTCGGGCGCCAACGTGCTCCTGCTCGACGAGCCGACCAACGATCTCGACGTCGATACGCTGCGGGCCCTGGAGGAAGCGCTCGAAGACTTCGCCGGCTGCGCCGTCCTCATCAGCCACGACCGCTGGTTCCTCGACCGCATCGCGACCCATATCCTCGCCTTCGAGGGCGACAGCCACGTCGAGTGGTTCGAGGGCAACTATCAGGATTACGAGAAGGACAAGATGCGTCGGCTCGGCACCGATTCGACCATTCCGCATCGGATCAAGTACAAGAAGTTCTCGCGCTAAGGCAGCTTCAGTAGGGTGGGCAACAGCGCGATACTCGGTCTTGACGCGTGGGCAAAATCGCGCGCGCTGTTGCCCACGCGTCAATGCCTCGGCGCGCGATTTTGCCCACCCTACAGAAGGCGCTCCGATGGCCGACGACTGGAACGCGTGCCAATACCTCAAGTTCGAGGACGAGCGCACGCGCCCGCCGCGCGATCTCCTGGCGCGGGTGCCGTTGCAGGCGCCGCGCCGGGCGATCGATCTCGGCTGCGGACCCGGCAATTCCACCGAGCTCCTCGTCGCGCGCTATCCGCGCGCCGAGGTGATCGGATTGGATTCCTCGCCCGACATGCTGCGCCAGGCGCGCGAGCGATTGCCCGACTGCGTCTTCGTTCAAGCCGATCTCGCCGAGTGGCAGCCGCCGGATGGCACCGACCTGTTGTTCGCCAACGCCGTGTTCCAATGGGTGCCAGACCATCCCGCGGTATTGCGGCGGCTGCTCGCGGCGCTGCCTCAGGGCGGCGTCCTGGCGCTGCAGATGCCCGACAACACCGCCGAGCCCGCGCTCGCCTTGATGCGCGAGGTGGCCAGCAAGGGGCCGTGGGCGAAAACCCTGGCGCTGGCGGCGGCCGCGCGCGACGATCTGCCGACGCCCGGGGCCTACTACGATCTGCTCAAGCCGCTCGCGACCCAGCTCGACCTCTGGCATGCGGTCTACAACCACGTCATGGCGGGACCCGAGGGCATCGTCGAGTGGTTCAAGGGCTCGGCGCTGCGGCCGTTTCTCTCCGCGCTCGACGACGGCATGCGCGCGGGCTTCCTCGCCGACTATGCCGCGCGCGTCGCCGAGGCCTATCCCGCCCGCTTCGACGGCAAGGTGCTGCTGCCGTTCCCGCGGCTGTTCATCGTGGCGGTGCGATAGCGTCGCTAACCACCGGCCGCGCTCTTCGCCTTCACCCGCACCTTGGTCGCGATCGGGCCGGTGTCGCCGACGGACTCGACGTAGTGCACCTCGTCGCCGCGCTCGAGCTTGTCGAAGTCGCCGTTGAGCAGCGAGTTGCGGTGGAAATAGAGCAGGGTCCCTTCCTTGGTCTTGAGGAAGCCGAAGTCCTCATCGTGGTTGATCTCGGCGACCTCGCCCAGGAATTGCTGCTCGGATTCGTGCACCACGCCCTTGCTGCGATCACCGCGTTGCTCCTTGAGGTCGAGCAGCTGCCGCTCGGCGATGCGAAAGGCTTCGTTGATCGCCTTGTGCAGATCGGGATGCCGATATTTCCGCAGCAGGTGCTCGGGCTCGTGGCTGACCACGAGCTCCCTGCGGCCGGGAATGCCGAGCTCGATATGGACGACCGGCGGAATAGTGCCGGTGAGATCCTTGGCGCGCTGGTCGATGTGCACCCGGCAGGAGATGAGCCGGTCGTAGCGCCGCTCGAGATCGGCGACCCGCTCCCGGATTTGCCGTTCCGCCCAGTCCGAGCTCTCGATGTTGTGGAAGGCGATTTCGAGCGGCACCTGCAGCATCGGCGGCTCCATATCTTCGGCGCTTTTGTCAGCTACTGTTAACGTTCGGCCGGCGCGAATCGTTGCAGGCGCCGGCGGGTCGGCGAGACCCGTGTTCCCCTGCACGCGAAAGGATGGGATCATTGCGCGCCTATGCGGCTCTCTTCGTCGTCGCGCTTGCGATTGCCGCCTCGTCCTCGGCCAGGGCGGCGGCCGATCCGGCCTTTCACCAATGGCTCGAGGCGCTGTGGCCGCAGGCGCAGGAGCTCGGGGTCTCGCGCAGAACCTTCGACGCCGCGATCCGCGGCGTCGAGCCCGATCTGACGCTCCCCGATCTCGATCTGCCCGGCCGCGGCGGCGCGCCGCCGCGCGGCCAGGCCGAGTTCGTGCAGACGCCGGCCGACTACATCAAGGAGGCAAACATCGCGCGGCTCGCCGAGCAGGCGAAGAAGCTCGCAGCCGAGCACAGCCGCACGCTCGCCGCGATCGAGCGGCAGTTCGGCGTGCCCGGCAACGTGCTGCTCGCGATCTGGGGCCGCGAGACCGCCTTCGGCGGCTACAAGCTGCCGAAGAATGCCATCACGGTGCTCGCCACCCAGGCCTATTACGGCCGGCGCAAGGATTTCTTCCGCCAGGAGCTGCTCTACGCCTTCAAGATGCTGGAGGAGGGGCACGTCAGGCTCGCCGACATGCGCAGCTCCTGGGGCGGGGCGATGGGGCTCACCCAGTTCCTGCCCTCCGAGTTCTACAAATACGCCGTCGATTTCGACGGCGACGGCAAGAAGGACATCTGGAATTCGGTGCCCGATGCGCTCGCCTCGGCCGCCCAGCAGCTCGTCGGCAAGGGCTGGCAGCGCGGCACGCGCTGGGCCTACGAGGTGCGGGTGCCCGGCGGCGTGGATTGCACCATCGGCGTTCCGGAGATGACGAAGCCGCTCGGCGAATGGCTCCGCCAAGGTTACGCGCCCGCCTATGGGCGCAAGCCCGCCGCCGCGGAGCTCGGCGAACCGGCGTCGCTGCTCCTTCCGGAGGGCACTTATGGGCCGGCCTTCCTCACGCTCAAGAACTATTACGTCATCAAGGAGTACAATTTCTCGGACCTCTACGTGCTGTTCGTCGGCCATTTGAGCGACCGCATCGACGACCCGCGCCCGTTCGAGACGCCGTGGAGCAAGAACGCGCAGCTGCGCACGGCGCAGGTCGAGACCATGCAGCGCGTGCTCACCAAGCTCGGCCTCTACAAGGACAAGATCGACGGCAAAGCCGGCATGCTCACGCGCTCGGCGCTCGGCGCCTATCAGAAGGCGAACCGGCTGAAGGTCGATTGCTGGCCGACCACCGCGGTGCTCGAGGACATGCAGCGCAAGGCGGCAAAAAATTGAGCTCGCCCCCTGCGCGCGCCGACGCAATCGTAGCGCCGCGGCAAAACGAAACCCGGCGAGCGCTGGGCTCGCCGGGTCTTGCGCCCCGTGCTCGGGGCCGAAAGTGCGATTGTGCAGCCCTGATCTAGGGGCAGACCACCACCGGCCGGCCGCGGTATCCGACCACGTTGCCATAGTAATCATAGACGGGCATGCGGGTCCAATAGCAGCCGGGCGCCGGCATGGCGGCCGCATATCCCGGATAGACCACATAGCCCGGCGCCGGCGCGACGGCATAGGCCGGCCGCGAACTCGCGATCGCGCCGCCGACGATGGCCCCGCCGACGAGTCCGCCGACTAGGCCGGCCGCGAACGCTCCGCCGCTGTGCTGGGCCGAGGCGTCGGTGGCGGTGCCCGCCAGCGACACGGCGATGGTGGCTGCCGCGAGTAAGGCCGTGAGAGTCTTCTTCATCAGCGTCTCCATGGGCGCCGGCTGCCGCCGGGCGCGGAACGGTTGCGTTGCGATGTTTGAATAGCCCCGAATGAGCCATTAGCCCCCGATTGAGCCGCAGCCGATCATCCAGGTTAATTTGTCGGAATTGCGGTAAGGCGATCTTCGCCCCAGGTCTGTTTCGGGCCGACTTTGCGGCTTGATCGCGTGGTTGTTGCGGAGAAAAAAAGGCCGGCGTTCGCAGGAACGCCGGCACCAGAGGTCCGCCGATCAGCCGGGCCGTCGTCGCTCAGCAAACCCGATAGCGATAGCCGTAGCGCCAGCGCCAGCAGCCGTAATACGGCGAGGGGGCGTAGTAGTTGTAATACACCGGCGCCGGCGCGTAGTAACCGTAGTAGGCCGGAGCCGGGTAATAGCCGCCGTACCCGCCGTAGCCGCCGTAGCCGTAGCCGCCGTAGCCGCCGTAGTACCCGCCATAATACGGGCGGGCGAACGCGCTGCCGATGATGGCCCCGGCGGCCAAGCCGCCGAGGAAGAAGCCACCACCGCGCCAGCGGGCATCCGCCGTGGTGGGCGCGGCAATCGACGCGGCAGCGAACGTCGCGGCCGTGGCAAGAGCAGTCAGGGTTTTGCGCATGGCGTCACCTCGATTGGGTGGAGTTCGACGGTCGACCTTTCAACGTAGGCGCCAGTCGTAATGTTCCCACGCCGACGGTGAATAGATGCTGAATGGAGTGTCAATACTTGGCCAGACGCAGCCGGTGTTGCGGTGCGGCATCGCGCTTCATTGCGGAATCGGCACGTCGTGCACCTTCATGCCCAGCGCCACCGACGTGTAATAGCCGAGCAGGACGAGCACCTCGGCGATGCCTTCGTGGCCCAGCACCGCTTCGATCTCGCCGAACTCCGCGTCCGAAAGTTTCGCGCCGCCGACCAGGGCGGCGGCGAAACGGTGAACCGCGCGTTCGTGCGGGTCGGTTAGCTTCGGGTCGTCGCCGGCGAGGATCCTGTCGATCGTCTCCTGGGTCAGCCCGGCGGCCTTGCCCTCGCGGATATGCGCCTGCCTGACATAGTCGGCCTGCCAATGCTGCGCGATCACCAGGATGCCGATCTCCACCTCGCGCTTCGAGAGCGATGCGCGCTTGTTGAGAAAGGTGCCGATCTGCTCCATCCCGCGCGCGACCGCCGGGCTGTGGATCCAGATCTTGTAGGGGCCGAGGATGCGGCCGCGGCCGGCGGTGAGCTGGTCGAGCACGGTCGTCTGCTCGGGCGTGAGCTTCTCGGGCGGGATTTCCAGGATTCGGTTCATCGGGTCCTCGGTTGGCTCAAGCATCCAGCACTATCTCATCGTCGATCCGGACCGGCGGTTCATGATGCTCGCGGCGAGAGCGACGGGGAAGCCTTCGGCTCGCCCCGCCGGGAGAATCGCGCTGATGGTCGCGGAGTCCTTCGGCACGTAAGCCGGAGTTTTGCTCGATCCAGTCCGACACGAACCGTCCCGGCCGATGCGCGCTACAGCGGCTTGACCTGCACCTTGCGGAATTTCACCACCCCGGCGCCGTACTGCAGCGCGATCCGCCCGCTCGCATGCTTGCTGTCCTCGGCGCCGTCGACGGTGCGGATGCCGTTGAGCGTGACGGTGAATTTCGGACCTTTGGCGATGATCTCGTAGACGTTCCATTGCCCGCCGGCCTTCGGCATCGGCGACACCTTGGCCACGTCGACGATCGCGCCGGTGCCGTAGCTCGGGTCGGGGCGCTTGTCGAAGATGTTGACCTCGTAGCCGTTCTTGGAGGTGACCTTTTCGGGATCGGTGCAGCGAATGAAGATGCCGCTGTTGGCGTCGGCATCGACCCAGAACTCGGCCCGGATTTCGAAATCCGTATAGGAATTCTTCGAGACCAGGAAGCCGTTGCCCTTGTCGGCCTGCACGACGCCGTCGGCAAGCGTCCAATTGGCGTTGCCGATCTGTGCCCAGTTGTCGAGGCTCTTGCCGTCGAACAGCGTGATCCATCCGGCGTCGCCCTGACCGGAGGCCTCGTGCCAGAGACCCGCGAGCCCCATGACGAGCAGTGCCGTGGTGAGCCAGCCTTTCATTTGATTCCTCCCGCCTTGCTGAACATTGAATCGTTGCCGAGGGTCCGGATCACGCTTCGCAGCTGCGCTTTGCTGCGATCCGGAAGCTCCCCGGAGTCGACGAGGGTAGCAAACCGCAGGCTGCCCCTCCAGCCGCCAGCCACGCGGCGCGGGCCCCGCTCGACACGGATTCGTGATGGCGCTCCGCTGGCGCCCGCCCGGAACGATCGCGATATCGGAGCGGGAGGGATCGCGGGTCGATGGAGGCTCAGCCATGCCGCGTACTCATGGAACGTCATTCGTTGCCGGATGGGTGGTTTCCGCCGTCTGTCTCTCGGCGCTGCTCGCCGCGCCGGCCAATGCTCAGCACGCAAGCCGGCAGCAGCGTGCGTATGCCAACCAAGGCTACTATGGGGCGCGGAATACGCCGAGCTCCAATGTCGTGTGTTGGAACGGATGCGGCCATCCCGCGTCCATCGTGATGGGCGCCGATCCCGATCCGTTCATTCGCTCGCAGATTCTGCGCGACGCGAGCGGCTTCTTCGGCGGAAACAGGTAACGCGCTTTCCATCATCGATGCCGGCGGTCCGCGCGGCAAGCACGCGCAGTCCTTTTCCTCGCAGGCGTCGGGAGGGTAACCGGGGACCGCCGGACCTTGAGATTCGAGCCTGCGGCGTCGCCCGGGGCCGCCGTCACAGGCCGGCGGAATTGACGTTTGAGATCCGCGCACCCTATCTCTTGAATCGGCCGCGGCATTGCTGAACGCCCGATGGCCGACGGGAGATCGCCGTGAGTCTCACGCTCCGGCTGGTTCTGATGGCTGTGATCGCGGCCTTGCCCGCCGTCGGCCTGCAGTTTTGGAACGAGCACGATCTTCGGCTCGCGCGCACGCAGGAATTGCAGGAGCAGGTACTGCGGCTCGCGCGCCAGCAATCGGCGGAGATCGACCGGCTGGCGGAAGGCGCGCGCCAATTCCTGGTCGCGCTCGCCCAGATCCCGCAAGTCAACGGGGCCGACACCGCCGGCTGTGCCGACCTGCTGATCCAGATTCGGGCGAATTACCGCGCTTATCGGGCCATCATCGTCGCCGATGCCGACGGCAACGTCGTGTGCAGCAGCATCGGTCCGGGACCCGGCATCGCGGACCGGGCCTATTTCCGGCTGGCCGTTCAATCGAACGACTTCGCGATCGGCAACTATGTCGAGGGTCGCGGAACGAATGCGCCCGGCATCCATTTCGCCTATCCGCTCCACGATCAGCAGGGCAAGATCACCGGCGTTGTCGCCGCCGCCCTCGATCTCGATTGGTTCGCCGCGCGATTGCGCGACAAGCTGCCACAGAACGCCTCGCTCACCGTGGTCGACCGCATCGGCACCATCGTCGTGCGGTTTCCCGAGAACGACCTCGTCCGAAGAGGTCGGCCTGTTCCGGACGAGTTCCGCCCGCGCATCTATGCCGCCGAGCCCGGCGTCGTTCACACCCGGGGCCTCGACGGGAACATGCGTGTCGTCGGCTACGTGCCGATCGCCGCTTCGGAGAACAGCGTGTACGTCAGCGTCGGCCGCGATTGGGATGCCGCCTTCGCCGATCTCAATCGCTCCGTGCGGCGCGCGGCGCTCATCATCACCGCCGGCTTTGCATTCTCGCTGCTGCTGGCCTGGGCCTGGAGCGAATACGGGATCCGACGTCCCATCAACGAGCTGCTCGGCGCCGTCGAAAGCTGGCGCGGCGGGCGTTACGCCCGCGTCGGGCGCGAGCGTAGCCGGTCGGAGCTTGGCCGGCTCGCCCGCGCTTTCGACGAGCTTGCGCAAAGCCTAAGCGCTCGCGAACGGGAGCTGGTGGAAAGCGAGGAGCGGCTCAAGGACCGGGAGCGCTACCTGTCATTCGTCCTCGACCGGGTGCCGGCCGGCATCATGCAGACGAGCCCGCAGGGAGCCTATCTATTCGTCAACAGCGCCTTTTGCAGATTGGTCGGCCGCTCGCGCGAGGATCTCATGGGGCGGCCATTTTTCGAGATCACCCATCCCGACGACGCCGTGGCGGACCGCGCACGCTTCGCCAAGGCGATCGAAACGCGGCAGGACTACACCCACCGAAAGCGATACGTCCGCCCCGACGGGTCCACGGTCTGGGCGGAGAACACGGTCAGCCATCTCGATGATCCCGAGCAGGGCGTCATCGCGGTGTCGGTCGAGCTGACCGAGCGCCTGCGGGCCGAGAACCAGCAACAACGGCTGGTCAACGAGCTCAACCACCGCGTCAAGAATACGCTGGCATCGGTGCAGGCGCTGATGGTGCTGACCAATCGCTATTCGCAATCGAAGGAGGACTTCATTCGCGCCTTCTCCGCCCGCCTCAACGCGCTGGCGACCGCACACGATCTGCTGACCGAGGGCGGCTGGGAGAGCGTATCGCTCGACGGGCTCGCCCGCTCCGAGCTTGCGCCTTACGCCGGCGGCGACATGCTCCGGATCAGCGGCCCCCCGCTCGAGCTCAAGCCGGTGGTCGCCATCGGGCTCGGCATGATCTTTCACGAGCTCGCGACCAACGCGGCGAAGTACGGAGCGTTGTCGAGCCAATCCGGCAGCGTCGCCGTGAGCTGGGCGGTCGACGGGACGACCGCGCCGGTGCTCGACATTCTCTGGCGCGAGCAGGGCGGCCCGCCGGCCTCGACCCCGGCGAGCAAGGGGTTCGGCTCGCACCTGATCGAGCAGACGGTCGCCGACTGGCGCGGGTCGTTCAAGCCGAGCTTCGAGGCGGAGGGGTTCGCGTGCACCATCTCGCTGCCGTGGACCTGACCTCGGCCGCGGCAGGCAAGCGTGGGGACGATGCTGGCTTAGTAAGCGAAGGCGTTCAGGACGAGGCCCAGGGTGAAAACCACGCCCAGGATCGATCCGAACAGCCGTGCGATGCGTCGCTCGCTCATGATTGCCCTCCAACCTCCTGACATTAGTCGGCCGAGCGACCGCTCCGGTTCAAAGCCCGGGACGCCCGCAGGCGCTCGAATTCGCCCGGAGCCCGATCGCCGTCCGCCTACCGGCGAGGCCGCGCCTCGCCATGTCATTGGGGTTCCGGAGATTTTTTTGCGTTCGCCGGTACCAAAGAACCGCGGCCGGCATCGTCGTACCGATCCGGCAAAAAGATTTTTTCCTGCTTACACAGTTAAGCAACAATTGCGGGGCAGCGTCGCCGGCATCGTTCAACAGTACGAGTATGCGTATGTCCTACACCCTCGCAGCTGCCGCAACGGCAACCGGCTTGAGCAAGAAGGCGATCCTCCGGGCGATCAAGGCCGGCAAGATCACCGCCACCAAGGACGAACTCGGCGAATGGCACATCGAGCCCGCCGCGCTGCACCGCGTCTTTCCAGCGGTCGCGGAGGCGGCCGGCAAGGTCGGCCCGCCCTATTCGGAGACCGATGTCGAGGCGCTGGGTGCGCAGATCGAGGCTCTGCTGCGGCAGGCCGGCGCACGCCTGCGCCAGCAGCTCGACGACGTGCGCCGCGACCGCGAGGCCGAGCTCGAGCCGGGCGGCGCTCTGCAGCTCGCCGATCAGCACGAGCGAATTCGCTGATGTGATGATGGGGCCGGACGCCGGCACCGAGCGCTCTAATCCATCGAGATGCCGGCGGCCTTTATCGGCGCTGCGTTCTTCTCGATTCGATTCCGCTGTCGGCGAATTTTTGCAGGTATTCCGGCGACCGGCGCTCGGGCGCGACGACGATCGCGCCGACGCGCTAAATTAGCGGCTTGGCTGGGTCGTCATGCCCGGGCTTGACTCGGGCATCCATCTCCTTCGCAAAAACACTCGTCGCGAAGCGGATGGATTGCCGGGTCAAGCGCGGCAAAGACGCGTGCTGGCTACGCTTCATGCGCGGCGTGATCAGGTTTTGATGACCCCCGGCCTAGCAGAGGTTCCTGGCGAATTCGAATACTTGGTTTCCGCGTGGCCGAAAACACGCTCGACAATTACCGCTACGCCATGGCGGCGCAACCGGGATAGATAATATCAGCTAAACCGCTTCTACCGTTATGCCCTGCATATCAGCTTGTAGTTTCCGATATACGGGTTGAGCGGCGGCAGGCCAAGGAACTCCTGCAGCACCGACTCGGCGGTGCAAAACGCGCCCTCGACCCACGCCTGGTCGAACGAATAGCAGGAGCCCACGATGTAGGTTTGTCGCGTGCCACCCAGCACTTTCTGATAGGGCGCGCGGATTTTATCCATCACATCGCAGATGTTGTAGTGCGACGACCAGCCGTGATAGCCGCCGCCGAACGGGTCCTGGCCCCAATCCTGGTAATAGATCGCCATCGGCGTCGGAATCGCGCTGACGGCGATGCCGTGCACGTCGGCAAGCTGCTTGAGCAAGAGACCCGCCATGGGTGAATCGACGGGCACCGAGGTCGGCCCCGTCAGCGGCTGGTGCATCAGCGACGGCGCAACCGGATAGTCGCCGGTTATTTCCACCTCGCGCCAAAAGTTCGAATAATTCATGTCGTCGTAGCTCGCCAGCAGGACATACGGTCCGCCGCTCGTCCCCGGCCCGCCGGGGATGTTGTTGGCGAAATAGTAGACCATGCGCAACGGCAGGTCGGTGATGGTCGCGCCGCCGACCCACTGCGACGGCGGCGCGTTCGGTGCATTCGTGGGCGGGACCAGAATGGGCGGATATTGGCACTGTCCGCCGTTCTGGGTCGACAGCCACCAGGCCTGATCGAACACCATCACCACCTTCATCGCCGGTTGGTCGAGCGACGATTCCAGGAGATATTTCATCTTCGAAAAGTTGAGCATGTAATTCCGGCTGCTCATCTGCGCGACAATCTCCAGTGCGCGCCGCGGCAGCGCCAGGAACAAGACGTCCGCCTGGTTCGTGAAGCTTCCGACGACGTAAGCCGTTTGGTTGTTGTCACTTTCCGCGAGCCCCCACACTTGGGTATTGTAGGAAATTCCCGAGCCGGGATAGTTCTCCGCGAGCGCCGTGACCTTGTCGGCAAGCGCCTGGAACAGCAGGCTGTAGCCGCCGTCCAGCCGGCTGTATACGGAGGTCGAGCCGTAATCGTTGTTGGCCTGCATGGCGTCGGCGGCGTTCCAGTTGATCACGTTCGACTCGTATCCCGTGCCGTCGGCCGCATAGTCGAAGCCCTCGTCGCCGAGCTGATCGTAGAGCAGGTTCCAGTAGCCGATGTCGCGCACCGCCGTGCCCGCCGGGAAGCTCGGTGTCGCGCCGTTGGCGCCGACGGTGCCGGTCGCGTAATAGCTGCACCATTTGGCGCGATCGGCGTTCGAGGAGCTGAGACCGGGCGCGAACACGGTGGCGATCTGGCCCAGGATGGTATCGGCGGTGTAGTAGGGTGGGGGTACCTTGGGTATGTTGTTGATGAATTGGGTAAATTCGGTGTTGAAGTTATAGGGCAAGCGGCTGACGTTGTTGATGCTGTTGAGGCTCTGCTCGTACACATTTTGGCCGCGCAGGTAGTAAAGCCTGTTCGTCGATTGAAGGAACGGCACGACGTTGTCCTGCAGACCGAGTTCGATGATCATCTGCTGCACGAGGACATGGCCTTCGGCGATCTTGGTCGGATCGGGAAAACTCGGGTCCGTTGCGAAGCGCATGCCGCCGAATTCGCAATAGAGGCCGTTGGACCCCACGGGTGGCGGGAACGTGTAGGTATAGATGCGCCCGCCCGGCCGATTGCTCCACTCATACAGGTTGACCGTGTCGCCCTGATTGAGTCTGCCGCTGCTCAACAGCCGGTAGGCGGTGTAAAGCCCGGCGGCGCCGGCGCCGACGATCACATAGGCGGTCATCGTTCGACTCCATCCTTCTCCATTGTGCTCATACGAGACCGGGCCGCGGGCGCCGCGACGGATCGACCTTGGTCCCCGTTATGATCCCCTGCCGCGTGATCGAGAACGGGCTGATGTCGTAATAAGTTTTCCCGGTGGTCGCGAGGTCGACCAGGATCCGTCCGCACAACGGCGTGAACTTGAAGCCGCGTCCCGAGGCGCCGGTAAAAATCGCCACGTACGGATAGCCCGGCAGGTTATCCATGACCATCTCGCCATCCGGTGTCATCGTATAAAGGCAGGTCGAGGCGTCCGTCGGGGTGGGCTGAACCCCGTTGAACCGCTGCTGCACAAAGCTGCCGACCGCCGACAAGATCTGCGGGTCGGGCTGGTACGTGCACTGACTCGGGTCGGTGTATTTGTCGTTGGTGAATTCCGTGCTGACTTTGATGCAGCCAGGCACCTCCTCGGACGGAAAACCGTAGAACTGGGTCTCTGCCGTGGTACCGAACTCGTACCAAAGCGGATACGAGTAGGCAGCGGTGTCGGCCTGGAAATAGGCGACGGTCATCTGCCAGATCGTGAGGTTGAGCTGAAGATTGAACGGCTGCAGGACGGAATTGGTCCAGGCCCCCGGGCAGAGAATGAGGTGCGCCGCCGAATAGGTGCCCGCTGGGCAGGTCACCTGATAGCGGAGCCCCGGTGTGGCCTGGGTGACCGTCGCCGGCTGGTTGGTCAGGTGCAAGGCCCAGTTGAGGCCACCCAGATATTCGAATACCGCAACGGTGTTTTTCGCCCGGATCGACGCGGAGTTCGCCTGCACCAGCCCGATATAGTTCGACGGCATCGTCTTGAACGCGGGATACTGTTGCAACAGTCCGCTCGGGTCTGGATACCAGGTGTACGGAACGCCGAGATTTGTGAGGACCTGCTTCATCTCGTCGATGTTTCCCTCCAGCACGTTTTGGGAAACGCCGTAGAAGATCAGCGGCTGCGTCAACAGGAGATCGATCCCCGAGGCGGTCTCGATCTCCTTCCACATGGCGAGCGAGACCTCGGCGAGCTGCGCCATGTAGGCCGGCGCATACATGACGCGGAACATGCGCGAGAAGCCGCCGGAGCTTCCTTTTGGATTGGCGAGGGTGTCGAACTGCTCGAGCATCAGCGTCTTGAGCCCGCGCGCGGCGGCATAATAGGCGGCGGAAACGCCGATGGTACCGCCGCCGATGATAATGACGTCGAAGTTTGTGCCGGAGGGCGGAGCAGGTTGCCGGCGCGGCTGCAGTTCGGAGACGGGCTTATTGGCCATCGGGTTTCCCCCCCTTTGATATGCTCGGATTGAACATCGCTCAGAGCAGGAAGCTGGAAATACGGCGTGAGCGCCGTCTCGACTGTACGGAGCGCGCTTTCGACCCAGCCCGGTCGAGCGAAGAGGCCTCGCCGCAGATGAGCGGCCGCCGGGCCGAATAGAGGCCCGTCATCCCGGCGCCGACGATCGTGATGTCGCAAGGGCCGGCAAGGCCCGCCCCCGACAGTGTCGGCATCGTCCCCCCGTTCGCTGTCGCTCCGCGTCGAGGCGGCGGCTGTCCGGCCGCAAACCTCGAAGTTCTTGGATTGTTCGCTGAGCGATGTTGCGAGGCTTGCATCACCTAGAAGTGCGTAGTTGACACACGCGGTGGGCGTATGTCCACTGATCTTCTTGGCGCGAGGTCGGCCCGACCAGCGGGAGCATTGCGGGAAGTCCGCAAACGAATGGCAAAACGCAATCCGGCGAAGCGCAAGGCGGTGGCGGCGCGCAGGCCTGGGAAGCCGGCCGTGGACCGGAAAAAGGAAACCGCCGCGCTTCGGCGCGAGCTGGAGGAGGCACGTCAGCAGCAGACCGCCACCGCCGACGTGCTCAAGGTCATCAGCCGCTCGACTTTCGACCTCGCGGCGGTGTTTTGTACCGGCGGCCGTGACGTGCCATTGGCGGCCGAGGGCGGCTTGCGGAAGGTTGCGAATTGATGGCGAAAGGCACACGGACGAAGCGGGCGGCCTCGCCAGCGCGGAAGCGTCAAAAGACCCCTGTCGACCTCAAGAACAAAGCGGTCGACCTCAAGAAGGAAAACGCCGAACTCAGGCGCAAGCTGAACGAGGTGTATCAGCAGCCGACCGCCACCGCCGATGCTCGGCCCATGCGCGGCCCCGACAAGCTGGCGCTGCTGCGCAACAACTTCCTGTTTCGCGACCTGCCGGCGTCGGTGCTCGATCATCTCGGCTCCTACATGAAGACCCGCAAGGTCGCGAAGGGGGCCACCATCTTTTCGAAGGGCGATCCGGGCACCGGGCTCCTCGGCGTGCTCGCCGGCACCGTCAAGGTCGGCGTCGTCGCGGCCGACGGGAACGAGGTCGTGCTCAACGTGTTTGGCGAGGGCGACATTTTCGGGGAAATTGCCTTGCTCGACGGGAGCCCGCGCGCCGCCGACGCGACCGCGATGTCCGACTGCGAGCTTGCGGTGATCGAGCGGCGGGACTTCATTCCGTTTCTCAGCGAAAATCCGGACGTCACCCTCAAATTCATCGAAATCCTCTGCGCGCGGTTGCGGCGAACCAGCGATCAGATGCAGGAGGTGTATCAGCAGCAGGCCGCGACCGCCGACGTGCTCAAGGTCATCAGCCGCTCGACGTTCGACCTGCAGAACGTGCTCGACACGCTGGTCGAATCCGCGGCCCACCTGTGCGAGGCCAACAAGGCATTCATCTACCTGCGGGACGACGCCGGGCTGTACGGGATCGCGGCGAATTTCGGCTTTTCCCGCGAGTTCGAGGACTATGCCAAGCAGCACCCGATCGCGCCCGGACCGGGAACGGTCACCGGCCGCGCGGCGGTGGAACGCAAGCCGGTCCACATTCACGATGTGCTGGCCGATCCGGGTTACACCGCGAGCAAATTCCAGGAGCTCGGCGGCTACCGCACCGATCTCGCCGTTCCGCTGATGCGCGACGGAGATCCGATCGGCGTGTTCGTGCTCACCCGGTCGATCGTCAAGCCGTTCAGCGACAAGCAGATCGAGCTGGTATCGACATTCGCCGACCAGGCGGTGATCGCGATCGAGAACGTGCGGCTATTCAAGGCCGAACAGGCGCGCACGCGCGAGCTGCGCGAATCGCTGGAGCAGCAGACCGCCACCGCCAATGTGCTAAAAATCATCAGCCGCTCGACCTTCGACTTGCAGACGGTGCTGCAAACGCTCGTCGAATCGGCTGCGCGGCTCTGCGACGCCGACAAGGCCACCATCGCCCGCAAGACGGGCGGCACGTTCTTTCGCGGGGAGGCCTACGGCTTCTCGCCGGAATTCAGAGAATATGTCAGGACGATCCCGGTCGAGCCGGCACGCGGAAATGCCATCGGACGAGCCTTGCTCGAGGGCGGTGTCGTCCACATCCTCGATGTGACGGCCGACCCGGAATACACCTGGGCGGAGGCGCAGAAGCTCGGCGACTTTCGCACCATTCTCGCCGTCCCGATGTTGCGCGAGGACGTCCCGATCGGCGTCCTGGCGCTGACGCGCTCGGAGGTGCGGCCGTTCACCGAGAAGCAGATCGAGCTGGTATTGACCTTCGCCGACCAGGCGGCGATCGCGATCGAGAATGTGCGGCTGTTCGACGAGATCCAGGAGAAGAGCCGCCAGCTCGAGCAGGCGAGCCAGCACAAGTCGCAGTTTCTCGCCAGCATGAGCCACGAGCTGCGCACCCCGCTCAACGCCATCATCGGGCTCACCGAGATGATGGTCACCAACGCGGGTCGCTTCGGCGTCGAGAAGGCGCTCGAGCCGCTCAAGCGCGTGCACGGCGCCGGCACCCACCTCCTTGGCCTCATCAACCAGGTGCTGGACCTCTCCAAGATCGAAGCCGGCAAGCTCGAGCTCAGCCCGGAATCCGTGAGCCTCGGCCCGCTGATCGACGATGTCGTCGGCACCGCGCGCCAGCTCGCCGAGCAGAATCGGAACCGGCTTGTGGTCGAGGCGCAGGAGAACCTCGGCGCGCTGACGGTCGACCCGATGCGGCTGCGGCAGATCCTGCTCAACCTGCTCAGCAACGCCTGCAAGTTCACCAAGCAGGGCGAGGTCGCGCTGCGAGTCCGCAAGGTGGTCGACGGCCAGAGCTGGATCGAGCTCGCGGTCGCCGATACCGGCATCGGCATGACGGCCGAGCAGCAGGCCAAGCTGTTCGAGGAGTTCAGCCAGGCCGACGCCTCGACCGCCAAGCGCTACGGCGGCACCGGGCTGGGGCTCGCCATCAGCCGCAAGCTCGCGCGCATGATGGGCGGCGACGTGACAGTCGCGAGCGAGCCCGGCCGGGGCTCGGTGTTCACGGTGCGCCTGCCGGCCGGCTCTGACGCTCCCGCCAGGACCGCCGCCGATGGCCACCGCCGGCCGGAAGGCGAATGGGTCCTGGTCATCGACGACGACGCCACCGCGCGCGAGCTCGTCGCCCATCACCTCGAGGCCGAAGGATTCTCCGTCGCCACGGCGGCGGGCGGCCTCGAGGGATTGAAGCGCGCGCGGGAACTGCGGCCGATCGCGATCACGCTCGACGTCATGATGCCCGATCTCGACGGCTGGTCGGTGCTGGCGGCGCTGCGGCAGGACAGCGAGCTCGCCGAGATTCCCGTGATCATGGTGACGATCCTCGACGAGCAGCGCCGCAGCGTGGCGCTGGGCGCCGCCGGCTATCTCACCAAGCCGGTCGACCGCGAGCGGCTGCATCGGCTGGTCGAGCGGTATCGGGCGCCGGCGCGGCCGACCCGGCTGCTGCTGGTGGAAGACGATCCGGTCCAGCGCGAACGCGTGCGCTCCTGGCTCGAGGGCCGGCAATGGTCGGTGCGAGAGGCGGCGAACGGAAGGGAAGCGCTGGCTCGGCTACAGGACGACAAGCCGGACGTGATCCTGCTCGATCTGATGATGCCCGAGATGGACGGCTTTCAGGTCGTTGCCGCCTTGCAGAAGGAAGCCGACTGGCGGGATATTCCGGTTATCGTCATCACCGCGCGCGACCTCGATTCCGGGGATCGCCAGCGGTTGAACTCCGGGGTGCAATCCGTGCTGGTCAAGCAAACGTTCCGGCCGGCCGATCTGGTCGAGCGCATCCGCCGGCTCGTGCACACCGGGCGGCCGGCCAGCAACGGGATGGAAGCAGCGTCGTAACCGCCGCGCTGCACCGCGTCTTTCCAGCGGTCGCGGCGGCGGCCGGCAAGGTCGGCCCGCCCTATTCGGAGACCGATGTCGAGGCGCTCGGTGCGCAGATCGAGGCTCTGCTGCGGCAGGCCGGTGCACGCCTGCGCCAGCAGCTCGACGAGGTGCGCCGCGACCGCGAGGCCGCCCACGAGCCGGGCGGCGCTCTGCAGCTCGCCGATCAGCACGAGCGGATTCGCTGATGCGATCAGCTAGAGAGCGAGTTTCGGCGGGATCGAATCAGCTGAAACGGCTGGCTCGGTGGGCTCCCTCTCCCCGCTTGCAACCGAACTCGGGTTTACCCGAGCTCGGTCACTTAATGATTTGGCCAAAGTCGGATAAATCTGACTTCGGCTGAGAGGGTTGGGGCGAGGGGCGAACTCTTTCCGTGGATCGTGGCCCATGCCCCTCACCCCACCCCTTGTATGGGGTTCTCGATGTCAAGCACAAATTTTGCCACACGGTCCTCTTTCCACTTGCTGCAGCCTCTCGGCGTCTGTCGACGGCCGGCGCCGATCGACCACACGAGTCAGGCGGCGCCGGCCCGTCGATAGACGCTTGCACGGACAAGACGATCAGAGGCGAGCCTGCCATGAGGTGGCGACCATCGCGCCACAACCTTGTATTCGGTGTGGGATGATCGAGAGTTCCTCGAGCATCCGAACCATGATGCAGCCATGCGCATCGACGGCGAGGCTCCTCGGAGGCGGGCCCATTCTCTCCCGCGGCATGCAAGCCATGGGGTGGGGCGGGTCACCGCCACCTCGGATCGTCCTGGCGTTGCATCGCGCCGAAGCGGATGAGCGCCGAACCTGTCTAAGCCCTCCTTTTATTCCGTTTGGCTCCTAACCTGTTTCGACCAAATCGCTCAGATCGCCGGCCGCAGCTTGGCGCCGGCCGGCACCTCGCCGGTGGTCACGTAGCGCCACAACGCGATCAGCAGCTTGCGGGCCAAAGCCACGATCATGG
>WNFC01000073.1_pt1 | contig 89935 bp, 77 predicted proteins | sample 5400541 | NCBI WGS metagenome assembly WNFC01 (sample SAMN13153342, study PRJNA577476) | soil metagenome | isolation source: 120 cm saprolite under Douglas fir tree site 2 hole 2 replicate 1 | place: USA:California | collected 2015-04-18
TCGGCGCCGGGGATGGCCTGCTATGCGACGGGCAACCACTCCAACAATGGCCAGGAAGGGGTCTACCCGGCGCACGTGACCAACGCGTTCTACGCTCCGCGCGTCGAGTACATGGCCGAATACCTCCACCGCGTGAAAGGCGCGTCGCTGGGCCTCGTCACCACCGCCGACGTCGAGGACGCCACCCCGGCCGCGAACGCCGTTCACACCGCCAACCGCAACGAGGGCACCGGCATCTGCGACCAGTACCTCGACGAGAGCGACGCGGAGGGATCGGGCGCGTACGGCACCGGCCTCTCCGTGCTGATGGGCGGCGGCCGGCGCTGGTTCCTGCCCAGCGGAACTTTTGGCTCGAGCCGCAGCGCCGGCACCGACTACGAGGCGCTCCCCGCCGACCTGCTCGCGGGTTGGAGCCTGCCCGCGTCGGCCGCGGGCGCCAAGGACCCCGGCCGCAACTTGCTGGCCGACTTCCAGGCCCGCGGCTTCAGCTACGCCGACTCCAAGACGAGCCTCGACGGGCTCGTCGCCGGCGGCGCTCCGCAGAAGCTGCTCGGCCTCTTCGGGTACGGCAACATGAACGTCGCCCTCGACAAGATCAGCGCGCGCCGCGGCGTGAGCAGCGCGGTGGTCGACGCCTATCACGCGCCCGATCAGCCGATGCTCGACGAGATGACCGACGCCGCCCTCAAGGTCCTCTCGCGCAACCGCAGCGGGTTCGTGCTCATGATCGAGGGCGCGCACATCGACAAGCAGTCGCACTTGATGGACGCGGACCGCGCGGTGGGCGAGACCATCGAGTTCGACAACGCCGTGGGCGTGGCGAAGAGGTGGGCCGACAGGCTGGGCGACACCGTCATCGTCGTGCTCGCCGACCACGAGTGCTCGGGCTTCAGCCTCATCGGCGCGCTGGCCGGCGGCCTCGCCAACCTCAAGGCCACGCCGCCGGACAACACCAAATTCGATCCCTCCAGCACTCCTGCGCGGCAGGGGAAGGTGGGCACCTACGACGCGGCCGGCTTCCCGCGCTACCAGATCAACAAGAGCGACGGCTACCCCGAGTCGATGGACATCGACGGCAAGCTGCTCTTCGGCTTCGGCGCCGACGGCGATCGCTTCGAAGGCTGGCTGTCGAAGCCGCTGCCCGTCATCGACAGCCTGCTCCCCAGCGTTATCAAGTCGGAGCTGGCCGCCGACGGCTACTCCAGCTCTCCCGCGGGACGCGCCGAAAAGGGCTTCGGCTTCTTCGTGCGCGGGCAGGTGCCGGGCGACCAGGCGGTGCACACCGCGGTGGACATCCCGGTGAGCGCTTACAGCACCGGAAGCGAAGCGTGGCGTTCATTCATCGGCGTGCAGACCAACACCGACGTGTTCTTCAAGCTCATGCGCGCCGCGCTGGGCAGCGACGGCGACGACGTCGATTGACCAGAATTTTCGCATCTGTCACAGACGCGTCACACGCGCGCGCTATCACCGGCCGGCATGACCAAGCAACAGATCCTCATCGTCGACGACGAGCGGGACATCGTCCGGGTGCTCGACTTCAGCCTGCGCCAGGCCGGGTTCGACCCGGTGGTGGCGTACGACGGCGAGCAGGCGCTGGCGCGCGTCGAGCAGCGCGTGCCCGATCTGGTGCTGCTCGACCTCATGCTCCCCGACGTGCCGGGGACGGAGATCTGCAAGAAGCTGAAGACGTCTCCCCGGACGGCGCACGTGCCGGTGCTCATGCTCACCGCCCGCGGAGAGGAGATCGACCGCGTGCTCGGGTTCGAGCTGGGCGCCGACGACTTCGTCACCAAACCCTTCAGCGTGCGCGAGCTGGTGCTGCGCATCAGGGCCGTCCTGCGCCGCAGCGCCGGGGACGAGGCCGAGCCGCTGCGCGGGCAGGTAGGGCCCATCAAGGTCGATCCCGAGGCGCACCGCGCCTACGTGGCCGACGAGGAGGTGACGCTCACCTCGCTGGAGTTCAAGCTGCTGGTGTCGCTCATGTCGCGCGCCGGGCGGGTGCAGTCGCGCGAGCAATTGCTCGATCAGGTGTGGGGCCTCTCGCCCGAGACGCAGACGCGGACCGTCGACACGCACATCAAGCGGTTGCGCGAGAAGCTGGGCGCGGCCCGCGATCTGCTGGAGACGGTGCGCGGCGCCGGCTATCGCCTGGTCGATCCGGCGGAGAAATGATGCCCCTCTTCCGCCGCGCCGTCTCCCCGCCCCAGACTGCGGCGCCGGCCGTCGCGACGGACCCGTCGCTCCAGGTCATCCTCGAGGCGTTTCCCCAGCCGGCCGGCGTGCTCGAGATGGGCTGCCGCTTCGTCGCCAGCAACGCGATGCTCGACGATCTGCTGCACGGGCGCACCGTCGGGCGCAGCGTGCTGCAGGCCACGCGCAGCGACGAGCTGAACGACGCCGCCGCGCGCGCGCTCGGGGGCTGGGCGGAGCGCCGCGAGCTGACGCTCCCCGCCGAAGGCAAGACGGTGCAGGCCGTCGCCTCGCCGCTTCCTCACGGGCGCGCGCTCCTGGTGCTGCGCGATCTGACCGCCTCGAAGCGCGCCGAGACGGTGCGCCGCGACTTCATCGCCAACGCCAGCCACGAGCTGCGCACGCCGGTCGCCGCCATCGCCGGCGCCGCCGAGACGCTGCTCGGCATGCAAGCCAGCGAGGAAGCGAAACCGTTCCTCGAGATGATCGCGCGGCAGGTGGCGCGGCTCGGCCGCCTGACCAGCGACCTGCTCGATCTCTCGCGGCTCGAGTCGGGGCAGTGGCCGATCGAGCTGGGGACCTATGAGATCGCGCCCACCTGCGCCGGCGCGCTGGAACTGGTGCGCGAGCGCGCCAAGGTGAAGAACATCGTCCTCGGCATGGACGTCGCCCCCGATCTGTGCGTGCGCGCCGACCTGCGCGCCGTCGAGCAGATCCTCGTCAACCTGCTCGACAACGCCATCAAGTACACGCCCGAGGGCGGCCGCGTCACGCTGCTCACCGACGGCGCGGGAACGCACGTCATCGTCTCGGTGCTGGACACCGGGCCGGGCATCGAGCCGCGCCACCAGCAGCGCATCTTCGAGCGCTTCTATCGCGCCGACGGCGGCAGGGCGCGCGCCGACGGCGGCAGCGGCCTGGGCCTCGCCATCGTCAAGCACCTCGCGCAGGCACAGGGGGCGGAAGTCGGAGTCGAGAGCGGCCGCGGCGGCAGCCGCTTCTGGGTTCGTCTGCCCGCCACGTAGAAAGCAGCCCTCACAGCTTCACCGAATCGGATCTCCGTTGTCACACCACCGTCACAATCAGGGCCTAAAAGGAGCCCCCACTATGAAGAAACTCTCTCTCATCGCAGGCCTCGCGCTGGCGATCGGCGGCGCGGCGCTCGCCGCCGACAAGCTGCTCATCAACGGCGCGGGCGCGACGTTCCCGTTCCCCATCTACTCGAAGTGGTTCAGCCAGTACAACAAGCTGCACCCCGAGGTGCAGATCAACTACCAGTCGATCGGCTCGGGCGGCGGCATCAAGCAGATCATCGAGCGCACCGTCGACTTCGGCGCCACCGACGCGCCCATGACCGCCGAGGAGCTGGCCAAGGCGCCGGGCATCCTGCACATCCCGACCGTGATGGGCGCGGTGGTGGCGGTCTACAACCTGCCCGGCGTCGATTCGCTGCGCCTATCGCCCGGGACGCTGGCCGGAATCTTCCTCGGCAAGATCACCAAGTGGAACGATCCCGCCATCGCCCAGGACAACGCCAAGGCCAAGCTGCCGGACGCGGCCATCTCGGTCGTGCACCGCTCGGACGGCTCGGGCACCACCTCCGTCTTCACCGACTATCTGGCGAAGGTCTCGCCCGAGTGGAAGGCGGGCCCCGGCCAGGGCAAGAGCGTGAACTGGCCGGTCGGACTGGGCGGCAAGGGTAACGAGGGCGTGACCGGCACCGTCAAGCAGACCGAGGGCGCCGTCGGCTACGTCGAGCTGGCCTATGCCAAGCAGAACAAGCTCCCCATGGCCGAGCTGAAGAACCACGACGGCAACTGGGTGAAGGCGTCGCTCGAGTCGGTCTCGGCGGCGGCGGCCAAGGCGGACATCCCCGATGACTACCGCGTCTCCATCACCGACGCGCCGGGCAAGGACGCGTACCCCATCTCCGGCTTCACCTGGCTGCTGGTCTACAAGGAGCAGACCGACCCGGTCAAAGGCGAGGCCTTGGTGCACTTCCTCTGGTGGGCGGAGCACGACGGGCAGAAGGAAGCTCCGGCGCTCGACTACGCGCCGCTGCCCGCGCCGCTGGTGAAGAAGGTGGAAGGCACGCTCAAGTCGATCACGGTCCAGGGGAAGCCCGTGCTTGCAGCCCGCAAGTAACATCGCTTCGGCGGAGCGCGCGCCAGAGCGGCTTCCGCACGCCGCTCCGGCACGCGTCAACCTGCCCGACCGCGCCTGGGCCGTCACGCTGACGGTGCTGGGCGCGGGCGTTCTCGCCGTCGCCGCGGTCATCATCGCCGAGCTGTGGCACACCGGCGGGACGAGCCTGACCCGCACCGGCGCGGTGGCGTTCGTGACGCGATCGGTGTGGGACCCGACGCGCGACATCTACGGGGCGCTGCCCTTCGTCTACGGCACGCTCGTCACCAGCGCGGTGGCGTTGGTCCTGGCGGTGCCGGTCTCGATCGGGCTGGCGATCTTCCTCACCGAGATGGCGCCGGGCGCGGTGCGGTCGATCATCTCGTTCCCCATCGCGCTGCTGGCGGGCATCCCCAGCGTGGTCTACGGCCTGTGGGGCCTGTTCGTGCTGGTCCCGCTTTTGCGCAATCCCATCGAGCCGGCGCTGGCGAAGGCGCTCGCCTTCCTGCCGCTCTTCCAGGGGCCGCCCATCGGGCTCGGCTATCTGGCGGCCGGCGCCATCCTGGCGATCATGATCCTCCCCACCATCACCTCCATTTCCATCGAGGTGCTGCAAACCGTCCCCGGCCCTCTGCGCGAGGCGGCGCTGGCGCTGGGGGCGACGCGCTGGGAGGCGATCCGCATCGCGGTGCTGCCCTATGCGCGCGCCGGAATCGTCGGCGCCGTCATGCTCGGTCTGGGCCGCGCGCTGGGAGAGACGATGGCCGTCACCATGGTCATCGGCAACTCGCCCACCGTCCGCGCCTCGCTCTTCGCACCGGGGTACTCGCTGCCGGCGGTGATCGCCAACGAGTTTGCCGAGGCGAGCGGCGAGCTGCACACCGGCGCGCTGGCCGCGCTCGGGCTTTTGCTCTTCGTGGTGACGGTGCTGCTCAACATCGCGGCGCGGCTCCTGGTGCGGATGTCGCGGCGCGGGCCGGCGCGGGTCGCAGCATGAGCTGGCGCCGGGTGGTCAATCATTCCATGACCGCTCTTTGCGCCGCGGCGCTGCTGGTGGCGCTGGCGCCCCTCATCTCGCTTCTCTGGCTCGTCATCTCCAGGGGCGTCGCGGGGCTGTCGCTCGACTTCTTCAGATCAGTGCCCGCGCCGGTGGGCGAGACGGGCGGCGGGGTAGGGAACGGCATCGCCGGCACGCTCTACATCGTCGGCATCGCTTGCCTCATCGGCGTGCCGCTCGGCGTCGGCGCGGGCGTCTACCTGGCGGAGAAGGGCGACACGCCCCTCGGCGACGCCATCCGCTTCACCGCCGAGGTCCTCTCCGGCGTGCCCTCCATCGTGGTGGGGATCGTCGCCTACGGCCTCGTCGTCCTGCCCATGCGCCGCTTCTCCGCGCTGGCCGGCGGAGTGGCGCTCTCGGTGCTCATGGTGCCGACCCTCGCCCGCAGCACCGAGGAGCTGGTGCGGCTGGTGCCGCACGCGCTGCGCGAGGGCTCGCTGTCGCTTGGCGTGCCCGAGTGGCGCACCTCGCTGAGCGTGGTGCTGCGCACCGCGCTGGGCGGGATCATGACGGCCATCCTGCTCTCGGTGGCCCGCGCCGCGGGCGAGACCGCGCCGCTCCTCTTCACCTCGCTCAACAACCAGTACTGGAACTGGCGCGCCGACCAGCCCACCGCGGCGCTCACCGTCCAGATCTACAATTATGCCGTCAGCCCCTACCAGGACTGGCACGACAAGGCGTGGTCGGCCGCCCTGGTGCTGCTGCTTCTGGTAGGCTCGCTCTCGCTGGCCGGCCGGCTGCTCTCGCGGAGGCGGTTCCGATGACGCCGAAGATCGAGGTGCGCGGCCTCAACGCCTGGTTCCGCACCACGCACGCGCTGCGCGACGTCTCGCTCGACGTCCCCGCCAACACCGTGCTGGCCATCATCGGCCCGAGCGGCTGCGGCAAGAGCACCTTCGTCCGCTGCCTCAACCGCATGCACGAGCTGATCCCCGGCGCGCGCCAGGCGGGAAAGGTGCTGGTGGACGGGCAGGACCTGCACGGGCGCGGCGTCGATCCGGTGGAGCTGCGCGCGCGCGTGGGCATGGTCTTCCAGCGGCCCAACCCTTTTCCCACCATGTCCATTTTCGACAACGTCGTCTCGGGCTTGAAATTGAACGGCATCCGCGGCGACTATCCGGTCCTGGTGGAGAAGAGCCTGCGCCAGGCGGCGTTGTGGGACGAGGTGAAGGATCGGCTGCAGCAGAGCGCCCTGTCGCTGTCGGGCGGCCAGCAGCAGCGGCTCTGCATCGCGCGCGCGCTCGCCATCGAACCGGAGGTGTTGCTCATGGACGAGCCGGCCAGCGCCCTCGACCCCATCGCCACCGCCAAGATCGAGGAGCTGATCCACGAGCTGCGCGTCTCGCTCACCATGGTGATCGTGACGCACAACATGCAGCAGGCCGCCCGCGTCTCCGACACGACCGCGTTCTTCTACCTCGGGGAGCTGATCGAGCGCGGCCCGACCGAGCAGATCTTCACCAACCCCAAGGAGCCGCGCACGGAAGACTACGTGACGGGCAAGTTCGGATGAAGGCGCACACCGACAAGACCTACGACGCGCAGCTCGACGACCTGCGCAACAAGCTGCTCAGCCTGGGCGGCAAGGTGGAGACGCAGATCGCCACCAGCGTGCGCGCGCTCGCGGAACGCGATTCCGCGCTGGCCGAGTCGGTGGTCGCGGCCGACCGGGAAGTGAACCGGCTCGAGGTCGACATCGACGAAGCCTGCCGACGCCTGCTGGTCTTGCGCCAGCCGGCCGCCAGCGACCTGCGCTTCATCACCACCGCGCTCAAGATCGTGGTCGACCTCGAGCGCATCGGCGACCTGGCGGTGAACATCGCCGAGCGCGCCATCGACTTGAACCAGAGCCCGCCGCTCAAGCCGGTCCACGACCTCACCAGGCTGGCCGAGCTGTGCCAGAAGCAGGTGCGCGCCGCGCTCGACGCGTTCGTCGACGGGGACGTGGAGAAGGCGGAGGCGGTGATCAAGGGCGACGACCTGCTCGACGCCGTCTATCACAACCTCTTCAACGAGCTGGTGGCGCTCATGATGGAGGACCCGCGCAACATCCGCCGGGCCAACAGCCTCCTCTTCGTCGCCAAGCACCTCGAGCGCCTCGGCGATCACGCCACCAACGTGGCGGAGATGGTCATCTACATGGTACGCGGAACGGACGTGCGCCACCCCGGGAGCCGAACAGCAGTGAAATAAAGGCAACTGCCGGGCTCGGGACCGGGTGCGTGTACGTTCAGGGGGACGGGAACGGGAACGTCCCACGGGCCGTGGTACGTGAACCGTACCCGCATCCGTACCCGTCAACGTACACGAACCCGGTCCCGAGCCCGGCTCTTAGGCGTCAACACGGTCTCGCCGTGGGAGATCATCCCTTCGCGCGGCTGGAGCCAGACGCGGAGATGACCGCCATGCCGCACGCCACGCCCGCCAAGAGGCGCAGATCGACACCGGCGTAGTCCGCCGAGAGGGCGAGCACCGCGAGCGCGAGCCACGGCAGGGAGCGCTTCAGCATCTGCATGCGGGGAGGATGGTCCCGCGCCTGGGTGCAGCGCCGCGAACAGTGTGTGACGTCTCTGCAACGATCGGGGCAAAGAATTCACAGGCGCGCAACCCCAAAGCCATGCAGCTCCGAGAGAATACCCAGAGAGGAGGCGCGCATGGTCCGACTGGTCCTGGCGATCGACGAAGCGATTCTAGTGCGCATGGGCCGCTTGCGCTCAGCGGCCATGACGCTCGCCATGAAAACCTTCACGCGGCTCGGCGAGGCGCTGAGCTGGGTCTTCGCCGCGCTGGTCCTGATCGCGGCCGGCGGTCAAGCCAGCCGCACCGGCCTGCGGCTCGGCATCGCCGCCGCGCTGGCCGCCCTCGTCTCGCAGTTGTTCAAGCGGCTCTGGCGGCGCGCGCGGCCCACGGTGGGGATCGTCGGCTTCACCGCCCTGGCGGAGAACCCCGACGCGTTCTCCTTCCCCTCGGGCCATGCGGCGGCGGCGTTCGCGGTGGCGCTCTCGATGGCGGGCGTGGTGCCGGGCGGGCCGGCGTTCGTGGCGCTCGCGTTCGCGGTGGGGCTCTCGCGGGTCTATCTCGGCGCGCACTATCCGCTCGACGTGGCGGTGGGCGCGGTGCTGGGCGTGCTCTGCGGCGGCGTCACGCGGATGGTGCTGTGATCGCGGCCGCGCTCCTCGTTCTCACCTCCGCCGCCCTCATCCTTGCCGCCGTCCAGGCCTTCGCGCTCCACCGCCATCTCCGTTCCGCCGCGCCCGAGCCGCGCGCCACGCCGCTCATCTCCATCCTCAAGCCGCTCTGCGGCGTGGACGACGATCTGTGGCGCAACCTGCGCTCCTTCGCGCGGCTCGACTATCCGGGCTACGAGATCCTCTTGGGTGTGAAGGACAAGTCCGACCTGGCCTATCCCGTCGCGCTCGATGCAGCCGCGCGCTGGCCGTGGCTCGTGCGCGTGGTCGTGCAGCGCGGAGTGCCGGGGTTGAATCCCAAGGTCAACCAACTCATCACGCTCGCGTCCGCGGCGCGCGGCGAGATCCTGGTGGTGAGCGACTCGAACGTGCGCGTCCGGCGCGACTACCTGCGCGGCATCGCCGCCGGGTTCGACGATCCGCAGGTCGGACTGGTGACACACCTGGTAGCCGGCGCGGGCGAGCGCAGCGCCGGCGCGCTCCTCGACAACCTCTACCTGTGCGGGGCGATCGCGCCGGGCATCGTCTCGGCAAAGCGCATCGCGGGGAAGGACGTGGTGGTGGGCAAGTCGATGGCGCTGCGCGCCCGCGACCTGCGCGCCTTGGGCGGTTTCGAGCGTCTCAAGGACGTGCTCGCCGAGGACTTCCTCTGCGGCCGGATGATCGCGCGGGAGCTGGGCAAGAAGGTGGCGGTCGCGGTCACCCCGGTGCTCAATGTCTCGCGGCAGCAGTGCGTGGGCGCGTTCTTCTCGCGCTACCTGCGCTGGAGCGTGATGCAGCGCAAGGCGGTGGGGAACGCCGCCTACACCGCACAGATCATCCTCAACCCGACGGTGATGGCGTTCGCCGCCTTCGTCGCCTCACCGGGACGCTGGACCGTCGCGGCCCTGCTCGCCACCAGCGTGGTGCGCGCGCTCTTGCACGAGGCGGGAGCGCGCGCGCTGCGCGGCCGCGGCTTCTCGCTGCGCTGCTTCGCCGCGCCGGTGAGCGATCTCGCCGTCGGATGCGCCTGGGCCGCGGGCTTCTTCCGCAACGAGGTGAGCTGGCGTGGAAACCGCCTCGCCGTCCTGGAAGGAACGCGCCTCGCGCGCGTCCCCGAGCAAGGCTTCCGGCGGCCTGCGCAGCCTCACGCCGGCATCGGCTGAGCCGCCAGCTCGTCCATCTCCTTGATTGGGATCCAGCAGGCCGTCGACCGCGCGCCGCGGAAGACGCGGAACGATCCCTGCAGCGTGCTGCTCCCCGCGCTGAAGATGCGCAGCGGCCGCGGGTCTTGGGGCCAGGGCGTGATTTCCGCCGGTACGTGGCGATGCCCGTGCAGCACGGCGTCGCAGAGCGGGCGGATGCGCGCCAGCAACACGCCGCCGTTGCGCAGCTCGCGGGTGTTCTGCCAGCCGAGCATGGTCACCAGCCGCTCCCACGGATTGTCGTCGGGGAGCGGCACCGGGTGGTGGTGGAGCATGAGGATGCGCTCCAGACCCTCGGGCGCGGCGCGCAGCGCTTCCTCGACGTCGTCGATGTCCTGGCCGGTGACGAGGCCTTGCCCGTCGATCCAGCGGCGGTTGTGCGGGCCGGTCGAGTCGAGCCCGACGATCCACAGCCCGCCCATCTGCTGCGCGTGTACGCGCCCGCCCTGCATGAACGCGCCGCCGATGTCGTCGCCGAGGCGGTCGTGGTTCCCCGGCACGGCGATGAGGCGGCCGGAGCGCAGCAGTGGCGCGAACAGATCGCGGAACCTCTCCAGCTCCTCGCGGCGGCCGCGATGCGTGACGTCGCCGGTGAGGAGGACGGGGCCCGGATGCTCGTGCAGCAGGGCTTCGCAGAGGAGCTCGGCGGCGCGCTCGGCCTTCGGGGTCAAACCGATATGAAGGTCGGAGACGTGGGTGAATCCCGTTGCCGCCACGCTTCGCAACCTTGACAGACGAAGGTGGCGGGAGCGAGGAGTGGAAGTGATTTGTATGCAAACGCAATTTCCGACAAGTGACCCGCCGGGGTTTGCAATTTTTCAGGCCGGCGGCCGGCCGTCACGCAATCGTCACATTGCGGTGTTCAATGTTGTGCTGTTCTGCCCGCCCTTCTTCGGTAGCCATCCATGGACGCCGCTCCTGCAGCCGTGAGCCTCCCCGCAAGGCCCCCCGCTCAGGAGGGCCCGCTCGCAGAGCCGCAAAACTTCATCAACCGGGAGCTGTCCTCGCTCGCCTTCAACGAGCGAGTTCTGGAGGAGGCGTGCGACCCGTCGGTCCCGCTGCTCGAGCGGCTGCGCTTCCTCGCCATCCTCAGCGGGAACATGGACGAGTTCTTCATGATCCGCGTGGCGGGCCTCAAGCAGCAGATCTCCGGCCACGTCGAGGAGACCGGGCCCGACGCGGTCAGCCCCGCCGAACAGCTCCAGCTCATCTCGCAGCGGTGCCACGCCATGCTCCTCAAGCAGGAGAAGGCGCTCCTCGAGGACATGGTGCCGCGCCTCGAGGCGGCGGGCGTGCGCCTCTTGCTGCGGGGCCAGCTCTCGCCGGAAGCCCTGGCCGGGCTGGCCGAGTACTTCCAGCGCGACGTGCTGCCGGTGCTGACGCCCATCGCGCTCGACCCCTCGCATCCCTTCCCGCACTTGCGCAACAAGTCGCTCAACCTCGCCATCCGCTTCACCTCCCAGTCCACGCGGCTGCGATACGGCGTGGTGCCGGTGCCGGCGGTGCTGCCGCGGCTGGTGCCGGTGGGCGATGCCCACGTGCTGCTCGAGGACGTGATCGCGACCCACGTGGCCCAGCTCTTTCCCGGGATGCCCATCGAGGGCTGTTGGGCGTTCCGCGTCACGCGCAACTGGGACCTCAACATCGACGAGGAGGAGGCCGAGGACCTGCTCGTCACCATCGAGCGCGAGGTGCGCCGGCGCGACCGCGGCGCGGCGGTGCGGCTGCAGATCAACGCCAGCGCGCAGGAGCCCGTCTCGCAGTTCCTGGCGCGTGCGCTGCACTTGTCGGAGGCCGACGTCTATCACCACCGCCGGCCGCTCGCCCTTCAAGAATTCGTGCCCACCGTCCTGGCGCGGCCCGAGCTGAAGGGCCTGCACGAAGAAGCCTTCAACCCCACCCTGCCGGCAGCGCTGGCCGACGACGATCTGCTGGAGACGTTGCGCGAGCGCGACGTGATGTTGCACCACCCCTACGAGTCGTTCGAGCCGGTCGTCTCGTTCATCGAGGCGGCGGCCGACGATCCGGCGGTGCTGGCCATCAAGATGACGCTCTACCGCGCGGGCCGCGACAACCCCATCGTCCGCGCCCTGCAGCGGGCCGCCGAGAACGGCAAGCAGGTCACCGCGCTGGTCGAGCTGAAGGCGCGCATGGACGAGGAGGCGAACATCGTCTGGGCGCGGGAGCTGGAGCGCTCGGGCGTGCACGTCGTCTACGGCCTCATCGGCTACAAGACGCACTGCAAGGTGGCGCTGGTGGTGCGGCGCGAGGGCGGCGAGTTGCGCCGTTACGTCCACCTCGGCACCGGCAACTACAACCCGGCCACGGCGCGCAGCTACTCGGACCTGTCGCTCCTCACCTCGCGCGACGACTTCGGCGCCGACGCGACGGCGCTCTTCAACCTGCTCACCGGCTACTCGCGGCCGGCGGCCTGGCGCAAGTTGCTCGTCGCGCCGCTCGGGCTCAAGGCCGCGCTCCTGGGCCTCATCGCCGACGAGGCCAAGGCGGGCGAGGAAGGGCGCATCGTCGCCAAGATGAACGCGCTCGCCGACGCCGACGTCATCAAAGCGCTCTACCGCGCCTCGCAAGCCGGCGTGCAGATCGATCTCATGGTGCGCGGCATCTGCTGCCTGCGGCCGGGGATCCCCGGCGTGAGCGAGCGCATCCGCGTCAGCAGCGTGGTCGACCGCTTCCTCGAGCACGCGCGCATCTGGAGCTTCCACGCGCGCGGCGAGCGCAAGGTCTACCTCTCGTCGGGCGATTGGATGAAGCGCAACTTCGCGCGCCGGGTGGACGTGGCATTTCCCGTCGAGGACCCGGCGCTGAAAGAACGCGTCACCAACGAGATCCTCGCCATCATGCAGGGCGACAACCAGAAGGCGTGGGCGCTGCGCCCCGACGGGCAGTACGAGCGCCTTGCACCCGGCACGCACGGCCGCGGGGCGGCGCCGCTGCGCAGCCAGGAGCAATTCATCGCGCTGGCGCGCCGCGCGACCATCTCCAACGCGTCGAGATCGAAGGCGGTCGAAACGCTGCTCGCTTCACGCACCGAACCCCGCCGCCGCAAGCAACGCTGATTCAATCGCGCTCGGGGAGTGGCCATGCGACGGCCACCGCCGGGACGAGCAGCGCGAAGTCGCGCTACCGTCCCCCATGTCGCCAGCTCGTCGCCGCCGAAGCAACCGCAGCGCAGATCGATGCCGCGCAGGAGCGCCTGCGACAGCCCGGCGATGAACGCGGCAAGCCTCATCGCGATGTACCGGGTGGAGGCCACCTCCAACGCCGCGAAGTCCCTCGCAAAGGTGCCGGGACTTCGCCCGCGCGTCGAGGAGACGTTGACCAGCATCCTCGAGACGGCCGACGAGATCCGCCGCACGCACGCTGGCATCATCCCGTTCGATGCGTCGCCCATGCGCGTCCGGGTCGGCGACCACACCATCTCGTACTCGCTGAACCTCGAGGAGCACACCGCGACGGTGCTGGTCGTCGAGGAAGCGCGCAACGCCTGAGAACGCCAGGCCGACAAACGAGAACCAGACTGCAGAACGAAAACCAGAACCAGAACCAGGACGAGAGCCCGAACCTCACTTCACCAAATGCGCGACCAAGTGCGCGCCCAGTTCCTCGAGCCCGGCGCGCAGCAGTATCTGCCCCTTGGGATCGGAGAGCGCGTTGCGCATCATCTCCGGCGCGTACCCCAGCTCGAGGTTGAGCAGGACCATCACCGCGGAGACGGCGGGCGAGAGGGCGACAGCCTTGACGCGCGAGCGGCGCTTCTGCACGCCTTTGGAGAGCCTGTCGATCAGCTCGTCCTCGGTGGTGCGCGCGCCCTTGGCTTTCTCCAGCGCCGCCGAAAGCCCCGCGTAGAGATCGTCGGCGATGCGCTGGCTGCCCATGGCGCGCTCCATGCGCTCGTGCGCCTCGTCGAAGTCCACCGCGGCGGAGGCCGCGTAGGTGGGCGCGAGCAGGATCGCCAGGTCCTTGCGCGTGACGACGTGCGGGAGCCGCCGCGAGAACATCAGAGCTGCTCCGGCCGCAGCTTGGCGTACGAGTCCTCGCCCGACCGGCACAGCTCGGCCAGCAGAGCGGCGCGCGGCAGCTCGGTGCGGATCCAGTACTGCGCGGCGGCCAGCTTTCCGCGGCGGAAGTCGTCGCGGGCGGGAAGCGCGGCGGCGGCCTGCGCGATCCACTGCCACGCGACCAGCACCGTGCCGACCATGTCCATGTAGTCGGCGGCGTGCAGCAGCATGCCGTCGCGGTCGCGCTGCGCCAGCTCGAGCGTCACCTCGCGCACCGCGCCCACCGCGTCGCGCACCGCCGCGATCCAGGAAGGGTCGAGGCCCGAAGCCTTCGCCAGCGTCGACTCGATCTCTTCGTTGAGCGCGACGAGCGCCGCGCCGCCCCCGGCCAGCGCCTTGCGGCCCAGGAGGTCGAGGCTCTGGATACCGCTCGTGCCTTCGTGAATGCTGTTGAGCTTCTGGTCGCGCAGCCACGCCTCCGGCAGGTACTCGCTGGTGTAGCCGTAGCCGCCGTGGATCTGCAGGGCGAGCGCGTTCGACTCGAAGCCCTTCTCCGCCGGGAACGTCTTGGCCACCGGCGTCAGCAGGTCCAGCACGAGCTGCGCGCGACGGCGCTCCTCGTTGGTCGCGCCGTGCGCGGCCAGGTCGGCTTGACGCGCCGCCGCGCCGAGAAGCGCGAGCGCCCCCTCGACGATGGCCTTCTGGCGCAGCAGCATGCGGCGCACGTCGGCGTGCTCGACGATGGGCACTTGTGGCGCCGACGGATCGCGCGAGGTGAGCGGCCGGCCCTGCGGGCGTGTCTTGGCGTACTCGAGCGACTCGAAGTACGCCGCCGAGGCGGTGGACGCGGCGTTCAGGCCCACCATGAGCCGCGCCTCGTTCATCATCTGGAACATGTGCGCGATGCCTTGGTGCGGCGCGCCGACCAGCCAGCCGCGGCAGGCGCCGCGCTCGCCGAAGTTGAGCGCGATGGAGGGCAAGCCCTTCCAGCCCATCTTGTGAAAGGCGCCGGCGCAGGTGCAGTCGTTGTCCGCGCCGTCGAGGCCCTTCTTGGGGATGGCGAAGAGCGACACGCCCTTGATCCCCGCCGGCGCGCCTTCGATGCGCGCCAGCGTGAGGTGAACGATGTTCGCGGTGAAGTCCTGGTCGCCGCCGGAGATGAAGACCTTGTTTCCTTCGATGAGGTAATGCCCTTCGGCGGTGGGGCGCGCGCGCGTGGCCACGTCGGCGAGGCTCGACCCGGCGTGCGGCTCGGTGAGCGCCATGGTGCCCGACCACTCGCCCGTGTACATGCGCTGCATGAACTCGCGCTTGAGGAAGTCGCTGCCGAAGGCCTCGATGAGGTGCGCCGCGCCTTGCGTGAGGCCGAGATAGCCCATGGCGGCGGCGTTGGCGGCCATCAGGTAATGCGCGGCGAAGAGCCCGACGGTGCGGGGAAGCTGCTGGCCGCCGACGGAGTGGGGGCGCACCGCGGCGCCCAGCCCCAACTCGAAGAGCCGCGGCCAGATCTCCCGCATGGCGGGGTGCGTGCGCAGGTGGCCTCCCTCGAGGCGGGGCGGTTCGGCGTCCATCGGCTTGAAGGCCGGGAACAACACCTCGCGGGCCAGCTTGCGCGCGCTGGCCAGCACCATGTCGAACGTCTCGCGCGAATGGCCGGCGAAGTAGGGCAGCGCGCACAACTCGTCGGCGCGCAGCACCTCGTAGAGCATGAACTGCACGTTCTGGTCCGACACCAATGCATTGGCCATCCCCAACCGATAACACGCCTCACGAACTGCCGGCTCGAATCGCGGAAGTAAACCTCCAGTGCCCCGATGAGTGTTTCCACGCACGGCGCTTCGTCCGCAACTACGCGAAAGCACAGGATGAATACACATTTCAACGTATTCATTCGTGCGCGCTCGTGCGTACAGACGAGCACTGATGTATGTTCGCTGTAGCCGAGCTTGGCGCCAAGGATGGCACCCATGCAGACGACCGTTGCGTTGGTCGACGATCACAGGCTCTTCCGTGAGGGCCTGCGTGTTCTCATCGATTCGCAGCCCCACATGAAGGTGGTGGGCGAAGCGGCGAATGCGCACGATGCCTACCGGATGGTCGAAGAAACCGCGCCCGACGTCGTGGTGCTGGATCTGATGTTGCCCGGCGTGAACGGGATCTTCGTCGCGCGCGAGCTGCTGCGCAAAGACCCCAAGCGCCGCCTGATGGCGCTGAGCATGCTGCGCGACGAGGAGCACGTGGCGCAAGCGCTCGACGTGGGCATTCTCGGGTTCGCCAGCAAGGAGCAGTCGGTCGAGGAGCTGATGACGGGCATCCACGCGGTGGCGCAGCGGCAGCAGTATCTCGCGCCCAGCATCTCCCGCTTCGTGCTCGAAGACTACCGCCGGCTGCGCCGGCGCGAGATAGGCTCCGCCTCGCCGCTCGCGTCGCTGACGCAGCGCGAGCGGGAGATTTTCGATCTCACCGTCGGCGGCATGGCCACCGCCGAGATCGCCCGGCAGCTCTACATCAGCAAGCGCACCGTCGAGACGCACCGCGCGCGCATCCTCCGCAAGCTGGGGGCGCACTCGGCCTCCGACCTGGTGCGGCTCGCCGCGCGCCTCGGGCTCCTTCCGCCTTAGCAACAGCGCGCTCCGCTTGCGCTGGGCCTCAGACCTCGGACCCCAGGCCTCGGGAAAAACGACTTCTTCAGGCATTGCCCGAGGCCTGAAGCCTGAGGCCCGACGCCCGCGAGGCTCAGCGCAACTGAGCCTCGCCTTAGGGCAGCGCGTGGCTGCGCACCGTCTGCAGCAGGTCCTCGATCATGAACGGCTTGCGCAGCGTCGCCACCACCGAGGGATGGGGCCGGTCGTCCTCGGCGCCCGTCATCCACACGACGGGGATGCCGCTCAGCTCTCCGGCGGCGGCTTTCAAGAAAGCGGGGCCGTCGAGGACCGGCGTGGAGCGATCGAGGAGGATGAGGCTGGGCCTCGTCCCCTTGCGGAGCAGCGTCAGCGCCTCGCCGCCGTTCGCCACCGCAATGGCGTCGAAGCCTTGCAGCCCCAGGACCTCGATGATCATCTCGCGGAGGTCCAGGTTGTCCTCGATGACCAGCACTTCCATGACCTTCAATCTGCTCCTTTCGCGACCGTCCGCACATCCGTAGGACCCGCAACAGCCCGGAGGCCCGGCCCTCCGCCGCGCATCCGAGCGTGCAGGCGAGCCCGAAAGCGTCAGGCAGTGGAAAGTCGGGGCCGCGCCGTTGGCGCTCCGTTGCCGTCCTTCCTAGGTTGCGGGTCGTGCCCAAACGCTCTCCCGCTCCCCTCGCTCTCGCGCTCTGCGCTCTCTGCGCCTGCGTGCGCAATCCCGTCACCGGCAGGCTGGAGCTCAATCTCCTCTCCCGCCAGCAGGAGATCGACCTGGGCCAACAGGGAAAGAAGGAGGTCGAGGCGACCATCGGCGTCTACCAGGACGCGAGACTCGGGGAGTACGTCGCCTCGGTAGGGGAGCAGATCGCGGCCGTGACGAAGACGGACTACCCCTTCTCATACGAGATCGCCGACGACTCGAGCGTCAACGCTTTCGCCCTGCCCGGGGGACCCGTGTTCATCACGCGCGGCATCCTCGCGCACATGACCACCGAGGGAGAGATGGCGGCGGTGCTGGGCCACGAGTCGGGGCACGTGGTGGCGCGCCACTCGGCGAGTCAGATCAGCAAGCAGCAGATGGCGCAGCTCGGCCTGGGCATCGGGTCGATTCTCTCGCCCACCGCCGCCTCGCTGGCGCAGGCGGCGGGCGTAGGCCTGCAAGTCCTCTTCCTCAAATACTCGCGCGACGACGAGACGCAGGCCGACGAGCTGGGGTTCCGCTTCATGACCAAGGCGGGCTGGGACCCGCACCAGATGATCCCGCTCTTTCACATGCTGGATAACCTCACTGCGCAGTCCGGCGGAGGCAAGACGCCCGATTGGCTGGAGACGCACCCCAACCCGGGCAACCGCATCGAGGCGACGCAGGAGCGGCTCAAAACGGAGCTCAAGGGCGACCTTTCGACGCTGAAGGTCGAGCGCGACAAGTACTGCGCGATGATCGACGGCATCGTCTTCGGCGAGGACCCGCGCAAGGGTTACTTCAAGGGCGACCTGTTCCTCGAGCCGGAGCTGAAGTTCCAGATGCAGTTCCCGCAGGGTTGGCAGCACCAGAACACGCCCCAGGCGGTAGCGGCCATCAGCAAGGACCAGGACGCGGTCATCCAACTGGCGGTGGCGGGGAAGATGTCGCCCGAGGAGGCGGCGCGGCATTTCTTCGCGCAGCAGGGGGTGAAGCAGGGGCAGGCCGCGCAGGGGACCATCCACCAGAAGTCGGCGGTGTCGGCGTATTTCACCGCCCAGACGCAGCAGGGCGCGGTCGAGGGGCTGGCGACGTTCCTCGGCCACGAGGGGACGACCTACGCCATTTTTGGCTATGCGGCGGCCGGCAAGCTGCAGGGCTACGACGCGACGTTCAAGTCGTCGATGGGTAGCTTTGCCACTCTGAGCGATCCAGCCGCGCTCAACGTGCAGCCGGCGAAACTGAAGGTGGCGCATATCGACTCGCCCATGTCGGTAACCGATTTCAATAACAAGTACCCTTCGTCGGTGAAGATCGAGGTGGTGGCGCTGATCAACGGCGTCGACAAGGGCGGCACTATTCCGGCGGGGCCGGCCAAGCAGGTCGTGGGCGGCATTCCTCCGTCGAAGTAAAACGAACTAACCGGGCGCGGGACCGGGTTCGTGTACGCTCACGGGGAGGGGGACGGGGACGGTTCACGCGTACACGGGTACGCGTACCCGTACCCGTCCGCGTTCCCGTAAACGTACACGTACCCGGTCCCGCGCCCGGCTCTTAAGGCGTCAACACCGTCTCGCCGTACGACAGATACCTGTCGACGGCCTGTGCGGCCTCCCGCCCCTCCTTGATCGCCCACACCACCAGCGACTGCCCCCGCGACATGTCGCCCGCGGCGAACACGCCCGGCACGCTGGTCATCTTCGTCTGGTCGGTCCAGACGTTTCCGCGCTCGTCGAGCTTGACGCCGAGTTGCTGCAGCATGGGCTTCTCAGGACCGACGAAGCCCATGGCAAGGAGCACCAGGTCCGCCGGGATCACCTTCTCCGTCCCCGGCAGCTCGCGCGGGCCGAAGCGCCCGTCGGGCCCCTTCACCCACTCCACCTGGACATAGAGCAGCTCATTCACGTTGCGTTCCTTGTCGCCCAGGAAGCGCTTGGTCATGACCGAGTAGACGCGCGGGTCCTTCCCCCACAGCGCCTTGGCCTCGTCCTGCCCGTAGTCGAGCCGGTACGTCTTCGGCCACTGCGGCCAGGGATTGTCGGCCGCGCGCTCTTCCGGCGGGCGCGGGAGGATCTCCAGCTGCGTGAGGCTGCTCGCTTTGTGGCGGAGGGCGGTGCCCACGCAGTCGGTGCCGGTGTCGCCCCCGCCGATGACGACGACGTGCTTGCCCTTGGCGGAGATGTACTTGCCGTCCTTGAGGCGCGAGTCGAGCAGCGACTTGGTATTGGCGGTGAGGAAATCCATCGCCGGGTAGATGCCGGTCAGGCTGCGCCCTTCGACGGGCAGGTCGCGCGCCAGCGTCGCGCCTCCGCACAGGACCACCGCTTCGAAGTCGCGCAGGAGCTGGTCGGCAGGGATGTCCTTGCCGATCTCGGTGTTCACGACGAAGCCCACGCCCTCGTCGGCGAGCAGCTTCACGCGCCGATCGACCAGCTTCTTCTCCAGCTTCATGTTGGGGATGCCGTACATCAAGAGCCCGCCCACCCTGCCGCTGCGCTCGAATACCGTCACTCCGTGCCCGGCGCGGTTGAGCTGCGCGGCCGCGGCGAGCCCCGCCGGGCCCGAGCCCACCACCGCCACCCGCTTGCCCGTTCGCACCGGCGGCGGATCGGCCACCACCCATCCCTCGGCGAAGGCGCGGTCGGCGATGGCCTCCTCGATCATCTTGATGTTCACCGCCGGCAGATCGATGGCGACGGTGCAGCTCCCCTCGCAGGGCGCGGGGCAGACGCGGCCGGTGAACTCGGGGAAGTTGTTCGTCTTGGCCAGGCGGATCCAGGCTTCCTTCCACTGCCCGTTCCAGACGAGGTCGTTCCACTCGGGGATGAGGTTGTTCACCGGGCAACCCGAGGCCGCGCCGGCGATCATCTTCCCCGTGTGGCAGAAGGGCACGCCGCAGTCCATGCAGCGGCCGCCCTGCTCGCGCAGCGTCTGCTCGGCGACCGCAAGGTGCATCTCCTCCCAGTCGCGGATGCGCTCCAGCGGAGGACGCTCGTGAACGGGCTCGCGCAGGTAGTCGAGGAATCCGGTCGGCTTGCCCATCAGTTTCCGCTCACACGCGCAATGTCGTGTGCGTTCTCCTCGAAGGCCGCCATCTCCGCTTCCTCGGGCGGAAGTCCTTTGGCGCGCATCTTCGCTTGCGCCTCCAGCATGCGCCGGTAGTCGTTGGGCATGACGCGGACCATGCGCGCGACGCTCTCCCCCCAGCGTTCGAGCACGCGGCGCGCCAGCGCGCTGCCGGTCAGCTCGGCGTGACGTTCCACCAGCCGCCTCACCGCGGCGATCTCCGCGTCGGGCACCGGCCCCAGCCCGACCATCTGCTGGTTGCAGCGGCTGGCGAAGCGCCCGTCGCCGTCGAGCACGTACGCCACGCCGCCCGACATGCCGGCGGCGAAGTTGCGCCCGGTCGCGCCCAGCACCACGACGCGCCCGCCGGTCATGTACTCGCAGGCGTGGTCGCCCACGCCCTCGACCACCGAGTCGATGCCCGAGTTGCGCACGCAGAAGCGCTCGCCCGCCACGCCGCGGATGAACGCCTCGCCCGCCGTCGCGCCGTAGAAAGCGACGTTGCCGATGATGATGTTCTCCTCGGGCGTGAGGGCGGCCTCCGCGGGAGGGAAGACCACGATGCGCCCGCCGCTCAGGCCCTTGCCGATGTAGTCGTTGGAATCTCCCTCGAGGACCAGCGTCATTCCCCTGGGGATGAAGGCGCCGAACGACTGTCCCGCCGAGCCCTTGAAATGGAAGTGGATGGTGTCGTCGGGCAATCCCTGCGGCCCGTAGCGGCGCGTCAGCTCGCTGCCCGTCATGGTGCCGACCACGCGGTTGGTGTTGCGGATGGGCAGCGTGGCGCGCACGGGCTTGCGCTCGTCGAGCGCGGGCCGGGCCAGCTCGAGCAGCGTGGTTCCGTCGAGCGTCTTCTCCAGTCCGTGATCCTGGGGCACGCGGCAGGTGCGCCCGTAGTGCTTGGGCACCGTCGGCTTGAAGAGGATGCGGCTGAAGTCGAGGCTGCGCGCCTTCCAGTGATCGACCGCGCGGCGCATCTCGATGCGCTCGGAGCGCCCGACCATCTCGTCGAAGGTGCGGAAGCCGAGCTCGGCCATGTACTCGCGCACTTCCTGGGCGATGAAGCGCATGAAGTTCACCACGTGCTCGGCCGTGCCGGCGAACTTCGCCCGCAGCCGGGGGTCCTGCGTCGCCACCCCGACCGGGCAGGTATTCAGATGGCAGGCGCGCATCATGATGCAGCCCAGCGCCACCAGCGGCATGGTGGAGAACCCGAATTCCTCGGCGCCGAGCAGCGCGCCGACCACGACGTCGCGGCCCGTCTTGAGCTGGCCGTCCACCTCGACGGTGATGCGGCTGCGCAAGTCGTTGAGCACCAGCACTTGATGCGTTTCGGCGAGTCCCAGCTCCCAGGGAATGCCGGCATGCTTGATGGAGGTGAGCGGCGAGGCGCCCGTTCCTCCATCATGCCCCGAGATGAGCACCACGTCGGCGTGCGCCTTGGCCACGCCGGCGGCGATGGTGCCCACTCCCAGCTCGGCCACCAGCTTGACGCTGATGCGCGCATCCTTGTTGGCGTTCTTCAGGTCGTGGATGAGCTCCTTGATGTCTTCGATGGAATAGATGTCGTGGTGCGGCGGCGGCGAGATGAGCCCCACGCCCGGCGTGGCGTGGCGCACCTTGGCGATCCACGGATAGACCTTGGCGCCGGGGAGCTGGCCGCCCTCGCCGGGCTTGGCGCCCTGGGCGATCTTGATCTGCAACTCGCGCGCGTGGACGAGGTAGTTGCTGGTGACGCCGAACCTCCCGCTCGCCACCTGCTTGATGGCCGAGTTCTTCGAGTCGCCGTTGGGCTCTTTCTGGTAGCGCGCCGGGTCCTCGCCTCCTTCGCCGGTGTTGGACCTGCCGCCGATGCGGTTCATGGCGATGGCGAGCGTCTCGTGCGCCTCCTTGGAGATCGAGCCGTAGCTCATCGCGCCGCTCTTGAAGCGGCGCATGATGGACTCGACCGGCTCCACTTCCTCGAGCCGCACCGGCTTGGCGGCGGCGCGGAAGTCCATCAGGCCGCGCAGCGTGCAGAGCTGCTTCGACTGGTCGTCCACCAGCGCCGTGTATTCCTGGAAGGCCTGGTAGTTCCCCGTGCGGCAGGCGTTCTGCAGCCGGTGGATCGTCTCCGGGTTGGTGAGATGGAACTCGCCGCCCGACCGGTATTGATATTCGCCGCCGGCGGGAAGGCTGGTGTGGAAGATGGGCCGCTTGGGCGGGAAGCCGCGCTCGTGCCGCATGCGCGCTTCTTTTGCCACCACGTCGATGCCCACGCCGCCGAGGCGCGACGCCGTCCAGGTGAAGTACTCGTCGACGAAGTCCTGCGAAAGGCCGATGGCCTCGAAGACCTGCGCGCCGTGATAGCTCTGGATGGTGCTGATGCCCATCTTGGAGATCACCTTGACGATCCCCTTGGCCACCGCCTTCAAATATTTCTTCTCCGCCTCCGCCGCCGGGCCGGGCGCGAGGCCGAGCTGCACCTGATCGTGCACCGTCTCGAAGGCGAGGTACGGGTTCACCGCGCTGGCGCCGTAGCCGATGAGCAAGGCGAAATGGTGCACCTCGCGCGGCTCGCCGCTCTCGACGATCAGGCTGCAGCGCGTGCGCGTGCCCTCGCGGATGAGGTGGTGGTGGACGGCCGACACGGCGAGCAGCGAGGGAATGGGCGCCGACTCCGCGTCGTGCCCGCGGTCGGAGAGGACGATGACGTTGAAGCCCTCGGCGATGCACTCGGAGGCCTTCCAGCGGAGGTCCTCGAGCGCGCGGCGCAGCGCCGCGCCGTCTCCCCCGGGGTTGAACAACGTCGGCAGCTTGACGGCCTTGAGGCCCTTGCTGCCCGGCCCGCCGTCGAGAGCGCGGATCCGCGCCAGCTCGTCGTTGGTGAGGATGGGCGAGGGCAGCGCGAGCTGCCGGCAGCATTCCGGCCCCGCTTCGAGCAGGTTTCCCTCGGGGCCGATGGACATTTCCGAGGCCATGATGATCTCTTCGCGGATGGAGTCGACCGCTGGATTGGTGACCTGCGCGAAGAGCTGCTTGAAGTAGTTGAAGAGCAGCTGTGGCCGCTCGGAGAGGACGGCGAGCGGCGTGTCGGTGCCCATCGATCCCACCGCCTCGTTGGCGGTGGCGGCCATGGGCGCGATGAGCATCTTCACGTCCTCGGACGTGTAACCGAAGACTTCCTGGCGGCGGAGCACGCTCTCGCGATCGGGATGGGGCGGCCGCCCCGGGCTGGGCATGTCCTCGATGCGCATCATCGACTCGCGCAGCCACTGTCCGTAGGGCTGCTCGCGCGCGATGCGCTCCTTCAGCTCCTCGTCGTCGATGATGCGCTGCTCGGCGGTGTCGACGAGGAAGATGCGGCCGGGCGGGAGCCGGCCCTTCTTCACCACCTTGCCGGCGGGGATTTCCAGCACGCCGACCTCGGAGGCCATCACCACCAGCCCGTCGTCGGTGACGTAGTAGCGTGAAGGCCGCAGGCCGTTGCGATCGAGCACGGCCCCGACGCGCACGCCGTCGGTGAAGGCGATCGACGCCGGCCCGTCCCACGGCTCCATCAGGCAGGAGTGGAATTCGTAGAACGCTTTCCGCTCGGGGCTCATGGTCTCGTCGCGCACCCACGGCTCCGGGATCATCATCATGATGGCGTGCACCAGATCGCGGCCCGCCAGCGTGAGCAGCTCGAGGACGTTGTCGAACATCGCCGAGTCGGAGCCCTCGGTGTCGATGACGGTGAGGATCTTGAGCAGGTCCTTGCCGAAGAGCTTCGAGCGCATCATCGACTGGCGGGCGTGCATCCAGTTGATGTTGCCGCGCAGGGTGTTGATCTCGCCGTTGTGCGAGATGTACCGGTACGGGTGGGCGCGGCCCCACGAGGGGAAGGTGTTGGTCGAGAAGCGCGAGTGGACGATCCCGATGGCCGACGCCACCGCCGGATCTTGAAGATCGAGATAGAAGCGGCGCAACTGGCTGGCGTTGAGCATCCCCTTGTAGACGACCGTCTTGTAGCTGAGGCTGGCGACGTAGAAGTGGCTGCGGCCGGGGATGGCCGAGCGCGAGACCTTTTTCTCCACCAGCCGGCGAATCACGTAAAGCTTGCGCTCGAAGGCCGCTTCGTCGGCCACCTCGGGGCCGCGGCCGATGAAGATCTGGCGGATGACCGGCTGGCTTGCCTTGGCGGTCGGCCCGAGCGCGGCGTTGTCGGTGGGCACGTCGCGCCAACCGAGCAGCTCCTGTCCTTCGGCGCGGATGGTCTCGTCGAAGAGACGGTTGATGGCCTCGCGCCCCGCCTCGTTGGGCGGCAAGAAAACCATGCCCATGCCGTAGCGGCCGCGGCCGGGCAACTTGAGCCCGCGCCTGGCGCACTCGGCGGCGAGGAAGGCATGTGGCGTCTGCAGCGTGATGCCGGCGCCGTCGCCCGTGTCCTTCTCGGCGCCGGTCGCGCCGCGGTGCTCGAGGTTGACGAGCACCTCGAGCGCCTTGACGACGATGTCGTGCGAGGGTCGGCCTTTGATGTCCGCCACGAATCCAAAGCCGCAGGAGTCGTGCTCCAGCGACGGATCGTAGAGGCCTTGCTTCGGGGGAGGTCCTGCTGCCACCATCATCGCGCTCCAAAAAGAAGAAGTGAACGCGGAAGCGCTTCCGAACGCAAGCGATTCTGCCGCGCTGCGGCATTATTTCCCAGGCTCAGCCAAGGAACAGCCGGTACGCCGGGTTGCGCGTCTCGTCGACGAAGGGGTAGCCGAGCGTTCCAAGGAAGCGACGAAACTCCTCCATTTCGCTTTTGGGGACCTGCATTCCCACCAGGACGCGGCCCGAGTCGGCCCCGTGGTTGCGGTAGTGGAAGAGGCTGATGTTCCAGTCGGTGCGCATGCGCGTGAGGAAGCGCAAGAGAGCGCCGGGCCGCTCGGGGAACTCGAACCGGTAGACCAGCTCGTCGCGCGCCAGCGGCGCGTGGCCGCCGACCAGGTGGCGCACATGCAGCTTGGCCGTCTCGTCGTCCGACAGGTCGAGCGTCTTCAGCCCATGCCGCTGCAGCGAGCGGACGATGCCGGCGGTCTCGTCGCTGCTGTGGATGCCGACGCCGACGAAGACGTGCGCGTCGTCGGCGCCGGCCATGCGGTAGTTGAACTCGGTGATGTTGCGTGGGCCGATGATCTTGCAGAAGCGACGGAAGCTGCCGGGCCGCTCGGGGATGGTGACGGCGAAGATGGCCTCGCGGCGCTCGCCTACTTCGGCGCGCTCGGCGACGAAGCGCAGGCGGTTGAAGTTCATGTTGGCGCCGCTGGCGACGGCGATGAGCGTTTCGCCCTCGATGCCGGTGCGCCCGGCGTAGGCCTTGGCGCCGGCGACGGAGAGCGCGCCGGCCGGCTCGAGGATGGAGCGCGTGTCCTCGAAGACGTCCTTGATGGCGGCGCAGATGGCGTCGGTGCCCACGGTGATGACTTCGTCGACGCAGGCGCGCGCCAACGCGAAAGTTTCCTTGCCGGGTTTCTTGACGGCCACGCCGTCGGCGAAGAGGCCGACTTGCGCGAGCGTCACGCGCCTTCCCGCTTCGAGCGAACGCGCCATCGAGTCGGCCTCGACGGGCTGCACGCCGATGACGCGGATCTCCGGCCGAAGCTGCTTCACGTACGCCGCGATGCCGCCGATGAGCCCGCCGCCGCCCACCGCCACGAAGATGGCGTGGATGGATCCGGGATGCTGGCGCAGGATCTCCATGCCGATGGTTCCCTGGCCGGCGATAACCTCGGGGTCGTCGTACGGATGGATGAAAGTGAGCCGGCGGCGCTTCTCGAGCTCCTTCGCGCGGCGGTACGCCTCGTCGTACGAATCTCCCGCCAGCAGCACCTCTGCCCCGCGCGCCACCACTGCCTCGACCTTGATGCGCGGGGTGGTGACCGGCATGACGATGGTGGCGCGGCACCCGAGCCGCTGCGCGGAGAGAGCGACGCCCTGGGCGTGGTTCCCCGCGGACGCCGTGATCACGCCGCGTTTCAGCACTGCCTTGGGAAGACCCGACATCTTGTTGTACGCGCCGCGGAGCTTGAAGGAGAAGACGGGCTGCATGTCCTCGCGCTTGAGCAGGACGCGGTTCGAGAGACGCGCCGAGATGGCCGGCGCGGGGTCGATCGCGGTCTCGACGGCAACGTCGTAGACCCGGGCGGTGAGGATGCGCTCGAGATAGCCCCGCGCCCGCCTCGCCACGGACGAGACGCGGTAACTGGCCGAGGGCCGCGAGATCGCTCGCACGGCGGAGATGCTAACAGTTCGCGTCGGAACCTCGCCTTTGCGTTCTGCACGGCGCGTGCCGCCGGGGCGGCTCGTCCTCCTCTCGGCCGGGGCAGGCGCTCTCGACGCCGCACCGACAAATTCGTTGGATCCATCGGATCGCACGACAAACTTGTCGGGAGCCGCGCGCCTTCTCAGAGATAGAAACTTGACACCCGCCGGTTGCGGCGCGCGCGGCCGATCGACGGCGCTCCCTCTGGCGCTCTGCAATCCGACTGCCTGGGGACTCCTACAAAATCGTCGGTATGCATGGCGCGACCGACAATTCTGCTGGGACGCGAAGCCCATCCGACGGTCGGCCCTCGCCGGCCGTTCTTCCGAGCGCAGCGCCGGCCGATCGCGCTGCATCGCGTCGAACTGGTATCGCGCTTGCACTCGCCGCCGGGAGCAGCAGGGGGAAATCCTTCAACGGCGCTGGCGACGGCGCAAGGAAAACGAGAGACGAATGCCTAAAGCCAAGGACGTCATCGGGTATGCTCACGACAAGAAAGCGGTGATGGTCGATCTGAAGTTCATGGACTTCCTTGGGCTCTGGCAGCACTTCACCATTCCTCTAGCCGAATTGACCGAGGCGGTTTTCGACGAAGGGCTCGGGTTCGACGGTTCCTCTATCCGCGGATGGATGCCCATCCACAACAGCGACATGCTGGTCGTGCCCGACGCTGACACCGGCACGATGGATCCGTTCATGAAGGATCCGACGCTCTCGATCATCTGCAACATCGTCGACCCCATCACCAGGGATCCGTATTCGCGCGACCCGCGGTTCGTCGCCCAGAAAGCGGAGAAATATCTCAAGGCGTCGGGCGTGGGCGACGCGGCCTACTTCGGCCCCGAGGCGGAGTTCTTCATCTTCGACGGCATCTCGTACGACTCGGGCGTCAACCACGCCTCGTACCGGATCGAGTCGCGCGAGGGCCAGTGGGAGACCGGGCATCGCACCGAGAAATACTTCGACGGCAAGCAGACCGTGGAGCGGCCCAACCTCGGCTACAAGCCGCGCTACAAGGAAGGGTACTTCCCCGTAGCGCCCATCGACTCGCTGCAGGACGTGCGCACCGAGATGTGCCGCGTGATGGAGCAGGTGGGCATCCAGGTCGAGCGGCAGCACCACGAGGTGGCCACCGCGGGCCAGGCGGAGATCGACATCCGCTTCGACACGCTGACCAAGACCGCCGACAAGCTGCTCTGGTTCAAGTACATCACCAAGAACGTCGCCCTGCGCAACGGCAAGACGGTGACGTTCATGCCCAAGCCGCTCTTCGGCGACAACGGCTCGGGGATGCACACGCACCAGAGCATCTGGAAGGCCGGCAAGCCGCTCTTCGCCGGAGAGAAGTACGCCGGGCTCTCGGACACGGCGCTCTTCTACATGGGCGGCGTCCTCAAGCACGCGCGCGCACTGGCGGCCATCTGCAACCCGACCACCAACTCGTACAAGCGGCTGGTGCCGGGATTCGAGGCGCCCGTGAACCTGGCCTACTCGTCGCGCAACCGCAGCGCCGCCATCCGCATCCCGATGTACTCGCCCAGCCCCAAAGCGAAGCGGATGGAGTTCCGCTCGCCCGACCCGTCGTGCAATCCGTACCTCGCCTTTTCCGCCATGCTCATGGCGGGGCTCGACGGCGTCGAGAACCGCATCCATCCGGGTGAGCCGCTCGACAAGGACATCTACGGCCTCACCTCGGAGGAACTGAAGGACGTGCCCAAGATGCCCGGCTCGCTCGAGGAAGCGCTCGGCGAGCTGAAGCGGGATCACGAGTTCCTTCTCAAGGGAGATGTCTTCACCGAGGACGTGATCGATGCCTGGATCGAGAACAAGATCGAACGCGAGCTGAACCCGGTGCGCCTGCGCCCGACGCCGACGGAGTTCGCGCTGTACTTCGACATCTAGCTGGTAGCCCGCAGCCGAAACGCAGCTGGGGCCGCGCCCGGTGGCGCGGCTCTGTACGACCTGTCTTGCCTGAATACGGAAGGAGAAAAGAAATGAATCCCAAGTCAGCAGCCCTGGCCGCCTTGCTCGCCGCAAGCGCGGCGTCCGCCACGCCCTCCACCACGTTCTGGGCCCCGTCCACCACCGCCATCCAGCCCTTCCTCACCCCGCACCTCACCTATGACACCTATTTCTGGAAGGGCACGGCCGCCGGTCAGGCCGGGTCGCCCGTGTACCCGATCACCACTGGGCTCACCATGGGCGTCTTGCCCTGGGAGAACCTGCAGCTCGAGATCGGGTTCGATCTGTTGCTGCCCAGCCAAGACCCGCTCCTGCTCAACGCCAAGCTGGGCGTGCCCGAGGACAAGCTCTTCCCGTTCCAGCCCAGCTTCGCGGTCGGCATCTTCGGCGTGGGGACGAAGAAGAGCACCGACCCGGTCAACCTGGGCACCGACTACAACATGCTCTACGCGCAGATGCAGCACTCCATCCCCGCCGTCGGCGGGTATGTCTCCGTGGGCGGCTACTACGCGCTGCAGGACAAGCTCTTCCAGGCGAGCGATGGAAGCGGCACCCAGCGCGCCGGCTTCATGGGTGGCTTCATGTCCCCCGACATCAACATCAACAAGCCCTGGCTGCAGAAAATAAACATTACCGCCGACGTGCAAACGGGCAAGAACGCGTTCGGCGCGGCCGGCGGAGGGGTGTACTTCTACTTCACCGACAAGATCGACGTGCTGACTGGCCCAGTGTACTTCTTCGACCCGGGGTCGCAGCCCGGCGGACGGCAGTGGTTCTGGACGGTCCAACTCGACATCGACATGCCGCTGATCTCCACGCCGCAGGCGGTGGCAGCGCCCGTGCCCGTCGCGGCGGCCTCGAGCCCAGCTCCCGCCGCCGCCAATACCAAATCCGCCGCAGCGCCCGCCGCTCCAGCCGCCGACACCAAGGCCGCGGCCAAGCAGCCATGACACTTCAGAACCCGCACGACCTCACACGATTTCGACGTCATCGAGCGTCCAGAAAGGGGAATTGGAATGGCAATGGCTGAGCAACCGAAGACTTCCGGAACAGGCCCGACCTCGCGTCCCACGCTGGGACTCACTGGCCTGACCATCAACGCCATGGCGCTGATCGCGCCCGGCGCATTCCTCTGGCTCACGTACCAGATCCAGGCGCTCTATGGGGCGCCGATGGCCGGATCGGCGATGTGGTTCGGCATCGTCGCGGCGCTCTTGCTCTGCTTCGCCACCGCGGTGAGCTACGCTGAGCTGTCCAAGCTGTATCCGGGCGCGGGCTCGTCGTACTTCTTCGCCGAGCAGGCCTTCTTGCGCAAGACCAAGGCCTTCAAGTTCGCGCGGCTGGCCAAGTTCATCACCGGCTGGGCCAGCCACCTCTACTACTGGGTGTATCCGGGCTGCATGGTCGGCGTCACCGCCATCCTCGCCGGCTACCTGCTCAACCAGTTCTTCCCCGACACCTTCAGCGGCACGTACAACAGCCCGCTCTTCATGATCGGCTTCTGCATCCTCTTCGCGGCGGGGGTTGCGTACATCGCCTTCCGCGGAGTGACCGGCACCACCGGCGTCAACATGGTGATCAACATCGTGCAGATCGGCGCGCTGCTCGTCTTCTCCGTCATGGCCATCGCCTATCGCGCGCAGCACCCGGAGGGCTCGCGCGGGTTGCAGCTCGTGAACGGCATACCGGTCGACTACGTGGTGGCGCAGGAGCCGGTGGTGGAGAACGGCAAGCCCAAGCTGGACGCGAGCGGCCAGCCGGTCTTGCAGAACAAGATGGACAAGGACGGCAATCCGGTTCCGGAGATGAAGGACGGCCAGCCAGTCCCGTTCCTGCTCAGCTACAAGCCGCAGGAAGCGACCGTCATGGAGCCGGTGGATGCCGACCACCCCAAGGACTTGACCCCGCACTTCAAGTTGCACCCCACCGCCGGCTCGGTCGTCGCGCCGCACGGCTTCTCCTTCATGATCATCCAGGCCTGCATCGCCATCCTCATCCTGGTCGGGTTCGAGTCGGTCACCTCCATGGGCGAGGAGGCGAAAAATCCCAAGAAGGACATCCCGCGCGCGGTCTTGCTCTCGCTCGCCATCCAGGGAGGGGTCTGCTACCTGATCGAGTACTTCGCCGCCAACTACTTCCTCAACCAAGGCTACAACTTGTCGGCCGCCGCCGGCTCGGGCGCGCCCATCGGCGACATGATGGTGCTGGTGGGGACGTGGCTCTTCGGCGGCTACAGCGCGGGCCGCGCCTTCATGCTGGTGCAGGCGTTCACCGTCTTCCTCGCGCTCATCGGCACGACGCTCTCCTGCCTTTCGACCGGGGCGCGCGTCACCTACGCCATGGGCAAGGACGAAGAAGTGCCGGAGCACTTCGGCTTGCTGCACGGCAAGACGCTCACGCCGTACCGGGCCATCTGGACGCTGGCGGCGATCTCGGCGGTCATCGGCATCGCCACGGTGATCGTGTACCTGGGCGGCACCACGCCTGCGGCACTCGAGGACAAGTACAAGAACTTCTGGTACGCCTTCGGAATCTTCGCGCCGGAGACGTACGCCAAGCTGCCCAACACGCTGGTCATCGTCACGCTGGTCAGCAACTTCGGAACGTTCCTCCTCTACATGCTCACCTGCGTGGTGGCCATCGTCGCCTTCCGCGAGCACGAAATGTACAACGGCTTCAAGCACATGTTCGTACCGCTCTTCGGCCTGGTCGCCAACCTGGTCTGCATGCTCTTCTACCTGGTGGGCCCGTTCACCGTCTCGGGCATGAGCGTGAAGGAGCCGTACATCGCGCTCGGCCTCTGCGCGGCGTGGGGCGCGTATGGAGCGGCGTACTTCCTGCGCGCCAGCAAGGCAAAAGGCAAGGCGGTCTTGACCGACAAGAAGTCCGGCCAACTGGCCATGAACGCCTGAGATGCTCGCCGAGGTGGAGTCACGTGCGGGGATACGCGTCGGAGCCCATCTCCAGCGTGTCGAGCCCTGCCCACTCCACCTCGGCGGGCACTCGGTTTCCCACCACGCGGTCGAGGAGCCGGAAGAAGCCGTACGCGGCGGGGAAGACGAACAGCACATTCGCCACGATCCCGATGCACTGCGCGGCCAGCTGCGACGGGTCGCCGAAGAGGAGGCCGCGCACCGGGCCCTCGACGCCGTTCCACCCCGACCCGTAGGTTCCGTCGGCGAAGAGGCCCAGGGCCAGCGCGCCCCAGATCCCGCAGACGCCGTGGACCGAGACAGCGCCCACTGGATCGTCGACGCGGAAGCGGCGTTCAAACACCATTACCGAGAGGGGAGTGAGCAGGCCCGCCACCACCCCGATGAAGACGGCCGCGGCGGGCGCCACGAACGCGCAGGGGCCGGTGATGGCGACCAGCCCGCCGAGAAGGCCGTTACAGCACATGCCGATGTCCGGCTTGCCCCCCACCCACCAGATGTAGAGCAGCGCGGCCAGGGCGCCGGCCGACGAGGAGAGCATGGTGTTGACCGCGATGGTGGCGATGCGCGGGTCGGTGGCCGAGAGCGTCGAGCCGGCGTTGAACCCGAACCAGCCGAAGGCGAGGATGAGCGTCCCCACCACCGTGAAGGGCAGGTTGTGTCCCGGCGTGGCGAGGATGTTTCCGTCGCGGCGGTACTTCCCCACGCGCGGTCCGAGCACCAGCGTGCCGGCGAGCGCGGTGATGCCGCCCGTCATGTGGACCACGGTGGACCCGGCGAAATCGACGTGGCCGTGCCCGAGGCCGGCGTGGACGCCCAGCGTGGAGAGCCACCCTCCGCCCCACACCCAGTTGCCGTAGAGGGGATAGAGGAACATCGACATGAAGAGGCCGTAGACGAGGAAGGCGGAGAACTTCCAGCGCTCCGCCATCGCGCCGGTGGGGATGGTCGCCGCGGTGTCCAGGAAGACGGTGGCGAAGAGGAACATGGCCAGGCTGGACGGATCGTGCGCCACGCTCACCAGCGCGAACTTCGCCGCCCCGAACACGCCGAACGAGCCGAGCATCACCTCGTGCGCGCCCGCGATCGCCGAGCCCAGCGAGGGCCATTCGCGCACCCCACCAAGCATGAGCGCGTAGCCCACCAGCCAGAATCCCAGCACGCCCACCGGATAGATGACGAGGTTCATCCCCATGGTGTTGACGGCGTTCTTGGCGCGCGTGAAACCGGTCTCCACCAGCGCGAACCCCACCTGCATGAACATGACGAGGAAGGCACCGACGAGCACCCAGACCATGTTGAGCGACTGTTCCAGCGTCGGGTTCATGTCATCTCCCTCTCGGGGCGACGGGCGGCTTGGGCGGCGGCGGGCGGCGGCCGGTGAGGGCGATGAGCGCGCCCAGGCCCGCGAGGATGGCGACGACCACCAGCGGCATGGCGAAGCGCCGCGGCAACCGGGAGCCCCGGCGGCGGCGGATGGCCGGATCGCGGAGTGGCACGGCGGAGGGGTTGCGCAAGTCGTGCAAGAGCTCGGCGGCGCTCTGGTAGCGGTCGCGCGGCAGGCGCTCGATGGCCTTGAGCACGATGGCCTCGAGGTGCGGGTCGATGTCGGGCACGAAATAGGTGAGCGGCCGCGGCTCGCCGTCGGTCTTGGCGCGCATCACCGCCAACGCGCTGTCGCCGGAGAAGGGCAGGTTGCCGGTGAGCATCTCGTAGAGGATGGTCCCGAGCGCGTAGATGTCGGTGCGCGCGTCGCCGCGCCGGCCGCCGATCTGCTCGGGCGCGATGTAGTCGGGCGTGCCGATGGTGCCGGAGAGCCCCACCCAGGTGAGGCGCCGCGCCGACTTGTCCAGCGCGATGCCGAAGTCGACGATCTTCACCTGCCCGGCCGGCGTGATGAGGAGGTTCTCGGGCTTGAGGTCGCGGTGCACCACGCCGCGCTCGTGCATGTGCGCCAGCGCCTCGCCGACTTGCTGGGCGATGGCCAGCGCGCGGGCCGCGCGCAGCGGGTGCTCCTGCTCGAGCAGCGCGCGCAGGCTCTTGCCCTCGACCAGCTCCATGGCCGCGTACATGCGGCTCTTGTGGCGAGGCTTGAGGAACTTGATTACGTTGGGATGATCGAGCCGCTGACCGATCTCCTCCTCGCGCCGGAAGCGCTCGAAGAAGACCACGTCGCTCTCGAACTGCAGATGAGGCACCTTGAGCGCCACCAATTCGCCGGTGGCGGTGTCGCGGGCCTTGAAGATCGAGGCCATGCCGCTGCGGGCGATGAGATCGACGATCTCGTACTGATCGAGCTTGTCGCCGACGGCTACTTCGCGCATCGCGCGACCGGAGAGTGGAAGGCCATGTCCGTTGCGCCGGGATTGTGGCATCGCGCGGCCAGTCCGGCAACGCTGGAGAGGACGTGATCGGGATCCTGCCCGAATTTGCCATCGAGATGGCCGCCGTATCCGACGTCGGGACCGCCCGCGGGCGCAACGAAGACAGCTGCGCCTGCGTTCCGGAGCTGGGCCTCGTGGCAGTGGCGGACGGCGTCTCCGGCGGCCTGGGCGGCGACACCGCCAGCCGCATGGCGGTGGAGGCGACCTGCCGGGCGTTTCGCGAGCAGCCCGCATCGCTGCCGATGGTCAAGCGCCTCGCGCGCGCGGCGCAGCAGGCGAACATCGAGGTGCACGAGCTGTCGCTCTTCGTGCCCGAGCTGCGCGGCATGTCCACCACGCTCACCGCGGCGGTCATCGATCGCGGACAGCTCTTCGCCGCGCACGTCGGCGACAGCCGGCTCTACCTGCTGCGCGGCGGCGCCCTCTCGCAGGTGACCAAGGACCACACCGCCGCCGCCGAGCAGGTGCGCATCGGCGTGAGCGGCGATCCCTCCTCGGTGCTCACCCGCAGCCTGGGCCACGACCTGATCTGCGCGCTCGACCGCATCTCCCTGCCGCTCCTGCAGGGCGACGCGCTGGTGCTCTGCAGCGATGGCCTGCACCGGGTGCTGACCGATGCGGAGATGGAGGCGCTGCTGCGCGGCGCGGATGCGGCGGCCGCTTGCCGGGCGCTGATCGACGCGGCCAACTCCCGCGGCACGCCCGACAACCTCACCGCCGCGGTGGTCCGGATGACCGGCCCCATCCCACCACAGGAAAGGCCTCCCCGGCTGGGAGAGAGAATATTGAAGCTGGTCGAGGCGCTGAGGACGGCGTGACCAGATCGTCCCGCCAGGCGCAGGAGGCCGGCGCGCTCGCCACCCTCCTCGAGATCGCGCGGATCCTCACCAGCCGGCTCGAGCTGCGCGCCGCGCTGGAGCGCGTGCTCGAGGAGCTGGAGCGCGGCGCCGGCATCGTGCGCGGCACCGTGATGATCCTCGGCGAGCAGGCCGACGGAATCCGCATGGAGGTCTCGCTCGGCCCGGCCGCGGAGGCGCGCCGCAGCCGCTACCGGCTTCGCGAAGGCATCGTGGGGCGGGTCGTCGAGAGCGGCCGGCCGATGGTGATTCCGGCGGTGGGCCGCGAGCCGCTGCTGCACGACCGCGACGGGAGCGGCGCGTCCCGCGAGCTGACGTTCATCTGCGCGCCGATCGCAGTCGACCGCCGGCCGGTGGGCGCGCTGGCCGTGGATTTGAAGTACACCCAGTCCCGCGACTACCAGGGCGCGCAGGGCTTCTTCGGCGTGGTGGCTTCGATGATCGCCCAGGCGTTCAAGGCGCACCGGGCCAGCGAGAGCGGGCGCGAGGGCGAGCCGCAGCAGCGCATCCCTCTCTCCAGCATCGTCGGGGACAGCGCTCCCATGCGAAGGGCGCGCGAGCAGATCGCCGAGGTCGCGCGCATGACTGTCCCCGTGCTCATCCGCGGCGAGGCGGGCACCGGCAAGGAGCTGATCGCCCGCGCCGTCCACTACCACTCGCCGCGTGCCAGGGGGCCCTTCGTGAGGGTGAACGTGGCGGCCGTGCCTCCGGCGCTGGTCGAGTCGGAGCTGTTCGGCTACGAGACGTTCAACGGCTCGCGCGAGCGCAGGCGCGGCCGTTTCGAGCTGGCCGAGGGCGGCACGCTCTTCGTCGACGAGGTGGGTGAGCTGAACGGCGCGGCGCAGGCCAAGCTGCTGCGCGCGATCCAGAAGCGCGAGTTCGAGCGCCTGGGCGGCCGCGAGGCGGTCAAGGCCGACGTGCGGCTGCTCGCGGCCAGCAGCAAGGACCTCGAGGCAGGGGCGTTTCGCGAGGACCTGCGCGACCTGCTCGTCGCGCGCTCCATCTTCCTGCCGCCGCTGCGCGATCGCGCCGCGGACATCCTGCCGCTGGCGGAACACTTCCTCGCCAGGAATTCGCGGCAGCGCGGCAAGCGCATCCGGGGCATTTCGCCGCCGGCCGCCGGCGCGCTCCTGGCCCATCGCTGGGCGGGCAACGTGCGTGAGCTGGAGAACGCCATCGAGCACGCCGTGCTGGCGTGCGGGTCCGACATCATCCACGCGCACCACCTTCCCCCGAAGCTGCAAGCGCGCCAGGCGCCGAGCCAGGCCTCGCTCAGCGGCGCGCTGGAGCAGTACGAGAAAGACCTCATCCTCGACGCGCTCAGGAGCGCCCGCGGAGACCGCGCTCGCGCCGCGCGGCTGCTTCAGACCAGCGAGAAGATCATCGGCGACAAGATGCGCAAGCACCGCATTCGCGCACTTTGATGCCGAGGGCTCTTGAATTCAGAGGGAGAGCTGCTCGAGAGGGCAGGGACGCGCGAACAGGTACCCCTGCGCGAGCTCGCAGCCCATCTTGCGCAGCGCGTCCGCCTGCGCCTGCGTCTCGACCCCCTCCGCCACCACCTCGATGCCGAGGCCTTTCCCCAAGAGGAGGATGCTCTGGATGATCTTCATCTTGCGCTCGTCCTCGCCCATCGCCAGCACGAACGAGCGATCGATCTTCAGCGCGTCGATGGGCAGCTCGTGCAGGTAGCTGAGCGACGAATATCCGGTGCCAAAGTCATCGATGCAGAGCCGCACCCCGAGCGCGCGCAGGTTGCCCAGCGCCGCCATGGCCGCCGCGCCGTTGCCGATCAGCATGCTCTCCGTCAGCTCGATGCGCAGCCGCGACGGGTCGCACATCGAGCGCGAGAGCAGATCGCCCAGGTCGCCGGCGAACTCGGGCTGCAACAGCTGCCGCCCGGAGAGGTTGACCGAGAGCGGCAGCGGCGTGGGCAGCTTGGTGAGCGCCTTGCACGCCTCGGCCAGCACCCAGCGCCCGAGCGGCACGATGAGCCCCGTCTCCTCGGCCAGCGCGATGAACTCGCCGGGAGCGATGAGCCCGCGCTCGCGATGCTCCCACCGCACCAGCGCCTCCACGCCGACGGCGCGGCGAGTGGCCAGCTCGACGATGGGCTGGTAGTGGATGCGGAATTCGCCCCGCTCGAGCGCGCGCCGCAGCTCGTTCTCGACGCGCAGCGCGGCCATGGCCCGCTCGTGCATCGAGGAGTCGAAGACGGCGTGCCGGCACCCGCGAACCTTGGCGCGGTACATGGCGGTGTCGGCGTCGCGCAGCAAGTGCTCCGGCCGCTCGGTGGCCGGCCCGCCCAGCGCGATGCCGATGGAGGCCGCCGCGAACACCTCGTGGCCCTCGACGAGGAAGGGCGGGGCCAGGGCGCGGTGCACGCGCTCCGCCACGGCGATGGCTTCCTCGTCGTCGACGATGCCCTCCACCAGCAGCGTGAACTCGTCGCCGCCCAGCCGCGCCACGGTGTCGCCGGCGCGCCGGCAGCTCTCGATGCGGTGGGCGATCTGCACGAGCAGCTCGTCGCCCGCGCGATGGCCGAGGCTGTCGTTGACCAGCTTGAAGCGGTCGAGATCGAGGAAGAGCACGGCGAACCGCGCCGCCTCGCGGCCCTTGGCGCGGGCGAAGGCCACGTCGAGGCGGTCCTTGAGCAGCGCGCGGTTGGGCAGGCCGGTGAGCGGGTCGTAGAAGGCCGCCCGCAACAGCCGCGCCTGCGCCTTGCGCCGCGCCGTCACGTCGGCGGCGGCGATGAGGACCGCGCGGCGGCCCTCGAACATCACCTCGTGCGCCGAGAGCTCGAGGTCGTGCGCCTCGCCCGAGGCGGTGCGGTGGCGCTCGACGGCCGGCCCGGAGCGCACGTCGGCCGCCGCGCCGGGATCGAGCCGCAGATCGGCCGAGCGCATTTTGAGGAACTCGTCGCGCGGCCACCCGTAGTGGTGCACCGCCGCGTCGTTGACGGCGAGGAAATCGCCCGTGTCGGCGTCTTCCACCCACATCGGCTGCGGGTTGTTTTCGAAGAGGACGCGGTACCGCTCCTCGGAAGCGCGGAGCGCGTCGAGCACGCGCACCCGCTGCGTCACCTCGCGCACCAGGAGCAACGTCGCCGCCTCGCCGTGGTACTGCACCGCGCTGGCCGTCACTTCCAGCACCAGCTCGCGCCCGTCGGGCCGGTCGATGATAGTCTCGAAGCGGCGGCCGCGCTCGATGGCCATGCGCGCCAGCGGCGCGTCGCTCCACAGCCGCTCGACGGGAGCGCCGAGAAGCTGGTCGCGCGGGATGCCCCACAGCTCGCTCGCCCGCGGGTTGGCATCGAGCACCGCGCCGGTTTCCAGATCCACCACCACCAGCGCCTCGGAGACGCTCTCGAACAGGTCGCGGTAGCCGCGCTCCACCCTGCGCACCACGTCGTCGGCGGGCTTGTGCGCGATGACGCCACCCAACTCGGCGCAGGCGCGCGCGACGCCGAGCAGCTGCAAGTCGTCGGGCGGGTCGCGCTCGCGCGAGAAGAATTCCACCGCCGCCAGCGTGCGGTGGTGTGCCACCGCGGGGAAGGCGAACACCGAGGCGCCCTCGCCGTCGGGCCGCCACTGCGGCTCTCCCTCGCGCAGGACCTTTCCCGCCAGCCCCGAGCCGGGGTGCCCGCGCCGCGCCTCGGCGATGTGCATCAGCTCGGCGAGCCGCTCCGGCCGATCCACGTGCCAGACGATGTGCGAGGCAAATTCGCCCGTCTCGGAGGAGAACTCGACGCGGCCGGCCTGCCAACCCGTAGCGGCGCAAATGCGCTCCAGCGCGGCGCGCAGGGCGTCCTCCAGGCTGGAAGCCCTCGCTGCCGCATCGCGCACGGAGCGCAGCAGCGTGGGTTCGGCGGGCTGCATAATCGTACTGTCCTCCCTGGTCGGGAAGCGTATGGACTGGTGGCGGGTGGGTAAAAAGGGGGCAGGGGTAAGCCCTCGGTCCTACGGCCCCTGCAGTAGTTCGACAGTGGACGTCGGGCGTGGGGTCGGCCGTCGGGACGTACCTCACGGTGGCGTGCAAGACCGCGAGCCGCGGATTACCCATGACGCCATGGCGAGAGGAATCGGAGAGAACCCGGCCCGGAGCCCTGCCTGGAACGTCGCGCGGGTCGAATATCCCGCGACGCGCGAGGAGATCGTCGAGACCGCCGCCGAGAACGAGGCGCCGGCCGAGGTGATCAACTTCCTCAAGTCCCTGCCGAAGGAACGGTACAACTCGGTGGAGGAAGTGCTGCGCGACTTTGCCGAGGCGGAGCGGGTGTTCGGCCTGGGCAACATCCCCGACCCGCGCAACCGGCGCGAAAACCTCGGCAAGGCGGCGACGGAGAAAGCCAAGAAACATCCGTAGGGCGATGCCTGCCCGCGTCATTCCTCCGGCGGCATCTCGTGCTCGAGCAGTCTCTCCGGCTGGCTGCGCTCGGTCCCGAACGGCGCCCCCGCCGGCGTGGCGAGCCGGAAGCGCGTGGCCACGTCGCTCACCGTGAAGAACACGAGCAGCGCGAGGAAGAAGATCGAAGTGACGAACACCAGGCGCGTCGTCCCGCCCGACTCGCTCAGGTGCATGAAGATGAGCGCCACCAGCGTCGATTTGATCACCGCGATGGAGAGGGCGAGCGGCAGCGCCCACTCGCCCAGGTGCTTCGTTCCGGTGAGGTAGGTCACCGCCGTGAAGACGAGCAGGGCGATCCACACGGCGACATACGGCACCGCCGAGGGGTGGCGGTGGTGCGTCTCCGGCTCGTGCAACGTCGAGGTGGGCGGTGCGCTCTCGGCCACGGTTCTGCTCCTCTAGGCGGCGCGAGATGACGCTGATTCGCGCGGGAGAAGTAATGCGGTCATATCAGGTAGAGAAGTGGATAAAGGAAAATCCAGACGAGATCGACCAGGTGCCAGTAGAGGCCGCCCAACTCCATCCCCATGTAGTAGCGCGACGAGTAGCGGCCTTGCCGCGTGCGCCAGAGGATGTAGGAGAGCACGCTCATGCCGGCCACCACGTGCAGCCCGTGCAGGCCGGTCATGAGGAAGTAGAGCGTGTAGAACATGGCCGCGCCGGGGACCTTCACCGCTTCGAACGCGTAATACTTTCCCGGCAGCGCGTGCTCGCGGAAGTGCGCGGTGTATTCGACTGCCTTGATGCCGAGGAAGGCCAGCGCCATGAGCAGCGTGAGCGCGAGGCACACCGCGGCGGCGCGGGGCCGGTCTGCGCGGACGAAATGGATGGCGAGCGCCACCGTGAAGCTGGAGGTGATGAGCACCACCGTGTTGGTGGTGCCGAGCGCGATGTTCAGGTGGCGGCTGCACTCGGCGAACGCGAGCGGGAACTCGAACCGATAGACGGCATATCCGCAGAACAGCCCGGCGAAGAGCAGCACCTCGGTGGCGAGGAACAGCCACATGCCCAGGCGCATCGCCTCGGTCTGCCGCTGCAGCGAGGAGAAATGGTGCCCCACTACCTCGGGCGGCACTCCTGGGTAGGTGGCCGCTTCATTCGACATCGACGGTCCCCGGCGGCTCGTGGGTGCGGTAGTCGTGCGGCATCTGCGTGATGGTGGGAATCTGCTCGAAGTTGTGCGTGGTGGGCGGCGAGCCGGTCAGCCACTCGAAGCCCTTCGAGCCCCACGGGTTGGGCTCGCAATTCGGCCCCCATTTCAATGCGATCACCATGTAGATGACGATGAGGAGGAACCCGAACCCGAGCAGCGTCGAGCCGGCGGTGGAGGCGACGTGCAATGCCTGGAAATGCTCGGGATATTGATAGTAGCGGCGGGGCATGCCGAAGTTTCCCAGCAGGAATTGCGGGATGAACGTGGCGTTGAACCCGAGGATGATGAGCGAGGCCGCCACCAGCCCCCACCCCTCGTGATAGGTGCGGCCGAACATCTTGGGGAACCAGTAATGGAGCGCGGCGAGGAACGCCATCACCGAGGCGCCCACCATGATGAAGTGGAAATGGGCCACCACGAAATAGGTGTCGTGCCAGTGGATGTCGAGCGACGTGGTGGCCAGCGCCACGCCCGTCATTCCGCCGAAGACGAGGAAATAGAGGAAGCCGCAGATATATGCGAAGGGCGTCTTGAAGGCGATCGCTCCGCGATACATCGTCCCAACCCAATTGAATACCTTGATGGCGGTGAATATGGCGACGAACATGGAGAGGATTCCAAAGGCGCCGGCGTTGAACGTGCTCTGCCCAGCGACGAACATATGGTGTCCCCAGGTGAAGAACCCCACGAAGGCGATGCCGATGGAGCTCATGGCGATGGCCTTGTACCCGAAGGGGTTCTTTCGCGAGAAGGTGCACACCGTCTCGGAGATCACGCCCATGGCGGGCAGGATCATGATGTAGACGGCGGGGTGCGAATAGAACCAGAACATGTGCTGGAAGAGCACCGGATCGCCGCCCCGCCCCGGGTCGAACAAGCCGAACCCGCCGACGCGCTCCACCGCGACGACGAGCAGCGTGATTGCCAGCACCGGCGTGGCCAGCAGCTGGATGATGCTGGTGGCATAGTGGGCCCAGACGAAGAGCGGCAGCTTCATCCAATTGAGGCCGGGCGCGCGGAGCGTATGTACCGTGACGATGAAGTTCAATCCCGTCAATATCGTCCCAAAGCCGAGGACGAAAATCCCTATTAGAATGGGCAAGACCTGCGTCGGCGTCGTGCTCGAATAGGGGGTATAGAACGTCCAGCCCGTGTCGGCGCCGCCCTGCAGCATTCCCCAGAGCGTGATCGCCGCTCCCGCCAGGTAGAGGTAGAAGGAAAACAGGTTCAATCGGGGAAACGCCACGTCGCGCGCCCCGATCATGAGCGGGATGAGGAAGTTGCCGAAGGCGGAAGGAATGGAGGGTATGAGAAAGAGCCAGACCATCACCACGCCATGCAGCGTGAAGAGCCGGTTGTAGCTGAGCGCATCGACGAGGAACGGGCCAGGCTGCAGGAGCTTCATCCGCAGCGACAGGGCGAACAGCCCGCCGAGGAAGAAGAAGAAGATCACCGCGGCGAGGAACATCACGCCGATGCGCTTGTGGTCGCGGGTATTGAGCCACGACATGACGGTCGTGCCGTCGTGCAGGTACGACGGCGAGCCGGGCGCGGGCCCGGACAGCCGCGAACTATCTGCCTCGGATAGGCGCATAGGCAGGTCCTTCCGACGGTCCGGTGCGGACCGCGTCGCTCTGCAGCGACTTGATGTACTCGACGAGCGCGGCCACCTCGGGCCCCGCGATCTTTCCCTCGAAGCTGGGCATCACCGGCTGGAAGCCGTCGACGACCTTGGCCGCGGGTTCCATCATCGATTCGGTCAGGTAGGCCTCGTCGACGTCGACGAAGCTGCCGTTGGTGAGCTTCTCGCGGCGGTGATAGAGGTCGAGCCAGGTAGGGCCGATGTGGCGCGTGCCGTCGATGGTGTGGCACTTGAGGCAGCCCTGCTCGACGGCGACGCGCTTTCCTTGCTCGACCATGTCGCCCAAGGGCGGCGCGAAATCGAGCGCGGTGGGCTGGCCGTCCTGCCTGGTCGCCAGCCCCCGCCTCTGCAAGGCGAGCCAGTCTTCGTATTCCTGCTGCTTGAGCGCGATCACTTCGCCGCGCATGATGGAATGCCCCGCGCCGCAATACTCGGCGCAGAGGATCTGGTAACGCCCGGGAGACAGCGCATTGAACCATGTCTGCGTGTATCGGCCCGGCAATACGTCCTGCTTGATGCGGAATTCCGGCACATAGAAGGAATGGATCACGTCGCGCGACGTCATCAAGAGCCGCACCGGCCTCCCCGCCGGTACGCGCAGCACGTTGATGCTGTTGGGCCCCTCGGGATAGGCGAACTTCCACATCCATTTCTTGGCCATCACGTAGACGTCCATCGCCTCGGACGGCGGCGTCTGCTGGCGGACGAATTCCTTGAAGCCCATGAAGAACCAGAGCGTGAAGAAGAACAGCGGCGTGACGACGAACGTCACTTCCAGCCAAGCGGGCGGCTCGATGTGCGGAGTGGTCTGGGTCTCGGACCTCCGCCGGTAGCGGATGAAGAAGAAGACGGCGGTCAAGCCCACCGCCGTCGACATGGCGAAGGTGGTGAGGATGACGAAGTAATGGAGGCCGTCGATGTCCCGCGCGAACGTCGAAGCCTGTTCGGGCAGGAAGAGCAGCCGGCGCAAGAGGTCGTTCACGCCGCGCCTCCCTTCCGCCTCTCGCGCCACCAGAGGACGCCGAGCAGCGCGACGAGCGCGAGGGCGAAGGCGCTCGAGCCGATGCGCAGCACCCCCATCACATAGAAGTGATACTTGCGGCTGGCCGGGTCGTATCGAAAACAGCGGAGCAGCACGCGGTCGAGCGTGGTGCCCACCTTGCCCTGCGACGCTTCGACGATGGCGAGGCGCAGATCGCGCGCAGGGTATTCGACGCCGTAGAGATAGCGAGAGATCTTCCCGTCGGGACCCAGCACCATGCTGACCGCGGGGTGCTCGAACTGCTGCGACTCGGCGTCCCACCGGTAGCGGAACCCGACCGATTCGGCGAGCGCGCGGATGGCGGGCGCCATCCCGGTGAGGAACGGCCAGTCGGTGGGGCGCGTCCGCTCGGCGTTCTTCAATGTCTGTAGATACCCGCCCTGCCGCAGCCGCGCCTCGGCGACGGTATCGCGGGGAGAAAAGGAAACCGTCAATCCATGGTAATCGCGGCCGAGCTGCAATCCCGTCTCGTTCAATGCCTTGATCATCCCGCTCTGCACCAGGCTGCAGAGCATCGGGCAATCGAAATAGATCAGCGTCAGCACCACGGGCTTGCCGCGCGCCGTCAGATCGCGCAGCGAGACATGGTTCTGCTCGCTGTCCATGAAGATCGCGTCGGCGACTGGCTCGCCCAGCTTCTCCACCACGTCGACGGGCTCCGCGGCCGCCGCGGCCAGAAGCAGCGCGATCATCTGGCGTGCTCCGCGACGACGGCGTCCATCGCCTTCTCGATGGGCATGTGCACGATGCCGCGCTTGCGGTCGACCCACCCCCAGCTCCCCAGCCGCTCGAGGCGCTCCCGGCGATACTGCGCCGCGGCGCGCGAGACGTCGAACGGCACCTGGTCGACGATGCCGATCTCTCCCTCGCCGATCTGGCGCGGGACGGGGTCGGGTCCGTTCGGCTGCAGCATGCGCTCGCGCGTTTGCATGAACCTCGCCGTGATCCACACCGCGATGGTGAAGGCGATGAGCGCGCCGATGCCGACGCCCAGCACCTTGCTCCAGTGGATGGCCTCCTCGGCCTGCGCCTCGGGGGGAGGGAGGTTCTCCGTCGAGTGTGAAGGCTCGTACGTCATGGCTGCACGTACCTCAATGAATCTTCGAGATATGGATCGCGCACCGGCAGCGGCCGCCCGCCGCGCAAGAGCAGCACCGCCGCGGCCACTGACACGCCGCCGACGCCGACGAAGGCGGTGAAGTGCGTCCAGTGCACGCCGAGCGTGTCGAGACTGAGCGCGGGCATCACCACCCAATAGAGATCGACGTAATGGATGACGAGGATCCACGCCGCCACCGCGGCCAGCGCCGGCGGGCTGCGCTTCAGATCGCGCGAGAGCAAGAGGAAGAAGGGAACGACGAAATGGCCGATGAGGATGAGAATGCCGACCGGCCGCCACACGCCCCTGCTGCGCGCGACGATCCAGGTCACCTCCTCGGGCAGGTTGCCCGCCCAGATGAGCATGTATTGCGAGAAGGCCATGTATGCCCAGAAGGCGGTGAAGGCGAGCATGAGCTTGCCGACGTTGTGCTGGTGCTCGGCGGAGATGATGCGGCCGAGAGGCGTGCCGGCGGAGCGCAGCCCGGTGACCACCAGCGCGAGCAGCGAGAGCGAGGCGAGGAACGCGCCGGCGAAGACGTAGAGGCCGAAGATGGTCGAGAACCAGGTGGGCTGCAGCGACATCAGCCAGTCGAAGGAAGCGAACGTCACCGTGAGCATGAGCGCGACCATGCCCGGCGCGGAAAGCCTGCGCTGCTTTCGCGTCAGCGCGGCCGCGCCGCTCTCGTCCTGCTGCAGCGACCATGCGCGCAAGAGCCAGGAGAGCGCGCTCCAGATGAGGAAATAGAGCGCTGCGCGGGCGACGAACCCGCCGAAATTCAGATACGGCCGCTTGTGCGCGAGCAACTCGACGGTCTCTTTGGGCAGGCCGGGCGGCGGCTCGACCCACATCCAGATCTGCTTCGCTCCCAGCAGCAGCGGAATGAAGAGCACGATGAAGAGCGGCGCCGCCGCGGCGATGGTCTCGTTCAGCCTGCGGATGACGACGTTCCAGCGGGCGCCCGCGGCGTGGTTGGCCATCACCAGCGCGAGCGCGCCCAGCGAGAGGCCCAGCCAGTACGACACCGCGATGAGATACGAGAGCAGCGCCTTCTGCGGCGAAAAGAGCCCGCCCAGGAGCGTGAGCAAGAGTCCCGCGCCGCCCGCGATGGCGCCGCCGCGCAGCAGCGTGTCTCCGCCGGTGAAGCGGGGCAGGTTCGCGTCGGGGAGCTGATCTTGCTGCGTCATCGCGCCGGCTCCTCGCGCAGCTTCTTCTGGATGTCGGGGGGCGCGTCGGCGAGAGCGACCGCCTGGCTCTTCCGCAGCGCCCAGAGGTAAGCGATCACCGCCCAGCGCTCGCGCGCCTCGAGATCCACCGCATAGGAGGGCATGAGGCCGTAGCCCTCGGTGATCACCTGGAAGAGGTGCCCCGCGCCGACGTTGTGCAGCTCCAGCAGCGAGGGCGGCGGCCGCAGTGCCATCTTCGTCGCCACCGGGCTGTAGCCGTCGCCGACCAGGCCGTGGCACACCGCGCAGCGGATCTCGTACTGCTTGCGGCCCAGGTCCATCAGCTCGTGCGTCACCGCCACGGGGATGTCCGTGACCGGCTGGCCGTACTTGTCCTTGCCCCGCGCTACCTCCGGCCGCATCGTCTGGCGCTCGCGCGGCACCGTGCCGGGAGGCGGCGCCCGCATGGCGCGCCCGTCCTCGAAGATGGGATTGGCCGCGAACGGCTTGTATTTCGGCTGTCGCTCCATCGGGTCGAAGATCGTCGTGTCGCCGCACGCGCAGGAGAGGACGGCGCTGAGGAGAAGCGCCCTCATACGCTCTCCACCACCGTGTGCACGCGCTGCGCGCCCGTCTCGCGCAGCTTCTCCTCCAGCTTGCGCGCGGCGTCCGCTTCCTGCGTCTCGATGCTGATCCAGAACCTGTCGAGAGAAGCAGTGCGGAACTGCTCCGATTCGAATACCGGGTGATAGGGACGGGGCAATGCGAAGTAATAGAAGATCGATGCGAAGAAGATCGACAGCACCGAAAGGAGCACGCCGCATTCGAAGGTGATGGGAATGTTGGTCCAGAACCCGTGCGGCGGCCGGTTGCCCACGTTGATGGGCCAGGTCACGCCGTTCATCCACCACTGCATGACGTAGCCGCCCAGCGCGCCCAGCACGCCGCCAGTGAGCGCCACCAGCGGCACCGTGCTGCGCGGCAGCCCGAGCGCTTCGTCGATGCCGTGCAAGGGAAAGGGTGAATATGCGTCGAGGCCCGTCACGCCCTGGGAGCGCAGCTTGCTCGCCGCCTCCACGCAGGCGTGGGGCTTTTCGAATTCGCCCAGCACGTAGCGCTTCATGGCTTGGCCGCCTCGAGCTCCAATTCCTCGAGCTCGTGCCGCAGCTCTTTCACTTCGGTGATGGCGACGGCGGGGACGAACTTGAGGAAGAGCAGGAAGAGCGTGCCGAAGAAGCAGATGGTCCCGATGAGCAGGCTGAAGTCGACCCAGGTCGGGTAGTACATGGCCCAGTTCGAAGGAATGAAATCCTGGTGCAGCGAGGTGACCACGATGACGAATCGCTCGCACCACATGCCCACGTTGATGAGCAGCGAGGCGATCCACATCCAGACGACGGACCGCCGCGCGCGGCGCGACCAGAACGACTGCGGCACCACGATGTTGCAGAAGAGCATCAGGTAGTAGACGTAGCGGTATGGCCCGCGCGCGCGCGTGCTGAAGAAGACGTGCTCCTCGTAGCCGTCGCCGGAATACCAGGCGATGAAGTGCTCCATCAGGTAGCCGTAAAAGACGATGAGGCCGGTGACGAGCATGACCTTGCACATCGCCTCCAGGTGGCGGAGCGTGACGACGTGCTTGAGCTTCATGAAGCGGCGCGCCGGCACCATCAGCGTCATCACCATGGCGAAGCCGGAGAAGACCGCGCCGGCGACGAAGTAGGGCGGGAAGATGGTCGTGTGCCAGCCCGGCAGGATGGAGAGGGCGAAGTCCCATGAGACGATGGTGTGCACCGAGAGCACCAGCGGCGTGGCCAGGCCGGCGAGCAGGAGGTAGGCGATCTTGTAATGGTGCCAATGCTTCGCCGACCCGCGCCAGCCGAGCGCGAAAATGCCGTAGGCGATGCGCTTGCGCCGGCTCGACGACGAGTCGCGCAGGCTGGCCAGGTCGGGGATGAGTCCCAGGTACCAGAAGAGCAGCGAGGTGATGAAGTACGTGCTCACCGCGAACACGTCCCACATCAGCGGGCTCTTGAACTGCGGCCAGATGGAATTGGTGGACGGGTAGGGGAACAGCCAATAGGCGAACCACGGCCGCCCCAGGTGCAGCACCGGGAACATGCCCGCCTGCATGACGGCAAAGAGCGTCATGGCTTCGGCGAAGCGGTTGATGCTGGTGCGCCACTTCTGCTGGAAGAGGAGAAGGATTGCGCTGATGAGCGTGCCGGCGTGGCCGATGCCGATCCACCAGACGAAGTTGATGATGCCGAAGGCCCAGGCGACGGGGATGTTGTTCCCCCACATGCCGATGCCGCGCGCGATGGTGATGACGATGCCGGCGAAGAGCAGGCCGGTGCCGGCCAGCCCGATGAAGAAGAGCGTGAGCCAGCCGGGCCGCGGGTCCTGCCAGACGTAGTCGAGCAGCGTTTTGTTGAGCGTGCCGTCGTCCAGCCTTCCCTCGAGGAGGGGCGGCGGGTCGAGCTCGCGGCGCGCCTGGAGGACGACGCTCTCAGCCATGGTCCGCCAGCTCCGGGTTGGGGTTGGTGACGCGCGCCAGGTACGCCGTGCGCGGGCGCGTGCCCAGCTCGTGCAAAAGGTCGTAGCGGCGCTCGTCGCCGTGCAGCTTGCTCACGCGTGCGGCGGGATCGTTCAGGTTCCCGAAGACGATGGCGTCGGCGGGGCAGGCCTGCTGGCAGGCCGTCAGCACCTCGCCGTCGCGGATGCCCCGCTCCGCGATGCGCGTCTTGATGCGCGCGCGCTCGATGCGCTGCACGCAGTAGCTGCACTTCTCCATGACGCCGCGGGAGCGCACCGTGACGTCGGGATTGAAGACCATCTTCTCGGTGTCGGTATAGTCGGAGGTATAGCTGAAGAAATTGAACCGCCGCACCTTGTATGGGCAGTTGTTGGAGCAGTATCGCGTGCCCACGCAGCGGTTGTAGACCATCTCGTTGAGGCCCTCGTCGCTGTGGACGGTGGCGTTGACGGGGCAGACGTACTCGCAGGGCGCGCTCTCGCAGTGCACGCACATCAAAGGCTGGAAGACCACGCCGGGGTTGGAGGTATCGTCGCCGATGAAATAGCGGTCGACGCGCAGCCAGTGCATCTCGCGGCTGCGCCAGACGCGCTCCTTGCCGACCACGGGAATATTGTTCTCCGACTGACACGCCACCATGCAGGCGCTGCAGCCGGTGCAGCGCGAGAGATCGATGGCCATTCCCCAGCGATATCCCTGCGAGTAGTCCCACGGCTTGTGGATGGTGAGCGGGACGCCGCGCTCGTCCTCGAGCTTCTCCTGCGTCTCGCGCAGCTGATCGAGCGAGGTGGAGACCGCGATGAGGCGGCCCTCCATCGAATGGTGCTCCTGCGTTTGCGCGAGCTTCGTCTTCTTCCCCACCGGTATCAGCGTGAGGCCAGGCGCGAACCAGGGCGCGTTGCTGTGGCGCAGCGTCGCCGTGTCGAATCCGAGGCCGGCGCAGAGTTGCTCGCCGCGGGAGAGCCGTCCGTAACCCATCGCCACGGTCACCGCGCCGTCGGCATGGCCCGGCGCGATCATCACCGGCGCGTGAGCGGGCGGGCCGTGCAAGCCCAGGTCGACCATGTCGCCCTGCTTGAGGCCGAGGCGCGCCGCGTCGGCGGGGCTGAGCAGCGCGGCGTTCTCCCACGTCAGCTTGGTGACGGGGTCGGGCAATTCCTGCAACCAGCCGTTGTTGGCCAAGCGGCCGTCGTAGACCTTGTAATCGGGGACGACGTTGACCTCGAACCCCGGCGCGGCCTCCGCCGGCGCCTTCACCGCCTGCGCCGCGGCGAGAATCGCGTCGTGCCTGATGGCCGGCGTCTCGGCCTTGAAGGAGCTCCCCTCGACGAAGCCGTCGGCGATCCATTTCTCCCAGGTCAGCTCGAAGAGCGCCGGGTCGGGCGCGCTCGCGGCCCAGAAGTCGCGCAGCTGCGTCCAGGCGGTGCGGTCGCCTTCGCCGAGGAACGCCGCCAGGACCTCCGCCTCGCCCATGCCGGCGTAGAGCGGAGAGATGAGCGGCTGCTGGAACGTGACGGTGCCGTCGTGCGCGCGCGCATCGCCCCAGCTCTCCAGCGGGTGGGCCGCGGGCAGCACCCAGCCGGCGCGGTCGGCCGTCTCGTCGAGGTAGAGCGAGCGATACACCGACGTGTTCACCTGCGAGAGCGCCTTGCCGAAGTTGAGATCGAACGTCGCGCCGTAGACGGGGTTCCAGGCAGTGATCACCATCGTATCGACCACGCCCTTGCGCATATCCTCGGCCAGAACTCGCAGCGCGCGCGGGCCCGCGTCCATGTCGTGCAGCACGGGCCGCGCCTGCGACGCCGCCGCGCTGCCCAGCGCTGCATGGATGGCGTGCGCCGCGGCGTGCAGCACAGGCGGCTGGCGTGCGCCAACCGCCACCAGCGCGCCGCTACCCCCGCGAACGAGATCGCGCGCCAGCGCCTCGGCGAACTTCGCCCCCTGGCCCTGGAGTGGAAAGCGCTCTGCCAGCGGCGCGTAGCGCGAGAGCGCCGGCACGCGTCTCGCCAGCCGCCCGAGCAACGCGAGCCCGAAGCGCTGGATCTGCGAGGGCTTCAGGCGCAGCCGGTGATCGGCGTTCATGCCCGTCACCGACAGGTTCGTTTCCACCGCGTAGAGCCGCGCCATCGGTCCCGCCGAGGGCACCCGCTTCGCCGCCCAGTCCTTGATGGTGCGCAGGTTGCCGGGCAGGGCGGCGAGCAGGTCCGCGTCGAGCGAAGCGATGACCGACGCTTTCGAGAGATCGATGCGCGTCTCGTACGCCGCGCCGAGCGCAAGTTGCGCGCCGTCGTGGATCTGCTGCAGCGGGATCGCGCTCCACGCGGAAAAACGCGCCCGCGGATATGTCTCGATGAGCCGCTGGCGCAGGCGACCGACGAGCGGCGAGCTGGTCGGCTCCATGAGGAAGCGCAGGCCTTCGCCCTTGCGCTCGCGCAGCACGCGCGCCTTCACCGCCATGGCGCCGAGGAAGTCGCGCCACGATCGCGGATCGTTTCGATAGAGAACCACCTTCAGCCGCTGCGGATCGTAGAGGCTGAGCAGGCTGGCCTGCTCGAGGATCCCCACCGCGCCGGCGCTCGAGGGATGCTCGGGGCTGCCCTGCACGTGCGTGGGGCGGCCCTCGTTGGAGGTGACGAGCACGCCGGTGGCGCGGCCGTCGAGCGTCGAGCAGGTGGCGTAGTGGCGCGGATTGCCCGGCGTCACCTCGGGCGGCTGCTTCGTATAAGGAAGGATCTTCTCGTCGGGAGGCTTGAGGCACCCGCCCAGCGTGGCCAGCGCCGCGCTCGCCCCCAGAAGCTGCAGCAGGTCGCGCCGCGATGTGCCTTCGGGAGACTCGGGCCCCAGCTCCCGCGACGGCTGGGGCGGAGATCGCAGCTCCTCGACGCTGCGCCAGAGGTTCTGGCCCGCCGTGGCGATAGGCAGTTTCATCGGTGGCAGGTCGTGCAGGAGACTCGGGTGGCGACGTGGTATTGCGCCTTGAGCGCGCGGCCGATCTCCAGCTGGTCCTTTGCCTTGTAGGTCATGCTAGTGATCTCCTCGCGCGGGCGAAGGAAGCGCTCCGGTGAGCGGTGGCATTCGAGGCACCAGCCCATGGTGAGCGGCTGGGCCTTTTCCACGGCGGCCATCTCGTCGATACGGCCGTGGCAGGTGACGCAGCCCACGCCCTGCTTCAGGTGGATCGAGTGGTTGAAGTAGACGAAGTGCGGCAGCTTGTTGACCTTGTTCCAGACGATGGGCCGGTCGGCGAAGTAGCTCTCGCGCACCGGCGCGAGCTTGGGGCTCTTGTTCCAGATCTGCTCGTGGCAGTTGAGACAGAGCGAGGTGGGCGGCACGCCCGCCATGGGTCCCTTTTCCACCAGCGCGTGGCAGTAGCGGCAATCGATGCCATCGTCGCCAACGTGGTGGCGGTGATCGAACTGCACGGGCTGATCGACGGGGTCCTGCTGCTGGGTGAAATAGGGCGAGCGGACGTAGATCATCGGACCCGCCACCGCGCCTCCGACGGCGATCAGCGCGAGCGCGGCGAGCGCGAGGCGAAAAGCGGTGTTCGAGCCTGGCTTGAAGAGTGCGCTCATGACTTCGTCTAGCCCGAGTGCGGTAGTGCCCGCTTGCTACACGAAAAAAGTTCGCCTGGCGCTGATCCGTTTTGCCGCAGCGACGGAACGTCGCGGAGCCTCGCCTCGCCGTTTGAGCGCGAGCGACGGTGCGCGAATGGAGAGCACTGATCGGTCGACTTGGCAAGCACCGTTCCGCCGGGTGTCGCGATCGCGGCGTATACGTAGCCTCACGTCATGGCGAAGACTTTCGTCGACTTTCTCCTCGAGCAGTTGCGCGCCCGGGCGTGCGGCGCGTCTTCGGTCATCCGGGCGATGGCATCGATGCTGAAGAGTGCTGACTTGATTTCAGCGCAGCGCGGCCCGATGCTCGCCCCATGCTCGCCGGCTGCGCCACTGCGGAGGGGACCGCGCGTTTCCGCCAGGCGAGCGGCGCCGCGCCGGGCCATTTCCGCGAGAGCCTCGGCGTATCGCTCTCGTCGCTGGGGATCGGTACCTACCTCGGCCGCGACGACGCCGCCACCGACGCGCTCTACGCCAGGTCGGTCCGGCGTGCGCTGCAGATGGGCATCAACGTCGTCGACAGCGCGATCAATTATCGAAACCAGCGCAGCGAGCGCGCCGTGGGCGTGGCGCTGCGCGAGAGCGGCGTTCTCCGCGACCAGATCGTCCTCTGCACCAAGGGCGGCTACCTGCCCTTCGACGGCGGCCGCCCGCACGACACGCGCACCTATCTCGAGGAGACGTTCATCAAGCCGGGCATCCTGCGCGCCGACGAGATCGTTGGCGGCTGCCACTCGCTGGCCCCGCGCTTCCTCGACGACCAGGTCGAGCGCAGCCGGCGCAACCTGGGCGTCTCGTGCATCGACCTCTACTACCTGCACAACCCCGAGACGCAGCTCGGCGAGGTGCCCCGCGCCGAGTTCAGGCGGCGGCTGCGCGCGGCCTTCGAGGCGCTCGAGCGCGCCTGCGGCGAGGGGCGCATCGCCGGCTACGGCACCGCGACGTGGAAGGGCTATCGCCTGCCGGCTGACGAGGAGGAGCATCTCTCGCTCGCCGAAGTGTTGGCCGCAGCGCGAGAGGCGGGCGGCGCGCAGCACCACTTCCGTGCCATCCAGCTCCCCTTCAATCTGGAGATGAACGACGCGGCCACGCTGCGCAACCAGGGGGAGCGCACGCTACTCGAGGCGGCGCGCGACGCGGGACTGGCCGTGTTCGCCTCGGCCAGCATGCTGCAGGGGCGGCTCGCCCAGCAGATGCCGCAGTCGGTGCGCGATCAACTCGCCGGCCTGGTCACCGATGCGCAGCGCGCGCTGCAGTTCGCGCGCTCGTCAGCCGGCGTCACCTGCGCGCTGGTGGGAATGAAAACGCTCGCGCACGTCGAGGAGAACGCCGCTCTCTCCCGCATCGCGCCGCTCACGGAGTGAATCATGCCGACGTCGGAAGAGTGGATCGCCCAGTACGCCTCGAGCCACACGCACCCGGTCAATCGCGCCTGCCACACCATCGGCATCCCCATGATCGCCGTCTCGGTGCTGCTCGCGATCGCCTCGTTCGTCGTGGGCGGCCTGTGGCGGTGGGCGCTGGCGCTTTTCGTGATCGGGTGGGTCTTCCAGTTCGTCGGTCACTACTACGAGAAGAAGCCGCCCGAGTTCCTCCAGGACTGGCGCTTCCTCTTCGTCGGTCTGCACTGGTGGTTCGCCAAGCTGCGCGGCCGGGCCTAGTACAGCGCGTTCTCGCCGAGGCCCTCGCAGCCGCGCACCTGCCGGGTCACGCCTCAGCAGCGCTGTTCTCCGGCGCCCCCGCAATGCGCGCGTGCGTGCGCCCGCGACACCTGGACACTCTCTGCGGCCACGCTTCGCCCTGGCGAGGTTGCGGAATCGAACCCCGCGAAGTCGACCATGGCTTCCGCCATCAGTACCACCCACAGAATGGCGAGTGCGACCGGGAAGATCAGTTTGCGCAGACCCATGGCCATCCTCTCTTCCGTGTTCCTCACGCATCTCTACGGAGGAGTGGCGCGCGCATTTCAACGGTTTCAGCGAACCGACGCTTCCTCGCGCAGGAGGGCCTCCACGGCCGGGTACATGCGTTCTGCCCATTGTTCGTACCCGCTCTCGCTGGGATGGAAGCCGTCGGGGCAGAACATCTCGGGCCATCCCAGCGCCAGTTCGCGGCTGAGCGCATGGAGGTCGACGAGCGCCAGCCGGTGTCGCGCCGCCGTGGCCGTGACGTGCTCGTTGAACATCTCGATGCGCTTCCCGTACATCGTCCGTGGCACGAGCCGCGCCGTCGCCGGCGCGAGTGCCAGATCGGGGATGTTGGCGATGGCCATCGGCGCCCCCAGCTTCCGCAGCGGCACGACGATCTCCTCCAGATTGAACGCGAACGCGTCATCGGGGATCTGCAGCCCGACGTCGTTGATGCCGATGCCGATGGTGATGATGCGCGGCCTCGCACGCAGCGCGCGCGGCAGTTGCTCGTCGATCAGATCGGCGGTGGTGGCGCCGCTGCGGCAGAGGTTCAGCAGTTGCAGGCGCGGATGCGCGGGGCGCAGCCGGCGCAGGAGCCGCTCCGGGTAGCCGCCGCCGGTGCGTGCGCCGACGCCTAGACCGGTCGAGTCGCCCAGCGCCACGTACGGTTCCGACGTCACCGCGAGAGTGTAGTCACTGCGATAGTGCGACACCGGCTTACCCATCCATTCCAGCGCGGGGGCGGTGCTAAGCTGCGGACGACGATGCTCTCCGGCAAGGATCTGCTGAACCAGTTCAAGGCGGCGGCGTGGAAAGCGCCCGAGGAACTCGAGGAGTTCATCGCGGCCGCCGAGGCGCCCCAAGCGCCCGATCTGTTCAAGCTGCTCGAGGTGGTCGCCGGCAAGGCACCGGACCCGGCGGTGCATCGCTCGCGGCTGACGGTGTTCGCGCGCCTCATCGACAAGAACCCCGACAAGTCGCTCTTCGTGCCCTTCGTCAAGTCGCTCAAGGGCGCCGAGCCGGGGCTGCGCACGACGCTGGCGGCGCTGTTGCCCAAGGTGAACAGCCCGACCGAACACGCCGCGCTGGTCGAGCTCCTGCGCTCGACCGACACGGGGCTGCGCGCAGTGGCGGCGCGCGCGCTGACGCAGATCGGGGGCGGCAAGACCATCTTCGACATGCTGACGCGGGCGGCGGGCGAGAAGGACTTCGTCGGGCGCGTCGAGGCGCTCGACGTGTTGGTGAGCTTCGCCAAGCACCAGGCGGTCCCTGCGCTCGCAGCGGCGCTCAGCGCGGGAAACCCCGCCGAGCGTGTCCACGCGCTCAAGCACCTCGGCGACGCCAAGGCGATGGCGAAGGATCCTGCCGCCGCGCTCAAGGCCATCGCGCCGCTGCTCGATGCGCAGCAGCAGTCCGAGCCGGTGGTGGTGCAGGCCATCCTTTCTTTCGCGGCGCTGGCCACTGAAGAGGATTACTTCGAGTTCGTCGGGGTTTTCTTCGAGTCCGACGAGATCGGCATGGTCAAGGCGGCGGTCGACGGGCTGCGGCGCTTCAGCTCGGCGCGCGCCATGTCGGCGTTGGAGAAGAAGATGCGCGCCGGTCCCCGCGCCATCCGCTTCGCCGTGCTCGGCGCGCTCGAGGCGATCGGCACCGACGCGGTGCTGCCTCCGCTGGTGGATGCGCTCGCGCACAAGCAGCTCCCGGTGCGCAACCGCGCCGCCGAGGTGCTGCAGCACCTGAGCATGGAGGGCAAGCTCGACGTCTCGCGCACCATCATCTGGCTCCTGCGCAGCCGCGACGTGAACGTGCGTCGCATGGCTACCGAGGTCATGCGCGCCGTGCCCGATCCGGACCAGTCGCTCTGGCCCAAGCTCCTGGGCGTGCTGCGCGACGAGGACTGGTGGGTGCGCGAGCGGGTGATGGATTCGCTCATCGAGCTGGGCGGAAATCGCCTCACCCCACACATGGTCGCGATGCTGGACGACCGCTCGGCCGTGGTGCGGCGCTTCGCCGTCAACGTGCTCGGCCGGCTCAAGGACCCCAAGGCGCTGCGTTCGCTGGTGCAGACCGCGACCAACGACGCCGACTGGTGGGTGAAGGAGACGGCCATCGAGGCGGTGGCGCTGATCAACGATGCGCGCGCTGTCCCTTACATCCTCCACATCATGGCCGCCGACCCCGACCTGCTGCCGATCTGCATCCAGGCGCTGGTGGACATGGGCGCCAAGGACGCGAGTGCACAAGTAGCGGCGCTGTGCGGGTCGGAGAGCCCCGACGTCCGCTACCTGGCGGTGAAGTTCCTCGAGAAGTTCGAGGCCAGCGAGCACGCCGCGTTGGTGGGCAAGCTGTACGACGACCCGCACCTCAAGGTGCGCACGGCCGCCCGCGAGGTGGGCACGCGCTGGCGCATCACCGCCAAGGGCGGGGCGCTGGCGGTCCCGATCCTCGATCGCCTGCTGGTGCAGTTGGCGCAGCAGGAGGGCGACGACCTCATCGTGGCGTCGGGCAAGCCCGTCTTCATGAAGAAGGTGGGCAAGGTCTCCGCCGTCACGCAGGAGCCGCTCAGCGAGGATCATGTCAAGGCGCTGCTCACGCCGCACCTGACCACCGAGCAGCTCATGTCGCTGCAGGCGCTGCAGGACGTGGACTACTCGCACGAGGTGAAGAGCGAAGGGCTGCGTTTCCGCGCCAACGTCTTCTACCAATTGGGCGGACTCTCCGGCGTCTTCCGGCGCATCCGTGGCACGCTGCCGGAGTTCGAGAAACTCGGCCTCCCGCCGCTCGTGCGCACTTTCGGCGATCTGAAGAACGGGCTGGTGCTGGTGGGCGGGCCCACCGGGTCGGGCAAGTCGACCACGCTGGCGGCGCTAATCGACTACATCAACCGCACCTCCTCGCGGCACATCATCTCGCTGGAGGATCCCATCGAGGTGATCCACAAACGCAAGCAGAGCCTGGTCAACCAGCGCGAGGTCGGCACGCACACCAGATCGTTTGCGGCGGCGCTGCGCTCGACGCTGCGCGAGGATCCCAACGTCATCCTGGTGGGCGAGATGCGCGACCTGCCCACCATCGAGTTCACCGTCATCGCGGCGGAGACGGGCCACCTGGTGTTCGGCACGGTGCACACCGTCTCGGCGGCCACCACCGTCGACCGCATCGTCGCGGCCTTCCCGCCTGGGCAGCAACAACAAGTCCGCTCCACCCTGGCCGACTCGTTGCGCGCGGTGATCTGCCAATATCTGATGAAGGAGAAGAGCGGGCCGGGGCGCGTCCTGGCCGTCGAGCTGATGATCAACAACGAGGCGGTGTCGAACCTCATCCGCAAGGGGAAGGCGTTCCAGCTCCCCTCGGTCATCTCGACCTCGCGCGAGCAGGGCATGCAGCTGATGGACACCGACCTGATGCGCCTGCTCAAGGAGGGAAAGATCACCGCCGAGGACGCCTACGTGAAGGCCGTGAGCAAGAAGGAATTCGAGTCCCTCGTCGACGAGGAGGAGAAAAAGATGCAAGCCGTGAAGAAGGCGCCGGGCGCCAGGGTCCAGGCCGCGGCGTCCCGGCCCGCACAGGGTGACGGCGCAGACGGGGCCCCGCGCCCCGCGCAACCGCCGGAGCCCGGAGCGCGAAAGCCGGCCGCCTCCACACCGCCTGCCGCCAGGAAGCCCTGATGCCTCGCATGGACTCGTTCCTGCAGATGGTCTCCGAGCAGGGCGCCAGCGACCTGCACTTCCACGCCGGCAACGTGCCCATCATCCGCCACGACGGCGAGTTGATGGCGCTTCCCTTCCGCCTCCTGTCGGAAGTGGAGACGAGCCGCTTCCTCCTCGAGATGATGAGTGACGAGCAGCGCGCCGAGTTCGAGCGCACGCAGGAATGCGATCTGGTCTACGTCATCGAGGGCGTTGGCCGGTTCCGCGCCAACATCTTCGTGCAGTCGCAGGGGCTGGGCGCGGTGTTCCGCGTCATCCGCAACAAGGTGCCGACGCTCGACGAGCTGGGGCTTCCGCTCTCGGTGAAGCGGCTGACGCAGCTCAGCAACGGGCTGGTGCTGGTGACCGGCCCGACCGGCTCGGGCAAGACCACTTCGCTCGCGGCCATGGTCGACGACATCAACAAGACCTCGGCGCGTCACGTGATCAGCATAGAGGACCCCATCGAGTTCCTGCACCAGCCCATCATGGGCGCCATCACGCAGAGGCAGGTGGGCAAGCATGCCGAGTCGTTCGCGGGCGCGCTGCGCTCTGCGCTGCGCGAGAGCCCCGACGTGCTGGTGGTGGGCGAGATGCGCGACATGGAGACGATCCTGCTCGCCATCTCGGCGGCCGAGACGGGCGTGCTGGTCTTCGGGACGCTGCACGCCAACTCGGCCAGCAAGGCGATCGACCGCATCATCGACGTCATCCCGGAGGAGAGCCGCGACCAGGTGCGCAGCACGCTCAGCGTGCTCTTGCGCGGGGTGGTCTCACAGCACCTGGCCAAGCACGCCAGCGGCGAGGGGCGCGTGGCGGTGCTGGAGGTCCTGCTCCAGAGCTACGCGGTCTCCAACCTCATCCGCGAGAACAAGGTGTTCCAGATCGACAGCTATCTCGACACCGCCTCGTTCGACGGGTCGGGAATGCTGAGCCTCGATGCGTCGCTGTTCCGGCTGGTCAAGGAGGGGACCGTCGTGCTCGACGAGGCGCTCAAGCTCGCCAACCAACCCGAGACGCTGAAGCGCCTTGCCTCCGAGCTGCCCGAAGACTGATGGATCCCAAGGCGCAGAAACAAGCGCTGGAGAAGGCGCGCGCCCTGGAGAAGGCCGGCCAGGCCGACGCGGCGGTGAAGCTGTTTCGCGACGCGGGCGCGCTCGAGGATGCCGCGCGTGTGCTGGGCGCGACCAAGGGGCCTCGCGACGCGGGCCAGCTCTTGCTCGAGAGCCTGCATGTGCCGCCGGCGCAAGTCGGCCAGCTCGATGCGGCGGGCAAGAAGCGCGCGCTCATGGCCGCCATCTTCTTCGGCAAGGCGGGCGAGAACGAGCTGGCCGTGCAGCTCTTCATGGGGCTGGGCGAGCAGGGGCGCGCGGTCGAGCTGCTGCAGCGATCGGGCGATCAGATCGGAGCGGCGCGGCTCGCCAGCACGAAGCCGGGGCAATACGAGACGGGCCCCTTTCTGGCCAAGCCGGGCGGCTCTGCCGTCGGCGGCAAGGCGATCTCGATCATCTCGGCGCAGAAGATGGAGGAGCAGGGAAAGCACCAGGCCGCCCTCGACACGTACGTGCAGCTGAGGCGATTCGCCGACGCGGCGCGCGTGGCCGGCACGCTGGGCCGCGACGCCGACGCCGCGCAGTTCTACGCCGATGCGGGCATGCCGGCGGAAGCGGCGGCCGCGTATCTGTCGGCGGGGGACACCGGCAAGGCGCTCGACAACCTCACGCGCGTCCAGCGCGAAGACCCGCGCTACCGCACCGCCGCGGCGCAGGCCGTGCGGCTTGCCACCAACCTGGGCGTGCTCGATTTCCGCCTCGAGCAATTCCTCGGCGCCTACGTCAAGTCGGGACCGCAGGACGCGACCGAGCTGCAGGTGTTCGACCTCCTGGCGAAGCTTTATCTCGCGCACGATTTTCCCGAGAACGCGCGCGAGGCGCTGGAGAAGCTGGTTCAGAAGGAACCCGGGTTCCCAGGCGCGCGGGAGCGGCTGGCCGAGTTGAACGAGCGGCTGCGTCCGTCGGCGATGGTGGCGCGGCAGGTCCTCTCCGACGCGGATCTGCACAAGCGCCAGTCCCCCCAGGAGCAGAAGACGGCGCTGCCCGACCTGGGAGATCTGCCGGGCTTGCCCGAGCCGGCCACCATTTTGCGGCACGACCCGGCGATGGTGCGCAGGGTGACCGGGACGGTGCAGTCGGCGGCGAGCCCGCCTGCGCAGGAGATCATCCCCGAGGCGGAGGTCCTCATCGACGAGGAGCCGGCGGCGCCAGCGACGAGGGGCGAGAAGTTTGCCTTGGGCGGGATCGTCGCCGCGCGCTACCGGCTCGATCGAAAGATCGGCCAGGGCGGAATGGCGTCGGTATTTCGCGCGTGGGACCTGGAGCTGGAAGAGAACGTGGCGCTCAAAGTGTTCGGCGCGCAGCTCACCAGCGCGGTGCTGGTCGCGCGCTTCAGGCAGGAGCTGAAGATGTCGCGCCAGCTCATGCACCCCAACATCATCCGCCTCTACGACATCGGCGTGCACGAGGGGCATCGCTACATCAGCATGGAGTTGCTGGTGGGCAAGAGCCTCAAGGAGCGGATGGAGAAGCCCATTGAATTCGTCGCCGCGCTCGATTTTCTCATCCAGGCCTGCAGCGGGTTGCAGGCCGCGCACGACGCTGGCGTCGTTCATCGGGACGTGAAGCCTGACAATTTCTTCGTCACTGACGACGGCGTGCTCAAGGTGATGGACTTCGGCATCGCCAAGCAGTACGCCGCGCCGGGCGTGACCGTGGTCGGCTCGATCGCGGGAACGCCCCTGTACATGTCGCCCGAGCAGATCGGCAACTTCAGCACGGTGACGCACCTCACTGACTTGTACGCGCTGGGCATCTGCGCGTACGAGATGTTCACCGGATCGCTGCCGTTCACGCACGACGAATTGGTGCCTCTGCTGATGATGCACGTCAACAACCCGCCGGAGCCGCCTGCCAGGCGCAACCCGGCCATTCCGCCGGACCTCGACGCGGCCATCCTGCGGCTGCTGGAGAAGGACTCGACGCGCCGGTTCCAAAGTTGCCGCGAACTGGGCCAGGCGCTTTCGGCCATCCGCAGCCGGTACTCGGCGTGACGGCCCTTGTCGCCGCGCTGCTCGTCGCGGCGCCGTGGACGCAGGCAGGTCCCACCGACAAGATCGCCATCTCGCCGGCGGCGGACTTCACCATCGCTGGGGCGGGTCTCGTTGCGTGGGTCGTGCCGGAGCTGCTCAAAGAACAGCTCGCGCCCGCCCACTGCGTGGTCTGCGACGGCGACGACGACAGCGGTCTTCCCGGCACGGAGTCGCGCGGCTCGCTCAACAGGGTGGACGCGTACCTCCATGACGCGATGACCGGCTGGCTGATGCCGCGCAAGACCGCCGATACGGTGAGCAACATCTGGACCTTTGCGCTCCTCCCGGCTGGCGCGTTGACCGCGGCGCTCCTCGCGACCGGGCCGCACGCCAGCTCGGGCGCGGGCTACCGCGCGGCACTGATCGTGGGCGAGAGCGCTGCGGTGTCCGCCGCGCTCGTCCAGGGAGTGAAGTTCTTCGAGGCGCGCAAGCGCCCTTTCGTGCGCTATGGCCACGGCACCGACGGCAGCGACCCCGACTCGGGCACGACTTACGAAGTCCATGACCGCGACAGCCACATCAGCTTTCCTTCGGGCCACACGGCGTTCGCCACCTCGCTGGGCGTCTCGACGGCGATGACGGCGACATTGGAGGAGTCGCCGGCGGCGCCCTGGCTCTGGGGCGCGGCGGCGCTCATGTCCGTCTCGGCGGCGTCGCTGCGCATGATGGCCGAGAAGCACTACTTCACCGACGTGACCGCGGGCGCCGCCATCGGGGCGGCCTGCGGAGTCGTCTTGGCTCTCTTGCACCGGCGTGGGAGCGCGCTGGCTGGAAGCTCGGTGTCGGGTGTTGCGCAGGGTCCCCGTCTCGCCCTGACCGGCGTCTTCTGACGCAGTAGATTGGCGGGCATGGTCCACCCGTTGGCCGGAAAGCCCGCACCGAAGGAATTGCTGATCGACCCGGTGCGGCTGCGAGACCTCTACTATTCCGAGAAGCCCGATCCCGCCGATCCCCAGCAGCGCGTGGTCTTCGGGACCAGCGGCCACCGCGGCTCGTCGCTCAAGCGCGCCTTCAACGAAGCGCACATCCTCGCCATCACCGAGGCGGTGTGCGAGTACCGAAAGGCGCAGGACACCAGCGGGCCGATGTATCTCGGCATCGACACGCACGCCCTCTCCGAGCCGGCGCAGAAGACTGCGCTCGAAGTCCTGGGAGCCAACGGTGTGCAGGTGCTGTGGTCCCGCGAAGCGACGCCCACGCCGGTCGTTTCCCACGCCATCCTCGGGTTCAATGAGGGCCGCTCCGCCGGACTTGCCGACGGCATCGTCATCACGCCGTCGCACAACCCGCCCGAGGACGGCGGTATCAAGTACAACCCTCCCAGCGGCGGCCCGGCGGACACCGCGGCCACGGGATGGATCGAGAAGCGCGCCAACGAGCTGCTGGCGAGGATTTCCGACGTGCGGCGCGCCCCGCGGGTCGGGGCGGCGCGCGAATACGATTTCATCGGCCCCTACGTGCGCGATCTGCGCAACGTGGTCGATCTGGAGCCGGTGCGCGCGGCGGGCGTACGCTTGGGCGTCGATCCGCTCGGTGGGTCGAATCTCGCCTACTGGGATCCCATCGCGGAGGAGTACGGGCTCGACCTGACGGTGGTGAACCGCAAGGTGGACCCGACCTTCAGCTTCATGACGCTCGACTACGACGGGAAGATCCGGATGGATTGCTCGTCGCCCTATGCGATGGCGTCTCTCGTCGCCCTCAAGGACAAGTACGATCTGGCATTCGGGAACGATACCGACTCGGACCGGCACGGGATCGTCACGCCCAGCGCCGGCTTGATGAACCCGAATCACTACCTGTCGGTCGCCATCGACTACCTCTTCCGCAACCGGGAATGGCCCGAGCGCGCCGCGGTAGGCAAGACGCTAGTGTCCTCGGCGCTCATCGATCGCGTCGCTCGCCGGCTGGGGCGCCGGCTGCACGAAGTGCCGGTCGGATTCAAGTGGTTCGTCGGCGGTCTTCTCGGCGGATCGCTCGGCTTCGGCGGAGAGGAGAGCGCGGGCGCATCGTTCCTGCGCCGCAACGGCGCGGTGTGGACGACCGACAAGGACGGGATGATCATGGATCTGCTCGCGGCAGAGATGCTGGCTCGAACCGGAAAGGACCCGGGCCTTCTTTACCGCGAGTTGTCCGACGAGTTGGGACGCCCGGTCTACACGCGCATCGACGCGCCTGCCACGCCCCCGCAAAAGAGCGCCCTCAAAAAGCTGTCTCCCGAGGCGGTGAAAGCCTCGACGCTCGCCGGCGAGCCCATCGTGGCAAAGCTGGTCCGCGCCCCGGGCAATGACGCGGAGATCGGCGGCCTGAAGGTCGTCGCGGAGAACGGCTGGTTTGCCGCGCGGCCGTCGGGAACCGAGGACGTCTACAAGATCTACGCGGAGAGCTTCCGCGATGAAGCGCACCTGCGACAGATCGTCTCCGAAGCAAAGGCGATCGTCGCGGAAGCTCTCGCTACCGCCTGACGGTGTCCTCTATGCAGCGGCCGGCAGCTCTTTCCGCTCCTTTCGCTGGAGCCACGGCACGCGCTTGCGGAACTCCTTGAGGACGGTCGCGTCCTCGGCGAACGCGACCTCTGCCGCAAGAGCGATTTGCCGGATCATCAAACCGATCCTGGCCCTCGACTGCGCCACCCGCTGCGTCTGCAGCGGAGTCTTTCGAACCGACGCCTCGTGCACACGGATGCAATCGCGCAGCCGTTGCTCGATCCCGTCGAGCCTCGCCACTGCGCTTTCCGGCAAGTAGCCCTGCTGCAGCGTGCGGTCGAGTTCCAACACGCTCTTGCGGACGCGCGCGATCCACGACAGCACTCCTCCTGCGCTTCTGGTCATCGCCGCGCCGTGGAACGGTCGCAGGTCGATGCTGATCGCTCCCGTCGAGTTGGCCAGACGGAGCGCGGCCATCAGGCGACGCCTGAAGACTCGCGCCTCGCGCAGCGCCGCCTTGACCTGTTTCGTCGAGAGAACGGCAGTGCGGCGGCCGATGAGCTGTTCGCTACACAGGCTCCTGAGCCGCTGCGTCTCCCGTCCCAACTGGGCCGTCTGCTTCGCCGTCCAGCCGCACTTCGAGAGCTGCGCTGCGTACCGGTTGGCCAGCTCCAGGAAGGCTTCAGCATGCCGGTAGATCGATCCGAACGGGATCTTCTTGACCGACGCCTCGACCTTCGCCACGACACCCTCCATCAACTTCACCCCCATCTTTGCTTCCCCCTTTCGTGGTTGAACTACTCGCGCAGGATACAAGGGGGGTCTGACAACGCTGGCTTCCCAGGCGCCAAGAGAGTCGGGATGGTGTGCTTTGATGTGCCGCTCAGGCCGGCGCGGCGGTCGATCACCTCGGCAGGGCACTGGACCCGGTTGCCCAGTGACCTGACCGCGCTGTTCGACCATCGGACCCCGCTGTTCGATGATCGAACCGCGCTGTTCGATGATCGAACCGCGCTGTTCGAGCCTCCGCCAGCGCTGTTCGGCGAGCGAACCGTGGTGTCGAGGCATCGAGCGGCGTCTGTTCAATGAGCAGACCGCGCGGTTTCAGCATCGTTCTTCGCGGGCGCGAGGCGGCGAGAGGGCGGACGGCGACCCGGCGCGATAGACTCCACGGCATGCCCTTCGATCCCAACGCGTCCTTCGGGAAGTCGCTCTTCTTCGGTGAGATTCTCGAGGACCAGATCTTCCCGTACCCGGAGATGCCGCGGGACCAGGTCGAGTTGGTCGCTCCGATCGTCGAGACCATCGACAAGTACATGGCGACCATCGACACCCGCAAGCTCGATCGCGCCGGCGAGATGCCCGCCGAGTTGTTGCAGTCGCTGCGAGAGATGGGCCTCTTCGCGGTCATCGTCCCCGAGGAGCACGGCGGCCTGGGCCTGTCCAACACGGGCTATGCGCGCGTCATGCAGCAGGTTGCGTCGTGGGACGGATCGATCGCGGTCACCCTGGGCGCGCATTCGTCGATCGGCTTCAAGGGCCTCCTGCTCTTCGGCACCGAGGAACAGAGGCGGCGCTATCTTCCGCGCCTCGCCACCGGAGAGATGATCGCCGCCTTCTGCCTCACGGAGCCGGGCTCGGGCTCCGACGCGTTCTCCATCAAGACCAGCGCCAGGCGGGAAGGGGACTTCTTCGTCCTCAACGGGCAGAAGCTCTGGATCACCAACGGCGGCATCGCCGATTTCTTCACCGTCTTTGCCAAGACCACCCCCGACACGCCGGGACAAAAGGGGAAGATCACCGCGTTCATCGTCACGCGCGACCTGGGCGGCGTCACGCACGGGCCCCACGAGGACAAGATGGGCATCCGCGCTTCGAGCACGACGGCGGTGTACTTCGACAACGTGCGCGTGCCAGTCGCCAACGTGCTCGGGGAAGAAGGCAAGGGATTCAAGGTCGCGATGAGCATTCTGAACCACGGCCGCACTGGCCTCGGCGCGGGAGCGGTGGGTGGCCAGAAGCGCCTGCTGCAGTTGGCGGTGGCCCATGCCACCGAGCGCAAGCAGTTCGGGCGGTCGCTGGCGAGCTTTGGCAAGATCAAGGAGAAGCTCGGCCGCATGTCGACGAATCTCTACGTGAGCGAGTCGCTCTGCTATCTGGTGTCGTCGACGATCGACCGCGGCGGCGAGGACTACTCCATCGAGGGCGCGGCAACGAAGGTCTTCAACTCCGAGGCGCTGTGGATGGCCGCCGACGAGGCGCTGCAGATCGCCGGAGGCATGGGCTACATGCGCGAGCAGCCCTACGAGCAGGCGCTGCGGGATTCGCGCATTAATCGCATCTTCGAGGGAACCAACGAGATCCTCCGGCTCTACATCGGCCTCACGGGCCTGCAGAAGCCGGGCGAGTACCTCAAGGGCCTGGGGAAGGAACTGGCCGCGTCGCTCACCGACCCCATCAAGGGCTTTGGCCTGTTGCGCGAGTATGCCGTGCGCAAGGCGAAGCAGGCCGTGCCATACGGCCGCACGCAGATCACCAAGGCGAACGAGAGCATGCGCGAGCAAGTGGCCTATGTGGAAGATGCGGTGCAAGCCCTGGCAGCGATCTGTGAAACGGTTCTGCGGCGGCACGGGCGCGAGGTGGTCGAGATGCAGTTCGCCACCAGCCGCATCGCCGACGTGGCCATCGATCTGCTGGCGATCTGCACGACGATCGCGCGCACCACCCGCCTCATCGAGCGGCGCGGCCTGGAAAAATGCACGACCGAGCTGAACATGACTTTCGCCTTCTACTCAGACGCGCGCCGCCGCATCCGCGCCAACCTGCGCGCCGGGACCGGCCGCAACAACGACGAGGAGATCAAGTCGGTGGCCGACTCCCTCATCGCCTCGGGCAAGTACCAGAACGATGTGCTCAAGAGCTAGCAAACCAAGGATATCCACGCGCCATCACCAAGAAGGGCGCCCGGGCGCCCTTGCTAGGCGCCCGGGCGTCGCGTTTCGAAGTACTAAATGGCGAGCACGCCGGTGCGGATCAGGTACGCGAGTTGCGCCCGCTGCCCCGAGTCGAGCACGGCGTGGATCTTTCCCAACGCTTTGAGCACCGCATCGCCCAGCCGTTCGGCGCTCTTGACGCGCAGGTCGCCGCCCTCCTTGGCGCGCGCCTCGTCGAACGTCTCCAGGCCGAGCGCGTCCGCGAATGCGGCTACCGTCCGGCGATCGTCCACGGCGGCCTGGGCGCGCTCGGTCTTCAGATCGTCGAGGATCTTCGCCAGTTGCGCGACCTGCTCCTCGTTGAGGTTCAGCTTGTAGGCGAGGAACCGCAGCGGCCTGCGCACGCCGAAGGCGCCGCCGCCGCCGAAGTCGTCGCCTCCGCGCCCGCCTCCGGCCCTCCAGCCTTCGCCTTCACCGGACTGATCCCACGCGCCAGCGCCTTCGCCGCAGCCGTGCCGACGGCGCGCGTGCTTCCACCACCAGAGCATGCCTGGGTGCATGATTCCTCCGACTCGCCGGGGCGATACGCTCCCGGCGGGGATTACAGGCGTGGGCACCATGCCTCACGCGTCCCTTCAGCGTAACGGCTGGCGGCCCGATGTCAACGCCGCAGCGCTCCAACCGGTGCAGCGCCGCCCAGGTCTCGAGTTGCGCGGCCGCCGTTCCCGGGGCGCAAGCGGGCGCGGCATTGCCGTCACCTGCCTACGGCCGTAGGTTATCCATCATGGTCGCGCTCCTGCTGGTGGCGCATGCGGTCGTGCTCGTCGTGCCGCCGGCGCCCCGCGGAGACGCGCCGGACTGGGCGTCGTTCGGCGTCGCAGAGGTGATGACCGATCTGGTGTCTCAATCGCCGGCGGCGACGTGGATTTCCCTCAAGCAACTCGACGCGGTGCTGCGGCGGCGCGACCTGCGCATCTCCCAGGTGTCCGACCCCGAGGTGGCGCTGCCGCTGGCGCGCACGGTAGGCGCGACCGACGCGGTGGTGGGCGATCTGCGGCGCGTCGGCGACCGCTACTACTTGACCGTAAAGCGCATCGCGGTCGCCACGCACAAGGCGGTCCGCAGCTTCCGCGCGCAGGGAACCGAAGCGGAGCTGCCCGCCATGTCCGCCGCGGCCGCGCGTGCGCTCCTCGAGGCAGCGGGCCCGCCGATGGTGCGCGACGGTCGCGCCTTCGAGGCCATGTCGCGCTGCGGGTTGGGCCTCGTGCGCCATCCCTTGCGGCCCGATGCCGAAGCCGTCCCGCCGCTCGAGGACCACGCGGCCGTCGAAGGCCAGTGCGGCAGGGCGCTGCTCATCGATCCCAAGCTCGGCTACGCGCGGGCGGCGATGGCAGTGCTACTCGCCCTGAAGGGGCGGAGTTCACACGCGCTCGAGGAGGCCTCGCTGGCGCGGACCAACCGGTTCGTCGCGCTGGCGTGGCTCGCCGAGTCCTTCGCGGCGCGAAAGGCCAAAGACGGGGCGGGCGCGCGCCGCGCGCTCGAAGACGCCGTGCGCGCGCGACCCGGCTTTTTGCACGCGCTCGGCTACCTCGCTGAGGATCGCATGGAGCAGCAGGACTACAAGGGCGCGCTGGCGGTGTGGGATCGCTACCTCGTGCGCGCCCCCGAGCACCCTTTCGCTTTGGGGCAGAAGGGTCACACGCTGGCGCATCTCGGCCGCATCCGCGAGGCGCTGGCCATCACGCGCCACGCCCTCGAAATCGATCCGGGAAATGCGGAGCTGCTTATCGAGCTGGCCTCGCGGCAGATCGACGCGGGCGAGCAGCGCGAGGCGGAAAAGACGCTGCGGCGGGCGCTGGAGATCTACCCGCCCCGTCCGCTTGCCAAACTGCGGCTTGGATACCTCTACCTCATGCAGAAGCGCGCCAGCGATGCCGGGCAAATCCTCAGCGAGGCGGCCACGGAGGCGTGGCGCGAGGACGAAGCTCCCACGCGCGGCCTCATCTTCGCCGACCTGGCGCGGGTGGCAGGCCTGCTCGGGAAGGTGGACGAGGCGGTGGCGTACCTGGACGCGTCGCGCGCCGAGGGCGCGCCGGCGAAGCTGCCGTGCGACGCGCCCGAGCTGAAGGGCTTCAAAGGCAAACCCCAGTTCGATGCGGTGTGCAAATGAAGCGCGTGCTGCTTCTGCTCGTCTGCTGCGCATGCGCGAGCGCGGTGGTGAAGAAAGAGGGGGTCGATGTCGACCGCGGCGGCGCGTCCCCTCCGGCCCCAGCTCGCGAGCAAGTGGGCGACGACGTCATGCCGCCGCTGGAAGGCGTCGAGGCGGTGCTGGCCGCGGCGCGCGCGCACCTCGGCAAGACCACCGTCCGCGTCGCGGGCCGGTCGTTCCGTTACGATTGCTCGGGGTTCGTGCGCGGGATGTTCTGGGCGGCCGGCATCGACCTCATGTCGGAAGGCGGCGAGGCGGACGATAACGGCGTGCGCATGCTCTTCCGATATGTCGAGCGGCACGGCCAGAACCACTTTCACAAGATCCCGCGCAAGGGCGACCTGGTCTACTTCGACAACAGCTGGGACAAGAACGGCAACGGCAAGCTGGACGATCCGCTCACGCACGTCGGCATCGTGGAGGAGGTGCGTGCGGACGGCACCATCCAGATCATCCACCGCGCGAATCACGGCATCGTGCGTGAGCCGATGAACCTCTTGCGGCCGCACGAGGCGAAGGACGGGGAGGGGCGCGACATCAACGCCCAGTTGCGCCCCAAGGGCCGGCGCGACCCCCCTGCGACCCCGCGCCTCATGTCGGAGCTGTTCGCGGGTTTCGGCACCGTGCGCAAGGACGAAAAGGCGTCGAACACTCCCTAGCGATTCGAGCCAGCGATTCGAGCCGCAAGATCCTTTTCGCTGCGGGCGCGTTCCCCGGGCAGGAGGTTCGACCATGCTCGCTGCCCTGATTCTGTCCGTCGCCGCCGCCACTGCCGACAATTCACCCAGGCCCCGCATCGACGTGGCCTTCGCCCTCGACACCACCGGCTCGATGGGCGACGAGATCGACGTGGTCAAGGAGAAGATCGTCGACATCGCCCGCAAGATCTCTAGCGGCCAGCCGCGCCCCGACGTGCGGTTCGGGATCGTCGCCTACCGCGACCGCGGGGACATCTACCTGACCAAGACATTCCCTTTCTCGCGCGAGATCTCCGAGGTGCGACGGGCGCTGCAGGGCCTCGACGCCAACGGCGGTGGCGATGAGCCGGAGGCGGTGGCCGAGGGCCTCCATGCGACGGTGCACGAGCTGCAATGGGACTTCTCGCCCAAGACGGCGCGCATGATCTTCCTCATCGGCGACGCCGGCCCGCACGAGTACCCGGACGGCAAGGACTGGCGCAAGGTCGTCAGCGAGGCGGCGGAAAAGAAGATCACCATCACCGCCATCGGCTGCTCGGGCCTCAACCCCTGGGCGGAGGGCGTGTTCGCCCAGATCGCCAAACGCACCGGCGGTGAGCTGCACCACCTGACGTACACGCGGGTGGCCACCGACGACCGCGGCCACAAGCGCACCGTGCTGAGCGAGGGCGCGCGCACCTACCTGGCCGATGGAGAATTGTCCGAGAAGGACTGGAAGAAGGGCGCCAGCGCGCTGGTCAAGGAGGGCAAGGTGCGCGTCGTCGCCGCGCCGCCCCCGATGGCCGCGTCGGCGCCGGTAAACAACAACCTCGATGCGGAGATCGCCTCGGGCGTCAGTGCGAAAGCCAAGGCGCTGGGCGTCGCTTACTGATCATCGAGCCGCACGGTTCAGTGGGCCTCGGGCAGCCGAAAGGCCGCGCCGAGGCCCGCTCCCATTTCTTCGGGAGTGATGCGGCCGTGGCCGTTGACGTCGAGCGCGTCGAAGACCGCGTCGCTGCCCGCCCACTCCTCGCGCGTGATGAACCCGTCGCCGTCGAGATCGAAGACGCGGAACAGGTCGCGAGCGGCGTTCGACGAGTCGCCCTTCATCTTCTCCATCAGCAGAGCCTCGAGCGAAGCCTGCGTCTTGCTGAGGCCGTCGATGCCCTCGGCCAGCTTCTCGTGCGCAATGCGGTCCTGCTCGTGCAGCTCGCGGAACGTCTTCTCGTCGACGTGCAGCTTGTCGATGTCCATCGCCTGCGCGGCGCGCGGGTCCAGCTTGCGCTCCAGCTCGCCGCTGTAGCTGGCCAGCTCGGAGAGGAACTTGGGGGCGCGATGGTGAGCAGGTCGCATCCCGCCAGTTCGAGGAGCTCGCCCACGTTGCGGAAAGAGGCGCCCATCACCTCGGTTCGATGGCCGTGCTTCTTCAAGTAATTGTAGATCCTGGTCAGCGAAGCGACGCCGGGATCCTCCTCGGGCGGGTACTCGCCGCGGCCCGTGCTCCTGAGGTACCAGTCGAGGATGCGGCCCACGAAAAGGGGAGATGAGCGTCACGCCGGCCTCTGCGCAGGCCACCGCCTGGTGAAGGCCGAAGAGCAGCGTCGGGCATTTGCGCCGCGGCGATGATGAGCGAGGGGTTGGTGGTGGCGTCGAGCAGCGTGAACTTGCGCATGGAATGGATGTCGCCCGTGTCGGCCACCACGACCGTCATGGCCTTGAGCTGTTCGAGAAGTGAAGCAGGCAAGCAGGTTTCTCCCAAAATCCCGAGGAGAAGATACAGTAGGTGCCGCGCCAATGCCCAACGTTCAGGAAATCCTCGAGAAGGCCCGATCGTCGGGGCAGAGATTGTCGGCCCACGAAGCGGCGGTGCTCTACGCCGCCGTGGTTCGCCTCGCCTCGGCGCAGGGCACGACGCTGCGCGGCCGGCTGGTGCAGATCGACGAGTCGGGCGGGCTGCACCTGGAGCCGTTCGACGATCAGGCCGCCGAGGAAGAGCCCGGCTACCTCGCGCCCGAGCTGCTCGGCGCCGACCCCCCGCGGAAGGGCGATCCGCGCGTGCAGGTCTACGCGGCGGGCGCGCTGGGGTACGAGCTGCTCACCGGCCAGCGGAACGAGACGGGGCGCGCGCCCGGCCCCGAGCTGACCGGCCCTCTCGGCGACATCGTGCGCATGGCGCTGGCGGCGGATCGGCGAGAGCGCTTCGGCGATCTCACCCAGCTCTACGATGCCATCGAGGTCGTTCAGCCGCGGCCGCCGGCCGAGGGGGAGCGGCAGATCTTCGGCGCGCTGCGGGCGCGCTCCCAGCGCGCCGGCCTGGAGAAGGAAGCGCTGGCCAAGGTGATCGAGAAGCTGGGGCAGATCGAGGCGCAGCTGCCGCAGTTGGGAAAAGCGCAGTCGAAGCTCGAGTCGGCGCAGCGGCAGGTGCTGGAGCGCATCGATCGGGCCGAAGGCGGTCAGAAGCGCACTGAAGAAGTCGCGCGGCAAAAGCCCTCGATGGCCGCGCCAGTGGCCATCGCCGCGGTGCTGGGCGCTGCGGGTGCGCTCGGCGTCGGCCTGGCGCTCGGCATGATCGAGCTGCCCTCGGCGCTGCGGCCGCCCCGCCCCGAGCCGGCGCGCACGGAGGCGCTCCACGCGGAGCCGTCTGCCAGGCCATCCGCGCCGGTGCCGCTGAATCCCTCGCCCGGTGCGGCGAAGACCGAGAGAGCGGAAAAGACGGACAAGGCCGAGAAGGCCGACGCTAGCGCGCTCGCGCTCGCGCCAGCCGACGCCGGCCTGTCCGACGCGGGCGCGCTCGCCGCGCCGAACCCGGCCGTCGATGCAGGGCTGGCGCTTTCGCCGCCTGTGACCGACGCCGGCCCCGTCAAGGTGGCCGCCGCCGAGTCCCCTCCGCCCGCTCCGAAGGCGCCCGAACCCGAACCGCCGGGCCGGCGGCGCGGCACGGAGGTATCGCAGGCCGCGATGGTCCACGCCGTGGCCCTTTCGCAGGTCAAGGCCGGCGAGACGGCGCTCGAGCGCGGCCGTGTCAACGAGGCCATCGGCCGCTTCCATGCCGCGCTGGAGAACGAGCCCAACATCGCGCAGGCCTATCGCGGGCTGGGCATGGCGTACGCGATGCAGAGCAACGACGGGCAGGCGCTGCAAGCGTACGAAAAATACCTGCGTCTCGCTCCCAAGGCCGCCGACGCGGTAGACATCCGCCGCTCCATCGCCGAGCTCAAGACGCGATCGAAGATCGGCGCGGGCGAGGAGAAGTAGCTTCAGCTCGGCGTACAGCACGGTATGGTATTTCCTCTGCAGAAGGGGGAACGCGCATGGCCACCGCCAACAAGGGGCAGTGAGCTGGGAGCGAGCGACGTCATCGTCCTCGGCGTGGGCGGCATGGGCAGCGCCGCCTGCCGCGAGCTGGCGCGCCGCGGGCTGCGCGTCACCGGCATCGAGCAGTTCGACGTCGGGCACGCGCTGGGCAGCTCGCACGGCCAGAGCCGGATGATCCGCAAGGCCTACTTCGAGCACCAGAGCTACGTGCCGCTGCTCCATCGGGCGTACGCGCTGTGGGAAGAGTTGTCGGCCGAGTGCGGCGAGAAAGTCTATCACCCCGACGGCATCGTCTACGTCACGCCGCCGCAGAGCGATCTGATCGAGGGCGTGCGCAAGAGCGCCCGGCTGCACCGGATCCCGCTCTGGGAGCTGGGCGCGATCTCCGCCCCTTTCAAGATGCCCGATGGATTCGTCGCGCACTTCGAGCCGGAGTCGGGCTGGCTCGAGGTCGAAGCCTGCGTGCGCGCCCAGGCCGATGGGGCGGTGCGGCGCGGCGCGCGCATCGTCAAGGAGCGCGCTCTCTCCTGGTCGGCAAGCCCCGCCGGCGTCGAGGTGGTGACCGATGGCGGGACGCATCGCGCGCAGAAGCTCGTCATCGCCGGCGGCGCGTGGAGCGAGGGTCTTTTGCGCTCGCTCCAGCTTCCACTGCGCGTGCTGCGCAAGCTGATGTTCTGGTTCGAGGCGGACGCGGTGTGGGACGGCGCGCCGTGCATCTTCTACGACCTGCCGGAGGGAATGTTCTACGCCTTTCCCCGCACTGGCGGACTGGTCAAAGCCGCCGAGCACTCGGGCGGAGAGCCGGTGGCAGACCCGTCGGCCCTGGCCCGCGAACTGGCGCCGGGCGATGCGAGAGCCGTGAGTGCGTTCGTGCGCGCGCACCTTCCGGGCGTGAATCCCGTCCCGCTGAAGCACGCCGCCTGCATGTACACGATGACGCCCGACGCGAACTTCATCATCGACATTCATCCCGCGCATCCCAACGTCGTTTTTGCGGCGGGATTTTCGGGTCACGGCTTCAAATTCGCGCCGGTGGTGGGTGAAGTGCTGGCCGACCTGGCGCTCACGGGAAACACGCGCCACCCCATCGACTTCCTCAGGCTGCGCTGAGCAGGTCCACGAGTTGCTTCTAGCTCATCTAGCGACTATGGATGCTCTTTAAGACAACCTAGCCGTCTGGGCGGGTGGGACCGCCAGGCTCATGCGCCCTTGGGTCACGATCACGGAGCGGCAACTCAGGCAACGAAGGAACGCCGTGCCGTTCTTGGACCCCAGCCACTCGGTAGTCGCATGTTCGCAGTTGATGACGTTGACTTTGTCGGCCATCAACGTTTGATAACGCGCCACGTCAAAGGATTCTCTGCCCGTGTCTGCGGCGAAACGCCGCTACCTGCTCAGCGGACGTACATCGGGTAAATCCACCAGCGGCAAGAACTGCTTCGCGAAGGCCGGGCCGCGCGCTTCGTCCTCGTGCTTGAAGTAGACGAAGATGTCGTCGGTGAAGCCGGCGCCGCGGATGGCGTCAGACCACTTGCGCAGCGCTGCCTCGTCGTAGTCGAGCCGCCGCAGGCGGAAGTAGCCGAATGGCGCCGTGCGCACGAGCGGCGTCGAGAGCTCCTCGCTCTCCGCGACGCACAGCGCGGCGCCCGCGTCGCGCAGCGCCGAGTACGTCTCGTCGGTGAACCAGCTCTGGTGGCGGAACTCGAACGCGACCTTGAGGTCGCGAGGGAGCAGCGCGAGGAAGTCGCGCAAGAGAGGCCCGTCGGCCTTCAAATTGGGCGGGAGTTGGTAGAGGATCGTCCCCAGCCGCGGTCCGAGCGTACGTGCCACGTCGTTGAACGCCGCCAGCAGCTCGGCCGGCTCGCGCAGGCGCTTCTGGTGTGTGATCCGCTGCCACGCTTTCAAGGTAAACCGGAAACGCTCCGGCACCTGCGCCGCCCAGCCTTGCAGGATCTTCGCCGTGGGCTTGCGATAGAACGAGTAATTGATCTCGACGGTCGGAAACCGCTCCGCATAATACGCCAGCATCATCTTCGACGAGAGATCTTCCGGATAGAAGCTCCCGCGCCACGCCTCGTAGTTGTAGCCCGACGTCCCGACCAGGACGCTCACGCCTGCACCAGCTTTCGATACGTGCGCAGGTGGCGCAGCGCCGCGGCCGGTTCGCCGCGGCGCTCGTAGAGATAGGCGAGGTTGTAGTGCGCGTCGGCGAGGCCCGCCTCGGCGGCGAGCCGGTAGGCGAGGATCGCCTCCTCGGGCATGCGCAGGTCTTCGAGCGCGACGCCGAGGTTGAACAAGGCGATCACGTTGGCGGGGGTCAGCTCGATGGCGCGCCGATAATGCTCGGCCGCGGCGCGCGCATCGCCGGCTTCGTGCAGAAGGCGCCCGAGGTTGACGTGCGCGTCGGCGTGATCGGGATCCAGCTCTAGAGCGCGGCGATACGCGTCGCGCGCTTCGTCGGGCGCGACCTCATCGAGATCGCAGCCGCGCTCGTACCAGTCCGCCGCGTCTCCTTGAAAAGGCGTCCGCAGTTGCAGCGGCGCAACCTTGCGCGCCAGCTCGCGCGCGCCGAAGTCGAAGAGCACCTGCCCCGACTCGGGGCTCCAGCGCGCGCGGCCGTCGCCGACCACGATGCGATCGCCCTCGGCGCGGATGTGCACGCCTCGGAGCGGCCGTCCCTCAGGCAGCTGCTTCTTCAATTTGCGCAGGGCGCTGCGCACGCGCCGCGGCGGGATGCGCGCCGAGACCAGCCCCTGCGCGGTGCGCAGGAGCACCAGATCCTGGAAGGAGAAGCGCAGCTCGCCGCGCGGCCCGCGCGCCGGGTCGAGGAACCCCGCCCGCACGAAGGAGCGCACCTGCCCGACGGAGAGCCCGAGCATTTTCGCCACCTCGCGCGCGCCGTACCCGCTCATCGCGGGCGAAGATGGCACGGAGGGCTACTTCTTGGAAGAAGCCTTCTTCTCCTCGGCGGAGCGCGGCGCGCGCTTTGCGGGCTTGCGCGCCGGCGCCTCCGGCTCGGAGACCTTGCCGGCCTCGGCAGGCTTGGCTGGAGCGCCCAGGCCCTTCGCCGCGAGCGAGGCTTTCAGCGCTTCCATCAGGTCGATGATCTGCGTCTGCGGCTTCTCCGGCTCGACCTGGATCTCCTGGCCCTCGACCTTGCGCTGGATCTGCGCCTGCACGCGCTTCTTGACGTCGTCCTCGTACTTCTCCGGCTTGAACTCGTCAGTGGCGATCTGTGAAATGATCTGCTGCGCCAACGCCAGCTCCTGCTCCTTCACTTCGCCCGGCTCGAACGGCACGTCGGAGAAGGGGCGCACCTCGTCGGCGTAGAGGAGCTGCTGCATGACGATGCCGCCCTCGGGCAGCGGCCGCAGCTGCACCAGATATTGCTTGCCGCGGGCCGCATATCGGGCGAGCGCCGTGCGCCCCGTGCGGCGCATCGCCTCGGCGAGCAATCGGTAAGCGCGGTCCGCGCCCTTTTCCGGCCCGAGGTAATACGCCTTGTCGAAGTAGACGGGATCGATCTTCTCGCTGGGCACGAACTCGGATATCTCGATCTGCTGCGTCGATTTCTCCTCCAGCGTCTTCAATTCCTCGGGGGTGAAGGTGACGTAGCGATCCTTGGAGAACTCGTATCCCTTCACCATCTGATCGCGCTCCACCACCATGTTGTCGTCGCGCGGGCAGATGTATTGCTGCTTGAGGCGCCCGCCGCATTTGGCGTGGAGCAGGTTGAAGGAGATGGCCGACGAAGGCTGTGCGGCCGAGTACAGGTTGACCGGGATGGACACCAGACCGAAGGAAATGGTGCCCTTGGCAATGGACCGAGCGCTCATGCGCCTGATGATAACCTGCAAAACGAAATGCCCAAGTTCCTGGACGAGTATCGCCGCAAGCGCTCGCCCGATCGCACTCCCGAGCCCTTCGGGGGAGGGGTGCCGCGGCCCGGCGTATTCGTGGTGCAGAAGCACTCAGCGACGCGGCTTCATTATGATTTGCGGCTGGAGTGGGACGGCGTTTTGAAATCGTGGGCGGTCCCGCGCGGCCCCTCGCCCGACCCCGCCGAGAAGCGGCTGGCGATGCAGACCGAGGACCACCCGGTCGAATACGCCGATTTCGAGGGGGTGATCCCCGACGGGAACTACGGCGCGGGGCCGATGGTGGTGTGGGACCGCGGGCGCTGGCAGCCGGTGGGCGATCCACGCGCGGGCGTGGCGGCGGGGAAGCTCTTGTTTGAGCTCAAAGGATTCAAGCTGAAAGGGATGTGGACGTTGGTGCGGATCAAAGGCTCTACCGGAAAAGAATGGCTGCTCATCAAGGAAACCGGCGACGGGCACGTCCGCCGCGGGGGAACGTACGACGATCGGTCGGTGCTCTCGGGCCTGCTGGTGGAGCAGCTCGCGCAGCGTGGAGAGCTGGCGGCGGAGGTCCGCGCGGAGTGCGTGAAGCTTGGCGCGCCGCGGCGCCCCGTCGAGGACGCGCAGCCGATGCTGGCCGAGTCCCGCTCTGACCCGTTCGACGATCCGACCTGGATCTTCGAGTTGAAATACGACGGCTTTCGCGCCCTCGTCTCGCGCGACGGGGCGCGGCCGCGCATCTTCTATCGCCGTGGGTCGGACGCGACGTCGGTGTTTCCCGAGCTGGCCCGCGCGCTGCTGGCGCTGCCCGCCGAGCGCTTCGTCGCCGACGGGGAAATCGCGGTGCTCGACGACAGCGGCCGGCCCGTCTTCCAGCGGCTGCAGAAGCGCGCGCTGCTCACCGCGCCGCGCGACGTGGAGCGCGCGGCCGCCGAGCTCCCCGCGACGCTGTTCCTCTTCGACTTGCTGGGGTTCGAGGATTTTGATCTCCGCCCCCTGCCGCTCATCGATCGAAAGAAGCTGCTGGCGAAGTTGATTCCGCCGCTCGGCCCCATCCGCGCCGTTGACCATGTCGAAGGCCAGGGCCGCGCGCTCTTCGCCAGCGTGCGCGAGCTGGGGCTGGAAGGCATCGTCGCCAAGCGCGCGCAGTCGCCGTACCGCGCGGGCCGGTTCCGCGACTGGCAGAAGATCCGCATCGATCGGGTGGGGGATTTCGCGGTGGTGGGTTGGACGCGGCCCGAAGGGTCGCGCTCGGGATTCGGCGCGCTCCACGTGGCGGTGCGGCGCGGCGAGCAGTTCGTCTACGCGGGGCGCGTGGGCGGCGGGTTCAGTGACAAGGAGCTGGACCAGGCGCGCGCGGAGCTGGAACCGCTGAAAGTTCCCAAAGCGCCGTGCGTCGGTCTCCTGCCCGCCGGCGTAGGCCACACCTGGTTCGAGCCGAAGCTGGTGGTCGAAGTTCGTTACAAGGAAATTACCGACGAAGGTCTGCTGCGCCAGCCGACGTTCCTGCGCTTCCGCAGCGACAAGACTCCGGCCGAGTGCGTGGCGGCCGACGCGCCGCCCGAGCCTGCCTCGGTGGAAAAGCGCGAGGTGCCCTTCAGCAACCTCGACAAAGTGTTCTGGCCCGAGGAGGGATACACCAAAGGTGATCTCATCGAATATTACCGGTCGATTTCGCCGTGGCTCTTGCCGTATCTGAAGGACCGCCCCGTCGTGCTGACGCGCTATCCCGACGGTATTGCCGGCAAGAGCTTCTTCCAGAAGGACGCGCCCGATTACGTCCCGAGCTGGGTCCGCACCGCGCGCGTCTACAGCGACGATGGCGGGCGCGACATCGACTTCTTCATCTGCGAGGACGTCGAGACGCTGCTCTACGTGATCAACCTCGGCACCATTCCATTGCATCTGTGGGCCTCACGGCTTTCGAAACCGCAGAACCCCGACTGGTGCATCATCGATCTCGATCCCAAGACGGCGCCCTTCGCGGACGTGGTCACGCTGGCGCGCGCGGTGCACGAGCTTTGCGAGGAGATCGGGTTGCCGAGTTTTTGCAAAACGAGCGGGCAGAAAGGTCTGCACGTGCTCGTGCCGCTCTCCGGACAGCTCACGCACGCGCAGTCTGTCACGCTGGCCGAGCTGATCGCGAGCACCGTGGAGAAAGAGCACGGCGGCATCGCGACCACTGCGCGGCACATCCCCTCGCGGCGCGGGCGCGTCTATCTCGACTGCTACCAGAACGGGTACGGCAAGACGATCGCCGGGCCGTTCAGCGCGCGGCCGGTGCCAGGGGCCACCGTCTCGGTGCCGCTCAAGTGGAGCGAGGTGAACGGCAAGCTCGACCCGCGCAAGTTCACCCTGCGCACCGCGCCGGCCCGTATGAAGCGTGTGCGCGATGACCCGCTCGCGCCCGTGCTCACCCTCCAGCCGGATCTAACAGCAGCGTTGGCGCGGCTGTCGGAGAAGCTCAAGTGATCGTCGAGCGGCCCGAGGCCGCCTGGGCCATGTACGTGCTCGCGCACGGCGCCGGCGCGGGCATGCGCCATCCGTTCCTCGAGACGCTGTCGGCCGCGCTGGCGCGCGAGGGCGTGGCTACGCTCCGCTACCAGTTCCCCTACATGGAAGCGGGCTCGCGGCGCATCGATCCCGCACAGGTGCTCGAGGCTCGCGTGCGCGAGGCGGTGGCGGCGGCGCGCGAGCACGGGCTGCCGCTCGTCGCCGGGGGCAAGTCGATGGGCGGCCGCATGACGTCGCAAGCGCAGGCGTGTGAACCGCTGCCGGGAGTGCGCGGGATCGCGTTCGTCGGGTTCCCGCTCCAGCCGGCGCGCGCGCCGGCCAACAAACGCGCCGACCACCTGCGCGGCGTGCGCGTGCCGATGCTCTTCCTGCAGGGGTCGCGCGACGAGCTCGCCTCGCTGGAGTTGCTCCAGCCCATCCTCGTCGAGCTACCCCAGGCGACGCTGCACGTGATTCCCGACGCGGATCATTCATTTCACGTGCCGAAGCGCACCGGCCGGACCGACGCGCAGATCATCGAAGAGCTGGCCCGCGAGCTGGCCGCCTGGGCGCGTCCGCTGGCTTCCTGATCAATTCACTTGCTGCCGACGGCGACAAACAGCCCTCCCTCGCCGCCGAGCGCGCGCATCCAGGAAAGCTGCGCGAGCAGCCCCTCGAATGGCCAGTCGTCCTCCGCCTGCTCGAAGAGATGGTCCGATTCGCCGGCGAGGAGCGCGCTGGGAAAGGCGCGCAGGTATTCGACGCCGTTCTCGCGGAACCAGCCCTGTACTTCGCGCAGCGTGTGGCGGTGCTCCTCGACGTGGCGGTACTGGTCGCGCAGCCACGCCTCGCGCCGGGCGGGTTCGGCGCGCCGGTCGCGCAGCACGGGGTCCCACGGGATCCAGCGATACCGGGTGAGACGCGCGACGGCCCGCCGCAGCCGCAGCGGGAGGCGAGCGTACGCGTTGTAGAGCCCGATGACCAGCACGCCGCCGGAGCGCGCCAGGCGCGCCACCGATGCGAACGAGGTTCGCGGCTCGGGCGTGTGATGCAAAACGCCGGAGCAGATGACCACGTCGAAAGCGCCGGGGCGCAGGCCGGGTGCGCGCAGGTCGGTCTCGACGAAATGAACGCCGTTCACCCCGTAGCGCGCCGCGGCGGCGCGGGCCAGCGCGAGCGACGGGCGCGCCAGGTCCGCCCCCACGACGGTGCGCTCCGCGCTGGCGAGAAAGAGGCTGAGCTGGCCCGTGCCGCAACCGAGCTCCAGCACCAAGGCATCGCCGGGGATCGCTTCGTCGAGGCGGCGGGCAAAGTCGCTGCGGCTCGCGCGCGCGCGCAGCGAAGAGAGGCTGTCCCGGTCCGGGTAGCCGGGAAAAGGCGCGCGCGCGTAGAACTCGCGCACCCGCTCGGTGCGCGCGTCGGACGAGACGCGCAGATCGGGAATGCCGTCGGGCGCGGCGTACTGCGCAGAGCACGGGCCGCAGCGCAGCCGGCGCAGTCCGCCCCCGCAGCGCGGGCAGGCGAGCAACTCGTCAAAAGATGGCATAGACGAACGGCGCCAGGGCCTCGACGGTGGCCGCGACCACCAGCACCAGCCCCGTCATGCAGAGGAAGACGACGAGCGGGACCAGCCACTTTCGCCCGGACTCGTTGCGCCACAGGCCGCGCGCGCCGTCGGCGATGGTAGGGCCCGCGCTCCCCAGGAGGAGCAGGGTGCGCGCCAGCTTGCCGCGGCGTCTGATCATGCGACCGCCTCCTCGGGCGCGGCCTGCGCCGCGCGCCGCTTGCCGACGACGGTATTGCCGGCGACGAGCAGGTCGATTCCACAGCGGCGGAACGTCGAGTAGCCTTCCACGGCGCGATTCACCATCGGCTCGCCGGCCAGGTTGAAGCTGGTGTTGAGCAGGACGGGAATGCCGGCCGCCGCGCCGTAGGCTTCGAGCAGAGCGTGGAACCGCGGCGCCATCTCGCGTTCGACGGTCTGCACGCGCGCGGTCCCGTCGACGTGGGTCACCGCCGCGAGCCGCTCGCGCCACTCGGGCCGCACCCGAAAAACGCCGGACATGAATCGCCCGAGGCGCCCCCCGCCGGGAGGCAACTCGAAAAAGCGCTCCGCGTGCTCGGCGGGAACCGCCGGCGCGAACGGCCGGAACTCCTCGCGGTACTTGATGCTGCGGTTCAGCTTCTCGCGCATTTCCGCTCCGTGGGGCGCGGCGAGGATGCTGCGGTTGCCCAGCGCGCGCGGGCCCAGCTCGGCGCGTCCCTGCATCCAGCCGACGATGCGACCCTGGGCCAGCTCGTGCGCGACGCGATCGATCAGCTCGTCTTCGTGCGGCAGCTGCGCGAGCTCGAGGCCGTCCTCGACGGCGATGCGCGCCAGCTCCTGCGCGTCCACCTCGGGTCCCCAGTAGGGATGATCGGGCACGGCCCGGTGCGGCTGGCGGAAATGCAGGCGGTCCGCCACCAGCGCGGCGCCGAGCGCGCAGCCCGCGTCGCCGGGAGCGCTGGGGACGTAGAGGTTGCGGAAGCCCGACTCGCGCAGGATGCGCGCGTTGGCGCAACCGTTCAGCGCCACGCCGCCGCCGAGGCAGAGATCGTCGAGGCCCGTCTCGCGCCGCAGCGAGCGGGCGAGATCGACGAGAATGTCTTCGAGCACGCGCTGCACGCTGGCGGCGATGGCTGCGTACCGCGCGCCCTCGGGTGTGTCGAGATCGATCGGGTCGAGCGGATCGCGCGGCGGCCCCAGCTCCGCGACGAGCTTGTCGGAGAAGCTCCGCCTCGCTCCCTCGTGGAACTCGAAGTACGAGAGGTCGAGCGCAAGCGCGCCGTCGGCCGTGCGCCGCACCATCTTGCGGACGGACGCTTCGAACGACGGCTGTCCGTAGGCGGCGAGGCCCATCACCTTGTACTCGCCCTCGTTGACGGGAAAGCCGAGATACGCGGTGAAGGTCGAGTAGAGCATGCCCAGCGAATGCGGAAAATGCAGCTCGCGCAAGAGCTCGAGTGAAACATTCCCTGCCTCGTCGACCGAACCGTGTCCGAGCGAGAGCGTGGCCCATTCGCCGACGCCGTCGGCGGTGAGGATGGCGGCGCGCCTGGTGGGCGCAGTGAGGAAGGCCGTCGCCGCGTGCGACTGGTGGTGCTCGGTGAAGAGGATTCGCGAGGCGCGCACGCCGAGCTGCGAGGAGATGATGCCCTTGACCCACAGCTTGCCGCCCAGCGTGTTCTTCATCGCGTGGGGGAAGCTGCGCCACGAGCGGGGGAAGCCGCGCAGCGCCATGGTGAGGATGCGCTCGAACTTGAGCATCGGCTTCTCGTAGAAGACCACCGCGTCGAGCTGCTCCGGCTCGAGCCGCGCCGTATCCAGGCACCACTCGATGGCCGCGAGTGGAAAGGCGGCGTCGTTCTTGCGCCGCGAGAGCCGCTCCTCCTGCACGGCGCAGACGGGCACGCCGTCGATGAGCAGCGCGGCCGCGGAGTCGTGGTAATGGGCGGAGATGCCGAGGATGCGCATCAGTACTGGCTCTTCAGCGGGGGGGCGGCGCGCGCCCGGGAGAACCCCTCCGGCTCGCGCCGCGCCGCGCGCTTTGCCAGAAGCGCGAAGGGCGGGAGCAGCAGGAAGTATTGCAGGGCGAGCATCAGCGTCCCGAGCACGCCGGCAAGGGCGGTGGCCACGCGCAAGTAGGTTCTCCACAGCCGGGCGGCGCGCGCCGTCCACAGTCGCAGTCCCTGCTGGCGGGGCGCGAGGCGCGCCAGCTGCTTGCGGGTGTAGCTCATGTGGAACTCCTCGTCCTCGAGGATGCGGGCGAACATCGCGCGCGTCTGCGGATCGCTGCCCAGCACGTCACGATACACGGCGAAGCGGCCGGCGGCGGCCTTTTCCGAGAGGTGCAGGAACGCCAGGAGCGACTCGTCGCTCTCCGACCCCACCTCGAGATCGTCGAGCCCGCGCTCGCCGGGCGCCAGCCAGTTCGCCTCGAAGACCCGCCCGCGAGACGCCAACAGCTCGCGGCCGCGCCGGCGAAAGAGCTCCGCGTGCCGCATCTCGTCCTCGGCATGGCGCAAGTACAGCCGCCGCAGCGAAGCATCGCGCGTCAGCTCCGCGGCGCGCGAAAGATCGCGGCCGCCGTCGGCCTCCGTCTCGGCGAAGCGGAGCAGCTTGCGGGCGCGGCGCTGCGCGTCGGCCCAGACCCAGCGGTGCAGCGGCACGAGGAGGAGGTCCAGAGTGGACGGAGCGGCGCGCACGGGCGGGCAGGCTAGCACACGCGCCGCCAGGCCAGCCGCGGGCGCCGCAGGCGGTTGGCGGCTATGTTTCTGCTTGTACAACGGTGGTGAGATGCGCTCGAGCCTGTTTCGCTTCATCGTTCGACTTTCGTTTCTGGCGCCGGCGGCAGCGCTTTGGTGGTTTGCCGCGACGGCGGACGCGGCGTGGTTCCAGCGGCATGTCGTCTTGCCCGCGTACTACCTGCCGCCGCCGGCGTGGATGCACTCGGCGCTCCGCGGCGCTTCGGCAGTGCTCGGCATCGGGCTGGCGGTTTGCGGCTTGGTGGCGGGACGGCGAGCGACTGCCGGCGGGGTGGCGCGCGTCATCGCCGCCCTGGCGCTTTCGCTTTGCGCCTCGGAAGCGGCGCTGCGTATCCTACAGAAGCCCGAGGCCGAGAGATCCAGCCCGCGCGTCGAGTGGATGATGGGCGGGGTGGACGCGCGCACCGGCTGGGCGTTCGTCCCCAACCGCGCCATGGAGTTTCCCCTCCGCGGCAAGGGCCGCCACGTGCTCTACGCCATCGACGCGCACGGCGATCGCGCGCCGTCGCAGGACTGGCAAGAGGATCCGCGGGCGCCCACCATCATCGTCACCGGCGAGTCGATCGCGGTCGGCTACGGCCTGCAGTGGCGCGAGACTTTCGCGGCCCTACTTGGCGAGATGATGCACGCGCAGGTCGTCAACGTGGCCGACGGAGGATACGGCAGCGACCAGGCTCACCTGCGCGCCGTCGACGCGCTGCCGCGCTTCGCGCATCCCCTCGCGGTCGTCAGCACCGTGCTGCCGGTGCAACTGCTCCGCAACCTCCGGGACGACCGTCCCCACCTGGTCGAGCGCGGCGGCGCGCTGGTCATCGAGCCGGCCTCACGCTCGCCGTTCCGGCTGAGGCAGATCTTCGTCGACGAGATCCACTATCTGCGCGAGGCGAAGTTGCAGCAGAGCCTGAAGCTGACGCGGACCATCCTCCACGCGACGGCCGAGGCGGCGCGGGCGCGGGGCGCGCAGCCGCTCTTCGTGGTGCCCAGCTTCGGCCCGGCCCGCCCGCTGGAAGATCATCCCGAGGCTTTCATCATCCACGCGCTGCTGGACGATCTGCCGCACATCGTCGTGGACATCGAGCCTGCGCACATCCTGCCGTGGGACGGGCACCCCGACCCCGCCGGCGCGCGCCGGATCGCGGAGGCCATCGCCGCCGCGCTGGCGCCGGGACGGACTGTCGCGCCGTGAAGTCCGCCCGCAGTGCCGCGCTGGTGCTTGCCGCGGCGGCCCTGATGTTCTCCACCATGGCGCTGTTCGCCAAGGAGGCGTCGCTGCGGCTGCCGGGGCCGCAGGTGGCCTTCGTGCGCTTCCTCTTCGGCATCGCCACCTGCGCGGCGGTCTCGCTGCGCGTTCCGCTGCGCGCCAACAACAAAATCGGCCTTCTCATGCGCGGCGCGTTCGGCGGCGCCGCGGCGCTCTGCTACTTCCTCGCCATCGAGCACCTGCCCGTCGGCCTCGCCACCCTGCTCAACTACACGGCGCCCGTCTTCGCCGCGCTGTGGGCCGCGGCGCTTCTCGACGAGCCGCTCGAACCCGGCTCTATTCTCGCTCTTGCCCTGGCCACGCTCGGCGTGGCCCTGGTCGCGACGGGCGGAGGAGGGCGCGTCGGGGGCGCGCCCTACCTGCGCTGGGTGCTGGTGGGCGCGCTCTCGGCGGTGCTTTCCGGCGCCGCTGTCGCGACCATCCGCGAGGTGCGCCGCACCGACGGGTCGTGGGAGATCTTCGCCTCTCTCTGTATCGCCGGAGCCCTCATCACCGGCGCGCCCGCGCTGCGCTCCTGGGTGCCGCCGACGCAGCGCGAATGGGCGCTGCTTGCCGCGGTGGGAGTGACGTCGGTGGTGGCGCAAGTGGGGTTCACCTGGGCGATGCGATACGTGCGCGCCGCGCCGGCGGGAGTGATCGCGCAGCTCACGCCGGTGGGCGCGCTCGCGCTGGGCTGGCTGGTCCATGGCGACCGCATCACGCCGCTCTCTGCGGCCGGCGCGGCGCTGACGCTGACCGCGGTGAGTTGGGGGGCGTGGCGGATGTCGCGGGCGACGCAGGTGCTGCCGGAGGACGCGTAGTCGACAGTTGGGGACCAGGACCAGGACCAGAACGAGAACGAGAACGAGAACGAGGATCCGAACGAAAGCGAAGATTGTAAACGGACTTTAAAAGTACCCGTTTGCGATTGCGATTTGGATTGGGAGCAAGCCCGCGCCAACGCCTTCGGCGTTGTCACTGGGCTTGCAAGGTTTTCGATGACGATGACGAACTGGAGTGCTGGCCGTGGGGCCCGTCTCGGAGCTTCTGGCGCCAGGGGTGTGAGCCAAATAATTCGGCTACCGCCAGCGCTTGCCGCGGCCGTGCCTGAACCCGGGCGGCGGGCCGGACGGCGGCGTCGCGCCGGGTCCCTTGCCGATCCGGGAGCCTCCCGGCACTCCGCGCGGCGGGCCGGCGTACGCGTGCGCGCCGGGAACCACGTTGGGGGCGGATACCGGCCGGAGCTGCTGCCCCGTCGCCTTCGCGACGCCCGCGACGGGCGGGCCGTACCTGCCCATCATCGGCCGCGAGGCGAGTCCGGCCAGAGGGCTCGTCTGCGCCACCGCGGCGGCCGTCGCACCGGCGGCCAGCGCCACGCCGCGGATCGGCTGTGTGAAGTGCTCGGTGCGCACGGCGACCCAGTAGGGGGACGACGCGCTCCAGACGGCCACGCCGCGCGGCGCGAGCGGAGCCCAGGCAGAGTAGAGCCCGCCGTAGCGCCAGCTCACCCAGGCCGGCGCCCAGCGGGGACCCGGCACCCAGTACCAGCCCCACGCGGGGCCGTAGTTCCAGCGGCCATAGTGGTAGACGGCCCAGCCGTACGGGTCGTCGGAGACGAACGTCCAGCCCCAGTCGGTGAGCACCCAGCGGCCCATCGAGTAGGGGCGCCAGTCGGCCGCCACGCCGTTCGGCACCCAGACCCGGCCGTACTCGGGCGTCACCACCCAGCGGCCGTAGGGCGAGAGGCGTTCCTCGAAGACGTGACGCTCGACGCGCGGGCCCGGCTCGGTCGCGCTTGGAGCGCCCTCGCTGTCGTCCGCCGAGGGCGGAGGCGGGGCCGGAGGGGCCGAGGGAGGCGGCGGGGTCTCGGCCAAAGCCGGCGCGGTTGCTGCGGCGAGCGAGAGGCAGAGCGCGACGGCGAGGAGGCGGGGCATGAAGGCTCCAGCTGAAAGGAGAGACTGAGGGAAGACCCGTCGCCGGAGCAGAGGATAACGGGCTCGTGCGCCTCGTGCGCACAAAGGAGCGCTCGCTTGGGGGCGGCGCTGGGCCGCAGGGTCTACGCGCTTCTGAGCGCGCTTATCCGCTGTTGATCGAAAACCTTGCAAGCCCAGTGACAACGCCGAAGGCGTTGGCGCGGGCTTGCTCTCAATCCAAATCGCAATCGCAATCGGGTACTTTCAAAAGTCGATTTACGAATTTCGTTTGGGTTCTCGTTCTCGTTCGCGTTCTCGTTCTCGTTCTCGTTCTCGTTTCTCTAGTATGTAAGTTCGCCCTGCGCCCGCACCGCCGTCATGGCCGCCAGATTCACCACGTCCTGCACACTGGCGCCCTGCTGCAGCACGTTGACCGGCTTGACCATCCCCATCAGCACCGGCCCGATCACCTCGGCGCCGCCCAGCCGCCAGAGCAGCTTGTAGCCGATGTTGCCGCTGTTCAGGTCGGGGAAGATGAGCACGTTGGCGTCGCCGGTGAGCCGGACGAAGGGGAACTCCGTCTCGCGCACGCTGCTCACCACGGCGGGGTCGACCTGCATCTCGCCATCGATCTCGAGGTCGGGGCGCCGCGCAAGCACCAGATCGACCGCGCGGCGCACCTTGGCCGGCGTGCCCAGCCGGTCGGTCCCGAAGTTCGAATAGGAAAGCATCGCGATCCGCGGCGTCAATTCGAATGCGCGCGCCAGTTCCGCCGTCGAGATCGCGATATCGGCCAGCTCCTCGGCGGTGGGGTCGGCGATCACCGTGCAGTCGGCAAAGAGCTTCAGTCCTTCCTTGAAGGCGACGATATACGTCCCCGACGCGCGCCGGCCCTTCTGCGTGCGGATGATCTCCAGGGCCGGCCGGATCGCCTCCGGATAGGTGCGCGTCATTCCCGTCACCAACCCGTCCACCGCGCCCTCCCGCAGCATCATCGCCGCGAAGGTGTTGCGCTGACGGATGCGGTAGAGCGCTTCCGCCCAGGACACGCCGTGCCGCTGGCGCAGAGCATAGAAAGCCTGCGCGTAGTCGTTGCACTTCTCGTTGGTGACCGGGTCGATGATCTCCAGGTCGGCAATGGCGCTCAGGTGCGCCTCGCGCGCCTGCTCCAGCACCTCGTTGCGCCTGCCGAACAGCACCGGCGTGCAGACGCGATCCTCGACCAGCTGCTGCGCGGCGCGCAGGATGCGCGGGTGGTTTCCCTCGGGAAACGCGATGCGCGTCGGTCGCCGCCGGGCGCGCGCGACGACGACGCTCATCACCTCGTAGGTGCGGCCCTGGCGCCGTCGCAGCGCGTCGACGTAGGAATCGCGATCGAGTTTGATGCGCGCCACTCCCGACTCCATGGCCGCCAGCGCGACGGCCGGCGCCACGGTGGTGAGAACGCGCGGGTCGAACGGCTTGGGGATGATGTAGTCGCGGCCAAAAGAAAAGGCCTGCCCGCCGTACGCGGCGCTCACGCTCTCGGGCACGTCCTGCCGCGCCAGCGTCGCCAGCGCGTGCGAGGCGGCCAGCTTCATCTCGTCGTTGATGGACCTGGCGCGCACGTCCAGCGCGCCGCGGAAGATGCCGGGAAAGCCGAGAACATTGTTCACCTGGTTGGGATAGTCGCTGCGGCCGGTGGCCATGATGATGTCGGTGCGCACGGCGAGCGCTTCCTCGGGGAGGATCTCCGGCACCGGGTTGGCCAGCGCGAAGAGGATGGGATTGTCGGCGAGCGATCGCACCATCTCCCGCGTGATGACACCGGCGGCGGAAAGACCGACGACCACGTCCGCGCCCTTGATCACTTCCGCCAGCGTGCGCGGCTCGGTGCCCTGCGCGAACATGCCCTTCCACTCGTCCATGTCCTCGGGGCGGCCGCGATAGACGAGCCCGAACTTGTCGCACATGAAGATCTGGCTGCGCGGCACGCCCAGCTTGACGTACTGCTCGGCGCAGGCCACCGCCGCCGCACCCGCGCCGACGAAGACCACCTTGACGTCGGAGAACTTCTTGCCCACCAGGTCCAGCGCGTTGATCAGCGCCGCGCCGGTGATGATGGCCGTGCCGTGCTGATCGTCGTGAAAGACGGGGATCTGCATCTCCGCGCGCAGCCGCCGCTCGATGACGAAGCACTCGGGGCTCTTGACGTCCTCGAGATTGACGCCGCCGAAGGTGGGCTCGAGCGCGCGCACCACCTTGCAGAACCCGTCGATGTCCTTGGCGTCCACTTCGAGGTCGAAGACGTCGATGTCGGCGAACTTCTTGAAGAGGACGCCCTTGCCCTCCATCACCGGCTTGGAAGCGTAAGGGCCGATGTCGCCCAGCCCCAGCACCGCGGTGCCGTTGCTGATGACCCCGACGAGGTTGCCGCGCGCCGTGTACTTGAAGGAGAGGTCCTTGTCCTCGGCGATGGCGAGGCACGGCTCCGCCACGCCGGGGCTGTAGGCGAGCGAGAGATCGCGCGCGGTGGCCACCGGCTTGGTGGGGACCACCTCGATCTTTCCCTTGCGGCCGCTGGAGTGGTAGTCGAGCGCGTCCTGCTTGGACGGCTGCAGCGTCTTGGTATCGAACAAGCTGGCCATGGCCGAACGTTCTACTTGACCTTGGCCACGCGCGCGATGTGCCGCTTGTTCACCAGCGCCACGCGGCCCTGCTCGATGAGCCGCAGGAAGGGCGGCGAGTCGTTGAGGTAATCGAGCAGCCGCGAGTGCTCCTCCGACATCACGAATGCCATCGACCCGTGCAGCTCGGTGCCGTCGGCCAAGGTGATCTCCACCTCCTGCTGGCTGGTAGCAGGGGCATCCTCCTCGTCCCAGTCGGGCGCCACGCGCGCGGCGGCGATGCTCTGGCGGCCGAGGAACGTCATCGTGTCCGAGGCCAGGTCGAGCGCGGGCACGAAGTCGTCGCCGCCGTTGAGCAGGTCGGAGAGGCGCTCGGGGCCGTCGTGCGCCGAGGCGTACTCCGCGAGGAAGATCGTCACCTGCCGGACAGCGGCGCGTCGCTTCGGGACCTTGAGATCTTCGCTCATTGTGCCTCCGGCGCCCGTCATGCTAGGCCGCTTCGGTCATGAAGGAAATCCTCCCCGGCATCTTCACCTGGCCGTGGTTCTCCGAGCGCCACGGCTACGACTTCAACGGCTGGTTCGTGCGCGAGGGCGCGCTGGCCATCGATCCCGTCGAGATGCCCGATGCGGTGCTCGACGAACTGGCGGGCCTCGGCGTGCAGCGCATCGTCATCACCAACCGCAACCACTTCCGCGCGGCGGCGAAACTGAAAGCGAGGACCGGCGCGCGCGTCGCCGTCCATCCCGCCGACGCCGGGTTCGTGCGCAAGAACGGTGTGACGGTCGACGACGACCTGGCGCACGGCGCGAAAGTCGGTCCCTTCACGGTCATCGACGCGCAGGGAAAGTCGCTCGGCGAGATCGCGCTTCATTGGCCGGGGAGGCGGCTTCTGGTGGTGGGCGACGCCTGCGTGGGCAAGCCGCCCGGTGCGCTGGCGCTGCTCTCGCCCAAGGTGATCGACGACCTGCCGGCGCTGCAGCAGTCCGTCAAACGGTTGGCCCAGCTGGAGGTGGAAACGTTGCTGGTCGGCGACGGCGCGCCGATTCTCGAGGGCGCAGCGGCGGCGCTGCGCGCGCTGGCCGGGAGCTTCCCATGAGCGAGGAGCTGGACAAGCTCCTCGACATCATGTTCCAGGCGCACCCCTGGCATGGGGTCTCGCCCGGCGATCCCGCTGGCGTGATGGAGGTCTTCATCGAGATCGTCCCCACCGACACGGTGAAGTACGAGCTCGACAAGGCGAGCGGCCATCTGCGCATCGATCGCCCGCAGCGCTTCTCCAGCCAGCCGCCCACGCTCTACGGGTTCATCCCGCAGACGTATTGCGGAAGGCTGGTGGGCGCGCGCAGCTCGGAGCGCACCGGCCAGCCCGGCCTGCGCGGCGACCGCGACCCGATGGACGTGTGCGTGCTCACCGAGAAGACGTTGGCGCACGCCGGGTTCCTGCTGCGCGCCCGGCCCATCGGCGGGCTGCGCATGGTGGACGAGGACGAGGCGGACGACAAGATCGTCGCGGTCCTCGAGCGCGACATGGCCTACGGCGAACTGCGCGACATCGCCGACTGTCCCCCCGGCATCATCGAGCGCCTGCGCCACTACTTCCTCACCTACAAGCAGATGCCCGGCGAGCCGACGCGCAAGGTGCGCATCGGTGAGGTGTACGACCGCGTCGAGGCGGTGGAGGTCATCCGCCTCAGTCTTCAGGATTACCGCGATTCCTTCGGGCCGCCCGAGGGACGCGCCGCAGCGCTCGCGCGCCTGCTGGGGCGCTCTTGAAGGAAGGACAACCCGAACTGGTGCGCGCGATCGGGCGCTGGAGCCTGACGGGGCTGGTCCTCAACTCCATCATCGGCAGCGGCATCTTCGGTCTTCCCTCCGTGGTGGCGGGCCTTCTCGGCCGGGCCGGCATCTACGCCTATCTGATCGCGGCGCTGGGCATCGGAGCGATCATGGCCTGCTTCGCCGAGGTGGCCTCGCAGTTCCGTGAGGCGGGCGGCCCTTACCTCTATGCCCG
>WNFC01000519.1_pt1 | contig 89331 bp, 80 predicted proteins | sample 5400541 | NCBI WGS metagenome assembly WNFC01 (sample SAMN13153342, study PRJNA577476) | soil metagenome | isolation source: 120 cm saprolite under Douglas fir tree site 2 hole 2 replicate 1 | place: USA:California | collected 2015-04-18
CTACGCCCTGATCGGGGCGACAACGGGCGCCACCATCGTGTTCCTCGCAGCTCGCGCGGGGCTCGCCGGCCTTGCCGCCCGCGCCGGCCCGTCGGTGCGCCGGTTCGAGGCCGGGTTTCGCCGAAACGGGCTCAATTATTTGCTGGTGTTGCGGCTCATTCCGATCGTGCCGTTCTGGCTCCTCAACCTCGTGGCCGGGGCGATCGGGCTGCGGCTCAGGGTCTTTGTGCTCGGCACGTTTGTCGGGATGATCCCGGTATCCTTCATTTACGCGAGCCTCGGCAACGGTCTGGGGACGCTGGCCGAAGAGGGCCGGCCTCCCGATCTCGCGATCCTCTTCCGCCCGAGCGTCTTTCTCCCGATCCTCGGTCTGGCAGCGCTCGCGCTGTTGCCGATCATCTTCAAGCGCTGGCGCTCGGGCGAGGAGTGGGTATGACCGCGCTCACCCCCGACCTCTGCATCATTGGCGCCGGGTCGGGCGGGCTCGCGGTGGCGGCGGGCGCGGCGCAGCTGGGCGCCAGCGTCGTGCTGGTCGAACGCGGCCGGATGGGCGGCGACTGCCTCAATTACGGCTGCGTACCGTCGAAGTCGCTGCTCGCCTCGGCGAGGCTGGCGACTGCCTGGCGCCGCGGCGCCGAGCTCGGCATCCGCTACGGCCCGCCGCAGATCGATTTCGCCGCCGTGGCCGACAGCGTCGAGCGGGTGATCGCGCGCCTCGCCCCGACCGATTCGGTGGAACGCTTCGAAGGGCTCGGGGTACGCGTGATCGCCGCCGAAGCACGGTTTGTCGACGGCCGCACGATCCGCGCCGGCGATCATGCGATCCGGCCGCGGCGGTTTGTCATCGCCACCGGTTCGTCGCCAGTCGTGCCGCCGATCCCGGGCCTCGATCGCGTCTCGTTCTTCACCAACGAGACGGTGTTCGCCAACCGGACCGCCCCCTCTCATCTGATCGTGGTCGGCGGCGGCCCGGTCGGCATCGAGCTGGCCCAGGCGCATAAGGGGCTCGGCGCCGCCGTCACGGTGCTCGATGCCGGCCCCATCTTGCCGCACGACGATCCGGAGCTGGCGGCGCTCCTCGCTCAGCACCTGGCGGAAGACGGTGTCGTGCTGAAACCCTCGGTTGCGATCGCCGGGATCGAGCAGACCGGACCGCAGATCGCCGTCATCCTGGCGACCGGCGAACGCGTCATCGGATCACACCTGCTGGTCGCCGCCGGGAGGCGGCCCAATCTGGCCGCGCTCGACCTCTCCGCCGCCGGGATCGCGGCCACAGAATGGGGAATCACCGTCGATGCGCGGCTGCGGACGACGAACCGTCGCGCCTATGCCATCGGCGACGCGGCCGGCGGCCCGCAATTTACCCATATCGCGCTCTACCACGCCGGGATCGTCATCCGGAACGCGCTGTTCCGGCTGCCCGCGCGGGTCGATTACCGGGCGCTCTCCTGGGTGACCTATACCGATCCCGAGCTTGCCCAGGCCGGGTCGAGCGAGGTGGCGGCGCGGGCAGCGGGGACGGTGCGGTTGCTGCGCTGGTCGTTTGCCGAAAATGACCGCGCCCACACCGAGCGCGACACCTCGGGCGAAGTGAAGATCATCACCAGCCGACGGGGGCGCATTCTCGGCGCGGCGATCCTCGGCGCCGCGGCCGGCGATCTGATCCTGCCCTGGGCCTTGGCGATCTCGCAGCGGCTCAAGATCGGCGCAATGGCCAATCTGATCGTGCCCTACCCGACCCGCGGCGAAGCCGGCAAGCGCGCCGCCGGCAGCTTTTTTACGCCCGCTTTGTTCGCCCCGCGCACCCGCCGCCTCGTGCGCCTCCTGGCCCGGTTCGGGTGAGATTTGGAGATGAGAATCGCGTTTAAGAAGCCCCCACCCCTGCCCTCCCCCGCTTGCGGGGGAGGGGGTGCGCTGTCGGGCTCCCTCCCCCGAAAGCGGGGGAGGGTTGGGGTGGGGGCTGGCTGATGCTGTTCAGAAGCCTCTCGGCCCGACTCCTCGTCCTGACGATCTTTTTTGTGATGCTCAGCGAGGTGCTGATTTTCGTGCCGTCGGTCGCGCGTTTCCGGATGACCTACCTCGACAATCACATCGCCTCCGGGCACCTCGCCGCGCTGGCACTCGCCGCCAGTCCGAGCGGGCGGATTGACCAGGCCTTGAGCAACGAGCTCTTGGCGCATGTCGGCGCGCATGCGGTGATCCTGCATCGTCCGGACGGGATGGTGCGGATGCTCGACAGCGCGATGCCGCCGCCGGCCGATGTCACCTTCGACCTGACGAAAGGCAATGTCCCGATCTGGATCCAGCGCTCGCTCGAGACATTGTTCAGCAGGGGCAACCGCGTCATGCGCGTGCTCGGCCCGTCGCCGATGGAGCCCGGCGCCACCGTCGAGCTGCTGCTCGACGAGGCGCCGCTGCGCCACGAGTTGCGGCGCTTTGGCGTCCGCATTCTCGAATTGTCGATCGTCATCTCGCTGACCACGGCCGCGCTCGTGTACCTCAGCCTGCAATGGCTCCTGGTTCGGCCGATGCGCCGCATCACCGCGAGCATGACCTCGTTTCGCGAGGACCCGGAGGATGCCTCGCGCCGCATCGTCCCGAGCGGCCGGCGCGATGCGATCGGCGGCGCCGAACGCGAACTCGCGACGTTGCAGGAAACCGTGCGGCAGGCGCTCGGCCAGCGCGCCCGCCTGGCCGCGCTCGGCACCGCGGTCACCAAGATCAACCATGATCTGCGCGCCATTCTGGCGACCGCGCGGCTGGTCAGCGACGGGCTCGCCGACAGCCCTGCGCCCGAGGTGCGCCGCGTCGCGCCGCGGCTGTTCGAGGCGATCGACCGCGCCGTCGCGCTGTGCACGCAAACCCTCGATTTTTCGCGCGAGGGCGCGCCGCCTTTCGCGCCGACCCAGTTTCCGCTGCTGCCGTTGATCGAGGAGGTCGAGCCGGCCTTGGCGAGGGGCAGCGGCCATCTCGCCGTCGAGCCGGTTGTCCCGGCGGGGCTCATCGTGCGGGCGGACCGCGATCAGCTCTACCGGGTGCTGCTGAACCTCGCCCAGAACGCGGTCGAAGCCGGCGCCCAGCACCTCCGCCTGACCGCCGCCTTGTCGGGCGGGGCGATCGCGATCGAGATCGCCGATGACGGCCATGGACTGCCGCCGCGGGCCCGGGAAAACCTGTTCCGGCCGTTTTTCGGCTCGGCCCGGCCGGGCGGGACCGGGCTCGGCCTGGCGATTGCCCGCGAGCTGATGCGGGCGCAGGGCGGCGATTTGCTGCTGGTCGAGACGACCGGCAGCGGCACGGTGTTTCGGCTGACCCTGCCGGCGGCGGCCGCGAATGCCGGCGTCAATCGAGCGTCAGGGTGAGCGCTTCCCCCCACCCTTCCCCGCCTGCGGGGGAGGGTTAGGGAGGGGGCGTGCCACTCAATCAAGCGTCAGGGTGAGGGCTTTCCCCCACCCTTCCCCGCCTGCGGGGGAGGGTTAGGGAGGGGGAGGGTTAGGGAGGGGGCGTGCCACTCAATCGAGCGTCAGGGTGAGGGCCTTCAGATAGGCGGTCTCCGGCAATGCCGGATGCACCGGATGGTCGGGGCTCGCCCCGGTGCTCTTGAGGATGCGCCCGGCCCGTCCCGCATCGGCGAGCCCACGCCGCACCGCCTCGGCGAATTCCGCTATCCCGACATTGTAGGAGCACGACGCGAGGAACAAAAACCCGCCCGGCGCAGTGAGCTGCGCGGCAAGGTGGGCGAGCTTCCTGTAGCCGCGCAGCGCCGCCGGGACCGCGCGCTTCGAGCGCGCGAACGGCGGCGGGTCGGCGATCACGATGTCGAACCGCTCGCCGGCGGCGGCGAGCGCTGCCGCTTCGGCGAAGACGTCACCCCGACGGAAGACGGCATGCTCGGCGACGCCGTTGCGTCGGGCGGCCTCGGCCGCCAGTGCGAGGGCGGGCTCGGAACTGTCGATGCCGAGGACCGTGGCGGCGCCCTTATGCGCCGCGGCGACGGCAAACCCGCCGCTGTAGCAATAAAGGTCGAGCACACGTGCATCCGCCGCCAGCCCGGCGATGAACGTGCGATTCTCGCGCTGGTCAAAAAACCAGCCGGTCTTCTGCCCGGTAAGCACATCGGCCGGAAACACCGTGCCGTTTTCTTCGACCACCACCGGACCCGCGACGGCGCCCAGCGCGACCGCGGTTTCCAGCTTCAACCCTTCCTGGGTTCGTGCCGGGCTGTCGTTGCGCAGCACGATTGCCTCTGGCGAGAGTAGGCCGCGCAGCGCCTCTATTATGACCGGCGTCAGCCGGTCCATCCCCGCGGTGTTCGCCTGCATGGCCAGGACCGCGCCAAACCGGTCGATGACGAGACCGGGCAGGCCGTCCGCCTCGGCATGGACGAGCCGGTAATAGGGCCGATCGTAAAGCCGCTCGCGCAGCTTGAGCGCGCGTTCGAGCCGGCGCGCGAAAAAGCGTCTGTCGATCGCCCGCCCGACGTCGCGATCGAGCAGGCGGCCGGCGATCAGGGTATGCGGATTGAACATCGCGACGCCAAACAAGCGTTCGTCAGCGCGGCGCAGCGTGACGAGGGTTCCGGGCGCGAGCGCCTTCGCCGCCGCATCCATCACCACCTCGTTGGAGTAGACCCACGGATGGCCGCCCTCAGCGCGGCGATGGAAGCCGGGCAGCAAGGTGATTTGCGGCCGGCCCGCCGGGTCGTCGGCCGCGGCCGTTGCAGCGGGCATCTCCGCGATCGTCGCAATCTCCGACATGCTCGGTCCTCCTACCGGATGTCTTCGCCGAAATGGACGGGCCGGCGCAAGCCACCCTATGATCGCAGCAAAGGTTCAAACGGGAGGCACGCATGCGCATCAGCACCGACCACATCCTCACTAGCCATGTCGGAAGCTTGCCGCGGCCCGACGAACTGATCGCGGCGAACCGAGCGCGCGAGACCGGCGCCACCGACGCGCGGGCTTTTCAGAAGACGCTCCGGGCGGCGGTCGGTGATGTCGTTCGCCGCCAGCATGAGCTCGGCATCAACGTCCCGGGCGACGGCGAGTTCGGCAAATCGATGGCGCAGAGCGTCAATTACGGCTCGTGGTGGCGCTATTCGTGGCAGCGCCTCTCCGGCATCGAACCGGGCCAGAACTCCCTTTACGACATGGCGCCGCACCGTTCCGGCCCAGGCTATGTCGTCTTGACGAGCTTCGGCGACCGGCGCGACCGCACCCTGTTCTCGACCGCATACAACGACCCGGATTCGGGGATCACAACCGGCTCCGGCCCGCGCCCGCTGACCCCGATCTGCACCGGACCCTTGGGCTATGCAGGCGGCGACATGATCAAGGCCGACATTGCCAATTTCAAGGCGGCGCTCGCTGCCGCTGGAGTGGCCGAAGGCTTCATGACCGCGGTCGCACCCGCCAGCTGCGCACGCATCGGCAATACCTATTACAAAAGCGACGAGGAGTTTCTCAACGCCTGCGCCGATGCGATGCGCGAAGAATACAAGGCGATCGTCGATGCCGGCATCGTTCTGCAGCTCGACGACCCCTGCCTCGCCGAAGGTTGGGACCAGGTCAATCCCGAGCCCTCAGTCGCCGACTACCAGAAGCTCGCGGCAAGGTGGATCGAGGCCCTCAACCACGCGATAAGCGGCCTGCCGCCGGACCGCATTCGCCTCCATCTCTGCTGGGGCAGCTGGCACGGCCCGCACGTCACCGATATCCCGATCCGCGACATCATCGAGGTCGTGCTCAAGGCCAAGGTCGGGGCGATTTCGTTCGAGGCCGGCAATGTCCGCCACGAGCACGAATGGCGGGTCTGGCAGGAGGTCAAATTGCCCGACGACAAGATCCTCCTGCCCGGCGTCGTCAGCCACGCCACCAACGTCGTCGAGCACCCCGAGCTGATCGCCGACAGGATCCTGCGCTTCGCCAAGATCGTCGGCCGCGAGCGCGTCATCGCCTCGACCGATTGCGGCCTCGGCGGCCGCATCCACCCGCAGATCGCCTGGGCCAAGCTCGAAGCCCTGGCCCAAGGCGCCGCCCTCGCCAGCCGGCAGCTGTGGCGTTGAGCGGGAATGCGGTATTATGTTCGCTTGAAATCACCAATCGAGGCGAGCCGTGGCGGTATCCCTCACTCCGATCACCGACCAGGTAATCGGGTCCGACACGACCCCGTCACATTGCGAGCCGGTGACCTTGCTCGGTCTGAATGCGATCATCGAGGCGACCTTTCTGCCACGCGTCCCGACCAATGCCCCCTTATTCACCTATCAACCATCGCTGAACGGGCGCATGGGGGTGTTCGCAGTTACCGCCGGAAGCGTTACCCGGGCCTGGATACTCCTGCTGCCCGAATCCGGGATCCCGGACCGGGTCATGTTCGGCATCTTCCCGTCGATCGGGCAGGCGGCGGATTACTACGGAGGGCTCGACGGCGGCAACCCGCTATCGCCGCCCCTGATCCGCGATGCGGCGGCGCTGATCAACGGCATGGACCCGTTTACTCTCGATATGCGTGCGGGACGAGTCCAGGCCTGCTACGGCTCGCAAATCCTTGGCAGCAGACGGCTGATGGCGCTGCTGGTGCCGATCCGAGCCTTGCGGAACGGCGGTGGCGTCGACCCCGAACTAGGCCCCTTTGGCAGTGATGGCCCCGTGATTCACGATACGGTTTCTGCCATAGCGGCGGCGACCGGCGGGGCGTTTCGCGCGGATTTCGTCGAAGGCTTCACACACAGCAACGGCATCATCGCGTTCAATGCGTTTCTTCGGGCGATCTCCGGCCTGTTCACGGTCCGCACCGCCTTTGCCCTCGATCCGGCCCGGGCGCAGCCGATTGTAACGGGGGTTGCCGCCAACGTGCTTCAGCACCTTAGCGGCACGGCCGGCGGCATTGTCAACGGCCGCCCGGTTGGCAATTTCGAGTTTTGGCCCTTCGAGCGATGGAATAACGAACCGCAACGCCAGCACGTCATGCAAATGGTCGACAACAGCCTTTTCCAATACCTGCACAATTACGCATTTCCCCGCTACCTGCTGCGCTTCAGCATTCAGATGACCATGGGCTAGCGCAAAATCTGCCACGGCGGTGACGGGCGGGCGAAGCAATTGACACGTCCAGGGTCGGTCTGTAGCGTCCGCGCGCATCGCCGTAGCAGCGTGCGCATTCGCTCCCCATATCGGGAGCCGGCCGGTCCGCGAGTTTCGCGCGCCGGCCCATTGGGCATTGGGGACAGATATGTTCGACACACTCGGCAACCGCCTCAACGAGGTCTTCGACCGGCTGCGCGGCCGCGGCGCGCTCGGCGAGGACGACGTCGCCGCCGCGATGCGCGAGATCCGCATCGCGCTGCTGGAAGCCGATGTCGCCTTGCCGGTGGTGCGCGATTTCATCGCCGCGGTGCGCGAGAAGGCGGTCGGCCAGGACGTGGTGCGCTCGGTCACGCCGGGCCAGATGGTCGTCAAGATCGTGCACGATCATCTCGTCGCGGTGCTCGGTGGCGACGAACCGCGCGGCAGAGCAGATAGTCTCGACCTCAACGCCGCCGCGCCGGTCGCGGTAATGCTGGTCGGGCTGCAAGGCTCGGGCAAGACGACGACCGCGGCAAAGATCGCCCTCAGGCTCAAAAACCGCGATCGACGTCCAGCGCCCGGCGGCGCAGGAGCAGCTCGCCCAACTCGGCCAGCAGACTGGAGTCGCGACATTGCCTGTCGTCGCCGGCGAGCGCCCGGTCGCGATCGCTCGGCGCGCACTGCAAACGGCGCGCGTTGAAGGCTATGACGTCGTGCTGCTCGACACCGCCGGCCGGCTCCATATCGACGAGGAGCTGATGCTCGAAGTCGCCGCGGTGCGCGAGGCGGCCAACCCGCACCAGACCCTCCTCGTCGCCGATGCGATGACCGGGCAGGACGCGGTCAATGTCGCCAAAGCCTTCGCGGAGCGCACCGGCCTCACCGGGATCGTGTTGACCAGGGTCGACGGCGACGCGCGCGGCGGCGCCGCCTTGTCGATGCGGGCGATCACCGGGAAGCCCATCGTGCTGCTGGGCACCGGCGAGAAATTGGACGCGCTCGAACCGTTCCACCCCGAGAGGATCGCCGGGCGCATTCTCGGCATGGGCGATATCGTCAGCCTCGTTGAGAAGGCCTCGGAAACCGCCGACGAGGACGAGGCCGAACGGCTCGCCGCCAAACTCCAACGAGGCAATTTCGATCTCGACGATCTGGCCGGCCAGCTCCGCCAGATCCGCCGGATGGGCGGCATGAGCGGGATGCTCGGGATGCTGCCCGGGGTCGGCAAGATCAAGAAACAGCTGGCCGGCGCCAACATCGACGAGACCGTCATCAAGCGTCAGGAGGCGATCATCGGCTCGATGACTAGCTCCGAGCGCAAGAACCCTAAGCTGCTCAATGGCTCGCGCCGGCGCCGGATCGCCGCGGGGTCGGGCACCTCGGTCCCTGACGTCAACCGCCTGCTGAAGCAGCATCAGGATATGGCCGGGATGATGAAAAAGATGAAAAAGCTGGGGCAGAGGGGGCTGATGCGGCATGGCCTCTCGGCGCTGATGCCCGGCGGCGGGTTCCGCCATTGAGATTTCAGCCATGTGTCCTTCACTTCAACGCCATCCCGGCGAAGGCCGGGATCCATATAGCCACCGTTCGCGCGGTTGAAAAATGGATCCCGGCCTTCGCCGGGATGGCAATCTTGCTTGTCTCTTGAGAGGTAACTGATGTCGTTGAAGATCCGGCTCGCCCGCGGCGGCGCCAAGAAACGGCCATTCTATTCGATCGTCGTCGCCGATGCGCGCAGCCCGCGCGACGGGCGGTTTATCGAGAAGCTCGGCACCTACAACCCGATGCTGGAGCGCGGCCATGCCGACCGGGTGACGCTCAAGGAAGAGCGGCTCAAGCATTGGCTCGGGGTCGGCGCGCAGCCGACCGATCGGGTCGCACGGTTCCTTGGCGATGCGGGCATCATGGGCAAGCCGGCGATCCGCGAGACGCCGCTCAAATCGACACCCAAGGCCAAGGCCCAGGAACGCGCCAAGGAAGCCGCAGAGACCTCCGCTGCCGCCCGCGGCTGAACCGGAATCTGAGAACGTCCATCGAGATGCAGAGCGCCCACGCCGGCAGCAAGCCCCTCTCCCGCACCGCGGGAGAGGGTGGCTCGCCCGGCCGGGCGAGCCGGGTGAGGGTGTCGAAGCCGGCACGCTTGCCCGCCCCCTCACCCCAACCCTCTCCCCCGATGGGGGAGAGGGAGCTTGTCACGCCGGCGGCAAAGCGCATCTGCGTCGGCGTCATCACCGGCGCGCATGGCGTGCAGGGTGCGGTGCGGGTCAAGAGCTTCACGGCCGATCCCAAGGATGTCGCGCGCTATGGCCCGCTCGAAGATGAGAGCGGCGAACGGCGCTTGTCGTTGCGTCTGGTCGGGAGCGCGAAAGGCGTGGTGATCGCCCACCTCGCCGGGATAGCCGACCGCGACCGCGCCGAGGGTTTGCGGGGTCTGCGGCTCTATCTGCAGCGTGCGGCGCTGCCGCCCGCCGCGGAGGAGGAATATTACCACGCCGACTTGATCGGGCTCGAAGCCGCGCTCGCCGACGGGACAGCGCTCGGACATGTCCGCGCGGTCCATGATTTCGGCGCCGGCGACACGCTCGAGATCGAGCGCCTGGCCGGCCCACCGGCGATGGTCCCGTTCACCCGCGCAATCGTGCCGATTGTCGACCTCGCCGCCGGAAGGCTGGTGCTCGATCCGCCGCCGGGACTGATCAACGATCCGGCGCCGCGCCGTCGGCCCAAGCGGGTGCCAGAGCCGGAGCCGAGCCAATGAGCTGGCGCGTGACGGTGTTGACGATCTTTCCGGAAATGCTCCCGGGACCGCTGGCCTATTCGCTGGCAGGCAAGGCGCTGGAGGCCGGGATCTGGCAGCTCGAAACGGTGGACATCCGCGATTTCGCGCGCGATAAACACCGCTCCGTGGACGATGCGCCGTTTGGCGGCGGGCCAGGGATGGTGCTGCGGCCCGATGTGCTCGATGCGGCAATCGCCGGCGCCGGCGGGGTTGGGCCGCTCATCCTCTTGTCGCCGCGGGGCCGGCCGCTTGGCCAGGAACGCGTGCGGGAACTGGCCGCGATGGCCGGGGTGCGGCTGATCTGCGGACGGTTCGAGGGGGTCGACGAGCGCGTGCTCGAAGCCCGCTCGGTCGAGGAGGTGAGCCTCGGCGATTTCGTCCTGTCGGGCGGCGAGCCGGCGGCGATCGCGCTGATCGACGCCTGTGTGCGGCTGCTGCCCGGCGTCGTTGGCTGCGCCGAGACGCTGGCGGAGGAAAGTTTTGCCGAGGGGCTGCTCGAATACCCGCACTATACCCGGCCGCAACTCTGGCAGGGCCGCGCGGTTCCGGAGGTGCTGGTGTCGGGCGACCACCAGATGGTCCGCGCCTGGCGGCGGGCCGAAGCGGAGCGATTGACCCAGGAGCGCCGTCCCGATCTATGGCGGCGCCATATCGCCAAACAGGAAGCGCCGCGGCAAAAGGACGAGAGATGAACACGCTACAACAGCTCGAAGCCGACCAGGTCGCAAAGCTGGTCGCCGTGCGGCCGGTGCCGCCATTCCAGCCGGGCGACACGGTGCGCGTCAGCCTGCGCGTCGTTGAAGGCGAGCGCGAGCGCATCCAGGCCTTCGAGGGCGTCTGCATCGCCCGCAAGAATGCCGGGATCAACTCGAACTTCACATTGCGCAAGATTTCCTATGGCGAAGGGGTGGAACGGGTCTTTCCGCTCCATTCGCCGCGCATCACCGCGATCGAGGTGGTGCGCCGCGGTGCGGTCAGACGCGCCAAGCTCTATTACCTGCGCGGCCGTCGCGGTAAATCGGCACGCATCGCCGAGCGCGGACGCGAAGACATCCGCCGCGAACGCGCCCCCGCAAGGACCGCACCGGCGGAGAGCGACGGCTGACCGTTCGGACACTTTAGACCACTGGAGCACCACGCATGGCCCAACCGCGTACCCTGTTCGACAAGATCTGGGACAGCCACGCCATCACCCCGCAGGGCGAGGGCACGTTCCTTATCTATATCGACCTGCATTTGATCCATGAGGTGACGACGCCGCAGGCCTTCGAGAGTTTGCGCCTTGCTGGCCGCAAGGTGCGCCGGCCCGACGCGACGATGGCCGTGTGCGACCACAACATCCCGACGAGCAATCGTAAGGCCGGCATCGACGAGCCGGAATCAAAGCGGCAGGTCGACACGCTCGAGCAGAACGTCCGCGATTTCGGCGTCCCCTATTTCCCGATCGACAGCATCAACCAGGGCATCGTCCACATCATCGGCCCGGAGCAGGGGCTGAGTCAGCCGGGGATGACGATCGTCTGCGGCGACAGCCATACCGCGACGCATGGCGCCTTGGGCGCGCTCGCCTTCGGGATCGGCACCTCCGAGGTCGAGCACGTCCTCGCCACCCAGACGCTGAGCCAGCGCCATGCCAAGAACATGCTGGTCGAGGTCAACGGCAGCCTCGGCGCCGGGGTCAGCGCCAAGGATGTGATCCTCGCGATCATCGGCAAGATCGGCACCGCCGGCGGCACCGGCCATGTTATCGAATATGCCGGCAGCACGATCCGCGGCCTCTCGATGGAAGGCCGCATGACGGTCTGCAACATGACCGTTGAGGCGGGCGCACGGGCCGGTCTGGTTGCGCCGGACGACACCACCTTTGCCTATGTCAAGGGCCGGCCCTATGCGCCGAAGGGCGCCGCGTGGGACCAGGCCCTCACCTACTGGCGCACCCTGCCCTCCGATCCCGGGGCGCATTTCGACAAAAAAACCTCGCTCGACGCTTCCGAGATCGCACCGCACGTCACCTGGGGCACCAACCCGGAACAGACCGCGCCGATCACCGGCCGCGTGCCCGATCCGGCCGACATCGACGACCCGCTGAAGCGGGCAGCGGTCGAGCGCGCGCTGCAATACATGCAGCTGAAGCCGAAGACGCCGCTCATCGAGATCCCGGTCGAGCGCGTCTTCATCGGGTCCTGCACCAACAGCCGGATCGAGGATCTGCGCGCCGCCGCGGCGATCGCCCAGGGCCGACGTGTCGCTGCGGGCGTGCGGGCGCTGGTCGTCCCCGGCTCGGGCCTCGTCAAGCATCAGGCCGAAGAGGAAGGGCTCGACCGGATTTTCCTCGAAGCCGGCTTCGAATGGCGCGAGCCGGGCTGCTCGAACTGCATGTCGATGAACAACGACCGGGCGGAGCACGGCGAGCGCATCGCCTCGACCTCGAACCGCAATTTCGAGGGCCGCCAGGGCAAGAACGCCAAGACCCATTTGATGGGCCCGGCGATGGCCGCCGCCGCCGCCATCGCCGGCCACCTCGCCGACGTGCGCCAACTCGACTAGGAGCGCCTGATCGAGATTGCCGCGGCGCCTGTCGGCGCCTCGCAATGACAGCCGTTCTAGGGTCATTGCGAGCGAAGCGAAGCAATCTCGGGCCAAATATGGAAGGGATCTTCGATGGACAAATTCACCAAGCTGACCGGGGTCGCGGCGCCATTGCCGATGATCAATATCGACACCGACAAGATCTTCCCTGCTGGCTATCTGAAGACGATCAAGCGCACCGGGCTCGCCAAATACCTGTTCGACGAGATCCGCTTTCGGCCCGACGGCTCGGAAAACCCCGATTTCGTGCTGAACCAGGGCCCTTACCGCAATGCCAAGATCATCGTCGCGGGCGACAATTTCGGCTGCGGGTCGAGCCGCGAGCACGCGCCCTGGGCGCTGATGGATTTCGGGATCAGCTGCGTCATCGCGCCGAGCTTTGCCGACATCTTCTACAACAATTGCTTCAAGAACGGCATGTTGCCGATCGCCCTGCCGCAGGACATGGTCGACCAGCTGATGGAAGACGCCAGGAAGGGCGCCAACGCGGTGCTGACCATCGACCTCGAGGCGCAGACGATCTCGCGCCCCGATGGCGGCGTCGTGCATTTCGACATCGACCCGTTCCGCAAGCATTGCATGATCAACGGGCTCGACGATATCGGGCTGACCGAGCAAAAGGCTGCGGAAATCGCCTTCTATGAGCAAGAGACGCGCCGGTCGCGGCCCTGGCTGTTCGGCATGACCCAGACCGGGGTCTAGCCCAACTCACGGACCCCGTGGCCGGGATTGACCCGGCCACCCACGTCTTTTGTTCCATGCGGCACCCCTAAGACGTGGATGGCCGGGTCAAGCCCGGCCACGGGGATTTTCGAGGTGATGGCCACGCAGATTTTCCAAAGGCGAACCGCAATGAATCGATCACGCGCAAATCGCAAGGTGCTGGTGCTGCCCGGCGACGGCATCGGCCCCGAGATCATGCGCGAAGTAATGCGGGTGTTCGAGTTTTTCGACCGCCGCAACATTGCCCGCTTCGATGTCGGCGAGGGCCTCGTGGGCGGCGCCGCCTACGAGGCGTCCGGCACGCCCTTGACCGACGACACGCTGGCCGAGGCGATGGCCAGCGACGCGGTGCTGTTCGGCTCGGTCGGCGGCCCGAAATGGGAGGCGCTGCCCTTTGAATTGCGCCCCGAGCGCGGCCTGTTGCGATTGCGCAAGGAAATGGACCTGTTCGCCAATCTGCGCCCGGCCGTGGTGTTCGACGCGCTGGCCGACGCCTCGGCGCTGAAGCGCGACCTCGTCGCCGGCCTCGATTTGATGATCGTGCGCGAATTGACCGGCGGCATCTATTTCGGCGAGCCGCGCGGGGTCGAGACGATGCCCGACGGCACCCGCCGCGGCATCAACACCGAGGTCTACACCGAGGCCGAGATCGAGCGCGTGCTGCGCGCCGGGTTCGACCTCGCCATGAAGCGGCAACGCCGGCTCTGCGAGGTCGACAAGGCCAATGTCATGGAATCCGGTGGGCTGTGGCGCGAGGTCGCCGAGCGGGTGCATGCCGACTACCCGCAAGTCGAGCTTTCCTTCATGTACGCCGACAATTGCGCGATGCAGCTCGTGCGCAACCCCAAGCAATTCGACGTGATCGTCACCAGCAACCTGTTCGGCGACATCCTGTCGGATTGCGCGGCGATGCTGACGGGGTCGCTCGGCATGCTCCCCTCTGCTTCGCTCGGCGCGGCTGATGCGAGCGGCCGGCGCAAGGCGCTCTACGAGCCGGTGCACGGCAGCGCCCCCGACATCGCCGGCAAGAACCTCGCCAACCCGCTCGCCTGCATCCTCTCCTTCGCGATGATGCTGCGTTATTCGTTCGACCTCGCCAACGAGGCAAGCCTGGTCGAGGACGCGGTGCGCCGCGCACTTGCCGCCGGGGTGCGCACGGCCGACATCCTCTCACCCAACACGGCCCGTGTCTCAACCCGGGTGATGGGCGACACGATCCTGCGCGAATTGGAAAAGGTGGCCTAACCACCTGGGAGTGCGGACGTACCGTCCACTACGTCTGTCCGATTATACAACTTTAAATATGTTGTATTACGTGTAAACTCGTTTTACGATAAATCTAATAACTGATCGCTCGTGCCGGTCACGGCGCGAGTCCGCGGCGGATTTTCTGCGGACCGTGGCATGGGATCGCCAGCTCGGCTTGGTGGCACACGATGCTTAATTTTTTGATTGGGAGGCTGCGCTTCGCGTTGCGAAAGCCCATGCCGCGCGGCGCGGGCTACAGCCTTAAAACCCGTCTCTACACGATCATCGGCTTCCTCGGGCTGCTCCCGGTGCTCGTAGTAATCTTTGCCTTGGTGACGATGGAGCACGCGTCGCGCGATAATGCGGCGCTCGATCGTGCCGCTCGCGGTACAATCCATCTCGAACGTATCAACGGCCTGGTCTATGCCGTCGTGATGGAGTCGCGCGGCATTTACATGTCCGCGGACTGGAAAGCCGCCGAGCCGTTCGCCAAAAATCTGATCCGCCAGCTTCCCGAACTCCAGGAGATTGCTCGGACCTGGAAAGCAGAAGCTCTCACTTCGCAACAATCCAATGTCGAGGAGCTGGCGCGGCGGATCGATCAATTCGTGCAGTTCCGCACCGAGTTGGTTCGGCTCGGCAGGGAGGAGAGCACGGCGGCCGCCCGGGCGTTTGGCGACAATGATGCAAACCGCAACGTCAGGACTGCGCTCAACGAGAGCCTGAGCATTGTTGCCCGCGCCTACGAGCAGGAGATCGGCCGAGCCCGCAGCAAGCTGGAATCCGACGATCGCGATTTCATGGCGGCTCTCGGGGTGTTGGCGGGAATCGCCTTTATCGCTCTGTGCGGCGGCGTGATGCTGGTTCGGAGCGGGCTGCTGCCTCCTCTCTTGAGCGTCAAGGGGGCGATGATCCGACTGGCCCAAGGCGACCTTGCCAGCGATGATAAAGATCGCCCGCGCGCCTTCGAACTCGCCGAGATGGAGCAGGCGATCGGCGTGCTTCGTACCAAGTTGCTCGAGCGCGATAAGCTCAATCGGGAAACGCGACTGCTTTCAGAACTCAACGAATGGCTTCAGTCGTGTAACTCCTTACACGAACTCTATGACATGGTCGGCGAATTTTTCTCCCGGCTGTTGCTTGGTTGTAGCGGAAGTCTTTACATTTATGCCAATTCGCGCGACGTCCTGGAAAGCGCCAAAGCCTGGAATGGCGCAAAGATGATGCCGGCAATGCATCCCGATGATTGTTGGGGCTTGCGGCGCGGCCGGACCTACGTCTTCGGTGAGAGCGAAATCAATTTCCCCTGCGCGCACATCGATGTCGCTGAACCAAGAGCATATTGTTGCATTCCAATCTTGGCCCATGGCGAGACGATTGGCTTGCTTCATTTAGATTTTGACGATCGAGCGTTGGGCGGTGAGAAGCCTCACAAAGAAGAGCTCGCCGAGCAGCGTCGATTGGGTCTTGTCTGCGCGGAACAGATCAGTCTCGCCATCGCCAATGTCAAATTGCGCGACCAGCTGCGCGACCAGTCGATCCGCGACCCTCTGACCGGACTTTTCAACCGCCGATATATGCTGGAGACCTGCAACCGCGAGTTTTCAAGGGCGAGGCGAACCAGACAAGCCATCAGCCTGGTGTCCATCGATGTCGATCACTTTAAGAAATTCAACGACAACCATGGGCATGATGCCGGTGATACGGTGTTGCGTGCCGTCGGCGACTGCCTGCAGACCACCTTCCGCAACGAGGATGTTCCGTGCCGGTTTGGCGGCGAGGAGTTCCTCGTGATTCTACCGGGCGCAACCCTTGAGGAAGCAGCACGCAGAGCCGAGGAACTGCGTTGCAAGGTCGAGGCGCTCGTCGTTCGCTATGCGGAAAAAAACTTGCCGAAAATCACCGTCTCGATCGGCGTGGCGGCGTTCCCTGACGCCGGCGATGATCCGCAGGTGGTGATGAAGGCCGCCGACGAAGCCTTGTATCGAGCCAAAGACGGCGGCCGAAACCGGGTCGAATTGTCGATCCTGAGCAGGGGCAGTCAAAATCCTGCTGCCGAACTCGCCGTCGCCTCGCAGCATCCATCGGCTGCCGAGCTGGCCGCTTCCGACGGTGACACCGGACCGCCGACCGGACGCTTGGCGGCTGCCGCCGAGGGATAGCGCCGCGCTGCGGCGTAGCCTAGGCAGTGCAAGGCGAGCGCGCCGACCTTCGCGCTTGCCAGGCGAGGACCGGTTGGCCAGCTCCAGACGCTACGGATAAACCAGACGCTTCAGCGCTCGATGGGTCAGCAGGAGATATCGGATGATTATGGGCGGCGTGCGATTGGTGACGTAGAGTCGGGCAATCAAGCGGCGGCGCTGCTCGTCGGACACATTGACAAACCGCAACGCCGACATGCTGCCGAACGACCAGATTGTCTCGGTTTCCAGCGTCTCGCCTTCGGCGCGCAACCGCCAGCGACCCCGCGGAACGCCGTAATCGATCCTCGCGCCGAGCAGCGACATATCGTCGACCCGGCAGCCGATCTCCTCGCCGCTTTCGGAGATAAGCACACCGGGCGCCGAGATCTCGAAGCGCTCCTCGCTGCGACGATAGGGCAGCTCCATCGCCGCGACGCAGGCGATCGCCAAATGGAGGGCAAAAATGATCGCCCAGATGCTGTTCGTCACGATTTCGCCGACGTCGCGCACATAGGTGTCGAGCGCCATCGTCTTTCCCATTCCCATCACGAGCAGCAGGAACGCGCAGAGCAGCGGCGTCATGACGGCCCAGTTGATCCGCCCCGCAGAGGCCAATTTGCCCTTGGGCGTCACCTCGACGAACCGCAAGGCCGGCCGGCCGAACGGCTTCAAGAGAGTGCTGAGCACGATCGGCGCCAGGGTGCAGGACTGAAAGAGGTTGATCGACGGCGACATGATCGGCAGCCAGGTTCCCCGCCCGAGCCACAACAGGCCGTGCGCGTAGACCAGCGTGACCAGGAGGGTGGCCGGGAGGCTGTGCTCGGGAGCTATGCCGAAAAACGGGCTGAGGTCGAAGTACCACGGGATCAGCGCCATCGCGATGAAGTAGATCGGGTTGATGAACCCGAGCAGCCAATGGAGCGGCAGAAACCACAAGCGTTCGCGCCAGCGCCGCATCTGCGGGCCGAGCGGCCCGTCGCGCCGAAACAGGGTCTGCACCCCCCCGACGCACCAGCGCTTGCGCTGCTCCAGAAAGGCCCAGCTGCTCTCCGGCGCCAAGCCCCAGCTCAACTGCTCGTTGAGATAGGCGGTGCGGTATCCCTTGGCGAGCATCGCGATCGAGGTGACGTTGTCCTCGGTCGCATGGCCGCTCACGATCCCGCCGATCGCCTCGATCGCCGCGCGCCGCAGGACCGCCGCCGATCCACAGTAGAACGCCACTCCCCATGCATCACGGCACGGCATGATGTGGCTGAAGAAAAACCGCTGCTCGTCCGGCATGGCCTTCTGGAGCAGCAGATTGTTCTGGAAATGGTCGGCGTTGAAGAAGGCTTGCGGGGTCTGCACGATGCCGATTTCCGGCTCGGCAAAAAACCCCAGCGTGCGCCATAGAAAGTTGCGGTAGGGGACGAAATCCGCGTCGAACACGGCGATGAACGGCGCACCGGTGCGGGCCAACGCATAGTTGTGATTGCCGGCCTTTTTGTGGGTGTTGTCGGGTCGAGCGATATAGTTGGCGCCGACGCGCTCGCAGAACGACTTCAGCCACTTCCGTCTGCCGTCGTCCAGCACGTGCACCCTGAACTTGGGATAGTCGAGCGCCAGCGCCCCGACGATCGACTTTTCCAGGACCTCGATCTCCTCGTTGTAGGTCGTGATGAAAACGTCGACTTCGGGGAGTGCGTCGAGCGTCGCACCGCGCAGCACCGCCTCGTAGCGGTCGGCTTGTGGGCCGCGATCGAGGGTGCGGGAGGCCAGCAGCAGGAACGTCCAGAACTCGGCCACAAAGATCGTCTCGAAGATGAGGCACATGATCGTGAACATGCGCTGCGCGCCGCCGGCGGCGAGCCCGTCATCGGCTGTCGCGTAACGCCAGGCGATATAGGCGCCGGTGCCGAGCGCCGCGGCGGCGCACACGCCGGGGCGTCGCCAGGCGCCTGCCAAGTTCGTCACCGTCAGCAACACCCCGTAGGCAGCCGCCAGGATAGCGACGGCAAGAAACTGGTTGATCACTGGAAATAGACCTTGGCGCTCCGCCCGACATTGCAGGTCGTCCCCGGCATGACCGGCAAGGCGGCGGCATCGACGTCGATGATGAGCTGCGCCTCGGTGCCGTTGCGGCGGTTGATCACCGACAGGTTGGGACCGGCATCGAGCGAAGCGCCCGGGCCGACCACTTCGCGGATCGAGCCGGGGAGATCGGAAGCGCTCCCCTCCAGAGCCACCCGGACCCGGTCACCCGGCCGAAGCGTCTCGAAAAAGCGCTCGCGGGTGGTCGCTTCGACATAAACGTGTCGGCAGTCGATAATTTGAAACAACGGTGCGCCGCGGAGGATCTCGGTCCCCTGCGCGACGGTCGACCGCCAGACGACGCCGTCGACCGGCGCAGCAAGTTCCTGCGCGGACATCCGGGCGTTGCGCGTCACCTCGGCGCGGTGTTTCGCCTCGAGTTCGGCGATCGTCGCGAGCATCGCGCGCTCGTCGTTATGGAGGCCGGCGAGCCGAATATTGACCTCATCCAGACGCTGTCGCGAATAGGGCACATCGGATGAATTGCTGTCGCCGAGGAACACCCCCTCCCGCGCGGCGGCGATGTCCCACCGGATCTTGGCAAGCCGCGCTGCATTCCGCGCCACCTCGGCGGTTCCTCGCTGATAGGCGTAAGCGAGGCCATCGTAGGCGACGCGCGAAATCGTGCCTTGCGGGATCAGCACCGCGCCGCGCTTCAGCGCATCGTTCGCTTGGCTTTCGGAGAGCCGCGCCGATGCAAGCGCAGCCTCGTCCTCCTTCACCTCGTGCTCGAGGCGGTCGACCAGGGCGGTCTGATATTCTCGGCCGCGCCGGGCAAGCGCCGCCCCAAGGCCCGTGAGATCGTCGATGCTCGCGCGAAGGGCGGTGAGCTTCTCCCGAGCAGCATCGAGCGATCGGCCGAGATCGACGACCGTGCGGTCGTCGACGCGGTCGTTGACCACCACGGCCAGGGCTTGCCCGGCGTTGACCGCTTCGCCTTGTACGGCTGCCCCCTGATGGATCCGACCGTCGATCTGCGAGACGATCGTGAGCAGGGGCGCATTGACCACGCCGGCGATGCTGACTTTGTTGAAGGCGTAGAGATAGATGTACCATGCCGCCGAGCACACCAGGCCAACGCCGATCAGCAGTCTGAAGAACCTGGCATTGACAAAAATACCGGGCCGGATCCGGTGGCGCGCGGACGGCGGCTCTCTGATGATGCGCGGCGTTGTGCCGGCATCGGCGCTCAATTGAACCATGGGGAAGTGCTTTCGCTAAATCGGATGATCGATGGCTCCCGTATTGCTACAGCCGAAGGCGCTCGACTGCAGTGCAATACTCCCGCCATTAGGGTATTCAACAGTAAAAACAATCTTAAGCTGTAGCGCTCGATAGCGTCATTTGCCCGCCTGCGCGCTATTGCCGCGCCGGATCGCGCGGCGAAGCTATGCCTCGTGGAACGAGCGCGGGTCGGGCGTAATTAATGTCAGCGCGCGGCGCCCACTCGCGCGATAGATCGCGAAGTCGCTGTCGAGCGTGCAAATCGGCAGCCCGGTGATCTCCGCCAACCGGACCAGGCAGGCATCGGCGAGCGACATTGGGACATTGGCGTAGCGCTCCATGAGCGCTCGGACCGCCGTCATTTCTTCGTCGAGTCGCAAGCCGATCCGCATCACGCCCTGCACCACCCGGTCGAGCACCCGTGCCGGCGGTTGGCCGTTCCGCTCAACGAGAAAGCGCGCCGCGGTAAGTACCGGCTCACAGGTTATGAAAGGCGTGTCCAGCGCTCTGAACTGTTCAACTGCCCAGTCACGATAGGCATCGCGTACATAAAGATAAGCGACGAGCGGCCCGGTATCCATCAGGATACCAGACCTCATCTGCCAAAATCGTCGAAGTATTTTTTATTCGTCGACAAATCCGGGGGAGAATCCTTGAATATTCCGCACAAATCCTGCAACGCTTCGTGCAGCGACCCGGGCCTGGGTCGGCGCTGCGACGGTTGCTCGGTCTCGGCGGGTGCTTTTTCCTTTTCCAGGACGAGCCGCAGACCCTCCTCGACGAGGTCCTTGAGTTTGCGTCCACGCAGCGCGGCCTCGGATTTCGCGCGGCGAAACAGTTCGTCGGGAATGTCGACGGTGGTTCTCATCAGACGCATCTAAGCATCTTTATGTAAAGATGCAAGCGCCCGGTCCGAAAGCTCTCGCGCGCCTGGCCGCTTATGATTATTAAAATAAATACGTCGCTAAAATTGCCATAATCATATGCTAACTTCGACCGGAACTGGTTCTCGACCTGGAGGTAAGATGTTCAATGATCCGTTGGTAAAACCGCAACGCCGGCCACGCGGGCGGCCGTTTGATAAGGGCCGCTCCGGCAACCCCGCCGGGCGTCCCGCCGGCAGCCGCAACAAGGCGACCCTCGCCGCCGAGGTGCTGCTCGATGGGCAGTCCGGGGCGCTGACCCAAATGGCCGTGGATCGCGCCATCGCCGGCAGCGACCTGGCCCTCAAGCTATGCCTCGACCGGATCATCGCACCGCGCCGCGAGCGCACCGTCCGCTTCGCGCTCCCGCCGATCACCAGCGCCGCCGATCTGGCCGCCGCGCTGGGCGCGATAACGGCGGCCGTCGCCGAGGGCTCGCTGACCCCGGGCGAGGCGCACGAGCTGGCGCAGGTCGTGCAGACCTTCATCAACGCGATCGAAGCGAGCGATTTCGAGCGCCGGCTGCAGCTAGTGGAAAGCCGCGATGCATCGCGGCCGTGAGGGCCGACTCCACCGGGTCCTCACGCGCGTTCGCCGGGCTGATCGAACCGAGGCCGAGCACCGCGGCGCCCTGCGGGCGCGCGCCGCGATCGGCGAGGCAGCGCGTTGGTACCTGGCGCAGATCGGCATCGATCCGGCGCGCGCGGTCATGCTGCGCGTCGCCGACGAAGCCGCGGCCGAGCTGGCCGCAATGTGCGATACGCAAGAGACGCGGGAGGCCGACCGACAAGTACCGCAACACGACCGCGATGCGTCGCCGGGATGACGACGCCTGGCTCGACAAGGCCACGCGTCGGCTGGTCGAACGCTACCGCAGCTTCGTTCTGCCCGAGCCCGATCTGGCGCAGGGCTCGCTCGCCGAACTCTTCGCTTGGTGCGTCGCCCATCACGCCGCGCGCGACAGTGCCGACTCGAGCCCAATCCCTGGGCTCAACCAGTGAGGGCAAGTTTGCTGTTGATTCGCTGTATTTTCTGCAACTGGCGCATTCCGTTGTACACCTTGTGGTTGCGGATGCTCGGCCGGCCCCAGCCCCTACCACGCCGCGTCGAGCAGCTCGCGGACGACCGGCGGGCCGTCGATCTTGCGCGGGTTGGTGTGGATCCAGCGGTCGTGCATCGACAGCTCGGCGATGCGGTCGAGCTGTTCCGGCTTGACCCCGACATCGCGCAAGCGCCCGGGCAGCCCGAGCCCGGCGATGAGGCCGGCGACGACATCGGCGGCGGGCGCGCCGGGCCGTCCCAAGGCCTCGCTGACCAGCGCCTGGCGCTCGGCATTGACCGGTAGGTTGAAGCGCAGCACATGCGGCAGCATCACGCAGGAGGTGTAGCCGTGCGGGACATGCGCGGTGCCGCCCAGCACATGGCCGACGCCGTGGCTTGCCCCTTTCGGCACGCCGGTCTGCGAGCCGACCATCGACATCCAGGCGCCAAGCTGGCAGTCGAGCCGCGCGTCGAGGTCGAGCGGGTCCGCCTTGACCCCCGACAAGCCGCGCCCGAGCAGCTTCAAGGCATGGTAGGACGCACCTTCCGAGATCGGCTGGCATTGCGGCGAGCAGATGTCCTCGACGGCATGGTCGACGGCGCGGATGCCGGTCGACAGGAAAAGCCATTCCGGGGTGTGGAGGCTGGCGCGCGGATCGAGCACCACAATCTTCGGCATCATCAACGGATGGCCAAAGCTCTCCTTGACCTGCCGCACCGTGTCGGTACAGCCGGCCGAAGCGGTGTATTCACCGGCCGACAGCGTCGTCGGGATCGAGATCGTGCGAATGGCCGGCGGCTGTGCTTCTGGGCGCTGGATCTTGCCGTCGGCGCCGACCACGGCCCGGTAATCGTCGAGTTGCGCCGCATCGGTAATCCCGTTGGCGAGGCAGAAGGCGACCATTTTCGCCGCGTCGGTGACCGATCCGCCGCCGAGCGTCGCCAACAGGTCGGCGCCGGCGGCGCGTGCGGCGTTTGCCGCGTCGACGACGTCGCTGCGTGGGGTGTGCGCGCCGATCCGGGCGTGCACCCCGGCGAGGCGGTTGCCGAGCGCGCGGCGCACCTCCCCGACCAGGTCGGTTTCGCGATAGAGCGTGCCGCTTGCCAGCAGAAACACAGAATCGGCGCCGCTCTCCTCGACCTGCTCCTTCAGCGCCTCGGCAAAGGGGCGGCCGTAGATGACGCTGTCCATCGGCGGAAAACGGTAAACGCCGGTACGCATTGTCGCCTCTCCATGAAGGGCGTTGTGCTGGTGTTGTATCACCACGCCGGGTGGATCGGCAGCCTGCCTGTTCGACCGGTCATCGATCCGACGTCAAATGCGTCCCCGGCCGGTGTTTGTGCCAATGAACCCTGGCGCCAACTCTTCGAGCCGTGACCATCATGCCCCGATCACCAAACCGCCCGCGTGCCGCATTGCGCTTTCTTGTTGTCGCGACCGGCCTCTTTGCCGACGCCTTTCTGTGGCCGGGACCGGCCAGCGCGCAGAGCTTTGATTGCCGGGAGGCACGCGACCGCGACGAGTTGCTGATTTGCGAACAACCCGGGCTCGCCCGGCTGGATCAGCAGCTGGCGACGCTCTATCACCAGAAAATCGGTGATATCCCCAAAGAGCAGCAAGACGCTTTCCACCAGCACGAGACCAACTTTCTGAACGCGCGCCGCCAATGCGGAGAACATTACCACTGCATTGAGCAGAGCTATCGCAACCGCATCAAGGAGCTCGAGGATCTGGCGTCAGAGGAAGAGCGGGAGCGATCGAGCAGCGTCACACCTTCGGCCGACGCACAGTCGGAACGCCCGATCCGGCCGCGTGACCACCGGAGCACCCGGTTGGAACCGCCGCCCGAACCGAGCGGGAGCAGCAGCGCGGCTGCGAACCCCACGGAGGCAGCGGAGCCGCAATCGACCGAGCGCAGCGACGCGCTGAAAAAGGCGCCACGGCCGGCGGAGCATCACCCCAAGCCTGGCCGCGCGACCACCACAGCCGTGGACCCGCAACTGTCGGCGACGCCGAGCGGCATGAGCGCAGAACCGGCCGCGTCGGATGGGCAGACCGCGAAAAGCGACGGCCCAAAGCCGACCATTCGATGGGTCGATCCGGCACCGGCGCGATAGCGGCCCGGGTTCGGAGCTCGGGGCTTAGCGGGCGAGATAGCCGCCATCGACCGGCAGCGTGACGCCGGTGATGTAGCGCGCCATGTCCGAGGCGAGGAACACCGCCGGCTGCGCGATGTCCTCGGGCGTGCCGATCCGGCCCAACGGGATGCGCCCGGTAAAATTGGCCATGTATTCGGCATTCTGCCGTGCATCGGCGTTGAGCGGCGTCGCGGTAAAGCCGGGGCCGATCGCGTTGACGCGGATCCCCAGCGGCGACAGCTCGATCGCGAGCGCCTTGGTTAGCAGCCGCACGCCACCTTTCGAGGTCGTGTAGGCTGCCGAATTCGGCAGCGCGACAAAGGATTGGATCGAGCCGATATTGACGATGGCGCCTTTGGTCTCGCGCAGCTGACCCAAGAACGCGGTCACCATGTTGTAGGGACCGTCGAGATTAACGGCCAGCGTGTCGTCCCAGTCGCGCCGGGTATTGGGATCGGTGACCTGGCCGCGGCGAATGATGCCCGCATTGTTGACGAGGATCGAGACCCGCCCGATTTCGCGCCGAACCGTGGTGGCAAGCGCGTCGCAGGAGGGCCGGTCCGTCACGTCGCAGGCGAGCCCCACGGCGTCGCCGCCGACCGCCTTGGCGACGCGCACCGCCGCGCCGACATTGATGTCGACCGAGACGATCCGCGCTCCGGCCCCGGCCATCGCCAGCGCAATCGCCTCGCCAATCCCTGATCCGGCACCGGTGATCAGCGCAACACGGCCGTCGAGCAAGCCTGGCATGGAGCCCTCCAGTAAAATAAGGACCGCGGGCGTCTCGCCCGCAAGATGCGGCCGGGACGGCCGCGGTCCGAACACGGCCCCTCACCCTGCCCTCTCCCCGTAAACGGCCGTAAACGGGGAGAGGGTTTCCACATTGCTACATCGCCTGCTGCTGCATTCGCCGGGCGCGGATCTTGGCAAGCGTCGGCGCCTTGGCTGCCTTGAGCGGATCGGGCGACGCGCCGCTCGGACCGACCGTGTCGGGTAACGTCGAGACCCAGGAATCACCGCCCATGACGTAGTTGCGGTTGGTCTGTGACGGGTTCCGATTGACCAGCGGTCGCGCGTAGAGCGGGTGCGTCATGCTGCGGATCTCGTGCTCGATCGTGAACAGCACCTTGCCGGTGTCGAGGTCGACGATGTCCTCGAAGCGATACTGGCAGCGGTCGCTTTCCTCGGTGATCAGGTCGAGCTTACGCAGCTTTTCGTGTGGCTTGCCGAAATCCTCGACATAGACCTGCAGGTGATGGCCATCGAACTCGGGGATCTTCTTGTCGGTCTCGCGGAAGATCAGCTCCTGGTGAGGACCGACCTTGATGTGCGCGGCTTTGCCCTCGCCGTTCTTCTCGATGCAGGTCAAAGCGCCCAGCACCTTCCGGTAGAACCGCGCGATGCCCTTTGCGGTGCCCTCCGGCACGGTGAACTCGACATAGGGAATGCCGAGGTTGATTTTGCCGAAGCGCTCGGGATCGGGGTTGTAGACGTGGAATTTGTTGCCCCACGGGCAGCTAACCCCGACGTACTCGTTGTTCTCCTTGAACTTGAACTTCGTGTCGGCGAGCTGCTTCTTGACGCCGGTCAGGCGGTCCAGCAACGCCTCGCGGTCGGGCGATACAACGCCGATATGGCCGCGGAACACCAGCGGCGGCCCGGCCGGCATATGGATCTGGTTCTTGCCGATGTTGACCCACATGTTGTTGGTGCCGGGGAACAGATAGGGGTCGCGGGTAAAGCCCATCCCGATTAGGTAGAAATCGCTCGCCACCCCCTGGTCGGGGATCTCGACATTGAGGTGCTCGAGGCCGGTGACATTGCCGAGGTTCTCGGCTTCGCGGTTGAACGGGTTATCCATTGCGTCCTCCGAAAATATTTCCAGCAGCCTGCCGCGTTGGTCGGGAATGCGACGGAAGCGCCGGCTGCATGCCGCTCCATCAGAACAGATTTTCAAACCTCTCGTCTACCGGAACGCGATACCCGTCGGCCAGCCGATTGGTCTGGTTTGCCATGCCGACGACGGCGATCAGCTCGCCCAGCATCTCCTTGCTCATGCCGAGGCGCTTCGCCGCCGCGCCGTGCGAGGCGGTGCAGTAGGCGCAGCCATTGCTGACGCTGACCGCGAGATAGATCAGCTCCTTGGTCAAAGGGTCGAGCGCCCCCGGCACCATGACCTCCTTGAGGCCCTGCCAGATGCGCCGGAAGGTCGGCGGATGGTTCGCCAGCGCCTTCCAGAGATTGTTGATCCAGTCGACCTTGCGGGTCGCGCGAATGTCGTTGAACACGAGGCGAACCTCGGCGCTCGCCGTGCTCTCGTCAATCAGCGGGACTGTGGCCATCCTTCCCTCTCGATTCCCCGGCAGCTCATCGCGATAAAGCAGCCGGCGCGGCGTCCGCGCGCTTGTAATGCGCCGGACGGCATCGTAAGTCAGCTTCCTGCAGCATTCCCAACCCCACTCCAACTCCCAGGGGGTTCACAGATGGGCTTCAACGTAGCGGTGGTCGGCGCAACCGGCAACGTCGGTCGCGAATTCCTGACCACCCTCGCCGAGCGCAATTTCCCGGCCGACGATGTCGTCGCGCTCGCCTCGTCGCGGTCGGTCGGCAAGGATGTCTCGTTCGGCGACGACGACATCCTCCAGGTCCAGGCGCTCGACACCTTCAACTTCAAGGGCATCGACATCGTTCTGTCCTCGCCTGGCAGCAAGGTGTCGGCGGTGTTCGCGCCGCGTGCGACGAAGGCCGGGGCGATCGTCATCGACAACACCTCGTGCTTCCGCATGGAGCCGGATGTGCCGCTGGTCGTGCCGGAGGTCAATGCCGAGGCGATCGCGCATTACCAAAAGCGCGGCATCATCGCCAATCCGAACTGCTCGACGATCCAGATGGTGGTGGCGCTGAAGCCCCTGCACGATCTGGCGCGTATCAAGCGGATCGTCGTCGCCACCTATCAGTCGGTATCGGGCGCCGGGCGCGGCGCGATGGACGAGTTGTTCAGTCAGACCCGCTCGATCTACGTCAACGACCCGATCAAGCCGGAGCAGCTGACCAAGCAAATCGCGTTCAACGTCATTCCCCATATCGACCAGTTCCTGGATGACGGGTCGACCAAGGAGGAGTGGAAGATGGCGGTCGAGACCCGCAAGATCCTCGGCCCGGACATCGCCGTCAGCGCCACGTGCGTGCGGGTGCCGGTCTTCATTGGCCACGCCGAGGCGGTCAACGTCGAATTCGAGGAGCCGATTACCGAGGCTCAGGCGCGCGCGGCATTGCAGGACGCGCCCGGGATCATCGTCCTCGATCACCGCGCCGACGAGGGCTATGTGACCCCGGCCGAAGCCGCCGGCGAGGATGCCGTCTATGTCAGCCGCATCCGCCGCGACCCGACCGTGCCACACGGGCTCAATTTGTGGATCGTCAGCGACAATCTGCGCAAGGGCGCCGCGCTCAACGCGGTGCAGATCGCCGAGATCCTGGTCGCCGACCATCTCGGCGGCCGGCGAGCCGGCGCTCGCCCCAAGGTCGAGTTGCTGCGGCGGCGGATCGGGTAATCCGCCGGAGCGGTATTGTCGGGTGATAGCCTCGGCTGACCCGGACAGCGTTGGGCTGTCGTGCGTCCTTCGAGACGGCCGCGCTGCGGCCTCCTCAGGATGAGGAAAGTTTTTAATGCGACACGCAAATCTTCCTCATCCTGAGGAGCATCCCGCAGGGGTGCGTCTTGAAGGACGCACGGCGCCCGCGCAACCGTCTTAGCCGGCGCGTCGACCACCATGAACGACCTGCCGCGGCCGAAAGATGCGCCTGCGGTGGTAGCGCCGCCGCAAGAGCACGCGGCCGGGATTGTAACCACGCCGGGCATTTCGGCCGTCATGCTACGTCCGCAGGGGGACCTGTTTCTCGGCCGGCGAATAACCCCGCTAACTAGGCGCCGCATCGACAATTTCCGCGCCAACCGTCGCGGCTTCTGGTCGCTATGGATCTTTCTGGCGCTGTTCGGCATGACCCTGTTCGCCGAATTTCTCGCCAATGACCGCCCGCTCCTGGTCAGCTACGCGGGCAGCCTCTACATGCCGGTATTACACGACTACCCGGAGACCACCTTCGGCGGCGATTTTCCGAGCGAGACCGATTATCGCGACCCGGCGGTGATCGGGCTGATCAGCGCCAAGGGGTGGATGGTGTGGCCATTGATCCCGTTCAGCTATCGCACGATCACCGATGCCCCGGGACCCTTCCCCGCCCCACCCTCGCGCATCGACTGGCTCGGCACCGACGACCAGGGCCGCGATGTACTGGCGCGGCTGATCTACGGATTCCGCATTTCGGTATTGTTCGGTCTCGCGCTGACCCTGTTCTCGTCGGTCGTCGGGGTCGCCGCCGGCGCGGTGCAAGGCTATTTCGGCGGGACGGTCGATCTCGGCCTGCAGCGCTTCATCGAGATCTGGGATGGCCTGCCGGTGCTCTATCTGCTGATCATCCTCGCCACTTTCGTCGAGCCCAATTTCTGGTGGCTGTTGGGGCTGATGCTGCTGTTCTCGTGGACTGGCCTGGTTGGCGTGGTACGGGCCGAGTTTTTGCGCGCGCGCAATTTCGATTACATCCGCGCCGCGCGCGCGCTCGGCGTGTCCGACCCCGTTATCATCACCCGCCATGTCCTGCCGAATGCGACAGTGGCGACGATCACCTTTCTGCCGTTCATCCTCAACGGCTCGATCACCACGCTGACCTCGCTCGATTTTCTCGGTTTCGGCCTGCCCCCGGGCTCGGCCTCGCTCGGCGAGTTGTTGGCGCAGGGCAAGGCCAATTTGCAGGCGCCGTGGCTCGGCATCACCGCCTTTTCCGTGCTGGCGGTCATGCTGAGCCTCCTCATTTTCATCGGCGAGGCGGTGCGCGACGCGTTCGACCCGCGCAAGGTGACCCCGTGAGCCTCCTCGAAGTCCGCGACCTTAGCGTCACCTTCGGCGGCTGGCGCGGCGCGCCATCGGTCGAGGCGGTACGCCGCGCTTCGTTCACGCTCGACCGCGGCGAGACATTGGCGCTGGTCGGCGAGAGCGGCTCGGGGAAATCAGTGACGGCGCTGTCCATCCTGCAGCTGCTCCCCTACCCCGCCGCCGCCCATACCCCTGAAAGCAGCATCCGTTTTGCCGGCGAGGAGGTGGTCGGCGCCGCCCCGGCGCGGCTGCGCGAGATGCGCGGCAACCGCATCGCGATGGTCTTCCAGGAGCCGATGACCTCGCTCAACCCGCTGCACACGCTCGAAAAGCAGGTCGCCGAGACGCTCTTGATCCACAAGCACATGGCGCCGGCGGCGGCGCGCGCCCGCACCCTCGAACTGTTGCGCTTAGTTGGCCTGCGCGACGCCGAGAACCGGCTCGATGCTTATCCGCACCAGCTCTCGGGCGGTCAGCGCCAGCGGGTGATGATCGCGATGGCGATCGCCAACGAACCGGACATCCTGATCGCCGACGAGCCGACGACCGCGCTCGATGTGACGATCCAGGCGCAGATCCTCGATCTGATGCGCGAGTTGCGCGACCGGCTCGGCATGGCGTTGTTGCTGATCACCCACGATCTGTCGATCGTGCGCCATATGGCCGAGCGGGTCTGCGTAATGACCCAGGGCGAGATCGTCGAGAGCGGGCCGACGCCTGAGATTTTTGCCCGCCCGTCGCATCCCTATACGCGCCGGCTCCTGGCAGCGGAGCCGAAGGGCCGGGTGGCGCCGGCCGATCCGGCGGCCCCGGTTCTGGTCGAGGGCGACAACGTCAAGGTATGGTTTCCGATCCGGCGCGGCCTCTTCCAGCGGATCAAGGGTTACGTCAAGGCGGTCGACGGCGTCTCGCTCGCGGTGCACGCCGGCACGACCCTGGGCGTCGTCGGCGAAAGCGGCTCGGGGAAGACGACGTTGGGTCTCGCGCTGTTGCGCCTCCTCGATGCCGAGGGCGGGATCCGCTTTGCCGGACATGATATCGCGCATGAGCGGCAGAAACGGCTGCGGCCGTTGCGGCGCGAGATGCAGGTGGTGTTTCAGGACCCCTATTCGAGCCTCTCGCCGCGCCTGTCGATCGCGCAGATCGTCGGCGAGGGGCTGCGCGTCCATCGCCTCGCGGACAGCGAAGCGGAGCAGCGGCAATTGATCGAAGCCGCGCTAGAGGAGGTCGGGCTCGATCCCACCGCGGCCGACCGCTACCCGCATGAATTCTCGGGCGGCCAGCGCCAGCGCGTCGCGATCGCCCGGGCGCTGGTGTTGCAGCCGCGTTTTCTCGTGCTCGACGAGCCGACCTCCGCGCTCGACATGTCCGTGCAGGCACAGATCGTCGAATTGCTGCGCGAATTGCAGGCGCGCTACGGGTTGGCCTACCTGTTCATCAGCCACGACCTCCGGGTCGTACGCGCGATGGCGCACGAGATCCTGGTGATGAAGGATGGCCAGATCGTCGAATCGGGCACCGCCGACAAGGTAATGACCGCGCCCGAGCACCCCTACACCCGCGCCCTGATGGCCGCCGCCTTCGACCTCGCCGCAGTGCCGGCGTGAAACCCGCCGGAGCCTTTGCACAGAAATCCGTCATTCCGGGGCGCCGCGCAGCGGCGAGCCCGGAACCCATAAACATAGGCCTCTGGAATATGGGTTCCGGGCTCGCAGCCTTCGGCCGCGCCCCGGAATGACCGGACTTTCTGTGCAAAGGCTCCGGCGGGGAGACGAGGTTTGTTGTTACACCCCCAGCAGTTCGGCGACCTTGTCGGTTGCCTTGAGGCCGTGGCCGGTGAGGATGACGACAGTCGTCTCGTCGGTCCGGATCGTGCCGTCGCGCAACAAAAGCGACAGCGCCGCCGCTCCGGTCGCCGCGGTCGGCTCGACAAAGAGGCCGAGATGGCCGAGCGCTGCGAGCGCCGGAGCGATATCGGGTTCCGGCACGGCCACGACGCCGCCCTGCGAGCGGCGCAGCGCCCTCAGCACCTCCGCCGTGCGCACCGGCTTTACCGTGGCGATGCCGTCGGCCACGGTGGGCGCTGACGTGAACGGCACGTAACCCTCGGCGCCCGCCGCCCAGGAAGCGGCAAAGGCGGCGCAATTTGCGGCCTGGACGGCGAAGAGCCGCGGCCGTCGGGTGACCTCGCCGCGACGCTCGAGCTCGTCGAAGCCGCGTTCGAGGCCGAGGATGTTGCTGCCATAGCCGGTCGGCACGAGGATGTTGTCGGGGATGCTGAAGCCGAGCTGTTCCCACAGCTCATAGGCCAGCGTCTTGGTTCCCTCGATAAAAAACGGCTGCCAGTTGTGGCTGGCGTAGAAGCTCTCGCCGACCGCTGCGAGCGCCGCCTCGGTAACGTCCTGGCGGGTGCCCGGGATGGCCCGGACCTCGGCGCCTGATGCGGCGATCTGCACCACCTTGCCGCGCGGCGCCGTCGCCGGGACGTAGATCCGGCACGGGAGACCGGCCGCCGCTGCATAGGTGGCGATCGAGGAACCGGCGTTGCCCGAGGAGTCTTCGTGGATCGCCCCGACCCCGACCTCGATCAAGTGGTTCAGCATCACCGCTGTGCCGCGGTCCTTGAACGAGCCGGTCGGCATCTGCGATTCGAGCTTGAATCGCATCGGCACCCCGGCCCAGCGACGTTCGACCAGCGGGGTCCAGCCCTCGCCGAGCGAGACGCGCGGCTCGTGGCCAAGCGCGAGCGCGCTGCGATAGCGCCACAGCGATGCTTCGCCCGCGGCAATCTCGCTGCGCGCGAGGCCGGTTCCGGGCGCCAGGTTCAGATGGCTGCCGCAGGCGCAGCGCCAGATCGGCCGGTCCGCCGGCGGGTTTGCGCCGCAGGCTGGGCAGTGGTAGAGGGCGGTCATGGCCTTCTCATACCATGCCATAGCGCTCGCCTGTCGCATGACCTTGCCGCATGATCGGCTCGCACGGCTCAAGGGAACGGCATGCCTCGACCGACGAAGATCCTGACCCTCACGGTCCTCCTGTTCGTGCCGCCCCATCCGGGCGAAGCGGCCGACGTCGCGGCCGGTCAGGCGCAGTTCAATAAATGCAAGATTTGCCACACGGTCGAGGCCGGCGGCCACAGTACGGTCGGCCCCAATTTGCATGGGATATTCGGGCGAAAAGCAGGGACCGCCGAGAATTTCGCCTTCTCGGAGGCGATGAAGAATTCGGGGATCGTCTGGGACGACGACGCGATGACGAAATACCTGCGCGATCCGAAAGGCTTGGTCCCGGGTGGCAAGATGGCGTTTCCCGGCATCAAGGACGATGGGCAGATCGCCGACCTGCTGGCGTATCTGCACCAGGCTACGCAATAGATGCGGGATTACCGAGCGGATTGCCGGCGGTGACCGGGGCGAAAATCATCGACGGCAAGGCGATCGCCGCCAGTCTGCGGCAACGCGTCGCCGAAGCAGCCTCGATCCTCCGCGATCGCCATCGGATCACCGCCGGTCTTGCCGCGATCCTGGTCGGCGACGATCCGGCGAGCCAGGTCTATGTTCGCAACAAGGCACGCGCCTGTGCCGAAGTGGGGATCGCTTCGTTCGAACACTGCCTGCCCGGCGATTGCCGAATGACGGAAATCCTCGAGCTGGTCGCCCGGCTCAATGGCGACGACCGAGTCGACGGCATCCTTGTCCAGCTGCCACTGCCGAGCGGCATCGACGCGCGGCGGGTAATGACCGTGCTCGATCCGGCGAAAGACGTTGACGGTTTTCACCCGATGAATGTCGGGCATTTATGGCGCGGCGAACCCGGCCTGGTCCCGTGCACGCCCCTAGGCATTCTGCTGCTGCTGCGCAGCGTGCACAGAAATTTGTCGGGCGCCGAGGCGGTCGTCATCGGCCGATCCCAGATTGTCGGCCGGCCGGTCGCGGCACTGTTGCTGGCCGCCGACTGCACGGTCACGGTGGTGCACTCGAAAACCGGCGATGCCGCGGCGGTGTGTCGGCGCGCCGACATCCTGGTCGCGGCTCTCGGTCGGCCGGCGGCCGTCACGGCGGAGTGGATCAAGCCGGGCGCCACGGTGATCGATGTCGGGATCAATCGGGCCGCGGTGGCCGATCGCCGGCCGCAACTGATGGGCGATGTTGATTTTGACGCCGCACGCCGCATCGCCGCGGCGATCACCCCGGTGCCCGGCGGGGTCGGGCCGATGACGATAGCATGCCTTCTACGCAACACGCTGTTGGCGGCATGCCGGCGACGCGGCCTGCCCGACCCTCTGCTGCTGGAGGGCTGACGGCAGAACATTGCGCTCTCGCGGGAACCGCGTGCATCCCTGGCTTGTTCTACCGCTGACCATGCTCGAGAGGAGTCCGCGGTCATGATGAAAAAGACTTTGACAAGCCTGGCCTTCGCAGCCGGTTGTGCTCTGGCGTTTGGAGCAATACCGGCGGCAAACGCCCAATACTACAACCCCCAGGTCGTGACAAACGGCCCGCAGGCCAGCCGTGGTGATTTCGGCGACTGGTCGGCGCGGCGCAACGTTATCGAAAGCGCGCATTACGATCGGCTGCTGGAGACCAACATGGCCTTCCGGGCGGCGCGTATGCGCAAGGAATGCGGACCGATCGGCGATCCGCAGCTGCACGATCAATGCCTGGCGAGCTTCGACCAGTATGAGCCGACGATGTACGGTTCATCGATCCCGCCGGCCCCCATTCAGCGGAGCGGCGGCTACTAGGCGATCTTCGCTGTTTGCCGACGAGAGGCCGCCCCCGGGCGGCCTCTTCGTTTCCGGCTGCGCTCAGCCGCCGAAGACGTAGCGTTCGATCGCTTCGGCGAAGCCGTCTTCCTCATTCGACAGGGTTGTCGCCTGGGCGGCGGTTTTGACCTCGTCGGTCGCATTGCCCATGGCGACGGCAAACCCGGCCTTGCGGAACATTTCGAGGTCGTTCTCCATATCGCCGAGCACGAGGACTTCCGATTGCGGCACCGCTAGGCGCTCGGCGAGCAATTCAACGAGCCGGCCCTTGTCGATGCCGGGCGGGATCACGTCGCAATAATAAGGCTGCGAGCGGGCCGCGCTCGCGCGCCCGGCCAACGCAGTCTGCATCAGCTCGGTTACCAGCGCGACGCGGTCATGGTCCTTGCTCGGCCCGACGATCTTGCCGACGGCCGCGAAATGCACCTCCTCGAAGGCCGGTACGATGGTCGGCGGGGTCTGGATCGTGTGGATCTCGCGATCGACGTGATCGCCGGTCGGGTTGGCGATTAGCCATCGATTCCCGACGAACACCCAGCAATCGATCCCGTGCTGCTGAAACATCGCCACCGCTTCCCGGGCGGCATCGGGCGGGATCAGCTTTTGCTCGACGACGCTCAGATCGGGCTCGACGATGGCGCCGGCGTTGTAGCCACCGAAGGGCAGGGTCAGCCGCAGCGGCTCGATCATCATGCGCAGCCCGAACGGCGGCCGGCTGCTGCAGATCGAAAAGCCGATGCCGTTGTCGTGCAGCCGCTGCACCGCCGCAATGGCGCGCAGAGTCAGCACCTTGTCGTGCGTCACCAGGGTGCCGTCGACATCCGAAATGACGAGCGAGAACCGCCTCATGGCACCTTCCCCCCAGTCGTGGTCATGATGTCGACTCCGCTATCCGTCGCGACGACCACGGCGGAGCTGCGCCCGATGAAGAGCCCGCTCTCGACGACCCCGACCGTCATCTTGATCAGCCGCTCCGTATTCTGCGGGTCAACGATCGAGCCGAAATGGCAGTCGATAATGAAATTCCCGCCATCGGTCACAAAGGCCTCGCCACCTGTCTGCCGCAGCTCCGGGTCGGCCCCCAGCTTCGCGAGCGCCGCCGCGGTGGCCTGCCAGCCGAATTGCACCACTTCGACCGGAACCGGCGCGTGCTCGCCCAGCCGGTCGACGAGCTTTTCCTGATCGACGACGACGATAAAACGCTGGCTCGCCGCCGCCACGATCTTCTCGCGCAACAGCGCGCCGCCACGGCCCTTGATCAGATCGAGCGTCGTGCGCTGCACCTCGTCGGCGCCGTCGATCGCAAGGTCGATCCGGCGATGTTCGGCGAAGGTTGCGAGCGGAATGCCGAGCCGGCGCGCCAATCCGGCGGTCTGCTCGGAGGTTGGGATGGCAATTACGGCGAGCCCACGCGCGACACGCGCGGCCAGCTGCTCGACGACGAAGCCGGCGGTCGAGCCGGTGCCGAGGCCGACGATCATCCCGCTCTCGACGAATTCGACCGCGCGTTGGGCCGCGGCGCGCTTCAGGTCATCGCGATCGAAACTCATCCCGCGCGGCTCAATGAGGCGGGCGGCACCGAATGGCGGATCGCCGCAATCGCCGCGGCATAGTCAGCAGCGCCGAAAACGGCCGAGCCGGCGACGATGGCGGTGGCCCCGGCATCTATCACCTGCCAGGCATTCTCGCCGCTCAGCCCGCCATCGACCTCGATGACCGGATCGACGCCGCGCTCGTCGCAGAGCCGCCGCAATGCGCGGATTTTCGGCAACATCGACGGTAGGAACTTCTGTCCCCCGAAACCCGGGTTGACGGTCATCACCAGAATGATGCCAACGAGATCGAGGACCTCCTCGATCTGTGTCAGCGGCGTCGCCGGGTTCAGCACGGTGCCGGCAACCTTGCCGAGATCGCGGATGTGCGAAAGCGTGCGGTGGAGATGCACGGTCGCGCTGGGCTCGCAATGCACCATGATGTGGTCCGCCCCGGCGCGGGCAAAATCATCGAGATAGCGTTCCGGCTCGACGATCATCAGGTGCACGTCGAGCGGTTTCGTGGCGATCCGGCGCACCGCTTCGACAACCACCGGGCCGATCGTCAGGTTCGGCACGAAGCGGCCGTCCATCACGTCGACGTGGATCCAATCGGCGCCGCCCGCCTCGGCGGCACGCACCTCCTCGCCGAGTCGCGCGAAATCGGCGGAGAGGATCGACGGTGCGACGATCAGCGGGTGGGTCATCACTTTGGTTCGTCGGCCCGGTCACGCCACCGGGCGCCATTCGTTAGGGTGCACCACCCGCCATTGGCGGCCGCTGCGCCATAACAGCCCCTCGGCGGCATCCGGACCGGCCGTGCCGGCGGGGTAGAATTCGAGTGGCACGGTCTTGTCATCTCGCCACAGATCGAGGATCGGCTGGACGACCGCCCAGCCGGCTTCGACGCTGTCGGCGCGCTGGAACAACGTCGCGTCACCGATCATGCAGTCGTAGACCAGGGTTTCGTACCCGGTACTTGGCGCGGCGTCGAAGTAGTCCTTGTAGCGGAAATTCATGCGCACGCCGCCGAGCCGTATCTCCGGACCGGGCTTCTTCGCGCCGAATTGCAGCGATATCCCTTCATCGGGCTGGATCTGCAAGGCCAGCACATTCGGGGTCAGGGCGTCGACCGCAGTATCGCGAAACAGCGCGAATGGCACCCGCTTGAACTGGATCGCGATCTCGGTCGTGCGCCGAGCCAAGGACTTGCCGGTCCGCAGATAGAACGGCACGTCGGCCCAGCGCCAATTGTCGATGGCGAGCCGCATTGCGATGTAGGTCTCGGTCATGCTGTCCGGGGCGACGCCTTCCTCATCGCGGTAGGCCTTGACAGGCTGCCCGCGCACGATGCCCGCGCCATATTGGCCGCGCACGACCTGGCGACGCACCTCGTCGAGGTTGAGCGGCACCACAGCTTCGAGCACCTTGTCCTTTTCGGTGCGCACGGCATCGGCGGCGAAGGAATTGGGCGGCTCCATCGCGGTCAGGCTCAGCAGTTGAAAGACGTGGTTCGGGACCATGTCGCGCAGCGCGCCGGTCGCTTCGTAAAAGGCGGCGCGCCGCTCGACCCCGACCGTCTCGGCGACGGTGATCTGGACATGGTCGATATGGTCGCGGTTCCACAATGGCTCGAAAATGCCGTTGGCAAAGCGCAGCGCCATGATGTTCTGAACCGTCTCCTTGCCGAGGAAATGGTCCATCCGGTAGATCTGCGATTCGGACAGCACCTTGAGAATCCGGGCGTCGAGCGCGCGCGCCGATGCGAGATCGGTGCCGAACGGCTTTTCGATGATGACGCGGCGCCAATGGCCGTTGGTTTCTTCCATCAGCCCGGAGGCTGCCAGCCCGTCGATGACCGGGCCGAACAGCGAACTCGCCACCGCAAGATAAAAGATCACATTGCCGCCGGTACCGTGCTCGGTCTCGATCGCCTTGAGCGCCTCGGCAAGGCGCTGGTAGAGCTCGGGCTGGAGCACATTGCCGTCGACATGGGTCATGCGTGCAGCGAGAAAATCCCAGGTTTTCGCGTCGAACGGCTCGGCAACCGATGCCGTTGCCGTGTCCGAGACAAAGCGGCGGACCCCGTCGGCGAGTTCTTCGCGAAAATCCTCGTGCGACTTCTCCGAGCGATCGACGCCGATCAGCGCAAACTTCTCGGACAGCCGGCCGGCCCGGGCCAGGTTATAGAGTGCCGGCATCAAGAGGCGTTTCGTCAGATCGCCGCTGGCCCCGAAGATCACCATCGCGCAGGGCGGCGCCTTGGTGGGGCGCATCACGCGGCCGCCAGCGGGATTGAGCTCCGTATCCATCGCCCGTTGCTATCCTTTCGGCGGCTCCTGGTGGCCGCCAAACTGCTTGCGCATCGCCGACAGGATCTTTTCGGCGAAGGTGTGGTCCTGGCGCGAGCGAAAGCGGGTATAGAGCGCCGCGGACAAGACCTCGGCCGGAACCGCCTGCTCGATCGCCGCCTGTATCGTCCAGCGCCCCTCACCCGAATCCTCGACGTGCCCGGAGAACTCGCTGAGATCGGCATCCTCGGCCAGCGCGATCGCGGTCAGGTCAAGCAGCCAGGACGAGACCACGCTGCCGCGCCGCCAGACCTCGGCGACATCGGCGAGATCGAGCTTGTAGCGCCGATTTTCCGGGACCGCCGGCGAGTTGACGTTGCGCAGGATGTCGAAGCCCTCGGCATAGGCCTGCATCAGGCCGTATTCGATGCCGTTGTGCACCATCTTGACGAAATGCCCGGCACCCGCCGGGCCGCAATAGAGATAGCCCTGCTCGACCCGCGGGTCGCGCCCTGCCCTCCCCGGCGTCCGCTCGATCGAGCCGATGCCCGGCGCCAGCGCGGCGAAGATCAGGTCGAGATGCTCGGCGGCGTCCTTGTCGCCGCCGATCATCATGCAATAGCCGCGCTCCAGGCCCCACACGCCACCGCTGGTTCCGACATCGAGATAGCGGATCCGCTTGGCGTTCAGCATCTCGGCGTGGCGGACATCGTCCTGGAAGAACGAGTTGCCGCCGTCGATCAGGATGTCGGCGGGCTCGAGCAGGCCGGACAGCTCGACGATCGTGCTATGGGTGATTGCACCGGCCGGCAGCATCACCCAGACCGCCCGCGGCTTGTCGAGCTGGCGGACGAAATCGGCGAGGTCCCGGCTCGGTGCCGCCCCCTCCTCCGCCAGACCGTGCACTGCGTCGGTGCTCTTGTCGTAGACGACGCAGCGATGGCCGGCATGCATCAGCCGCCGCACGATGTTGCCGCCCATCCGGCCGAGGCCGATCATCCCGAGCTGCATCGGAGCTCTCCTATTGGCAATGGCGCGCTACGTCAGCGCCTGTGCAAGTGCGCGGCCTAGAGTCTTCAGTCCGGCATCGAGATCGGCCGGCAGATGCACGCGCAGCAGCCGCCGGCCGCGTTCGGCCAGGACGTCGAAATCGCCACGCGCCTGCGCCGCCTTGACCACGCCAAAGCTATAGGCCTGTCCCGGCACGGCGAGATCGGCGGCATCCTCGCAGGTGACCTGCAAGATCACCCCGCTATTCGGCCCGCCCTTGTAGACCTGCCCTGTCGAGTGCAGGAAACGTGGCCCAAAGCCGAGACAGGTCGCGGTTCGCAGTTGATCGCGAATCAGCCGGCGCATCCGCTGCAACGCCTCGATATTTCCCGGATTGCGGTCGATATAAGCGAGCAGCGCCACGTAATCGCCGGCGCCGGCCCGGCCGAGATGCGCCTTGAGCACGCCGGAAAGGCTCGTCGCCCCGGGTTTGAGCGCCGCCGCGTTCGCCGGATCCGCGAACAGGGCGATCCCGTCGCCGGCAAAAAACGGCGCTTCCGGGGGTAGCGCGCCGGATTTCTCATAAGCCGCTGTAAGTTCGCGCGTCTTGATCTTCTGGGCCTCGACGTCGGGCTGGTCGAACGGGTCGATGCCGAGGATCGCGCCGACGACCGCCGTGGCCATCTCCCAGCGGAAGAATTCCTGACCGAGTTGCATCGCCTCCGAGAGGGTGATGCGCACCACCGGCTGCCCGGCGGCTTCGAGCGCCGCGACGGCCGCCTCATGTTCGCCATCCGGATCGGACAGCAGCCGTAGATAGGCGAACAGACGGTCGGCGCCATAGACCGCCGGGGCGCCGACCGGTTCGGCGTCGACCGGGACGATGCCGCGGCCGAGCTTCCCGGTAGATTCGGCCAGAAGCTGCTCGAGCCAGGCGCCCAGCGAGGCAATCCCGGGCGAGGTGATGATTGTCAGCTTGTCGCGGCCCTGGCGCGCCGCGACGCCGAGGATCGCGCCGAGGATGACCCCCGGGTTCTCGATCGGCGGGGCGCTGACCGCGCAGGAGCGCACCATCTCGGCCGCCCGTTCGAGAAATTCCGGCGTGTCGACGCCGATCGCCGCCCCCGGCACCATGCCGAAATCCGACAATACCGAATAGCGCCCGCCGATCGTCGGCTTGCCGTGGAAGACGCCGCGGAACCCCTCGGCCTGCGCCTTTTTCTCGACCGGGGAACCGGGGTCGGTGATCGCGATGAAGTGGTTCGCCGCTTCCGCCTCGCCCAGCCCCGCGCTGGCCCGCTCGTAGAAATATTGCTTGAAGATGTTGGGTTCGAGCGTGCTGCCCGATTTGCTCGACTGGATGAACAGCGTCCGCCGCAGGTCGATCGAGCTTTCGATGCGCCGGATCTGCGCCGGGTCGGTCGAATCGACGATCTGCAATCGCGGGAAGCCCGGCCGGCTGCCCAGGCTGTGCGCGAGTACCTCGGCGCCAAGGCTCGACCCGCCCATGCCGAGCAGCAAGACATCGCTAAAACCGGCGCGCTTGACCTCGGCGGCAAACTCCCCCAGATGACCGGCCGCCTTCAGTTGTTCGTCGACGACCGTGAGCCAGCCGAGCCATTGTGCCTCATCGGTCCCGGTCCACAGCGAGGGGTCGCCCGCCCACAGGCGCCGGACCTTGCCCTCGCTGCGCCACTCTTCGAGCGCCGCCTGGACCGCCTCGTCCAACTCCTTCGGCAGCTTGTAGCTCATTGCGTTGAGCTTGCTGCCGAGGACCGTGCGGCGCTTTTTCTGCACCGCTGCGTAAAGCTGATCGGCGGCGTCGGCGAAGAGGCGCACCCCGTCTTCGACCAGCCGCGAAGTGATCGCGTCGATCGAGATGCCGGCGCCCGGCAGCGCCTCCATAACCACCTGCGCTCCGCCAACATCCTCTTCGAGGCTCGCGCGCGCCCGGCCGTGGTCGCGGAAAGCATCCATCGTCGCCGGCGGCATCGTGTTGACGGTGTTCGCGCCGATCAGCTCCTCGACATAAAGGACGTCGCTGTACACCCGGTTCTTGGTTCCGGTGCTGGCCCACAACAGGCGCTGCGACTGCGCCCCCTGTTGTGCCAGACGCTGCCAGCGCTCGTCGCTGAAGAGCTGCTGGTAGAGCCGGTAGGCGAGTTTGGCGTTGGCGATCGCAATCTTGCCCTTGAGCGCGGCGAGACGCTGTTTTTCGCCTGCATCGGCAACGGCGGCGATCCGCTTGTCGAGCGCCTCGTCGACCAGCGTATCGATGCGGCTGACGAAAAAGCTCGCGACGCTCGCCACCTTGTGCGGGTCGCCGCCCTTGGCGACGAAATCCTCCAGGCCGGAAATGTAGGCGTCGGCGACCGCGGCGTAGACCTTTTGCGAGAACAACAGCGTGATGTTGACGTTGATGCCCTCGCCGATCAGCGTGCGGATCGCCGGCAACCCCGGCCCGGTGGCGGGGACCTTCACCATCAGATTGCGGCGGCCGACGTTGCGCCACAGCCGGCGCGCCTCTTCGATCGTCTCGTGGGTCTGCATTGCCAAATAGGGCGAAACCTCCATCGAGATATAGCCGTCGCGCCCCTGGGTCTGCTCATAGACCGGGTTCAGCGCGTCGGCGCCCTCTCGGATGTCGCCGATCGCCAGACCCTCGAACAGCGCGCCGGGGTCGAGATCGGCGGCTGCCTCGGCGGCGGCGATCAGCGCGTCGTAATCATCGCCATGCCCGATTGCTTTCTCGAAGATCGACGGGTTCGAGGTGACCCCCCTGACCCCGTCTTCGGCGATCAGCCGGGCGAGCGCGCCGCTCTTCAAGAGATCGCGGCTGACAAAGTCGAGCCATACCGATTGGCCATATTCCTGAAGCATCCTCAGCGGATTGGTCATCTTGTCACCTTCCTGCCGCCAAGCGGGTTCGCAGCCGGCCCTGCTGGCCCTCGCCGGTTATCGGTGCGATCATCCGGCCGCCCCCGTCACGGATGGGGTGCTGGGAAATAACGCAGCGCCGCTAGTATGCCCACCGCGATCACGAGCATCCCGCCGCATTTGATAGTCAGGCGCTGTTCCAGATCACGCAAATCCACCTTCGTGGCAATTTCAGCCCCTCCGACGGCTTCGGCAAGCGCTTCGGCGGCGGCTTCGGCGTGGTCAGGCGTAAACCCAGCCTTGTCGCGCAGCTGCCGGGCGAGCTTCAGGGTATCAAACGGAACAACGGTCACAGGTTCAGCTCGGCAGGGCTGATCATGTCACAGGATATAGCATCGGCGAGGCGCCCGCGCACCCCGGCGTTTTACTCACTCACCCCTGCGGAGCATGCGGTCAGTCGGCGTAGTCCGGCTCGCTGCGGTCGAGCAGCCGCTTCAGCGCGGCGAAATGGTGCTCGCAGGCCGGCTTGCCGCCATACACCGGGGAAGTGGCGTATTGCCGCAAGGTGCGCGCCACGATATGCGGCGGCACTTCCCTGAGCGGGCGCCCGGTCCACATCGCATAAAGCTGCACCTGGCAGGCGCGCTCGAAATAGTAGAGCCGGTCATAGGCCTCCGCGACCGTTTCGCCACAGGCAATGACGCCGTGATTGGCCATCACCAGCACCGAGCATTCCGCGCCGAACACCCGCGCCAGCCGCTCGCCTTCGGCCGGATCGAGGGCGATGCCGGCGTATTCGTCGTCGTAAGCGACGGTGTCGAGAAATCCGATCTCGGTCTGGCCGATGGCGGCGAGGCGTGGCTCGGCGAGACGGGCGAGCGCACTGGCGAACGGCATGTGGGTGTGCAGCACGCAGGCGTGCCTCGGTATCAAGCGATGGATCGGGGCGTGGATGCAGAAGCCCGAGCGCTCGAGCTCGCCCTCCCCGCTCAGCACCGTGCCGTCATAGCCGACCTCCATCAGGACGCTCGCCGTCACCTCCGACCAATGCAGCCCGAACGGGATCTGGTAGTAGCGATCGTCCTTGCCCGGCACGGCCAATGTGAAATGGTTGAAGATGCCCTCGCTGAAGCCGTGGGTCACGGCGAGGCGATGCGCCGCCGCGAGGTCGACCCGTGCCTGCCATTCCGCCGCATCAGTGGCGCCGCGCTCGCGCTTTGACTCAACCAGTCTCATCTCGGACCTTCCTTGGTCATCATTGCGAGCGACGCTCAGCAATCTCCGGGCCGACTCTGCTTCGGTCGAGGGCCGAAGCCTACGCCCGGGCGGTCACGATCGCCGCGAAATAATCGTCGACGGCGCGCGCCAGCCCGTGCGCGAGACGCTGCTGGTGGGCGCGCTGCGGCAGCAATCGCTCATCGGTGGGGTTGGAGAGGCAGCCGAGCTCGACCAGCGCGGAGGGCATATCGGGCGCGGTCAGCACGGCAAATCCGGCCGCGCGATGCGGCGTCTCAAGCAGCGGCACGGCGCGGCCCAGCTCCTCGACAACTGCACGCGCGAGCGTCAGCGACCGATTATTGGTCTGCCGGCGCGCCAGATCGAGGAGGATCGCACCGATCACGCGGGGCTGGCGCGACAGGTGTACCCCGGCGACGAAATCGTCCTTGTTCTCGCGGATCGCGAGCGCCGCGGTATCGCGGTCGGAGGCCTGGTTCGCCTCGAGCTGGCGCGCCAACTCGCGTGCGGTCGGGAGCGTCAAATTCTTTTCGTAGATCCCGTGCGGGCTGATGGCCCCCGGATCGACCCCGCCATGGCCGGGATCGAGCGCGACGATTCGGGGATGTGTCCGCGGGTTCCGCGACCTGCCTTTAGCCGGCAGTTGCGCGCGGATCGGGCCGATCGGGCCGATACCCGCAGCAATCCCGGCGGCCAGCGCCAGCAACGCGCGCCGGGCAATCAGTGTGTCCCGCATATCCCCCACCCCCCACAGCGCCCGCCGGGACAGCGGGCAGCTGGTCAGCCAAGACTAATCAGGTGCGCAGCGGTTCGAGAATGCTGACGAAATTGGCGACCGCGGCGCCGCCCATGTTGAGAATGCCGGCGAGCGCGGCGCCGGGGATCTGCATGTCGCCGGCCTGACCGGTGACCTGCATCGAGGCCAGCACATGCATCGAGACGCCGGTGGCGCCGACCGGGTGGCCCTTCGATTTGAGACCGCCCGAGGGGTTGACCGGCAATCTTCCGTCCTTTTCGGTCCAGCCTTCGAGGATGGCGCGCGCCCCCTCGCCTCGCGGCGCGAGGCCCATCGCCTCGTACTCGATCAATTCGGCGATCGTGAAGCAGTCATGGGTCTCGACGAGGTCAAGATCGTCGAGGCCGAAGCGGGCGGCGGCCAGCGCCTTCTTCCAGGCCAGCGCCGGGCCGTCAAACGCCAAGATGTCGCGCCGGCTCATCGGCAGGAAGTCGTTGACCTGCTCGGCGGCGCGGAACGCCACCGCCTTTTTCAGCGACAGCGCGGTCGCCGTGTCGGCCAGCACCACCGCCGCCGCGCCGTCCGACACCAGCGAGCAATCGGTGCGCTTCAGCGGCCCGGCGACAATCGGGTTCTTGTCGGAGACATTGCGGCAGAACTCATAACCGAGGTCGCGGCGCATTTGCGCCAGCGGGTTGGCGACGCCGTTCTTATGATTTTTTGCGGCGATGCGCGCCAGCGCGTCCGACTGGTCGCCGTAGCGCTGGAAATATTTCTGCGCGATCTGGCCGAAGATCCCGGCGAAGCCGCCCTCGATCTGGTCCTCCTCCTTGCGGTACGAGGCGCGCAGCAACAGGTCGTTGACCTCAGCGCCCGACACCTCGGTCATTTTCTCGACGCCGACGACGAGCACCAGGCGCGCCTTGCCGGCGGCGATCGTGTTGAGCCCCATATGGATCGCCGCCGAGCCCGTGGCACAGGCGTTCTCGACCCGGGTCGCCGGCTTGAAGCGAAACGATGGGTCGGCCTGGAAGACCAGCGAGGCGGGAAATTCCTGCTTCACGAAGCCGCCGTTCATCGTGCCGAGATAGACCGAATCGATGTCGGCGGCAGCCACCCCCGCATCGGCGAGCGCGCCCTCTACCACCTCGACGATCAGCGATTCGACGTCCCGCCCGTCATGCTTACCGAACTTGGTGTGTGCCCACCCGACGATGCACCCGGTCATCATGATCTCCACCAATTGCCGGCGCGACGATAGCAAGCCGCCGCGCCGCGCTCTATCCTGATATGGGAATTCTGCGAGGGAGCAACATGGCGGAAAGCCCCGATACAATCACGATCCGCCGTCCCGACGATTGGCACGTCCATTTCCGTGACGGGGCGATGCTGCGGACGGTGCTTCCCTTCACCGCGCGCCAGTTCGCGCGCGCTATCGTTATGCCGAATCTAGTGCCGCCGGTCAGCGACGTCGCGGCGGTGCGCGGCTATCGCGACCGCATCATCGCCGCCGTGCCGGGTGGGGCGAGCTTCACCCCGTTGATGACCTGCTACCTGACCGATACGAGCGACGCGGGCGAGGTTGCGCGCGGCCATGAAGAGGGCGTCTTCACCGCCGTCAAGCTCTACCCGGCGCTTGCGACGACCCATTCGGCGCACGGCGTCACCTCGCTCGACCGGGTCATGCCGGTGCTCGAATGTATGGCCGGGCGCGGCATGCCATTATTGATCCACGGCGAGGTGACCGACCCGGAAATCGACATCTTCGACCGCGAAGCCGTGTTCATCGAGCGCGTGCTCGATCCGCTATGCCGGCGGCTCCCCGAGCTGCGCATCGTCCTCGAACACGTCACGACCGAGGATGCGGTTGTCTACGTCGCCGCGGGAGGCGCCAATCTGGCAGCCACGATCACCGCCCATCACCTGATCATCAACCGCAACGCGCTGTTTGCCGGCGGCATCCGGCCGCATCTCTATTGCCTGCCGATCGCCAAGCGCGAGAGGCACCGCCGCGCCCTGCGCCGCGCCGCGACCTCCGGCGCTTCCGCCTTCTTCCTCGGCACCGACAGCGCGCCGCACGCGATCCCGACCAAGGAGACCGCCTGCGGTTGCGCCGGGATTTTCACCGCCCCGGCAGCGCTCGAACTCTACGCCGAGGTGTTCGAGGAGGAAGGCGCCCTCGACCGTTTCGAAGCCTTTGCCGCGCTGAACGGGCCGACCTTCTACCGACTGCCGGTCAATGAGACCCAAATGACCTTGCGCCGCGAGAAGTGGACCGTGCCCGATCGCGTCGGTGAAGGCGCCGACGCTGTCGCCCCATTCCGCGCCGGCGAGATCTTGCGCTGGCGGATCGCCGACTAAGCGTGCCTATATTGTTTTTACCCGACTACTTAGGAGCTTGAGAGAGAAGAAAAATGCTCAAGGAACTTTTGATTACGACAGTTGCCACTATCTTTAGCGGTCTCGTTACGGCGGCCATAATCTCGTCTATTAAAGCCCCGGAGACCTCACACGTTACTGTACGATACAACGCCATTGAAGTTCCGAATCCATTAACTTCCAATTTACAGGAGAGTGATAAATTCAAGGACTATTTAAGCAAGTTGACGTCTCCCCTTCCACTCGTTTTGTTTAACAAGATCAGATTCACCAGCGCGCTTACACTTGTCTCGATCAACATCAGGAACGCCACAGCTCAACGTTCGGGCCCGATCGATATTTCGCTGCCGGATGTCGCTCTATGGTATCTACAAAAGGGCGACCCAGCCTATTCCGCGGAGAGTAAGCTGTCGATCAACGCCATAGATCCGAACGAAACACGTGACATTTTGGCGATAACGCAACGTTCTTCCACCCACACAGCCCCGCGAATCCTGGAAGGAGGGCGAAGCCTAGAAACATCTTCCCTGAGCGTTGATGATTACGATGACCCGTTCGGTCTGGCCAAAGCTGTTATGTCGTGGCCGTTTTTGGCCATCTTCGCATTCCCTATGGCAATTTTGCTCGCGATCATACTTCTTCTGCTGATGGTGATCACCCTCATCTCAAACTACAATATCGGTCTACGTGCCCGAATAACATCCAAGGAGGATATTAGAAGAATGAGGGAGCTGATTACGTACATAGATCAGAATGTTCCAGAGAAAGCATAGCCCACTGGCTGCGACTGAGGCGGAGTGAGCGCGATGGATGCGTGGTGGCAGTGCGAGGTCCCCTATCCGTTCGTTCCGCGCGTGGTGCTCGATGCGGCCCAATCGGTACGCGGTAGCCTGCCCAACCGCTATTGCGACCCGCGCATCGCCGCCGATCTGTTCGAGGAGGTCATCGACGAATTCCTGTTGTGCGACGATCTCGGCCTCAATGTATTGGCGATCGAGCACCATGCCGGGATCAATTCGCTGTTGGGCGCCAACCCGATGCTGGTCGGGATCTTGGCGCGGCAGACCCGAAAGGCGCGGATTCTCTCGCTCGGTACGTTGGTGTCGCTGCGCGAGGACCCGGTGCGGGTCGCCGAGGAATACGCCACGGCCGACGTCATTTCGCGCGGCCGTCTTGAGATCGGCTTTGTCAAATCGGGCGGCACCGAGATGCCCTCGGCCAACGCCAACCCGGTGCGCAACGAGGAGCGCTATTGGGAAGCGATCGACCTGATCCGGAAGGTGCTCTCCTCGCGTGATGGGCCGTTCAGCTGGGAGGGCAAACACTTCACCCACCGCCATGTCAACATCTGGCCGCCGCCCTACCAAGAGCCGCACCCGCGGATGTGGTCGGCGACCGGCGATCCCCGGAGCGCCGCGGAGGTAGGACGGCGCGGCATGACCCATGTGCTGGTGCTGCGCGGGATCGACGGCACCCGCCGCGCCTATGCCGCCCACCGCCAAGCGCGCGCAGAGGCCGGATTGCCACCGGTCACCACCGACAATTTCGCCTACGCCGCCTTTGTCTATGTCGGCGACACCGAGGAAGAGGGAAAGCGGGTCGGCAGCAAGCTCCTGTGGTTTCTCAACACCAGTCTCAAATCGGCGCCGCAGCATTCGCGCTTCATGCCCGGCACCGCACCGCCGGAGACGGCACCGCAGGTCTGGCGCGACCAGTCGCGCGGCAATGGCGCTGGCCCCAATCTGACTAACGCCGAGAAGGGCGTCGCCCCCTCGGCCCAGCAGAATGCGCGGCGGCTGATGTCATTGACCGCCGAGGAGGCGATGGCGATGGGCATCCTCTTTGTCGGCAACCCCGACAGCGTCCACCGCCAGATCATGGAGTTCTACGACAAGGTCGGCGGCTTCGGCCATCTGAGCCTGGTCGGCCGCTCGGGCTTCATGACCCACCCCGAATTCGAGGCGGTTTGACCGTTCGGCGCTGGCACTTGCGGCACGATGGATTCCGGCCTTCGCCGGATGACAAGGGAGTGGGGAGCGGCCTTGCCGCCCCTCCGCCGTCTCCCTATAGTCCCGGCCTCATGCAGCAATACGCGTTCGCGCACCGGCACCTGCTCGGCATCGAGGGGCTGAGCCGCGAGGATATCGAGCACATCCTCGATCTCGCCGACACCTATGTCGAGCTGAGCCGCCAGGCCGACAAGAAAACCACGCGGCTGCGCGGCCGCACGCTGATCAACTGCTTTTTCGAGAACTCGACCCGCACCCGCACCTCATTCGAGGTCGCCGGCAAGCGGCTCGGCGCCGACGTCATCAACATGGCGGTCGCGGTCAGCGCGATGCGCAAGGGCGAGACCCTGATCGACACGGCCATGACCTTGAATGCGATGCACCCCGACGTGCTGGTCGTGCGCCACCCGGAATCGGGTGCCGTGCAGCTGCTCTCGGAAAAGGTCGACTGCGCGGTCATCAACGCCGGCGACGGCGGCCATGAGCACCCGACCCAGGCCTTGCTCGACGCGTTGACCATACGCCGCCGCAAGGGTGGGCTCGGCGGCCTCGCCGTGGCGATCTGCGGCGACGTCTTACACAGCCGGGTCGCCCGCTCGAACATCGCGCTCCTCAACGTGATGGGCGCGCGGGTCCGGGTGGTGGCGCCGCGCACCTTGCTGCCGGCCGAGATCGAACGCCTCGGGGTCGAGGTGTTCCACGACATGACGGCTGGCCTCAGGGACGTGGACATCATCATGATGCTGCGGCTGCAGATCGAGCGGATGCATGGCTCATTCATCCCGTCGACCCGCGAATACTTCCATTTCTTCGGGCTCGATTACGCCAAGCTCAAACTGGCCAAGCCCGACGCGCTGATCATGCATCCCGGGCCGATGAACCGCGGCGTCGAGATCGGCAGCGAGGTCGCCGACGACATCGATCGCAGTCTCATCCGCCAGCAGGTCGAGATGGGGGTCGCCGTGCGCATGGCCTGCCTCGAAATCCTGACCGGTGCATCCGGCAACAACCCGCCGATCCAGTAGCGATGATCGTTTCAGCGCAAGCCCCCACCCTAACCCTCCCCCGCGTGCGGGGGAGGGTTAGGGTGGGGGCTGAGGTCATGACAACGGCGCGCCGCCTCTACCGCAACGCCCGCCTGATCGATCCCGAAAGCGGGCTAGACGCGCCCGGCGATCTCCTGGTCGAGGACGACCGGATCGCGGCGCTCGGCGGAAAGTTTGGCGAGGCCGTCGGCGACCACGTCGAGATCGTCGATCTCGCGGGGCTCTGCCTCGCGCCCGGCCTCGTCGACATGCGCGTCCAGCTGCGCGAGCCCGGCGCCGAGCACATGGAGTCGATCGAGAGCGGCGGTCAGGCCGCCGCTGCCGGTGGGGTCACCACGATGGTGGCGCTGCCCAACACCGAGCCGCCGGTCGATGATTTGTCGGTCGTCGAGTTCCTCGCCCGCCGTGCCCGCGAAGTAAAGCTCGCCAAAATCTACACCTACGCCGCCGCCACCAAGGGGCTGGCCGGGCGCGAGCTGACCGAGATCGGCCTCTTGGCGGCCAATGGCGCGGTCGGCTTCACCGACGGGGTCAAGGCGATCGCCGACGCGCTGGTCATGCGCCGGGTGCTGGCCTATGCCCGCAGCTTCGATCAGCTTGTCCTCCAGCATCCCGAGGAACCGAGCCTGGCTGGCGCTGGCGAGGTCACCGAGGGCGAAATCGCCACAAGGCTCGGCCTCCCGGCGATCACGCCGATGGCGGAGGTGATCATGGTTGAGCGCGATCTGCGCCTGGTCGAATTGACCGGCGCGCGTTATCACGTCGCCCATGTCTCGACCGCGGCCGCGATCGCGGCGATCCGACTTGCCAAGGACGCGGGGCTCCCTGTGACCTGCGACACCGCGCCCCCTTATTTCATCTTGAACGAGACCGCGATCGGCGATTACCGGACCTTTGCCAAGCTGTCGCCGCCCTTGCGCAGCGAGACCGACCGCCGCGCCGTCGTCGAGGGCTTGCGCGACGGCACGATCGACGCGATCGCCAGCGATCATGCGCCATGGGACCAGGATTCCAAGCGCCTGCCGTTCAGCTCGGCGAGCTATGGCATCGTCGGGCTGGAGACGCTGCTGCCGCTCTCGCTCGAGCTCTATCACAACCACCACCTTGATCTGCTCGAGGTGCTGCGCCGCCTGACGGTCAACCCGGCGCGCATTCTCGGCTTCGCGGTCGGCCGCCTGAGGCCGGGCGCGCCGGCCGATTTGGTGGTCTTCGACCCCGACGCGCCATGGCGCATCCGCACCGACGAGTTCCGCTCCAAATCGAAAAACGCCCCGTTCGACGGCCGCCCGGTGCAAGGCCGCGTCGAGCGCACCGTGGTCGACGGCCGCACGATCTTTCTGCGGCAGGGCTGAGGGTGATAGCGGTGCGCTCACCTCATCGAGATTGCTTCGCTTCGCTCGCAATGACTGCCAAATGGGTTGTCATTGCGAGGAGCGCAGCGACGAAGCAATCTCGACAGCCATGACCACCATCTTCGCCGCCGCCCTGATCGGCTATCTCCTCGGCTCGATCCCGTTCGGCCTGGTGCTGACCCGGCTCGCTGGGCTCGGCGATATCCGCCAGATCGGCTCCGGCAGTATCGGCGCGACCAATGTCCTGCGCACCGGCAGCAAGACGCTCGCCGCGCTGACGCTCGCCTTCGATCTGCTGAAGGGCTCGGCCGCGGCGCTGATCGGCGGCGCGTGGAGCGCCGAGGCGGCGTTGGCCGGTGGAGCGGCGGTCGTCGTCGGCCATATGTTCCCGGTATGGCTGGGGTTTCGCGGCGGCAAAGGGGTGGCGACGGCGCTCGGCGTGCTGCTCGTGCTGGCCTGGCCGGTGGCGCTGCTCGCCGCGCTCTTGTGGCTCGTGACGCTTGCAATCTTCCACTATTCCTCGCTGGCCGCGCTGATCGCAGCGGTGGCCTGCATCGCCCTCGCCGCGCTTCTTGTCGACCCCGCGCGTGCCGCCCTGATCGCCCTGATCGCGCTGCTCGTCATCCTGCGCCATCATGAGAATATACGGCGCCTGCTGGCCGGCACCGAGAGCCGGATCTCCTTCGGGAAAGGCTGAGAGAGCCCTGGCCGCGCGCGACCTCGAACCGCAGGAACGCCTCGACTGGCTGCGCTTGAGCCGGAGCGAGGGCGTCGGGCCGGTCACCTTCTACGCTCTCCTGCGCCGCTTCGGCTCGGCCGCTTCCGCGCTCGACGCGCTGCCGCGCCTGTCCCGGCCGGCGGTCGCGATGAGCCGGCGCGACGCCGAGCGGGAACTGGCGGCGGTCGACCGGCTTGGCGGGCGCCTGGTCTGCTGGGGCGAGCCGCTTTATCCGAGCGCCCTTGCTGCGGTTGACGATGCGCCGCCGATGTTGACCGTGCTCGGCCGCCCGGAAATGCTCCCCCGGCTGATTCTCGCCCCGATGGTCGCGGTGGTCGGGGCGCGCAACGCCTCGGCCAATGGCCGCCGCCTCGCCCGCGACCTGGCCGCCGAGTTGGGCGAAGCCGGGATCGTCGTCGTTTCCGGGCTGGCCCGCGGGATCGATGCGGCGGCACATCTCGGGGCGCTGGAAACGGGTTCGGTCGCGGTCGTCGCCGGCGGCGTCGACATTGTCTATCCGGAAGAGAATCGCGGGCTGCACGATGCGCTCGCGCGCGACGGCGCGATCCTCGCCGAAATGCCGCTCGGGACCGAGCCGCAGGCGCGGCATTTCCCGCGCCGCAACCGCATCATCTCGGGGCTCGCACTCGGCATCGTCGTGGTCGAAGCGGCGGCGAAATCGGGCTCGCTGATCACCGCGCGTTATGCGCTGGAGCAGGGCCGCGAGGTCTTCGCCGTGCCGGGCTCGCCGCTCGACCCGCGCAGCCGCGGCGCCAATGACCTCCTGCGCAACGGGGCGACCCTGACCGAAACCGCCGCCGACATCCTGGCTCAGTTCGGGCCGCTGCTGCAGGGCCGGCCGCCGATTCGCGAGATTGCGCCGGCCCAGTCCCGCCCACCGCTGTTGCCGCCCGCTCCGCCGAGGGCAGTGATGCCGGCAATGCCGGCCGCGAGCGCCCCACTCAGCGAGGATGCCGCGCTCGACTTGATCATCGAAAAGCTCAGCCCGACCCCGGTCGCGGTTGACGAACTGGTGCGCCAGTGCCAATTGTCAGCCGCGGCGGTCGCGACCCTGCTGCTCGAGCTGGAACTCGCCGGCCGCGTCGAGCGCCATCCTGGCAATCTGGTCTCGCTCCGCTAACTGACCCTCAGCGCCGCTTTTTTTGAATGTCCCGCATGAACGTCGTTGTCGTCGAGTCGCCGGCCAAGGCAAAGACCATCAACAAATATCTCGGGCGGGACTACAAGGTCATCGCCAGCTACGGCCATATCCGCGACCTGCCGGCAAAGGACGGCTCGGTCCTCCCCGATTCGGATTTTGCGATGTCGTGGGAAGTCGACGGCAAGTCCGAGAAACATATCAAGGAGATCGCCCAGGCGCTGCGCGGCGCCGATCGGCTGTTCCTCGCCACCGATCCCGACCGCGAGGGCGAGGCAATCTCCTGGCATGTGCGCGAGGTGCTGAAGGCGCGCCGCGCCTTAAAGGATGTCGACGTCAAGCGGGTCGTGTTCAACGAGGTGACGCGCAACGCCGTGCTCGACGCCTTCCGCCACCCGCGCGAGATTGACGGCGAGCTGGTCGAAGCCTACCTCGCCCGCCGTGCGCTCGATTACCTCGTCGGCTTTACGCTATCGCCGGTGCTGTGGCGCAAATTGCCCGGCAGCCGCTCGGCCGGCCGCGTGCAATCGGTCGCTCTGCGCCTCGTATGCGAGCGCGAAGCCGAGATCGAAGCGTTCCGCCCGCGCGAATACTGGACGATCGAGGTCGAGTTCCAGACCGAGGCGGGCGACCGTTTTACCGCGCGGCTGTCTCATCTCGACGGCAAGAAGCTCGACCGCTTCGACCTCGACAGCGAGACGAAAGCCCGCGCCGCCGCCGCGGCGATACTCGCCGCCGGCAGTTTCAGCGTCGCCTCGGTCGAGCATCGCGAGGTGCACCGCAACCCGTTTCCGCCCTTCACCACCTCGACCCTTCAGCAGGAAGCCTCGCGCAAGCTCGGCTTCGGCGCAAGCCGGACGATGCGGGTTGCGCAGCGGCTTTACGAGGGCATCGACCTCGAGGGCGACACGGTCGGCCTCATCACCTATATGCGCACCGATGGCGTCGCGATCGCCGCCGAGGCGATCGCCGCCGCGCGCGCGCTGATCGGCAGCGAGTTCGGCCCACGCTATGTGCCGAACCAGCCCAGGCTCTACCGCAGCCCGGCCAAGAACGCGCAGGAAGCACACGAGGCGATCCGCCCGACCGACCTCGCCCGCAAGCCCGGCGATGTCGTCCGCCACCTCGACAACGACCATCGCCGGCTCTACGAGCTGATCTGGAAACGCACGGTGGCGAGCCAGATGGAATCGGCGCTGCTCGACCAGGCGAGCGTCGACATCGCCAACCAGAGCGGCCGCCTGCGGCTACACGCGACCGGCTCGGTCGTGTTGTTCGACGGGTTCCTCAAACTTTACCAGGAAGACCGCGACGACGCGGCCGAGGAGGACTGCGAAGGCCGGCGCCTGCCGAATATGCGCGAACGCGAGCGCCTCGCGCGCGGCGCCGTCGACCCGGCGCAGCATTTCACTCAGCCGCCGCCGCGCTACTCCGAGGCGAGCCTCGTCAAGAAGCTCGAAGAGCTCGGCATCGGCCGCCCCTCGACCTATGCCTCGATCCTCCAGGTTCTGCAGGACCGCGAATATGTAAAGCTCGACAAGCGCCGCTTTGTGCCGGAGGACCGCGGCCGGCTGGTCACCGCCTTCCTGACCAGCTTTTTCGAGCGCTATGTCGAATACAACTTCACCGCGGACCTCGAAAACCAGCTCGACGAGGTTTCCGGCGGGCGGGTCGATTGGAAGCAGCTGCTGCGCGATTTCTGGCGCGATTTCTCGTCCGCGGTCGCCGGCACCAAGGATCTGACGATCAAATCGGTGCTCGAAGCGCTCGACGCCGAGCTCGGCCGACATTTCTTTCCCGATGACGGCCCCGACAACACCACCGGGCGCGACCCGCGCCTCTGCCCGGGCTGCGGCAAGGGCCGCCTCTCCTTGAAGCTCGGCCGCTTCGGCGCCTTTATCGGCTGCTCCAACTACCCGGAATGCCGTTACACCCGCGCCTTCGGGGCCGAGACCGAGGCCGAGCCCAGCGGCGCCGACCTGGTGCTCGGCAGCGACCCGGCAAGCGGCCAGAGCGTCGCCATGAAGAAGGGCCCCTACGGGCATTATCTCCAGCTCGGCGAGGGCGACAACGGCAGTAAGCCGAAGCGAGTCGCGCTGCCGCGCGGGCTGAAGCCGGCCGATATCGATCTCGACACCGCGCTGCGCCTCTTGGCGCTGCCGCGCGAGATTGGCCATCACCCCGAGACGCGCGAGTCGATCACGGCCGGGATCGGCCGGTTCGGCGCCTACATCAAGCACGGCTCCGCGTTTACTTCGCTCGGCGCCGATGACGATGTGCTGACAATCGGTCTCAATCGGGCGGTGACGCTGTTGGCCGAAGCCAAGAACGGGGCGCGGCGCGGGCCGCAATTGCTGCGCGAGCTCGGCCCTCATCCGGCGGGCGGCGCGGTCCCGCTCTATCGTGGGCGCTACGGGCCCTATGTCAGCCATGACGGCATCATCGCCTCGTTGCCGAAAGCCGCCGATCCTGACGGGTTCACGCTCGAAGCGGCGGTGGCGCTGCTCGCAGCGCAACGAGCCAAGGGCAAGCCCCGACGCGCGGCCCGCAAAACTGCGCCGGCCGCCAGCGGCAACGGCGCAACAAAGCCGGCCTCGAAGCGCGCCAAGCCAAAGCCACGGGCGAAGGCCGCCGCGAAAAAGCCGGTCCGGCGACGCCCGGCCTGAGATGGTGAACTGGAGCAGCAGCGTGCGTCCTTCGAGACGCTCGCTGCGCGGACTCCCTCAGGATGAGGCTAAGTTGTCAATGCCACGCACAAATATTCCTCATCCTGAGGAGGCGCGGAGCGCCGTCTCGAAGGACGCATGGTCAGTTCTGCAGCAATAACGTGGGCGCTATTCTTTACATCCTGCACTGCTCCGACGGGTCGTATTACGCGGGGACGACGCGGGATAGCTTGGGAAAGCGCGTCAGCGAACACCAGGCCGGCACCCACGGCGGCTATACCGCCTATCGGCGCTCGGTGAAGTTGGTGTTCCAGCAGGCTTTCGACCACATCGAAGATGCCATCGCCGCCGAGCGTCAGATCAAGGGCTGGCGTCGGGAGAAGAAGGAGGCGCTGATCCGCGGCGATTTTGCGGCGCTTTCGTTGCTGGCCAGCCGGGCCGAGCGAGCTGAGATTGAGTCGTCGCCGAAGTAATCCGCCGGCCCTCCCGTCGGCCGAGGCGCTGATCGAATTCCTGCGCGACAATCCGGGTGCGCTCGGCACGCGCGAGATTGCCCGCGCGTTCGGGCTGGGGCCGGCCGAGCAGCCGGCATTGCGCGACATGCTGCGGCGGGTTGGGCGCTCCGGGGAACTGGTGCGCGCCGCAAGCCGCAAATTCGTTGCCGGGCCGGCGCTTCCCGAGATCATGCCGGTCGAGCGGGCCGGCAGCGATGCCGACGGCGTGCCGCTAGCCCGGCCGGTTGCCTGGTCGGCAAGTGGCGAGCCGCCGAACTTTCGCCTGATTGGCGCAGCCGGCGAAGAGCTCGCACCAGGCGAGCGCGCGCTGGCGCGGCTGATCCCCCGCGGCTCGGGCGAGATCGAGGCTGAAATCATCCGCCGCCTCGACGAGACAGCGAACCGCATCGTCGGTGTCTTCCACCGGACGCGCGATGGCGGCGAAATCATCCCCGTCGACCGCCGGGACAAGGGCGAGTACCGGGTGCTCGGCCATGACGCGGCCGGGCTTGCCGATGACGAGCTGGTAGTCGCCGAGGAACTGCCGTCGCGCCGCTTCGGCAAACGCGCCCGCATCCTCGACCGCCTCGGCCCGGCGAATGCGCCTGGGGCGATCAGCCGGATGACGATCGCCGCGTTCGAGATCCCCACCGAGTTTCCGCCCGCCGCGCTCGCCGAGGCCGCCGCCGCGCGGCCGGCTGATCCGGCCGGCCGCGCCGATCTGCGCGGGCTGGCACTGATCACGATCGACGACAGCGACGCGCGTGATTTCGACGATGCGGTGTGGACCGAGCCCGATGCGGATCCGGCCAATCCCGGCGGCTGGCACACCGTCGTCGCGATTGCCGATGTCAGCGCCTATGTCGCCCCCGGCAGCGCGCTCGACCGCGAGGCGCTCCGCCGTGGCAACTCGGTCTATTTCCCCGACCGCGTCGTGCCGATGCTGCCGGAGGCGCTGTCCAACGATTTGTGCTCGCTGGTACCAGGCGCCGACCGGCCCTGCCTCGCCGTGCACCTGTGGATCGACGCCACCGGGCATAAGCGGCGGCACCGCTTTGAGCGCGCGATCATGCGCTCGGCGGCCCGGCTGACCTACGATGCGGTCCAGGCGGCGCATGACGGGCGCCAGGGCGACCCCTTCCCGCTCGCCGCGGAACGGCTGACGGCGCTCTATGGTGCCTTCGCGGCGCTTGATCGGATGCGACAGGCGCGCGGCGCGCTGACGCTCGACCTTGCCGAGCACCGCGTCGTGCTCGACGGCGACAGCCGCCCGATCGCGGTCATCCCGCGGACCCGGCTGGACAGCCACCGGCTGATCGAGGAATTCATGATCCTCGCCAACATCGCCGCCGCCGAGGAGCTCGAATCGCGGCGTCAGGCCTGCCTCTACCGCGTGCATGACCAGCCCGACCCGGAAAAGCTGGCGGCCCTGCGCGATTTCCTCGACGAGTTGGGGATTCCCGGCCTTGCCTTGGCAAAGGGCCAGGTCGTCCGGCCGGAGCTGTTCAACCGCGTCCTGGCGCGCGCGGCCGGACGGCCGGAGGTCGCGATGATCAACGAGCTGGTGCTGCGAGCCCAGGCCCAAGCCGTCTACAGCCCAAACAATCTCGGCCATTTCGGTCTCGCCTTGCCGCGCTACGCCCACTTCACCTCGCCGATCCGGCGCTATGCCGATCTCGTCGTGCATCGCGCTCTCCTCGCCGGATCGACGCCGACCCGCGAAGGCGGGGAGGCTTTGACCGCCATTGCCGAGCACATCTCGACGACCGAGCGGCGCGCGGCTTCGGCCGAACGCGCCGCGCTCGACCGCTATCGCGCGAGCCTGCTCGGCGGCGCGATCGGCACAGTGTTCGCCGGGCGAATCACCGGGGTCGCCTCGTTCGGCCTCTTTGTGACGCTGCCGGAGAGCGGCGCCGACGGGCTCATCCCGATATCGAGCCTGCCTTCGGATTATTACGACCACGAGGCCGCGCGCCACCGGCTCGTCGGCCGGCGCTCCGGTCGCGTCTTCGCGCTCGGCGATGCTGTGACGGTCACCCTGGTCGAAGCCGACCCGATCGGCGGCCGACTGGTTTTCCGGATCGAGGGCGAGTCTTTCGCGCGGTCGCAATTCGCGGCGATGCGCCCGCGGCGTGGCTTGTACCGCCGGCGGCGCTGATCGGCTTAATCGAAAGCATTGAACCCGTCACCCCCGCGAAAGCGGGGGTCCAGGGCTAGCGCCGCAGCGGCTGACCTGGATCCCCGCTTCCGCGGGAATGACGAACTTCGGAGCGCCAGCGCGTGTTGATCGCAATCGCGGGGCGCTCTACTCTCTTGCGTGTGCGAGGGGGCGCCGTCCCATCGTGCGCCCGTCAGTGAACACGCGAGCCAGGGAGTTACCGATCCGCGCGCTGCTGTATCTGCGGCCGGCCGCGTGGGCGGGCCTCGTTCTGAGCTTGTTGACACTTGCCGGCTGCGGCGGGCAAGCCTCGCTGCCGCCCGATGCCGAGGCGCAGCTCTTTGCCCGCGGGCTCGACGAGATCGCCGATCTTTATATCGAACCGGTGTCGAGCCGTCGGCTTACATTATCCGCCATAACGCGGCTGTCGCGGCTCGACGACGAGCTTCAAGTGCGGGACAGCGTCGGAACCGGAAGCGCCGGCCCCCTCGCCCTCAGCCATGGCGGCCGCGATATCGGCCTCTATGCGATGCCGGCCGACGCGGACAGCCGCGCATGGGGCGAATTGCTCGCCACCCTGATCGCCGCCGCCAGGCAAGCCTCGCCGCGCCTCGCCGCACTGTCGCAGGACACCATCGACCAGGTCGCGTTCGACGGCATGACCGCCGCGCTCGACCGCTTCTCGCATTATTCCGCTCCCAAGCTGGCGCGCGATCAGCGCGCGGCGCGCGACGGTTTCGGTGGGATCGGCATCACGCTCGACACGGCCGCCGACATCTTCCGGGTCACCGCCGTCACCCCACAGAGCCCCGCGGATCGCGCCGGCATCCACCCCGAGGACCAGATCGTTGCGATCGACGGGGTCGCCACCGCGGGTCGTTCGCATGAGGAGATCGTTCGGCAGCTGCGCGGACCGGTCGGCAGCGCGGTCGCGGTCAGCGTCGTGCATCCCGGCACGGTGCAGTCCGGCGACCTTCGGTTGCAGAGGGCCCTGGTCATCGTGCCGACCGTGACGGCATCGCGGGACGGCGACATCGCCGTGTTCCGCATCACGAGCTTCAACCGCAGCACGACCCAGCGCGTCGTCGAGGGGCTGGCGGAGCTCCAGCAGCAGGCCGGCGGGCGCCTCGCCGGGATCGTCCTCGACCTGCGCGGCAGCCCCGGCGGCCTGCTCGACCAGGCCGTCAGCCTCGCCGATCTGTTCATCCCCGACGGCCCGATCGTATCGAGCGTCGGGCGCCACCCCGCCAGCCACCAATATTTCGCTGCCTCGGGTACCGGCATCGCCGCGCGGACACCGCTCGCGGTGTTGATCAACGGCAGCTCCGCCTCGGCCGCCGAGATCGTGGCCGCCGCCCTGCAGGATGTCGGCCGCGCCGTCGTGGTCGGCAGCTCCTCCTTTGGCAAGGGCACCGTGCAAACCGTGTTGCGCCTGCCCAACGACGGCGAGCTGACGCTGACCTGGGCTCGGCTCGTCACGCCGTCGGGCTATTACCTGCAGACGCACGGGGTTGTGCCGACGGTATGCACCATCGACCTCGGCGATGAGGAGCGCGCGCTCGCGATCGGCTTGCAGCGGGTTTCCGTCCGATCGGCTGCCGGGCTGCCCGCCCGGCCGCGCGCCGCGCTCGACGAGGGAGCCTGGTCCGAGCTGCGTCGTTTGTGCCCGGCTCGCCGTACCAGCCCGGGCATCGATTTGCGGCTGGCCGAGCGGGTGCTTGCCGATCCCAAGCTCTACAGCGAGGCGCTGCAGGCATTGTCGGTGACCGCGCAGCTTGGCGAGCGCCCGCCTGCGGGTGGTCGGCCGGAACCCGGCTTCACACCAGAGCCTGGCTTGACAGACGTCAAGCGCGCGCTATCTTCCCAGTCGGACTAATCTCGAACCTCGCGAGGCGGCCGATGGCAAAGACGAGCACTGTCCTGATCAAGCTGGTCAGCAGCGCTGATACAGGGTTTTACTACGTCACTAAAAAGAATCCGCGGACGAAAACCAACAAGCTCGAGCTCAAGAAGTTCGATCCCGTCGCCCGCAAGCACGTCGTCTTCAAGGAAGCCAAGATCAAATAGCTGGCCGAGAACGCCGCGCGAGCGGCTTTATAGATTTGAGCGTGAGTGCGCGCTCGCTGGCGTGCGGGAATCAGCGTTAACTACCGTCATTCCCGCGCAAGCGAGAATCCAGAACCATCCCCGTACTGCTCCACATCGCCCGCTTTCGCGGGGATGAGCGGCTGGGATGTCTCAATCAACAACGAGTCGCTGTGACCGCTCAGGAGTTGGCGGCAATCGGCATCGGCGTCGCTAGCTGCAGCGCTCGCGGGGGAGGAAACGTGATGATGCGATTGCGGCCGGCATTCTTGGCGGCGTAAAGCGCCTCGTCGGCGCGCTGCAGCAGGCCGTCCAGCGTATCGGCGTCCCCGTCGCCGGTCATCGCAATGCCGACGCTGACTGTGACGCGCACCTTGTCGCCCTTGCCTTGCAGGATGAAGGGCTCCTCGGCCACCGCGGCGCGCAGACGCTCGGCGACGACGATCGCCCCGCCGAGGTTGGTCTCCGGCATGACCACGACAAACTCCTCGCCGCCTAGGCGACCGACCAGGTCGACGCTACGCACCTGGTGGACCGCGCGGTCGGCGATTTCGCGCAGAACCGCATCGCCGGCCGGGTGGCCATAACGATCATTGACCTGCTTGAAATGATCGATGTCGACGAGCATCAGCGCGTTGCCGCCACCCCCCTCGGTCATTCGGCCGAGCAGCTCGTTCAGATGCGCAAAGACATACCGGCGATTGTAGAGCCCGGTCAGTTCGTCAGTCAGCGCCATCGACAGGCTGTGTTGGTAATTTTCGCGCAGCCGCTCCTCGAGGCGCTTGCGGCGGATCTGAGTCCGCACCCGCGCCAGGAGTTCGTTGCGATCGACCGGACGGATCAAATAATCGTTGGCGCCGAGATCCAGGCCCTTGGCGAGCCGCGGCAGCTCGCTGTCATCGGCCATCAGCAGGATCGGCAGCCGGCGCGAATTCTCGTTCGCCCGCCACTGCGCGACCAGCCGCAGCGGGTCGCCATCCGGCAGCGACAGGCTGGCGATGACCAACTCGACCCCATCATCCAAGAGGGCTTGTGCGTCCGCACAGGACGAGGCGTGCACCACCGAGGCGGCAACCGGCCGCAGCGTGTCGATGATCCGCGACGCGGTGACCCCCGGTTCTGCGGCGAGCATGATTCGCGAGGCACTGACGTTCTCACCGGAACCTTCGGCCGCATTGGCAGTGCCGAACTGGCGGCACACGTCGTCGCGCAAGCGCAGCTCGTCCATCATGCGCTTCAGGCGCACCAAAGAGCGCACGCGCGCGAACAGGGCGATATCGTTGACCGGCTTGGTCAGAAAATCGTCGGCGCCCGCTTCCAAGCCGCGCAGCCGGTCGGCGACATCGGACAGCGCGGTCACCATCACGACCGGAACGTCGGCGGTGCGCGGGTTCGCCTTCAGCCGGCGGCACACCTCAAAGCCGTCCATTCGCGGCATCATCACATCGAGCAGGATAATGTCGGGTAGCTCCGCCTCGACCATGTCGAGCGCGGAAGGGCCGTTATCGGCGCTTACAACCTCGAAATACTCGCTGGCGAGCTTGGCTGTCAGCAGCCTGACATTGAGCTCGACGTCATCGACGACCAGAACGCGAGCGGTCATGATCCAATGGCCCCTTTCTCAGGGGAGAAAACGCTCGATGGTGCGCATGAAGCCCGCCACCGAGATCGGCTTGGCTATATAGGCCTCGCAGCCGCCGTTGCGAATCTTCTCCTCGTCGCCCTTCATCGCAAAGGCGGTCACGGCGATGACCGGAATCATTCGGAGATCATCGTCTTCCTTGAGCCATTTGGTGACTTCGAGCCCGGATACTTCGGGCAGCTGGATATCCATCAAAATCAAGTCCGGCCGATGTTGCCGCGCCATCCGCAGCGCCTCAACCCCATCCTTCGTCTGCAGGGTGAAATACCCATGCGCTTCGAGAAGGTCGTTGAAGAGCTTCATGTTGAGGTCGTTATCCTCGACAATCAACACCCTCTTCTGGGCTCGCCGGTCGACATTGCCGTCCCGTCTCATCATCTCGAGCGTCATTCTCGCCTGGCCCCCAGCTGCCGCAGATCACAGTTGCGCCGCAATGCCCTCGGCTCGAGAGCCGGCCGGCCATCCGCAATCGCACGGTCATCGTTTTACCGGCGGTGGTTTAACAATTGGTAACCGTCGGGCAGGATGGCGGAAGAAGCGGCAACCGATGCGCGATTCGCCGCGACCCAAGGTAAACCCTTTGGGGCCGCCGCTGACGGCCTGGCTCGGCGAGACAACGCTACCTGCGGGTGCGGCACGATGGGTGTAACCTTGCGCATCGGAATCGACCTCGGCGGCACCAAGATCGAAGCGGCGGCGGTCGACCCGGAGGGCAGGATCCGGGCGAAACGGCGAATCGCCACGCCGGCCGGCGATTACGGCGGCACCATCGCCGCGCTTGCCGGGCTCGTCGCGGCGATCGAAAGCGAGGTCGGCGCGTGCGCTTCGGTCGGGGTCGGCATCCCGGGAACCATTGTCGCCGAGACCGGGCTGGTCAAGAACGCCAATTCGACCTGGCTCAACCACCGGCCGCTCGGCCGCGATGTCGAGGCCGCGCTCGGCCACCCGGTCCGCTTTGCCAACGACGCCAATTGCTTTGCCTTGTCGGAAGCGATTGACGGCGCGGCTTCCGGCTGCGGCACCGTGTTCGGGGTCATTCTCGGCACCGGGGTCGGCGGCGGCATCGTGATCAATGGGCGGTTGCTGACCGGCGCCAATGCGATTGCCGGTGAATGGGGGCACAACCCGCTGCCCGCCCCGCAAGCGGACGAATTGCCGGGACCGCCCTGTTATTGCGGCCGGTCCGGCTGCATCGAGACGTTCCTGTCGGGGCCGGGGCTCGCCGCCGACCATGGCCGCCACAGTGGGAGCCACCTCGCCGTGCAAGAGATCGCCGCCGCCGCGACTGCCGGCGATCCGGCTTGCCGGGCGACGCTCGACCGTTACGCCGGCCGGCTCGCCCGCGCCCTCGCGGGCGTCATCAACCTGATCGATCCGGACGCGATCGTCCTCGGCGGCGGTCTTTCTGCCTTCGCCTTTCTTTATGACGAGGTGCCGCGGCGCTGGGGGCGCCATATCTTCTCCGAGACGGTCGTAACCCGCGTGCTGCCGCCCCGCCACGGCGATTCGAGCGGGGTCCGCGGCGCCGCCTGGCTGTGGCCGCCCGAGGATGGCGTATGACCGCGACCTTGTGCCGAGATTGCGCCGCGCTCTCGGCAGCGCCGATGATGCCATCGGATGTACCTGGGCGCTGCCCCGAATGCGGCTCGCCGCGGCTCGTCGCGCACCCGGAGCTGGCCGAACTGGCGATCGCCCATCTCGATTGTGATGCGTTCTATGCCACGGTCGAAAAGCGCGACCGGCCGGAGCTGGCCGAGCTTCCGGTCATCGTCGGCGGCGGTGCGCGTGGCGTCGTGTTGGCCTGCTGCTATGTCGCGCGGCTCTATGGCGTGCGCTCGGCGATGCCGATGTTCAGGGCCCTCGCGCTTTGCCCTGACGCGGTCGTGATCCGCCCGGACATGGCGAAATACCGCGTCGTCGGCCGCGCGGTCCGCGCGCAGATGCAACGCCTCAGCCCGCTCGTCGAGCCGTTGTCGATCGACGAGGCGTTCGTCGATCTCTCCGGCACCGAAGCATTGCACGGCGCTACCCCGGCGCAGCTCCTGGCCGCCCTCGCCCTGCGTGTCGAGGCATCACTCTGCATCACCGTCTCGATCGGGCTCAGCTACAACAAGTTTCTCGCCAAGCTCGCCTCCGATCTCGACAAGCCGCGCGGCTTTGCGGTGATCGGAAGGGAAGAGGCCGCCGGCTTCCTCGCCGACAAGCCGGTCGGCTGGCTGTGGGGGGTTGGCGGCGCGATGCAGCGCCGTCTCGCCGCCGACGGCATCATGCGGATCGGCCAGCTGACGGCGCTCGATCCGCGCGAGCTGGCCCAGCGCTACGGCCGGCTCGGGCGGCGCCTGGCGCAGCTGGCGCGCGGCGAGGACGAGCGCCGGGTCGACCCCGAGGGCCGGGCCCGCTCGATCTCGGCCGAGACGACCTTCGCCCGCGACGAGGCCGACGGCGAGGCGCTGGCGCGGACGCTATGGCCATTGTGCGAAAAGGTCTCGGATCGCCTGAAACAAAGCGCGCTCGCCGCCGGCACTGTGACCTTGAAGCTCAAGACCGCCGATTTCCGCCTGCGTACCCGCTCGCGCCGCCTGGCCGACCCGACCCAGCTCGCCGACACGCTCTACCGCACCGCGCGCCATCTTCTCGCCGCCGAAGCCGACGGCACGACTCGATTTCGTCTGATCGGGGTCGGCGCGGACGGGCTGGTCGAGGGCGCCACCGCCGACCTACCCACCCTGTTCGACCGCCCGCGGCACCTCGAAGAAGCGATCGACGACATTCGCCGCCGTCACGGCGACGCCGCCGTGCGGCTCGGCCGGGCGTTGCCGGAGGCCTGAGGGTCCGGCCGAAAGTCAGCAGCCCGCCTTGGGCAAGGCCTCGATGTCGTTGAGCGTGGCGTGGATCGCGTAATCGCCGTAATCGATTACCATGTCGCGCGAGACGCCGTTATCGAGGAGCAGCATGCCGAGCTCGTAATCGGGCTTTTCGACCTTGGCATCGGCCGGGAAAAACGCGAGCCGCACGCGCCAGCCCGGGCGGTTCAACAGCGGGCTTTTCTTGGCCGCCTCGGGGTCGGGCGCGACCTTGGGGCCGATCACCGCCGACACCAGCACCGCGTTCTCCACCGTGGCGCCATCGAATATGTGTTTCGAAATGAAGACTTCGCCGACCCGCGCCTTGTCGATCAGATAGATCGTGTGCGTGCTGGGAAACATCATGCCGGCCGGCAATTTGAAGCTCTTGCCCTCGGGTTTCTCGAAATCGACGGTGCCGCCCTTGTCGGGCGCGTCGAGCTTGGCGGTACCGCGGATCTCGTCATCCTCGGTGCCGTTGCGCGTCTCTTTCTGGTTGAAGCGATAGCTAAGGCCGTCCTTGGCTTCCCAGGTCACGAAATTCGACGCGATGCTGACATCCGGCGTCTCGGCGTAGCCCATCTTGAGCCGATAGCGCTGCTCGACGGTCCAGCCATCGCAGGCCTCGCCCCATTGATAGGCCATCGTGCCGCTCGCTCCGACGACGCCGGCATCGCCGCCGGTCCGACCGAGAGTCATCGTATAGAGCGCGCGATGCGGCATGATCTCGGCCGCACTGGCCCCGCCTGCACAGAAAAAGGCCAGCGCAACGGCGGCCGGTCGGCCAATCGCAAACAAGCGGTCGATCATAAGCGGCAAACTCCCGGCCCGAGGGTGGGTTCATCATATGACGCCAAGCCGGCGACGCTGCAAGCCGCATCCCCGGCGCCCCGCCCGCTCTACCGAAAGAGGAATGGACGATCGTTGTATGCTCTCGGCCAGCGACGCGTTCCTGAGGGTTGCGCCAGGTCAGCGGCGAATATATTCGCGATTAAGGATCCTCAGGTACATCGCGGACGCCGGCCGGTGGACCTCCTATCTGGAGGCGTCGCGCGCCACCCGCCGTGCGATCTCGGCCTCAAGCGAGCGGATCATTCGCGTCAATTCGGCCCGCGCGCGGCTGTTATCCGGCGTCTGATTGTATTTGGCGACGATGTCGGCGAGCGCCTGTTCCATAGACCGCAGATCATCGAGGTCGGTCATCCGTCGCGCGGTATATCTAGATTTTCGGCCATTTCCTCGTATCGGGCGGCGAGATCCAGCAGTTGGGTACGGAGCGAGCCAACCGGCTCGGCATCGGCCATGACCGATAGGTGCGCGGCGCGCTCACGATAAGACACCGCACGATTCCGCGCTGCGGTTTCGGCAAACTCGACGGCCCCTACCGTCTTCCATGAAACGCCTGCCAACGTTGCCCCCTTGAACGCGATTTTTGCCGGTGGCCGAACGCGCACCATACGTGCTGGGTTCAACCAATGCGACGGCGGGTCGCAGATACGCGGTCGGCTGGGTCTCGGCGCGCGCTCCTGCGCAAGGGACTTGCGCCGGGCGCGCGCTCTGATTAGCTTGCCGGCATGGCAATCGTCAGCCGCCAGAGCCTCGCGCGATTTTGGTACCGCCTGTATGTGTCGGCGGCCTAGGATTGCGTTTGTGCGTTTTTCCCGAAGCCGCCCCACCGAGGCGGCTTTCGTGTTTTTGAGGTTACGAATGCTGATGTCGCCGATGGTGGAGCGGCCTCCAACCCAGGAGGTAGTCCATGCGTAATAATTCCCATGATGTTTCTATCCGATGCCGGGGTGGCCAGTCATGACTGAAAATTGGACGCCCCGGAGCTGGCGCGGCCTGCCGATCCGGCAGGTCCCCGGTTATGCCGATGAAGCCGCGCTGACCCGCGTCGAGGAGATTCTCCACCGCTTCCCGCCGCTCGTCTTCGCCGGCGAGGCCCGGCGATTGAAGGACCGCCTCGCCGACGTCGTCGCCGGCAAGGCATTCCTGCTGCAGGGCGGCGACTGCGCCGAAAGCTTCGCCGAGTTCCACCCCGACAACATCCGCGACTCGTTCAAGGTGTTGCTGCAGATGGCGGTGGTGCTGACCTTTGGCGCCGCCTGCCCGGTCGTCAAGCTCGGGCGGCTGGCCGGGCAGTTCGCCAAGCCGCGCTCCTCCGAGACCGAGACGCAGAACGGGGTCACCCTGCCCTCCTATCGCGGCGACATCATCAATGGCCTCGACTTCGATGCCGCCGCGCGCGAGCCGGATCCGCAACGCATGGTGCAGGCGTACAGCCAGTCCGCCGCCACGCTGAACCTGATCCGCGCCTTCGCCCAGGGCGGCTATGCCGATCTGCACCGGGTGCACGCCTGGAACCAGGATTTCGTCGCCGACTCGCCGCAGGGTGAGCGCTATCAGGCGCTGGCCGACCGGCTGACCGAAACGCTCGATTTCATGGCGGCGTGCGGGCTCAATTCGGAGACGACGCCGCAGATCCGCGAGACCGAGTTCTACACCTCGCATGAGGCGCTGTTCCTCTCCTATGAAGAGGCGATGACCCGGGTCGATTCGACAACCGGCGACTGGTACGACTGCTCGGCCCATCTGGTCTGGCTCGGCGACCGTACGCGGCAGGTCGACGGCGCCCATGCCGAGTTCCTCAGCGGGATCGAGAACCCGGTCGGCATGAAATGCGGGCCCAGCCTCGATCCCGACGATCTGCTGCGCCTCATCGACAAGCTCAACCCGGCTAACGAGCCCGGCCGGCTGACCCTGATCACTCGGATGGGGGCCGACAAGGTAGCCGACAAATTACCGCCGCTGATCCGCGCGGTGCAGCGCGAGGGACGCCAGGTCGTGTGGTGCATCGACCCGATGCACGGCAACACGATCACCTCGTCGACCGGCTACAAGACCCGCATCTTCGACCGCATCCTCGACGAGCTGCATGGCGCCTTCGCGGTCCATCTCGCCGAGGGGAGCTATGCCGGCGGGGTGCATTTCGAGCTGACCGGCCAGAACGTCACCGAATGCGTCGGCGGCGCCCAGGGGCTCAGCGAGCAGGGCCTCGGCGCGAACTACCTGACGCATTGCGACCCACGGCTCAACGCCAGCCAGGCGCTCGAATTGGCCTTCGAGGTCGCCGAGGCGCTGAAGCGCGAGCGCCAGGGAAGCGCGGCCGCGAACGGGAACGGCAGCGCCAGCCGGTTCGCCGCGGATTCCTGAGCTGGCGTCATTGCGAGGAGCGGCGCGACGAAGCAATCCCGGGCCGGCCGTACTTGGTCCGTCGAGATTGCTTCGCTGCGCTCGCAATGACAGCATGTGCGGGGAGACCCCTGCTAGCGATGAGGGCGGCGGAGATGACTGACGAACTCGCCGCGCGAACCGACAGCTATTTCCTAAAAACGAAGGCGATCGTCGGCCGGTTCGGCGATCGCGAGGCGACCTACGCGGTCTTCATGCGCCGGCCGGTCATCTGCACGCCGCGCCTGGCGATCGAGTTTCTCGAACGGGTCGCGGCCGAGCGCGGCACCCGTTTCACGATCGAGCTCAACCATCCCGAGGCCGCCTGGGTCGGCGCCGGCGAGCCGATCCTTTACCTGACCGGCCCGCTCTATCACCTGGTCGATCTCGAAACCGTGCTGCTGCAAAAGATCGGGCCGGCCTGCGTTGCCGCCTACAATGCCTCGGCGATGTGCGCCGATCTGCCCAAGGTAGCCTTTCTGGCGATGGATGCGCGCCACTGCGCCGGCGCCGAGATGGCCGAGATGATGGCCTATGCCGCGTCGGTCGGCTCAACCCACGCCAGGAAGGTCGCCGGCGCGGTCGGGTTTGTCGGCTGCGCCGCCGAAGCGACCGCGCATTTCTTCGGCCAGTCGACCGGCATGGGCACGATGCCGCACGCGCTCATCGGATATGCCGGCTCGACGGTACGCGCCGCCGAGATGTTTCACGAGGTCTTCGCTGGCGAAGCGCTGACCGTGCTCGTCGATTATTTCGGTCATGAGACCAGCGACGCGGTCGCCGTCGCCCGGCGCTTTCCCGAGCTTGCTGCATCCGGCCGCCTCGCCTTCCGGATGGACACGCCCGGCGGGCGCTATTGCGAGGGGCTCGACCTCGCCCGCTCCTACGACGTTCTCGAACGCCACGCGCCGCAATCGATCCGCGGCTATCGTACCGAGGCCGAGCTGCGCTATCTGGTCGGCACCGGGGTGTCCGCCGCCGCGCTGTGGACCTTGCGCGTGGTGCTGAACGAAGCCGGTTTCCCCAACGCCAAGATCGTCGCCAGCTCGGGCTTCGGCCCGGAGAAATGCCGGATGATGGCGACCGCAAACGCGCCGATCGACGTGATCGGTACCGGCTCCCACCTGCCCGAGCTGTGGAGCGAGACCTACGCCACAGCCGACATCATCGCCTACGACGGGAAACCGATGGTCAAGGCCGGGCGCGAGTTCCTGCTGCGCAACCGCTGATCGCGCCGGAAGGGACCAGAGCATGAGGAACTGGCACCAGGCCCATCTCCAGAAGCAGAGCGCGGGCGACCGCATCGCCGACCGCGTCGCATCGTTCATCGGCTCGTGGGCATTTATAATCGGACAGACCGGCATCATGGTCGTGTGGGTGCTGGTCAATACGCTCGCGCTGTTTGGCCTCTTCCGCTTCGATGAATACCCCTTCGTCTTCCTCAACCTGTTCATGTCGGCCGAGGCAGCGTTCGCGACGCCGCTGATCCTCATGTCGCAAAATCGCTCGGCGGACCTCGACCGCGTGCATGCCGAGCATGATTACGAGGTGAACATCGCGGCCAAGGCCGAGATTGAGCAATTGATGACCACTCTTGCCCGCATCGAAAACGACAAACTCGACAAAATCCTCGCTGCCCTCAAGGCATGATCTTCAGCAGCGAAAGCGGCCTCACCGATCCGTCCCGCATCGCCGAATGGGACGAATGGTATCGCGGCCATCTCGCGGCGATGGCGGCAGTACCCGGGATTTCGTCAGCACAGCGATTTCGCGCCCTTGACGAAGGACCGCCGCCCTCGTTGGCGATGTACACGGTCGACTCGCCCGCAGTGTTCGACAGCGAGAACTACCTGCGCACGCGTGGCATGGGGCCGTTTGCGCCGCTGGTCGATCGCCGCCTGCATCGGCGCAACCTGTTCGAGGGCCTCGACGCGGCCCCGGAGGTGCCGATCGGCGGCATCCTGCTGGTCGTGGATCGCGCCGTCGCCGATCCCGCCACGGAGGCGATTGTCTGGCTCAAGGCGGTCGCGATCGACCGCTCGACCCCCTACCGCGGCATTGCCGCCTTCCCTGATCTCGCCAGCGCGCGCCGAGCCGAAGCACGGCTGGGCCGCGCCGCCTGCTATACGCCGATGACCGAGCGCCTGCGTGGATTGTGAGGGGATCGATGGCAGAGCACCGCAATCGCCTGGGACAGCCGGTCGGCGCGCCGCTACCGAGCTGGTCGCCGCGACCCCGACCGCCGCGCACGGCGATGGCCGGGCGTTTTTGCACGGTCGAGCCGCTCGATCCCGAGCGCCATGCGGCGCAGCTCTTTGCCGCCTACGCCGAGGACCGCGAGGGCCGGCTGTGGACCTACCTGCCGCGCGGACCTTATGCATCGCCGGATGAATACCGGAGCTTTGCGGAAGCCGTCTGCCGCGCCGACGATCCGCTGGTCCACACGATCCTAGACAACACCACTGGCGAGCCGGTGGGCACCGCTTCATACATGCGCATCGAGCCGAATGTCGGGGTGATCGAGATCGGCAGCATCACCTACAGCCCGCGCCTGCAGCGCCGGGCGGCGGCGACCGAGGCGATGTACCTGATGATGCGCCGCGTCTTCGACGAGCTCGGCTATCGCCGCTATGAGTGGAAATGCGATTCGCTGAATCAGCCGAGCCGCGAGGCCGCCGCGCGCCTCGGCTTCCGCTACGAGGGCCTGTTCCGTCAGGCCTCGATCACCCGCGGGCACAACCGCGACACCGCATGGTTCTCGGTCATCGACAGCGAGTGGCCGGGGCTGCGCGCTGCCTTCGAGCGCTGGCTCGATCCCGCGAATTTCGCTGCCGACGGAACCCAGCGGCGCAGCCTGGCGAGTCTGCGGGCCGGATGAGCGGAAGGCCGCCGCCATCGCTCGCGCTGCTCGCCGCGGTAACCGCGCTGGCGTTTTGCGCGCTGCATATCGTCGTGCCGGCGCTGCCGCTGCTCGCCGGGGTGTTCGACGACAGCCCGGCGCGAATCCAGTTGGTCCTGACCCTGTATCTCGCCGGAATTGCCGGCGGCCAGTTGGTTTACGGCCCCGTGTCCGACCGGTTCGGGCGGCGCCCAGTGCTGATCGCCGGGCTGGCGATGTTTCTCCTCGGCACGCTGATTTGCGGCTTTGCCTGGTCCGTTGCGATGCTGGTGTTGGGGCGCGTTCTTGAAGGCTGCGGCGCCTGCGCCGGGATCGTGCTCGGCCGGGCGATCATCCGCGACGTCTACGAGCGCGAGGCGGCGGCGCGCGGTCTCGCCATCGTGATGATGGCGATGACCTTGGCCCCCGGGATTTCGCCGGCGATCGGCGCCTACCTCGCCGAATGGGTCGACTGCCGGGCGATCTTCGCCGTGCTCGGGATTTTGGGGGCGATCGTGCTCGCGCTGACCGTGGTGCGGCTCGGTGAAACCAACCTCCACCCCACGCGCCTTCGCTTGGTCGGCATGGCAGGCTCTTACGTCGCCCTGCTGCGCTCGCCGCAATTTCTCGGCTTTGCCCTGTGCAGTGCCTGCACCAGCGCGTCCTGGTTCACCTTCATCGCCAGCGCGCCGCATGTGCTCTCCGAGACCTTGGGCGAGCCGCCCAGCACCTACGGGCTGATGATCCTCTTGCCGATGGCGACCTACATGCTCGGCAATGCCGCTGCGGCGCGCTTCGCGCCGCGCCTCGGCAGCCTTCGCCTGATGCTTCTCGGACGCACGATCGCCGTTACCGCGGCCGCGGTGATGGTGCTGTGGTATTTCTTCGGCGGGCTGAGCGCCTGGGCGGTCTTTCTGCCGATCGCGCTATGCGAGATTGGCGACGGGCTGAGCCAGCCGGCGGTGATGGCGGTGGGGCTGAGCATTCAGCCGCGGCTCGCCGGCACCGCATCGGGGCTGATGGGCTTCCTGCAGATGAGCGTGGCGGCGATCGGCACCTTCGCCGTCGCCTTGCTGCCCTACCAAATTGCCGTCAGCATGATAGGCGTGGTCGGCGGCTTCATTGCGCTGGCTTTGGGCTTTGGCTTGTTCGCGCTGCTCCGGCCGCGCAGCGGCTCGATGCCGGACGCGCCGCTGTTGCGGCTCAGGAGGGAGGGTTCAGCATGATCGACGAGACCCATGATCGCGCACGCCAGAGCTGGGTGGCCTCGGCCAACGGGCACTCGGAGTTTCCGCTGCAGAACCTTCCGTTCGGGGTGTTCAGCCCGCCGGGCCGCACCGCGCCGAGCGCGCAACCGCGCGGCGGCATCGCGATCGGCGACATGATCTTCGACCTGCGCGCTGCGCACGAGGCCGGGTTGTTCTCCGGGGCAGCAGCGACCGCGGCGGAAGCCGCCGCCGGCGCGAGCCTCAACAAGCTGATGGCGCTCGGCGCTGCGCCGCGCCGCGAATTGCGCCAGCAGGTCTTCGCGCTGCTCGCCGCCGAGGGTGCGGGGCGGGTCAAAGCCGAGCCGGCGGCCGCCCGGCTCCTGCATCGCGCCGGCGATTGCTGGCTGCATTTGCCGGCGACGATCGGCAATTTCACCGATTTCTTCGCCGGCATCCACCACGCCACCAATGGCGGACGGCGGCGCGATCCGAACAATCCGCTCAGCCCGAACTACAAATACGTGCCGGTCGCCTATCACAGCCGCGCCTCCTCGGTGCGCGAATCGAACGTGCCGGTGCGCCGGCCGAACGGACAGCGCAAGGCCCCGGACGATGCCGCGCCGAGCTTCGGGCCGTGCCGCAAGCTCGATTACGAGTTGGAGCTGGCGGTGTGGGTCGGACCCGGCAACCGCCAGGGTGAGCCGGTGCCGATCGGCGAGGCCGGCGAGCATATTTTCGGGCTCGGTCTCGTCAACGACTGGTCGGCGCGCGACATTCAGCAATGGGAATCGCAGCCGCTGGGGCCGTTCCTCGGCAAGAATTTCGGCTCGACCGTGTCGCCGTGGATCGTCACCGCTGAAGCCCTGGAGCCGTTTCGCGTCGCCCAGCCGCCCCGCCCGTCCGGCGATCCCCACCCCCTGCCCTATCTGTGGGATGACCAGGACCAACAGAGCGGCGCCTTCGACATCGCACTCGAGGCGCTGGTGCTGACCCCGCAGATGCGCGAGCGGGGCTTGGCACCACACCGCGTGTCGCAGAGCAATACGACCGACATCTATTGGACACTGGCTCAGCTCGTTGCCCACCACACCAGCGGCGGGTGCGACCTGAAGCCCGGCGACCTGTTTGGCACCGGCACGATCTCAGGCCCGACCGAGGCGGGTTGGGGCAGTCTCAGCGAGCAGAGCCAGGACGGCCAGCGCACGATCAGCCTCGCATCCGGCGAGACCCGCACCTTTCTCGAAGACGGCGACGAGGCAATCTTCCGCGCTCATTGCCGGCGCGACGGCTTCGCCGGCATCGGCTTTGGCGAGTGCCGCGCTCGGATCGTCTAGGAATGGCGGCACGCGCTTGACTGGTATCGAAGCTCCGGTTTTCATCGCACAGGCGCAAGCCGTGCGATTAATTTCTTGCGAAGAAACAACTTATCCGAGTAGTTTCGTACAGAAGCGTACGAAGACGAGTGATTGCTAGCGGCGCGACCGGGAAGCGTTGGAACGGGCGTCGGTGTCGCTCGGTCATGCAGGGGTAAGCGATGGGTCAAGAGGACCGAACCATTCGTTCGGTGATGATTATCGATGACGATCTCGGCTTCGCCGAATCGCTAGCTGATGTGCTGCGGCGGAGGGGGTATGCGGCCTGCTGCCTCGATACTCCCGAGCGAGCGCTCGCTGCGCTGCGCCAGCCGCCCGACAGGGGTGCCGCCGCGCCGGTCGCGCTGATCGACGTTCGCCTCCCCTGCGGGGTTGATCTGATCCCGCGTCTGCGAGCGGAGCAGCCGGAGCTGATTTGCGTGCTGATGACCGCCGCCATCGACAGCCAGACGGCGGTCGCCGCGATGCGTCGCGGCGCCTATGATTACTTCGACAAATCGCGCGACCCGGATGCGCTGTTCGCGGTGCTCGACCGCTGTTTCGACCGAGTCGCGTTGCAGCTTGAGCGCGAGGCCGCTTATGAATCGCTGCGCCTCGCCAAGGATGCGGCTGAAGCGGCAAGCCGCGCCAAATCGGGTTTTCTCGCGATGGTGAGCCACGAGTTGCGCACGCCGTTGAATGCCATCATCGGCTTTTCCGAGATGATGCAGCGCGAGATGCTGGGCCCGCTCGCCAACGAGAAATACCAGACCTATGTCGGGGATATCCACGAAAGCGGCATGCATCTCCTGCGCATCATCAACGATATCCTCGACCTTTCGAAGGCCGAGGCCGGCAAGCTCGAGCTGCACGAGGAGGTCTTCGACCTGCGCGACACGATCCGCGCGGTCCGCCAGCTGATCGGTACGCGCATCGGCGACAGCGGCCTCACCGCGTTGGTCGAGCTGTCCGCGGACCTGCCGCGACTGCGCGCCGATGAGCGCAAGACCAAACAGGTCCTGCTCAACCTCGTCATCAACGCGGTCAAATTCACCCCCCGCGGCGGCCATATCGAGATTGCCAGCCGGTTCGACCCGGATACCGGGGTGATCGTGACGGTCAGCGATACCGGCATTGGCATCGCGCCGGGAGATCTCGCCCGTGTGCTCGAACCCTTCGAGCAGGTCGGTTCCCCGTTCATCCGGTCGCGCCAGGGTACCGGGTTGGGCCTGCCGCTGGTCAAGGCGATCATGGAGCGGCATGGCGGCAGCATCGCAGTCAACAGCGAGATCGGCGTGGGAACCCAGGTGAGCGTCACCTTCCCGCTGCGACGGGCCGTCCTCGGGTCTTCGGCCACACGATCGCTCAGCGCGGCCTGATTACCCGATCGCCCATAGCTGCCGCCAGCTCGGCAGGCTGCCAAACGGCGCGGCTTCCAATACCGCACGCATGATCGCGCGGGCGAGGCAGGACGCGGCGGTGCTGCCGAGTCGGGCCAGCGTTGCCGGATCGACCTCGCCGCCCACGCCAGTCGCCAGCGCAAACACCGTATCGCCGTCGAACGGGGTGTGAGCCGGGCGGATCGCCTGCGCCAACCCGGCCTGCGCCATGATCGCCAGCCGGCGGCAGCCGGTTTTGTCGAGCGGCGCGTTCGTGGCGACCACCGCGATCGTCGTGTTTGCTCCGGCAGAAGCGGCCGCGCAGGCCGAGAAATCCTCCGGGTCGAGCGGGCCGGCGGGCAGCGTCGGCTGCGGCTCGATCTCGCCGGCAAGCGCTTGCTCGGCCGCCCAGAAGCGTCCGCAATCCGGCCGCACCACCGAACCCCAGCTGTTGACCGCGACAATGGCGCCCACCATCACCTGATCGCCGAGGCGCAGCGACGCGCTGCCGACGCCGCCCTTAAGGCGGCCGGATTTGGCGCCGAGGCCGGCCCCCGCGTTGCCGAGCCGGAAATCCGGGCCGGCTTGCGCCAGCGCCGCGCGCCCGAGTCGGCGATAGGGCGGCTCCCCCGACCACGGAAGGCGCCCCGTAAAGGCGAGATCGAAGAGGATCGCCGCCGGAACGATCGGCACCCGCACATCGCGGACCGCAAAACCGCGCCCCATGGCGGCAAGGCCCTTCATCACCCCGCCGGCCGCATCGAGCCCGAACGCGGAGCCGCCCGACAGCACGATCGCATCCACCCGCTGGACCAGGGCGGCCGAATCGAGCAGCTCGGTTTCGCGGCTGCCGGGCGCGCCGCCCCGGACATCGACTGCGGCGACCGCCGGCGCTTCGCACAGCACAACGGTGGTGCCGGTGATGCCGGCCTCGTCCTGCGCCTGGCCGACCAGCAGCCCAGGCACGTCGGTGATCAGGTTACGCGGGCCGGGCTCGGCCATGCCATGTCTCCGCTTCATCGCTCCGCTCCACCTTCATTGTCATTGCGAGCGAAGCGAAGCAATCTCGATTGGCTGCGGCCTCGGTTGGGAGCGTGCGACATGTCCACCACCGTGATCAAGAATGCCGCCTGGGTGATCGCCTGGGACGCGGCGCTGGACCATCACACCTACCGCCGCGAGGTTGACCTCGCCTTCAGCGAAGACCGCATCGTCCATCTCGGCCGCGATTTCGCCGGCTCGGCCGACCGGGTGATCGACGGCAGCGCACGGCTCGTGCTGCCCGGGCTCATCGACATCCATTCGCACCCCGAGCACGAACCGCTCTATCGCGGGATCCGCGAGGAGCACGGCCTGCCGAGCATGCACATGACCGGGCTCTATGAGCGCTCGCAGGCGCTGTCGGCAACCGATGACGCGGCCCGCGCGGCGAGCGCCGAATTCGCCTATTGCGAACTCTTGCTTTGCGGCGTCACTAGCCTTGTCGACATCTCGCCGCCGTGGGCCGGCTGGGTCGAGCTGTTCGCGAAGAGCGGGCTGCGGGGCTTTCTCGCGCCCGGCTATGCCTCGGCGCGGTGGTATCTCAAGGACGACCACGAGCTGCACTATGCCTGGGACGAGGCGCGCGGTCGTGCCGGGTTTGCCGCGGCGCTCGAGCTGATCGACACCGCGCTCGCGCATCCCTGCGGCAGACTCTCGGGAATCGTCTCGCCGATGCAGATTGACACCTGCACCGAGGGTCTCCTGCGGGACAGCCGCGCCGCGGCGCGCGATCGCGGCCTGCCCTTCACCCTGCATGTCGCCCAGAGCGTCAGCGAAGTACGCGAGATGATCCGCCGCCACGGCCAGACCCCGGTGCAGTGGGCGCAGGGAATCGGCCTCCTCGGCCCCGGCACGATCCTCGGACACGCCCTCTTCCTCGACCATCACTCGTGGATCCGCGGCTGGACCAGATCCGACCTCGCGATCCTTGGCGACAGCGGGACGGCGGTGGCGCATTGCCCGACGCCATTCGCTCGCTATGGCCAGGTCATGGAGAATTTCGGCGACTATCTGCGCGCCGGCGTGACGATGGGGCTCGGCACCGATTGCAGCCCGCACAACCTCGTCGAGGAGATGCGCAAGGCCGCGGTGTTGGCCCGCGTCGCGGCGCGCGACATCACCACGGTCACAACGGCCGATCTGTTCCATGTCGCCACGGTCGGCGGGGCGCGTGCCCTCCTGCGCGACGATCTCGGCCGGCTCGCCGCGGGCAACAAGGCCGACATCGTGATGGTCGACCTCGACTGTCCGCAGATGCAGCCGGCGCGCGACCCGCTGCGCTCCTTTGTCTATCACGCGGCCGACCGGGCGGTGCGCGAGGTGTTCGTCGACGGTCGGCAGGTGGTCGCCGACGGAAAGGTGCTGACCCTCGATCAGGCGGCCGCCGGGGGCCGCCTGCGCGCCGCGCAGCAGCGCATGGAGGCGCCCCCGGCCGCGACTACCGCGGCCGCAGCGCCGCCGAGATCACGCCGCTCAGCCTGCCGGCGGCGGAGTGATGCGGGTCTAGTAGCGCCCGCCGAGCTTGCTGTGGTCCCAGGTGACCCTCCTGGTCGGGACGACTTTCAGCACCACCCGCTTTGGCGCGCTGCGCGATGCGCCGGCCGGGCGTGGCTCGCGGCGGTCCTCGGCCATCCAGGCGAAAACCTCAGCGACCGCCTCGGCGCCCTCGAGAAGCTCGCAGTGCCCGCGCACCATGACGCCCTTCAGCTCGGCGTAGGCGCTGCCGGCCTCGACCATCAGCGAGACCTTCGGATTGCGCCGGATGTTCAGCACCTTTTGCGCCTTGCCGTATGAGGTCATGTAGTAGGCGCCGTCGCGCACGGCAAAATTCATCGCCACGAGGTGCGGGAACCCTTCCTGGTCGAGCGTGGCGAGGGCGCATTTGCGGTTCTTGCGCAGGAATGCCGCCTGCTCTTCGGGGGTGAGGCGAATGTCCGGGCGTTCTGGCATGGCTCAAGCCTTTCAACACGACAATCGTGCGTCATTAGCCGTTGGCGAGTTCGATGCCAAGCTCTCGGAAGCGCTTTTGCAGGCGGCGGTTGAACTCGCGCTGCACCGGCCAGCGGCCGGCGTCGCTGCAGGCAATGAGGCCGGCAAGGCTCACCCCCGAGGCTTTCACCGCATCGACCCACACATCGAGATCGCCCAGCACCAGCGAGGTGAAATCGGGGTCGCGGCGCATCTCGCCGGCAATCTCGCGCAAGATTCCGGCGACGCGGTCGCTGTCCTCGCTATAGGCCACAGTCACCGACACCGCGGCATTGCCAAGCCCGCGATTGGTGTTGGTGATGCTGGTCACCGCGCTGAACGGAACGATGTGCACCGCGCCGTCATTGCCGCGCAGCCAGATGTTGCGGACCGACAGCCGCTCGACATTGCCCGACAGCCCGGCGACGGTCACCCAATCGCCGATCTGGATCGCGTTCTCGAACAGCACGAACATGCCGGTGATGACGTCCTGCACGAGTTTTTGCGCGCCGAACCCGACCGCGATCCCGACGACCCCGGCGCTGGCGAGCAACGGCGCGACATTGACGCCGATCTGGCTCAACGCCGTCAGGCCGACGACCGCGAGGATCACGCTGAGGAGCGCCGCGCGCAGCATCGGCAACAAGGTGCGCAGCCGCGCCGAATGCGCCGCCGACTCCGCCTCGCTCAAGCGGACGAGGCGGCGTTCGAGCGCGGCGTTTGCGCTCTCCCAGACGATGATCGCGGCGACCGCCGCGACGGCGATCGTCACCAGCGCCGAGACCAGCCTCCCGCCAACGCGGCCGGGCTCGAACCACATGACGGCGTCGGCGCCCCATAGCTGCAACAGCGCGACGCCGGTTGCGACGACGATCGCCACTCGCAGGATGAGGCGCGCCGGCGTGTCATAATAGGCAGCGCGAGACGCCGCCCCGGGCAGACGCCGGCTCAGCTCCGGGCTGAGGCGGGCCGCCCGGTCGAGCATACCGAACACGACGATCGCCGCGAGACGCGCGGCGACGACGATCGCCACGGTGCCGATCAGCAGCCGCAGCCCGCCTAGGCCGTTGCGAATGCCGGCGGCCCAGACGATCCAACCGGCGACGATCGCGATCAGCGTGAGGTAGTGCCAGGCGTCAGCCAGCCAGTTGCGCCAGCGGGTAATGCCGCCTTGCGCCTCGGGGGGTGCGCGCAGGCGCAACGCGACAGTCCGGCGGTTGCGCAACACCAGGATCCCCAGCAGAACGGCGACGATCAGAGCGACGACGCGGATCAGCGTCTCGTAAGCGCCCCCGTTGAGGCCCGACAGCAGGGCGAGACTGGCCAGGGCACTACCGAACACCGCGACGATCGTGATCCGGCGCAGCCAGCGGATCAGGTACCGGGCCTCATCGTCGCCGAGCCGCATCAGCCGGAGCCGGCCGGTCGCCGGCGACACCAGCATCGCGCCCACCGCGATGATGACCCGGCTCGCCGCATAGGCGTTGACGATGATCAGGATCGCGTCACGGGTCAGCGGGCTCGGGGTAAGCCCGGCCAACAGGCTACCCGTGCCCCAAAAGACGCCGACCGGGATCAACTCCAGCACGAGCCGCGCCAGAGCAAACGGCAATCGCCTCAGCATGTGCCAGGCGCGGTAGGAATGCCGCGGCATCGTCTCGGGGGCGCCATCGCCGCGTTCCCGCTTCGGGACATAGGCGGCGAGAGCGGCAATCGGCCGCGCCAGCGCGAGCCGCGTCAGCCATGCGACGAGCAATGCACCGGCGACAACAAGCGCAAGTTGCCAGAGGGCATTCAGCGCGGCCAGGCGATCGTCGGGATCCGCGGTAAATCGCTTGCCGCGGCTCCACAGCAGCGGAAAGTCGCTGATCGCTTGCACGGTGACCGCGGCCTCGCCGGCCAACAATTCGGGCCAGCTCGAAAGCTGCGACGCGAGCTGCGCCCCGAGGCCGTTCGGCGCAAGCGTCACCGCCGGCGCAGCGGCCGGTTTGGCCTCGGGCGGCGGCGCTTTCGCGATCACCCGCAGCGTTTCGATCAGCTGAGCGCGCTGCTGCGGATCCAGCAGCCGGTCGATGATTTGTTGCGCCTCGGCGGGGCTCAAGCCGCTCAGGTTCGCCGGCGCCGTTGCCGGCCGCTGGGCCCGGGCCGCCGCCGCGGCGCCGAACAGCGCCAGCGCGAACAGCAACAGAAAGACCAACCGGTTGATCATGCTGGAGCGCAATACGAGCAGGTTAAATCACTTCAGTTTTGTCATTCTCGCGCAAGCGGACAACCGTCTTGCCGCCGCCCCTAGACCCCCGCTTCCGCGGGGGTGACGCTGTGCTTCAATCAAGAGCGATGGTGCTCTAATCCGCAGTAGCCGCACGTAAATCGTTGAAACGACGGCGACAGCGCGCCGTTCCCAGCACGCTATCTCCCCATGGGCGGAGAAAAGAGGCGGCCGAGCGTTTTGCGGTTATGGATGATATCGCCGCCATGGTCGTCGAGACCGACGTTCCAGCGCGTCTCGACCGGCTGCCGTGGACGCGGTTCCACACGCTGGTCGTCGTCGCGCTCGGCATCACCTGGGTCCTCGACGGGCTCGAGGTGACGATCGCCGGCTCGATCGCCGGGGCGCTCGAAGAGAGCCCGGTGTTGCATTTCACGCCGGCCGAGGTGGGGCTCGCCGCCAGCGCCTATCTCGCCGGCGCGGTCTCGGGCGCGCTGCTGTTCGGCTACCTGACCGACCGGCTCGGCCGCCGCAAGCTGTTCATGGTCACCTTGGGGCTGTATCTCGCCGCGACCGCCGCCACCGCGCTGTCCTGGGATTTCTGGAGCTTCGCGACCTTTCGGGTGCTGACCGGCGCCGGCATCGGCGGCGAATATGCGGCGATCAACTCGGCGATCCAGGAGCTGATCCCGGCGCGTTACCGCGGCCGCACCGATCTGGCGATCAACGGCAGCTTCTGGCTCGGCGCCGCGCTCGGCGCCTTGGGAGCGGTCGTGCTGCTGCAGCCCGGCCTGTTGCCGCCGGATTGGGGCTGGCGCGCCGCCTTTGGCATCGGCGCGGCGCTCGGCCTCGGTATTCTGCTGTTGCGCCGCTGGGTCCCGGAGAGCCCGCGCTGGCTGATGCTGCATGCCCGGCTCGATGAATGCGAAACGGTGATCGGCGAGGTCGAGCGCCGGGTCTGCGACGCCGCTGGCCTTGAGCGGTTGCCCGACGTGGCGGGCCGGATCCGGCTCATCGTCAGCGCGCGCACGCCGGTCGTTCGCATGGTCCTGGCGATCCTGCGCGATTACCCGCGCCGTGCGGTTCTGGGGCTGACGCTGATGACCGCCCAGGCGTTTTTCTACAACGCGATCTTCTTCACCTATGCGCTGGTGCTGACCCGGTTCTACGTGGTGCCGACGGAAGCGATCGGCTGGTACATGCTGCCCTTCGCGCTCGGCAATCTCCTGGGTCCGCTCGTGCTCGGACCGTTGTTCGACACGCTCGGGCGCAAGCCGATGATCGCCTCGACCTACGCGCTCTCGGGGGTGCTGCTGGCGGTCGTCGGCTATTTGTTCCGCCAGAACCTGGTGGATGCGACGACCCTGACCCTGTGCTGGAGCGGGATCTTCTTTTTCGCCTCGGCGGCGGCCAGCGCGGCCTATCTGACGGTCAGCGAAAGCTTCCCGCTCGAGGTGCGGGCCCTGGCGATCGCGGTCTTCTACGCGCTCGGGACCGCGATCGGCGGCGTCGCGGCGCCCTGGCTGTTCGGCCTCTTGGTCGGCAGCGGCGGGCGCGGCGCGGTGTTCCTCGGCTACCTGCTCGGCGCCGGGCTGATGATCGGGGCGGCCTGTGTCGAGCTGGCGATCGGCATCCGAGCCGAACGGCAGCCGCTCGAAAGCGTCGCCCGCCCGCTATCGGCCATGGAATGATTCTCGTCATTCCGAGGCGCCGCGCCGCGGAATGACGACTGATGTGCATTGGCCCGATCCCGGCATTATATCCGGTCCATGCCCATTCCCCCGCCGCAGAGCTGGATCCGCACGACCCCTTCCGGTCTCTACTGCGAACCCGGCGGCTTTCACATCGACCCGGTGCAGCCGGTGGAGCGTGCGGTCATCACGCATGGCCACAGCGACCATGCCCGGCCGGGCCATGCACGCGTGCTCGCGACGCCTGAGACGATCGCGATCATGCGCCAGCGCTATGGCGAGGATTCCGGCGGGTCGCTGCAAGCGGTCGGGTACGGCGAGAAACTGTCGGTCGGCGATGTGTCGGTGTCCCTAGCGCCGGCCGGCCACATAATCGGCAGCGCCCAGGCGGTCGTCGACTATCGCGGCAACCGGGTCGTGGTTTCCGGCGACTACAAGCGCCGCCCCGACCCGACCTGTGCCGGCTTCGAGCCGCAGCGCTGCGATCTCTTCATCACCGAGGCGACCTTCGGACTGCCGGTCTTCCGCCACCCGCCGGACAGCCACGAGATCGAAAAGCTGCTGCATTCGGTGCAGCTCTATCCCGAACGCTGCCACCTCGTCGGCGTCTACGCCCTCGGCAAGTGCCAGCGCCTCATTGCGCTGTTGCGCGCGACCGGCTACGACGAGCCGATCTACCTGCACGGCGCGCTGATCGGGCTGACCGAGCTCTACGAAAGCTTCGGCATCGCGCTCGGCCCGCTATTGCCGTGCGCCGGGCTGACGCAGGAGGCGTTCAAAGGCAAGATCGTGCTGGCCCCGCCCAGCGCGCTCGCCGACCGCTGGACCCGCCGGTTGCCCGACCCGGTCACGGCCTTGGCCTCGGGCTGGATGCGGGTCAAGCAGCGCGCCAAGGCGCGCGGGATCGAATTGCCGCTGGTCATTTCCGACCACGCCGATTGGGATGAGCTGACCCAGACGCTCGACGAGGTCGGCGCCGAGGAAATCTGGGTCACCCATGGCCGCGAGGAAGCGCTCGTCCATCACGCGACGATGCGCGGGCTCAAGGCCCGCGCGCTTGCCCTCACCGGCTTCGGCGAGGAGGAGGAATGATCCTCCTATGCCCTGTTTCCGGCCGTCTCAGGCCATCTCGCATCTGAACCAAATGACAAGGATTTAAGTATCCATTCCGTCTTCTCTTGTCTCTCATCGGATCGTATAATCTCAGCGACTGTGGGGGAAACGGTGGGGGGCGAAATCGGCCCATTTCGAACTTGGCGGTGGAGGCGGGACAATGGCGCGCACCAGCAAGCTGTCAGCGATCGCGGTCAAGCAGGCGAAGGGGCGGGCGGTGCTGCATGACGGCGGCGGGCTTTACCTCCGCGTCTCGGCGACCGGCGCCAAGTCCTGGGTGTACCGATATCAGGTCAGCGGCAAGCGTTGCGACATGGGGCTCGGCTCGGCGAGCTTATTTTCGCTGGCCGAAGCAAGGAAGCGAGCGCATGAAGCCCGCAAGCTAGTTGCCGAAGGTCTCGATCCGATCGAGGCGCGCCTGGCTGAGCGGCAGGCCAAGGCGATCGACGCAGCCAAGGCAATGACCTTCCAAGCATGCGCCGAAGCGTACATTGCGGCGCACAGGGCCGGGTGGCGCTCGCCGAAATCCCTCCAACAATGGGAAGGCTCGCTACGCGACTACGTGCACGGCATTTTTGGCGCCCTTCCGGTGCATGCGGTCGACGTCGGCCTCGTATTGAAGGCGATAGAGCCGATTTGGACCGAGAAGCCGGAAACCGCAAATCGGGTCCGTGGTCGGATCGAGGCAATCCTCGATTGGGCAACCGCCCGCCGCCTGCGCCAAGGCGAAAACCCGGCGCGCTGGCGCGGCCATCTGGAAAACCTGCTGCCAAAGCACAGTAAGATCCGCCGGGTCGAGCATTTTTCCGCGCTGCCCTACTGTGAGATCGGCCCATTCATGACCGAGCTGCGGCAGGATAGCGGCGTTGCCGCCCTGGCCCTCGAATTCGCCATCCTGACCGCGGCGCGCACCAGCGAGGTAATCGGCGCACGATGGGATGAATTCAACCTCGCCGAGCGGCTGTGGATCGTCCCGGGCAGACGCATGAAAGCCGGGCGCGAACATCGTGTGCCGCTCTCGGACCGAGCGATTGCGCTGCTCCAACAGATGCACACCATTCGGCTCAATGATTTCGTGTTTCCGGGGCAGCGTACCGGCCAACCCATCGGCGACACGGGGTTGTTTCATCAATTGCGGCGCATGGGTCGCGATGATCTGACCGCGCACGGCTTCCGATCGAGCTTTCGCGATTGGGCGGCAGAGCGGACCACGTTCCTCGCCGAGGTCGCCGAAATGGCGCTGGCGCATACCGTCACTGGTGCGGTCGAGCGAGCCTACCGACGCGGCGATCTTTTCGACAAGCGGCGGCAGCTTATGGACGCCTGGGCACGGTTCTGCGAGGCGCCGGTGTCCGGCGAGGTAGTGGCACTGCACGCCACCCGGTAAATATCTGATCGCGGCGGATAGGCTGATCCCCGAAAGCCGGGCACCGCACCCGGTTTCCGCAGCGACAACCCTGCGGAGCGCCACGCGGAGGTACGATGCACAGAGAACCCGATATCGCGGAGCCGCAACGGCTCCCGCTGCATGAGGCCGCCGAGCGCCTGTCCTGCTACCTTAGTAACCAAACTCAATTCGTGCTTAACGAGGTTCTCGCTCGTGGGCGAGTTCCGGTGCTCGCCATGCGAAGGGATATTGTGGGGCCGCTGCCCGACCAAGTCGAGGGTTTGTTGGCCAGAGCGAGTAGCATAAGAGTTGTTTCGCATAACAATGCGATTCTCGCCGAATACCAATTTGCTAGCGAACAGGACGTCCGTCAGGTGCTTGGTCCACGCTCGACCCTTGCGTACCCGGAGCCGCGCCGGTTTCCGCTCATAATCAACCTGGACTTCGATCAGGTCTGGGTTTGCTGGGAGACACTTATGCGCGAACTGCGCCGGGTCGGCTGGGCTCCCGCCGACGAGACTGCGGCTACACTGCGCAAGCTCGGGCTGTGGCCGGCTTCCTGGGGACCAATCAGCGCCGGTCCCGCAAACGAAGCACCGCACGCGGTCGCTGCCGGTGCACCCAACCGCGCCGCTCCCGAAAAAAGAAAGCCCCGGCGCGACGAAAAGCGGCCGGAAATCGTTCAGGCTCTCGCCAGTCTTGCTGGGTTAGAGGTTTGGGGGGAATCCAGCGACAAGGAGCGGTGCGAACTGGTGGAACAGCACCTCCAGAAATCCAGCGGTTGGTGCAAAGTGACCACACTTAGGCGGGCGATTGCCGGTCGGGATAGTGTGCTACCGCAGTCAACCACTTCGCCACTTTGACCACTTCCATCGTGGCGCAAGGGGCTGATTTCTCGTGATGGCATGGGAGAGTAATTGACGGTTTGCCTTCAAGCCGAGGTGAACCGATGTCAGTTGGCAAAAACCCTCCAGCGCCGCGCCGCCGCTTGCACACGATCAAGGACGTTTGCGAGGAAGCGCGAACGAGTCCCGCGACGGCGTGGCGTCTGATAGGACGCGGCGTGTTGCAGACCGTGAAGATTGGCCGAAGAACACTCGTCACGGACGAAAGTCTGCAACGGCTAGTCGAGGAAGGTGCCCCATGATCCGGCGCGATCAAGGGCGTCCGCCCAAACGAGAACGACCCGCCGGGCAAAGGCGGGCCGCAGATCTCGAAAGCAGCAGGAACGGCCGATCTTCTAACCGAACCGAGACTGCCGCGCAACCGCGTCGCTCATGCCCGAGCCAGCGAGCGATCAAGGCTGCCGCCGCCCTCCTCTCGCCGAGGCGGCCATGAGCGTCGCGCTCGACGTCGGCCGCCCGGCACCGCTGCAGCAGGCCGCGCTCGACAGGCCGAGGATGCGGCTGATCTCTTTCAGGCCGATCAGCAAGGGCGCGCTCCGGGGCTTCGTCAGCATCGAGCTGCCAATCGGCCTGGGGATCGAGGACTGTCCGGTGCTCGTCGGGAACAACGGCGCATGGGCGGCGCTCCCGTCCAAGCCGGTGTTGGACCGAGAAGGCCGGCGGGCAAGGTCGGACGGAAAGCCGCAGTACGCCGCGATCATGAAATTGCGTGACCGCGAGCTACAGGATCGCTTCTCCCAGGCCGTCATCAAGCTGGTCCGCGCCGCACATCCCGACGTGTTAGAGGATGGGGTGGCATGAGCGAATCGGCCGGGCGCTACGTCAAGACGAGCGCAATCCAACAGGCCGCGCAGGGGCACGAGCTTGAAATTCTGCGGGCTATCGGGATCGATTGGACCGCGGGTCGCGGGCACATCGATTGCCCGTACAGCGATCATGGCGGAAAGGCCGATTGGCGTTGGGACGACCGCCGCGGTCGCGCCTTTTGCACCTGCATTGGCAACCGGCCAGGCGAGAAGAAGAGCCACAGCATCCTCGACGTCATGATGGTTGCCGGCGGCCTCGATTTCGAGGCCGCGAAGATCCGCGTCGCCGAGCTGCTCAACCGCGACGAGCTGATCCGCACCAACGGTGCTGGGGACCGCGGGAACGGCGGCATGACCGCGACGGCGCTGCTCGGTGCCCCCGCCAAGCGCCGCGACGACACCCTGCCGATCCTCTATCTCGCGCACCGCCTCGGGGTGAACAGAGAGGAGGTGCCGATCCCCATTACGCCGATCGTCGGCCTGATATCGCTTAGCTACTACGATCCGCCGCCGCACGGATCGAAGGCGAAACCAAAGCTCGTCGGCGAGCATCCCTGCGCCGTCTTCGGGACCGTCGCGGCGGACGGCCGCACCCATGCCATCCGTATTTACGTCGCTGCGCGCGGCGCGGGGAAAGCCGATCTGGGCACCGATGCGGAAGGCTATGTCCGCGATCCGAAAAAATCCGCCACGGCGGCGGCAAGCGACAACACCGCTGGCCGCGCCGTTCTATGGGGTGATCCGACAACCGCTCCGCATATCGTCGGGTTTGAAGGGATCGAGAATGCCGCGGCGGGCGCGCTGGCGCTGAAAGCCGAGATCGAGGCCGGTGAGATAGCCGTCGCTGCCGCCATTACGGCCGGTGGCGTCGAGCAATTCCAACCCTACCCGGCGACGACCCGCATAACCATCGGTGCCGACCGTGACGAGGCGCCGAAACCCGGCAAGACCGGCGATAGGCCCGGCTCGCGTCGCGGAGAGACCGCGGCTCTGTGCCGACGCTAACCGAGCTTGATGAGCACGAACGCAACGGCGAGCGCGCGAGCGAGATGGCGCTGATCGCCGGGACCTATCCGCTGCCGGCGATGGACTTGGTGACGCTGACCTATTGGCATACTGCGGCCGGCAAGATCAAGGTGCACAGGGTCATCGAGCACAGGAACAGCGAGCCCGGCGACAAGGAGCCGCTGCTGATCCCGGTCGCCACGCCGTTCGGTGTGGCGGCGCGGCTGCGCCACGTCGACCAGGCCGACGCCTTCGGGCTGCGGGTCGTGGTGCAGGATATGAACGGAAAGCCGCGCGCCATCGATGTTGACCGCTCCGCGCTCGGCCACATGGCCGCGGCCGAGATCCGCTCAATGCTGTTCGCCGCCGGACTACGCACCGAAGGCGACGGCGAAATGCTCGCGGTGCAATGCCTGAAGGCGGCCGATCCCGAAAGAGAAATCATCGTCGTGAAGCGCCCGGGCTGGCAGGAGGTCGAGGGCCTTCCTGATCCGGTGTTCATCACGCCGAAGGGCGAAACGATCGGGGCGCCGGACGGGTTTGATCTCGAGCTGGCACAATCGGCGAGGATGCCGGCCGATGTAGCTGAACGGGGGAGCCTTGAGGGCTGGCGGGCCGCGACCGAGGCCGCGCTGGCGGCCGATGGCTGCGAGCATTGGACGCTCGGAGTGCTGGCCGCCTTCGCCGGGCCGATCTCCGCGCTGTGCGGGCTTGACACCTGCGGCATCAACCTTTCGGGGATGTCGAGTAGCGGCAAGAGCCTGGCGCAGCGCCTGACCGCCTCCGCGTGGTCGACGACTGACATCCGAAAGCCCGGTCTCTTCCAATCAGCGCGAGCGACCGACAACAGCGTCGAGGCGCTGGCGCAGCGCGCCACCGGCACCGTTCTGGCGCTCGACGAGCTGGCCCACATCGACGGCAAGACCGCCGGGAAGATGATCTACACAATCGCCGGCGGCATCGGTAAGCGGCGTATGAACGCCGACGCCGGGCTGCGCGACAGCTGCACCTGGGCGACGTTCGCGATCCTCTCGGGCGAATGCAGTCTGGAGGAAAAGATCCGGGGCGACGGTGGCGAATGGGTCGCGGGCATGGCGGTGCGCATCCTCGATATCGACGTGACCGGGGTGAACCGCGCTGTCGATGCGGCGACGCTGCGGCGGATCAACGATATCGAACGCCACTACGGCCACGCCGGCCCGGCCTTCGTCCGTGCCCTGGTCGGGCATGGAGGGCATCGACAGGCTCTGGCGCTGCGGGATCGCGTCACAGACGTTGCCAAGAAACTCGCCGGTGGCGACGCGTCCGATGGCGCCACGGTCCGCGCGGCAACCCCGCTGGCCCTATTGGTGATCGCGGGTGAGCTTGCTAAGCGCTTCGCCCTGATCCCCGCCACAACACGGGTTACCGAGGCTGTGCAATGGGCCTGGGATCACTTCAAAACGTCGTCAGACGCGACCGTGCTAGCCCCCGAGACGCAGGCCATCGCCAGCTTGCGGGGATGGATAGCCGAGCGGTGGGGCGTGACGATCAAGAACGTCGACTCCGAGGGCGGGGTCAACAACCGCGAGACGATCGCATGGTACGACGACGCGGCGATCTACATCCCGCGCAACCGCGTCCGCGAGGCGGCCGGCGGCGCCCTTAAGGAATCCCATATCGGCGCGGTGCTTGACCGCCGCGGCCTGCTCGCCGCCAAGCCGCGAGAGGATCGGTTCTGCATCGAGTGGGTGCCGAAGGTCGGCAAGGTTACCGCCTACGCGTTGCGCCGGCAGGAGTTCGGCCGCTCAGGACATATCGCTGATCCCGACATCTTCACGGTGCACCGGGGAGGCCGGGATGACTGAACAGATCGACCTTTTAGCCGTTCTCGACCCGGTGATCGATAATTTGGGGGTGCGCAGGATTCCGCGTACTCCGCGTGACGAGGGGAGCGCAGAAAGCGCCGCGCATAGTCGGGAAGCCGCAGAAACCCTCGCGACTCCGCGTACTCCGCGTACTCCGCGTGAAAAACAGGACATACACGAGTCGAATACAACTTCTCGAAACGCTGCGCGCGGCGCAGAAGATGAGGTCGCGCACACGAGTATCCTATTTTCTACGCGGAGTACGCGGAGTACGCGGAGTTTTGAGGATTCCTGCGGATTTCCGACTCCGCGTGACGTGTTAGAGACGACACCCGCTACGCGGAGTACGCGGAGTTTTGAGGATTCCTGCGGGTTTGAGCGTGCCGCCCGGCCCGTTCAGCTGTCCGATGGGCGTTGGCTGCACCGCTTCCGAGCCGACGAGATACCCGCATCTGTGCCGCACCAGGCCCGCGAGCTGTGCGCCCGCGCCCGCGGATGCGGCGTGGTGCTCGTTGCTGATGGTCACGAACTGATCGCAGTGGAGCGATGGCGGAGCGCGCTGCCGCTGGAAACGCTACGGGCGCTCAAGGACGCCGCGGGCGCGATCATTGTCTACTTGCGCCGCGAGTCGCGTGCACGGTGTACCCCGCAGGAAGGTGGATTGCACGATGAGTAAACTGATGTGTAACCGCGGCTAAGGTCGCGATGGAGGAGAGTAAAATGAACGGATATTTTGGACTTTGTCCAGTGTACCACAGAACAGATGGCTTCATGAATGTCCACAGCTCTCACTTATTTATTTGTAAGGAGCACAGAAAGTATTGGCCGGTCGGGTCCAACCTTTTTTCATGTTGGACAAGATGAACGAACGGCGGGCTCGGGCGCTGTTCGCCGCCCCGGTTGATCCGGCATTCCTCGCCGCGTGGCGTGACTATGAAGAGCGATACGAGGCCGTCGTGTCAGATATCTGGGCAACAGACCTGTTGCGGGAACTGGGCTTGCGGGAACGCGGCGCGGATGAGCCGTTCCGGACCCCGAAGGTGGACCTGGAATGGGACAACGCGGACGACGAAGCGGAGGAGCAGGCCGGCGGTATCAAGGACGCAATCGAGTTCGCGCAGTTCAACGCCGACCAGGATGATCGCTGGGACGTCTCTCAGGAAAATTTCATTCAACGGATTGAGGACGGCGTCGCGGCCTGGGATCGACTGAAGCAGGACGCCGGCTTCGATCTGCGCGGCGTTTTCCGGCGCCGCGCGCTTGTCCCCTTCGTTCTGGTTCCCCGTCAGGTCGCCGCCAAGCACGGGAGCTCCGAGACGCTCTCGATGCTGAAGAACCTGCAACAGGCGCACGACGCCTTCGTCTATGGGGCGCCCTACGCGGCGCTGGCCCTCATGCGTTCGATTATGGAGGCGG